>Ga0268264_10001854_pt1 | contig 19217 bp, 21 predicted proteins | sample KBSSwiS32_FD_190357 | JGI IMG/M metagenome (GOLD analysis project Ga0268264, IMG submission 190357) | Switchgrass rhizosphere microbial communities from Kellogg Biological Station, Michigan, USA - KBS Switchgrass S3-2 (SPAdes) (version 2) | ecosystem: Host-associated > Plants > Roots >...
GCTCGAATTCCTTCAGCTTTGGCCGAAATCGAGCCTCGCTGATCGTGGACGTGACCCCGTTCTCCTCCATGGTCCACGAGGGTAGGTAGTAGATCGGCTCCTGGTGGAAACCGAGTCCCCAAAGGATGCGCGAGAGGACGACCTCCGTCTGGGCCTCAGGACCGATTTTCGCGTTCCACTCGGTATCGTCAGGCCCCTTGACGACGTACTTCGTGCTGAACCCCGCAGCGTCGAGCTCTTTGAGCGAATAGGTGGCGTCCGGCCTGGGTGCGTATTTCTGGCCGCCGATTCCCCAGAACAGGTCGCGCGGTTCACTCCCCGGATCGACCCAGAGCTGTTTGATGGCGGTCGCGGTCGGCGGTTGGGCTGGCGGCTGAATGGCGATTGCGCCGCCGCATGCGGACGCGCTAATGATGGCCGCGACTACGGCTGAGATCAGGTGCGGACGCACACGACCTCGTCAGCAAGCCGTGTTCCAACACGTGCGCTGGCACTCAGTTTGGTTTCGTACCTCTACCGAATGCTTCCCTCCTCCGTTCCCGCCGCCACGTACCGGCTGCAATTCAACAAGGCCTTCACCTTCAACGATGCCACGGAGATCGTCGAGTACCTCGATCGGCTGGGCATTTCTCACTGTTATGCGTCGAGCTACTTCAAGGCAGTGCCGGGAAGCACCCATGGCTACGACGTTGCCGATCCGACGCAGCTGAACCCGGAGATTGGTGATCGGGCGAGCTACAACCGCTGGATTGAAACACTGCGCCAACACGCTATGGGCCACATCGTGGATTTGGTGCCGAACCACATGGGCATCGCCAAGTCGGCGAATCCGTGGTGGCAGGACGTCCTCGAGAACGGCCCCAGCTCGCAGTACGCATCGTTTTTCGACATCGACTGGCACCCGCTGAAGCCGGAACTCGAAAACAAGGTATTGCTGCCAATCCTCGGCGACTCGTACGGTGCCGTGCTCGAACGCCAGCAGATCACCGTGGAATACGTCGCGGGAGCGTTCCGGGCACGCTACTTCGAAACGGTGCTGCCGATTGCGCCGGGCACCTACGATCGCATCCTCGGCATCGATGTCGAGCAACTGCTCGTGGAGATTGAGGATAGCGATGCCGAAATGGAGTTTCTCAGCATCCTCACCGCCGTCAGGAATCTCCCGGGCCGCGGGGCGCAGACACCGGAACTGCGCACCGAGCGAACCCGCGAGAAGGAAGTCATCAAGCGGCGACTGGCGCGTCTGACCGCGGAGTCGCCCGCGGTCCTGGCGCACATCGAACGCGCCGTCACGACGCTGAACGGCAGGCCGCGCAATCCACGAAGTTTCGATCGCCTCGATGCGCTGCTGTCCGCGCAGCCATACAGGCTGGCCTACTGGCGTGTGGCGGCAGAAGAAATCAATTACCGGCGGTTCTTCGACATCAACGAGCTCGCGGCGGTTCGGATGGAGGATCCAGAGGTCTTCGAGCACACACACGCCTTTGCTTTTGAGCTGCTGCGCGCAGGGTGCATCGACGGGATGCGGATTGACCACGTCGATGGTCTGTTCGATCCCGGCGACTACCTCGAACGCCTGCAGTTGCGGGCGCAGCACGTGCGACCCGATTTGTTTTCGGGCGATCGCCGCCTCTATTTGGTCGTGGAAAAAATTCTGGGTTCGGACGAATGGTTGCCGTCCTGGCCGGTTGAAGGAACGACCGGCTATGAATTTCTCGTTCGTGTGAACGGGCTGTTCGTCAATCCCGCGAACGAGCGGGCGGTCAATGAAGCGTTCGAGCGGTTCACGCGGCTGCGGGCACCATTTCGTGAATTCGCGTACCGCAGCAAGCAGTTGATTCTTCGTATGAGCATGGCGAGCGAGCTGCAGGTGCTCGCGCACGACCTGACGCGTTTTTCGGAACGGAACCGCCACTTCCGCGATTTCACGCTGAACCTGCTGCTCCACGCCATGCGGGAAATCATCGCGTCGTTTCCGGTGTACCGCACCTATGTCAACGCGCGTGAGTCCGACGTCACGGCGCACGATCGCCGGTACATCGATCACGCGGTCAATGAAGCCAAGCGGCGCAACCCGCAGTATCCGGCCGTTGTGTTCGAGTTCGTCCGTGGACTGCTGCTCAAAAAGGCGGACTACATCCCCGAAGACGAACGGGGCGAGCATATGAAGTTCGTCGGCAAGTTCCAGCAGGTCACCAGTCCGGTTACCGCCAAAGGCATCGAGGACACGGCGCTCTATCTCTACAACCGGCTCGTGTCTCTCAATGAGGTTGGAGGCGAGCCCGACAAGTTCGGGGTCGCACCCGACGCGCTGCACGCGTGGCTGGCCGACAGAGCGGCCAAATGGCCGCACGCCTTGTCGGCCTCTTCGACGCACGACACCAAACGCAGCGAAGACGTTCGGGCGCGCATCAACGTGCTGTCAGAGTTGGCCGGCGAGTGGCGTCCCGCAACACAGCGCTGGGCGCGCATGAACCGGAAGGCGCGTTCGTTGATTAACGGCGAGTCATACCCGAGCCGCAACGAAGAGTACTTGCTGTATCAGACATTGGTGGGAACGTGGCCGTTGGGTGCGATGACGCCGAACCAGGAACGTGAATATCACGAACGAATTCACGACTACATGTTGAAGACGATGCGCGAGGCCAAAGTCTTCACGAGCTGGCTGAACCCGAGCGAACCGCACGAGAACGCGATGGCCCGCTTCGTCGCGATGGTGCTCTCGCCTGCCAATGTGGCATTCCGCGAGGACTTTGGTGGGTTTGTCCGGCGCGTCATCAGGCTCGGCATCTACAATTCGCTTGCGCAGCTCGCCATCAAAATCGGGGCGCCTGGTGTACCGGATTTCTACCAGGGTACCGAGCTGTGGAATTTCAGCCTCGTTGATCCCGACAATCGAAGGCCTGTGGACTACGGCGAGCGCCGCGAACTGCTCGATCGTGTCGAAGTCGCGGTCGGTGACCGGGCGCCGCTCGCGTCGGAACTGCTTCAGCATCCCGAAGACGACCGCATGAAGCTCTTTGCCACGACAACAATGCTGCGCGCGCGACGAGCGGCGGACGACGTGTTCCGCTGCGGCCGGTATGAGCCGCTGGCAGTCGAAGGCGCGGCACGACAGCACCTGTTCGCGTTCGCACGTGTGCTCGGTCCGCGGCAGGTGCTCGTGTGCACACCGCGGCTGATGGCGACGCTCATCCCCGACGGCAACCCGCCGATCGCCGACGTCTGGGGTGATACGCGAATTTCCGTTCCGGAGGAGGCGCCGCGCTGTTACCGTCAGGTCTTCACCGGTTTGTGCGCCGCGGTCAGCGAACAAGACGGACGCAAGTGGGTCCGCGCCGCGGATGTATTCGCGCAGTTCCCGATCGCGTTCCTGGAGGCGGCGTAGCGGTGAGCTGGACCATCATCGGCCTCGGATTCATCGTTTGGTTCGTACTCGTTCTCTTCTTCACGCCCCGCATCGACTACAACGTTTCGCACCCCACCCGGCGGAACAGCGACGAGTTCCTCCACGTCCTCCAGGCGACCTGTCAGGCGGCGATTCATTTCGATAACAAAGTCGAGATTCTGACCAACGGCGCGCAGTTCTACCCGGCAATGCGCGATGCCATCCTCGCTGCGGAGTCTTCCGTGAATATGGAGGCCTACATCTTCGAACAGGGCGAGGCGGCGAAGATGCTCGTTGAGGCAATGGTCGATCGTGCGCGCGCAGGCGTTGAGGTGCGCCTGACACTCGACTGGGTCGGCAGCCTCATGATGGTCTTCGGGACGCCGTTGCGGCAGCTGCGCGAGGCGGGCTGTCAGGTTCAGTTCTACCAAGGGCTGAGGTGGTACCGGTTTCATCGCATGAACAACCGCACGCACCGCGAGCTGCTGGTCATCGATGGTCGGGTTGCGTTTACTGGCGGGGCGGGTGTGGCTGATCAGTGGCTGCATCCGCATCACCGTCGGGCTGCCTGGCGTGACACGATGGCACGCATCGAGGGCCCGATCGTGGCGGCGTTGCAAGGAGTCTTCGCCGAGAACTGGCTCGAGTGCTGCGGTGAAATTCTGACGTCACCACGCCATTGGCCGCCGTTGCAGAGCGCCGGGCCGACCGAAGCGATGCTGGTCAAAAGCTCGCCGTCTGACCGCTCGACCGCATCCCGGGTGGTGTTTCAGATGCTGATTGAGGGAGCGGTCAGCAGCGTTGACATCCAGACTCCCTATTTCCTTCCCGACAAGGCGCTGCGGCGGGCTCTCGTCCGCACAGCCCGCCGCGGGGTCAAAGTACGCGTCATCGTCCCCGGTAAGTACAGCGATCAACGACTTGTGCGGCTGGCGAGCCGGCGCATGTACCGCGAGCTGCTTCAGGGGGGAATCTGTTTATACGAATATCGTCCGGCGATGACACATGTGAAAGCGCTGATGGTCGACGATGCATGGGCGGTGATCGGAACGACAAACGTCGACAACCGCTCGTTCGAGCACAACGACGAAGTCAACGTTGCGTTTCGGGAGGCCGCCGTGACTGGGCGGCTACGGCGCGATTTCGAAGCAGATCTCGCGGCGTGCAACGAGATTACGGTGGAAGAATGGGGGCGCAGGTCCGCGCTCGAAAAGCTCGTCGAGCCCGTTTGCTGGATTCTGGAGCGTCAACAGTAGCGAGGCTTCGCCTCGGCTAGCCTGCGTCAGTGGTCCGGAGGCCCACGACTGCCTTTCCTGCCTGCAACTTGCGGAGCGCGTGAACCTGGTACGCTCGTTGCTCCACGGCCGCTAGAGGTTAACGACCGTGGTTCGAAACATCATTCGCTTCACCGCACTAATCCTTCCGTTGGCCGCCCTCTCAGGGACTGTAGGTGCCAAGGACAACGTCGAGATCAGGCTCTCGGGTCACTTCTTCGCTGAACCGGCTACTGTTCAGATGATCATCGCCGTTGAACCCGATGCCCAGAACCGGACCCTCCGCGTGGAGGCCGACGGCGACAACATGTTCTGCGCGACCGAGATTCCATTGCAGGGCGACAAGGAACAGCGGCTCCACACCATTCAGTTCAAGAACCTGGCGGCCGGTGAATACACGCTTCGCGCGCAGGTGCTGTCGAACAGTTCTGTCCGATCGCAGACCGAGCAGGGGATCATGGTGACTGGTGGTGACGGAACTCCGTAGCGGACGGTGATTTTGGGTTTGTGATCTGTGATTTGTGATTCGAAGGTTCAAACACAAACCGCAAATCACAAATCTTCAATGCGACTTATCGATTCCTGCGGTCCACTCTGCAATCTGTTCGGGTGTCATCGAGCCGCGCGGCTGCAGACGCGCATCTTCATAACCCCACTCTTCGACGTCAACGAGATATTGCGCGCGTGACAGCAGCGTGCCCTGGCACACCTTGCTGTCGCGGGTGGGCACATCGAGCTCGGCCTGTACGCGGTTAAGCAACTCTTTGATCAGCGCTGAAGGAATCAGCGAGCGTTCGCCGGGGTAGATGAAGCCGAACAGAATGAGGTGGCTCAGGAGCACGCGCCAGTGCGGACCAAACCGGCGCACGAGCCGCTCCCAGTTCACCAGGCCCGCACAATGGCGAAGCAGATGTGCGACATCGGCGCCGTCGTACCGCTCGCGTTCCATGATGAGCGCCTTGGTCCAGATCATCTCTTCTGCAGGCACCAGCTTGACCGGGACGCCCAGGACAGTCTCGTCCACGGCATGCGCAAACCACTCGTCGTCGACTTCTGCCAGCCCGTTGCCGGAGTTATAGATCACATCAATGAACTTCTCGCCGTGATGCGCTTTGGCGAGCCAGTGATGGAACGCGATCTCGGTTCTGAATCCGCAGCGAATCAGCACCTCGAGCACGCGACGCAGATCGCGCGGTCTGGCGAAAATGTCGAAATCTTTCGTCTCGCGGTAGATGCCGGCGTAGTACTGAAACGCATAGGTGCCGCCTACCAGGTACGGCACGCCGCACCGGTTCAACATCTCGAGCGCATCTCGATATAGCTGAGCTGTGTCGGGCGAGGTGAGCAGCGGAACGTCGGTGTCTATCACGCGATCAGTCCCTGTGCGCATGGCTGTGCAGGATTCACGCCGTTTTTACGCAGACTTCACGAGTGGTTCTCCGCGCGGCTCGACCGGGGGCGCCGTGTCAGACACCTCACGCGGCACTTCAACGATGAGAAACGGGGGGCGATTTGGATTCACTCTCGTCAGCAGCGGCATCGATACGTTATGGACGGGCACGCCGGTGGACGTGCGTCCTTCCGGTGTTCCGCGATGCGCGTGCCCATGAAACACCGCGTTCACCCGATATCGGTTGATCGGTTCCTCCAGTCGGCTGGAACCGAGATACGCGAAGATCTCCGGCGGTTCTCCTTCGACCGTGCCGCGAATCGGTGAGTAATGCAGCAGGGCAACGCGCTTCTGCGTCCGCAGCCGCGCCAGCGCCGTCTCGAGTTTCAGCGCTTCGTCCACGGCTTCCTGGACAAACGCTTTGGTCGCGTGCTCGCCCCACGGTCCGAGGGCACCGCGGCCGAAGCCGCCCGCAAATCCCTTGACGCCAGCGAACCCGACGCCATGGATTTCCGTGGCTTCCCCATCAAGGACATTTACACCTCCATCAGCGAGAATCTGACGGATTTCGTGTGGCTTGCCGCCTTCATAGTCGTGGTTACCGAGCACCGCGACGACAGGAATCTTCACCACGGCAAGCTCGCGGGCGAGCACGCGAGCCTCATCCGGCAGCCCGTAGTCGGTGAAATCACCGCACAGCAGCAGCACATCCGCTGACTGGTTGATTTGCGTAAAGAGCGGCTGAAAGGCACCCTGGGAACTCTTCGAGACGTGCAGGTCGCCCATCGCGGCAATCCGCAGGTGTGTTCGCATCAGCGTGTCCATGGCTCATCGGACGTACTCAAACCGGGTGCCCAGCCGGGATTAAGCTGAAGAGCAATGGCTGTGCTGCATCAAATCTGGATCAAGCGTGCGCACCGCGGGCCCATGGACGCTGCCGTCCGCGCGACGCTCGTCCCCGGCCGCGGCATCGCCGGAAACGCAGATCAGGGTGGCCGTCGTCAGGTAACGCTGATCGATCTCGAACGGTGGCGCGAGCTGATGGATCGCCTTGGGGCGGACCAGGAGACAGGCGCGCGACGGGCGAATCTCGTGATCGACTCGCTCGATTTGTTCGATTCGAGAGGCAAAACGTTGCGCATCGGCAGTGCTCGCCTGCACGTCCTCGGTGAGACGCGCCCATGCGAGCGCATGGAAGAAACGTTCCCTGGGCTGCGAGCGGCCATGCGTGAACGCTGGGGTGGTGGCGCGTACGCCGAGGTCATTGAGGGCGGGGACATATCCGTTGGAGACGCGGTCGAGTGGGTGTGGTGAACTTTTCCACTTTTCCACTTAGAATCGCGCCTCATGACCAGGTGGATCGGCGTCGGGCTGCTTATCGCATCCGGCGCGGTGTCGGTGGCGGCCCAGAATCAAGGGGCAACCGCGCCGCGGCCGACAAACGGAAGGCCCGATCTCTCCGGCATCTGGCAGGTGCTCAACACCGCGGCATGGGACATCCAGGATCACTCGGCTTCACTGGGGGTTCCCGCGGGCCAGGGCGTGGTCGAAGGAAACGAGATTCCATATCAGCCATCGGCACTCGCGAAAAAGCGCGAGAACTACGAGAACCGGCGCACCGCCGATCCGGAAACCAAGTGTTTCCAACCAGGCGTTCCTCGGATCACCTACATGCCGTTCCCGTTTCAGATCGTGCAGACGCCGACCTACATCGCGATCCTGTATGAGTACGGCCACGTGACGAGGCACATCTATGTCGATGGCACACCGCACCCGAAAGGGCCTATCGACAGCTGGTTCATGGGTGATTCCAGAGGCCACTGGGAAGGCAACACGCTCGTCGTCGACGTGATTCATTTCACCGATCAGACGTGGTTCGACCGGGCCGGAAATTTCCACAGCGAAGCGCTACACGTCATCGAGCGCTACACGCCAGCCGACCGCGATCACATCACATACGAGGTGACAATCGAGGATCCGAAAGTCTTCACGCGGCCATGGAAGATGACGATGCCGCTCTATCGCCGGCAGGAACGGAACGTCCAGTTGCTGGATTACGAGTGCTACACGCTGCTGCAGGAGGAACGGGCCGCAGCGCGGTAGTCAGCGCCATCCAAGTCGGATCACCTCGAAGTCGGCAGCGGTCAAGGCGGCAAATGCCGGATTGAGCTCGGAGTTATTCCATCGTCCGTCCATCGAGCCGGTCACGTACATGTCGCTGCCGTTGTCAGCGACGATCAGCCCATAGATCTGCATCGCACGGAAGATATTCTGGATATACGGCGGGTAATGCGAGAGGTCTTTCGATGAGCGGAGCCGGAGCCGGGCGCCCATCGGCAGTGCGCCAGTCGTGCTCCCAGCTCGATGCGAGGCGGGCCAGACGTAGCCGTTCGTACTCCGCACGGTCATGCGGAACGCATGACGAACCGGGCCGCGCGTCGCCTCGTCGTAGCGGACCAGACCCGGGAGGATGGCCAGGCCGGCGGCATCCGCCGAGGTCCACCCTTCCGGACGGCGCGCATTGGACGACAGGTCGAACACGGCTCCGGAACCCGCTTCCCATCGACTGCGCGAGGCGTTCCATCGCGCTGCAAACAACTCGAAGAGCACCCATCGATCGCGATCGACGACGAGCAAGTGACGATCGCCGCTGGTTCCCCCACCGGCAATGCCGCCTTCGATGAAATTCGGCTGTGATCTCGCCGCGTCCGGGACCGGGTAGCCATTTTCGGCGCGGAAGCCGGTGTCGCTCTCGTCGCCGTAATCCACGAACGCGATGGGGAGGCGCGCCTGGGTGCCGCTCACACTCACATACGGGATGCCGTACGGGGGCGGGCCGAAGTCGGGATGCGCGCCACGCGTGCGTCCAATGAAATTGATATAGGCATCCGACTGTCCATCGACCGGCGCCGTCGAAATGTCCTGGTTCCACCAGTTGTCCGCCGGAAAGAGCTGGCGGCCGCCGAAATCGTCGCTCAACGCGACAGCGCCGCCGCCGGAGTCCGATGGTCGAGGTGTCGGATCGGCGGGTGCGCTCGGGTCAACGGAACCCGAGGGAGCGGAGGGGGTTCCGCCGCAACCCGCAATCACGAGTAACAGCGCGCACACGAAGCAACGCATGGCCTGGCGACTTCGGCAAGAAGCAGACCAGCTCATCCACGCCCGCGAACGTAACCTTTTTCGCCTCGCGTTGTTTACCGAAAGCGACGGAACTGTGACCGACGAGACACTCATGGATGCCGTGCGCAACGGGGACCTGGCGAAGCTGGGGCTTCTGTTCGAACGCCATCATCGGGCGCTCTTCGATTTCCTCGTGCGCATGACGGGCAGCCCGTCGACAGCGGAAGACCTCGTGCAGGACGTATTCGTCCGCGTGCTGAAGTACCGCGGGACCTGGCGCGGCGAAGGGCGGTTCGACACGTGGCTCTTTCGGATCGCCCGCAACGCGCGCGCGGATTACTTCAGGACGCGTCCGCCGAGTGCGCCGATTGACGACGCGGCCGAGTATCCATCGCATTCGCCGCTGCCCGGTGACCTTCTGGCGCGCAACCGCGACGTGGCCCGGCTGCAGCGCGCGCTGATGCTTCTCCGCGAGGACAAACGGGAATTGATCCTCCTCGCGCGCTACCGCGGCATGAAGCTCGAGGCGATTGCCGACCTTCTCGGCATCGAGGTCGGCGCCGTCAAAGTACGAATCCACCGTGCGGTGAAAGAACTGCGCGACATATTTCTTCGACTCAATGAAAGCCCGTCATGGAAAACGACAAGCTCAATAGGCTCCTGCCCGACGACGTAGACCCAAGGGAGGCGGACGGCCTCGATGCCACATGGCGGATGCTCGGCGCCATCGATGCGCCTGCACCCGATTCCGACCGGATGCGCGCACGACTCGATACCGTGCTCGGTGCGGTCGAACATGCGGCACCACCTGCGTCACCACGATGGTTTGGCCGCCGAGACGTTGACGGAGGCCGTTACGCCCTGCAGGGCCTCGCGGCCGCAGCTGTCCTGCTCGTCGGAATCGCGATCGGCCGGTTCGTCGTTCCTGACACGACGCGACTACCAGATTCCTCGTCCGAGATCGCCGCGATGCGCAGCGAGATGCGCGAGCTTCGCGAAATGGTTTCGCTCTCGCTGATGCAGCAGCAGTCCGCTAGTGACCGGCTGAAAGGGGTGACGTGGACGGGACAGCTCGATCGACCGAGTAGCGAGGTGATCTCGGCGCTCGTCGACGCGCTGATGCACGATCCGAACGTCAACGTACGTCTCGCCACGATCGACGCGCTCGAGCGGTTCGCGTCGCGCGATGACGTGCGCCGCGCCGCAATTCAAGCGGTTGACCGTCAGATGTCGCCGCTCGTCCAGATTGCGTTGATCGATTTCCTCGTCAAGACGAACGAACGGCAATCCGCGCCGACCCTCAGGCGTCTCATAGAGGATCCACAAGTGAACGACGCGGTGCGTTCCCGTGCGGCGTGGGGCCTTCAACAGCTGGGATAGAAAACGATGAAAGGAATGATTCGAATCTGCAACGCCGCCCTGTTGTGCGCCCTGCTCGCAAGCAGCGCCGTTGCTCAGCAGTCGGTTCAACCCACGACGGATCGAATTACGGTGCCGTTCAGCGACCCGGAGCGTCCCGGCACGTTGAAAGTAAACCTGCTGGATGGAGCCGTGACCATCAAGGGATCCAATCGGCGCGACGTGTTGTTCGTCGCCAACTCGCAGGAGGCACGCGACGTCCTGCGTCGCCGCCAGCAGGCCGAACCGCCGGCTGGAATGCGCCGATTGACGCAGCCTGGCGGTTTTGGCGTCGAGGAGCGCGATAACGAGATGTCCGTGTCGTCGGCGTTCAACCGCGAAATCAATCTGGCCGTTGAAGTCCCGACGAGGACAAAGCTGAGAGTCTCGACCGTCAACGGCGGGGTTACCGTTGACAGCGTTGACAGCGAGATCGAAATCAACACGGTGGACGGCGCGATCACGATGACGAACGTGGGCGGCTCGGTCGTGGCCCATGCGGTCGACGGAAACATCACCGCAACGGTCGCGCGCGTGGCCCCGCAGGCGCCAATGGCGTTCACGTCGTTGAATGGTGATATCGACGTCACTCTTCCGGCAGCGGTGAAAGCCAACCTGCGGCTGCGCAGCGATCAGGGCGATGTGTTCACGGATTTTGATGTTCAGGTGATCGCCAGCGCCAGCGCGAATCAAACGCAACGTAACGGGCGGGGCGTCCGCATCGATGTCAACCGATCGATCTACGGCACCGTCAACGGCGGCGGCCCCGACTTCGAGCTGCGGACGTTTGACGGAAACATTTACGTCAGGAAAAGGTGAAGCGCAGCGTTGAAACCGTCCTACGCCCGATTGCGTAAAGGGATCCATGGTGCTGACGATCGGGTTGCACGAGCCGACACGCGAGCTGATTAAGGGAAATACCCGCGTTCGACTCCAGGAGCAGCCGTTTCAAATCATGCGGCTCCTGCTCGCCCGCCCCGGCGCGCTGGTCACACGTGAGCAATTGCGGAGCCGGCTGTGGCCGGACGGCACGTTTGTCGATTTCGAGCACAGCTTGAACGCGGCGGTGAAACGTTTGCGCGCGGCGCTCGGCGACGACGCGAAGGCGCCGCGCTATATCGAGACGCTGCCGAGGCGAGGCTATCGATGGATCAACGCCGTGATTCCGCTCGACAGCAGGCCCGACCGCGGCCCTCAAGTGGCGCAGAGCATCGAGATCGTCTGGACTTAGCGAATGTTCCTCCGCGTGACGCGAACGTGACTGTCCTCCAGGCGGCCGATCATGGCGAAATCGAGGACGTCACGCTGGAGCGCCAGGATGATGTCCTCCCGCGACCGATAATCGTGTTCGCCGCGAAGGCTCGCCGCAATGTCCTCGTCATGCATGCAGTCCCAAACCGCCTGCACGTGGTCGTACGGCGTCCCGATCAGCAGATGTTCGAGGTAGTCGGCGCACCGCTCGTCTTCTATGGAGGGTGTGACGCCTTCGAAACCCATCGCGACGAGCGTGACGGTGACGTCGTGGCCGTGCACCATGGCATCGACGCGAGCAGCGTCGCGGATGTATGTTGCCGTCGCCGCGGCGTTGAGATAGCTCCCGAGTATTACCTGCTGCGCTCGTGATGCCGCCGCAAGGACGCCCTGCGTTCCCGCCGAAGAGCGTGCCGCCACAGACCTGCCGCTGAAGAGCGGTTCGCCTTTCGCGACGATATCGGCAGGCGAGTTGCCGACGTCGAAGCCCTCCACTTTGCGCCCTTTCACTTCACCGGCGACGAGGCAGCGGGGATCTGCGTCGCGAAAGGCAAGCGCTTCCTGCGGTGTGCGCACGAGCGCGAGATCACGAATCCCATATCGAAACATCAACGCGCTGCAGGTGAACGCACGCAAGACGTCGATGACCACCGCTATGCCGCTCGCCTCCGCGGCGCCCGCGAGCAAGCTCCGTCGTTCAACTTTCATTGGCTGCAATTCTAATGGCCGAGCTTGCGCAAAATTCTGGAGGCGGGATACAAGAGGTTCGCGCCCTGTCGCCGCACCGATGCCTTCCTTCCCCGAAGTCGTCCTCCTCGTCGATGACATCCGCGATCACGCCGTCCAGTACGAAGCCGCGCTGACGCGTCATGGATTCGTCGTACGCGTCGCGACGACTGGCGAGGATGCCCTTCGGCTGGCCCGCGAAGCGCTGCCGGATTGCGCCATCATCGATCTGCGTCTTCCAGACATGTCGGGCTGGGATCTCTGTCGTGAAATCCGCAATCCCCAGCCGGGGGAGCCACCCCCAATCATCGTGTTGACACCGGAAGTCTCAAAGCTCTGCGCGGAGAACAGCGCGAAGGTTGGGTGCAACGCGTGGCTCGCACATCCGATGCACGCCGACGATCTCGTGCGCACGGTTCGTCAGGTGCTGGATGCGGAAACGGACGCGCCCGCTTCGCTCGAGGAAGCGCTTCTTGGTTCCAAGAAGTGCCCCGGGTGCGCATCGGACAGCGTCCGCGCCACGCTCCGTATCGGCGCTATCCAGTACTACTCCTGCAAGGCCTGCAGTTTTCACTGGCGCACCGACATGGTCAAGACGTAGAGCAGCCGCGGACGTGCGCTCTACGAAATGTCGTCAGGGACGCAACGCCCGGCGTCGGATCAACATTCGGTAGAGCGCCAGCAGGATCACTGCACCAGCGAAGGACATCAGGAATCCAGCAGCCTCTCCGGGGCCGTACAAACCCATCGCGCGGCCGAGGAAACCGCCGAGCAGCGCGCCTGCGATGCCGAGCAGCATCGTCACGATGATGCCGCCGGGGTCGCGGCCAGGCATCATGAGCTTGGCGAGCGCGCCCACGATCAAACCGAACACAATCCATCCAATTACGTGCATAACTTCTCCTCCTGCGCGACGTACGGACCTGGCGTCACTGGCGGTGGGGGATCCTCGATCGGAACTGGTGGTGGCTCGTCCAGAGGGCGATCCGGAGTCTGCTTGTCGTCCTCACGGTCGCGTTCGTTGCCTTCATCAGGCTCTTCCGCTGGACAGGCTTGGGGCTCCGGGGGAGTACGGCTGTGGTCCGACGTTCTGTGCACAATCACGCTTCATGCGATTTCGCTGCCGGACGGATGTAATCTGTTGAGGCTACAACCGGAGGGCGAATGTGAAGCGCAGGCTCTTTCTTCTGGCCCTGGGTTCCCTGATGGCGGCAAGTGCGGCATACGCACACCATTCCTTCGCGCGCGACTATCACGAAGACCAGATGATCTCGCTCGAAGGCGACGTCGTCAGCTTCGACTACCGCAATCCCCACGCATGGGTGTACTTCACGGCCAACGACAGCGGCGGCGTGATGCGGAAGTTCGGCGCGGAGTGGGCCAACCCGCGGCGCCTCGAACGACAGGGGATTGGCGCGTCAGTTCTCAAAGCGGGTGACCACGTCATCGTGCGCGGCGCGCCGAGCCGCAGCGCGACAACCTACAACGTCCACTTGAAGAGTATCGACCGTCCCGCAGACGGGTGGAGCTGGCCGGCCGGCCGCGGGCGAACGCGGTAAGACTGATCAGAGCGTCAGCAACGTCGGATGCGGCGCGTACGGCTAGTCCGCCGTATGCGCCAGCTCAACCCAAACCTGATGCGCAGCATCAATTGCAGCGCGACTCTCGTAACCGGCACCGCTGCGCGCGGCGTGTGAAGCAAAACCGACGCGCCTGTACTCCGCTGCGAGGGATGCGTCGTTGATGACAGAGGGCGCGTCGGCGATCTCGACTGCGTGGCGAAGTTCGTGGCCAAGCGCCGCAATCTGCTGCATTACCGGAAGCATGCAGGAGACTCGCACGTTGACGTAGCGCCGATCGCCGCCGGCCCCGAGCAGTGTCAGGCGACCGAACAGACGTGACGACATCGGGCATTCCGGTTCGACATACACGATCACATCGGAACCATCGAGCCGCGCGACCAGGTCGCGAAACGAGGCGGAACGGGCGAGCCCCTCGTCGATCACGCTTCGTAATCCTTTATCCAGCGTCCGGACATGACTGCCATCGCGCGGCTCCGTGCCGGCGATGAAGGAATTCAGCAACACGAGTACACCCAGAGCGATATTCATAACCCTCAAACAGTGTTGGTGGCCGGATTGACGATGGCGTTGCGGGGAAGACTCTTTTTGGAATCTTCCCTGCAACAATCGCGAGTCAGCGGTCAGTGGTCAGAACACGAGTCGGATCCGCGAAGTCATGGATGCGCTGCACGAGAGCAAGCAGCGGTCCATTTCGATGAACACTCGACTTGCTGAATGTTTTGCGCGCCTGGAGCCCCGCGACGGGATCGGCTTACGACGCGTCGTGCGCCAATCACACAGCTTTGTGGAGCGTCGACGGCCGCGAGGACAACTTGGTACGAGACAGCGCCCGCGGCACGATTTCGCGGCTACAAAGCTGTGGCCGCGAGACCGCGCTTGAACAACTTTGGCTTGAAGAGGCCGGAGCCTAGTGCGTGATGCGATGCGACTGCGGCAGCGCGCTCATGACGGCTCGATGCATCAGGACGATGCCAGGATCAGTCTGGAGCACTGCGTCGTAGCGTTCCCTGAAGCCGCCGGGTGCATCGCCGACCGTGAGCAACTCGCGCGTCTCGACGAGTAGAATCTCCGCTTCGGCAGTGATCTGATCCGGCGTCATCGCCGGACGTGACGGTGTGGGACGCCGACGGTCGCTGGCGTTGCTGATCAACTCGTCGACACGGACAATCAGCTCGGAAATCGGATGTAGCCACGAAAACGCCGAATCGCGGATGAGGAGCTGGAGCATCTGCCCCGGAGTCACCGCGCCGTGTCCTTTTTCGTACGCGGCGCGCTCGCGCTCGATCAAAGCCTTGTGAAGATCCAGGAGGGTTCGGCGGACCTGTGTGAGGCTTTCGTGCGGAGTCATGGTGTAGTTTAATCTCTCCAGCCGATGCGTTTCCCGAGCCGGCACCTCGCGGCTCTGCTGCTCTCGCTTGCAACAAGCGCTGCGTGTGCTGTTCGTCCCGCGACAATTGCTGCGCCGGCCGCAACCATCTCGTCCACAGCAGCAATTGACGCACTCATCGCACGCGGTTGTTTCGGGTGTTTGACGCAAGCGTACAACGCCGCCATTGCCGCTTCGAACCAGATCCGGACATTCGAGTCGGCGCTGCTCCTCACGGCACGTGCAAAAGAGCTTGGCCTCCCATACGGGCCGTGGCTCGAGCGTGCGCGCGCAGCAGTTCCCGAGGGGCCGGACTGGTCCGATTATCTTGCGATCGTCCAGTCACTCCGAATCGATCCGCTGGCCAACGATCGTGACGCCATCCTCGTCGAGACCCTGAAGCATCGGGCATCACCGGAAACCGTTACCGCGTGGCGTACGGATCTGGCCGCCGGAGCCGGCTCGCCGCTGCTCCGTGCATATCTCGAGCTGTCGCTGATTTGTCAGTACATCGTTGCCGATCGAAACGTCACCATTGCGGCGACGGTCCAGCGTTTCCACGACGTGCCGCTCATCGAGTATCGGGCCGGAGCATGCGGCCCGGCGCAGGCGGCGCACCTCACAGCGGTGCGTGATGCGGTTCCGGAGTTCGCCGACATCGATTTCCTGCTCGGACGCTACGCGGTAGATATTCCGCGCCAGCCGGATCAGGAAGAAGCGCTCCGCCGCTTCACCGCCGCGCGCGGCGCATTCCCCGAATCGCCGGCCATCGTCGCCAGCCTCGCGGAGCTGCGCCGCGATCGCGAGGAGTGGACGGAAGCGCTCGAAGCGTACGACGCGACACTGACGCTTGTACCCACGCACAGGGATGCGCTGCTTGGAAAGGTCGTCACACTGTCGCACCTTGGACGTCACGATGAGGCCGTCGCCGCTGCGACGCGGATCCTCGAACTGGGAAGCTGGTTTACCGGCGAGGCGTACTACTGGCGGGCGTGGAACGAGTATCACCTGGCGCGCATCGAGGAGGCGCGGATCGACACGGACCGCGCCAAAGGATTGATGCACAACGCGTCGGTCCTGGTGCTGTCAGGGATGATCGAATGGCACGAGCGCCGTTTCGACGAGAGCGAGGCGGAACTCCAGGATGCGCTCACCCTCGATGCCGGGCAGTGCGAGGCGGCGTTTCTGCTCGGTGCCGTTCGTGCCGAACGCCGACAGTGGGCATCCGGCGCGGCCGCATTCGAATTGGCTCAGCGCTGCTACGACCTGAGCGTGACGCTGCGGCGCGAGACCATTGCGCGGATCACCGCGGGCCCGGGGACGGAGGAAGGCAAAGCGCGGCAAATCGCCCGTCAGCAGCGGACAATGACCGAGGAAGCGCAACATCGCGACGAGGCGGCCCAGAACGCCGCCAATCTGCAAAAACGCGGTGGGGTTTGAGCTGGTTGGTGGTCGGTAGCTGGTGGTTCGTAGGCGCTGCCAAATCGCCTAATGACTGATCCCTAATCGCTGACGACCGACCAACCATTAACCACCAACCACTAACCTACAAATACAGATGCAGCTGCGCCAGCAGCGTGGATGTGGTCACCTCGAATGTGTGATTGTGGTCGTGGTAGTACGACACACCGACATTCCAGTGCGTTCGCGGTAGCAGATCTGCTTCAAACACAAGGCGGCGCAATTCCGAGAAGCCGGGCACACCACCTGAGGTCTTCAGCTGTGGCGAGAACTTCAACCACAGTCCGCGGTATGCCTCGAACGACGTCTCGTTCACGGCGATCCACGAATGGCCGCCACGTGCTTGTGTCTGCAGGCTGGCGTCCACTTGCGTCCAGATGCTCAGGCGGGACGTCGGTGCGAATCCGAACGCGGCGCCGACAAGACCGGATTTCGGATCGAGGTCCGATGCGTGCCTGTAGGCAGCCGATCCGATGAGCGCCGTGCGTGGGGTGAGATCGAGCTGCCATCGTCCGGTCAGCGAGAAGGCCTGATGGCCGTCGTCTAGCCGGAACGACTCTGCCTTGCCGGCTCCAAGCGTGACCTGCAGCAGCGACGGCCCCATGGTGTCGCTGACTTCGACGCCGTACACCTGGTCAGCGTGGTCGAAATCCTCGTACGCACGCGTGAAGGCGGTGTGATCGGCGAATCGGATGCCGTACGCGGGCAGAAAGCGCCCGCCGCGGATACCAAACCCATCGTCGCGTTGATACGCGACCCAGTGCTCGTACGAGATGAACCGCGTGTCCTCACCGTGGGCGGCGGGCTCACGGCCGGCAGTCGCGTACGCCGTCCATCCGTTTCTCTGCACCGCCCCGATCAGATCGAGATTCATCAGCAGATTCTGATCCTGACGGCCACCGGGAAAGCTGACGCGCAGATGTGACGGACGCAACTCGAGGCCGAGGTTTACGGGACCAAGCGCATTGCCGAGCGCGCCGTACAGAAAGGCCTGCTCGCCATGCGGATCCACTTCCTCGCCGGCCGCGGGCGCCGCTGCTCCGCCGCCGCCCGTCGTGGAAAGTTCCCTGTGCGACAACAACCGCCCGTACGGTGTCAGCAACCCTCCACCGGTGGGCGAGTAGTGGCATGCGGTGCAGCGTGTGTACTGCTTGGCGAGAAACATCGGCTCGGCTGACGCAGAGACAGCGGCGCCCAGGATCACGAGCACGAGCCCGAGAACTTTCCAGCGAACGGTAGTTGTCATGATTGTGTGGCGGTAAAAGTCACCGAGACCTGCACCGTGTCTTTGACGCCGACGCCGAGGTAGCGGGGCTTGTCGATGTTGTAGTCAGGAAGGTTCACCGGAAATGACGCGCGGACACGCCATCCCGCTCCGGCCTGACGAATGTCGGCAGGCCCCGTCACGGTCTTTTTCACGCCATGCAACAGGAGCGATCCGGTGAACGATCCCTTTCCTGTCGGTGCGTCGGCATTCAGTCCCTGCAGCACGACGTCTGAAAGGACCGCCTGCTCGTAACCCGCACCCTTGTCGACCTCGAGATATTTCTCTTTCAGATGGTCGTTGCGAAGCGCGATGCCGGTATCAATGGTACGCAGGTCGACGGCGAGGCTCCCGTCAAAGCCCGATGGACGCGCTGTGCTCGTGGTCAGCATACCAGTGAGCGCCGAGGTCGTCGCATCGAAGCTTCCGCCGACGGTCATTGGACACTTTACGCTGACTTCGCCCTGGCCGACACGCCACGACGCGCCGGCAGCGGACGTGACGACGGCCCACAATGAGACAAACAGAACGATGCGAAGTGATGTGCGAAGGTGGTGTGTCATAGCGAAATCGTCAGCACGTTATTGGAGAACTGCGTCGCAAACGTGCGCAGCGGCGCACTCGCCGGACCGTTGATGACACGCCCGGCTGTCGTGAACTTTGACCCGTGGCAGGGGCAGACGTAGTTTGTATTGTCAAACCCGGTAATCGTGCACGCTTCGTGTGTGCACGTGGACGTCAAGGCTGTACAGGTTTCCTGCCCCGTGCGCGAGACGAGAAACGATCCTCCGGAGCTGCGGACCATCGCCGCTCCTCCAACCGCAGCGAGGGGTGAGGTCGAATCGATCTGCACGACTACCGCGCTGCCACTGACATTGCCGTTGACGATTGAAAGTTGGGGCACATTGCTCGGACTCGAGCCGCCTCCGCCGCCGCACGCCCCGATGATCGAGCCAAGCGCGACGCAGGACGCGGCCTGGCAGGCCTGAAGGCAGA
>Ga0268264_10001856_pt1 | contig 19212 bp, 21 predicted proteins | sample KBSSwiS32_FD_190357 | JGI IMG/M metagenome (GOLD analysis project Ga0268264, IMG submission 190357) | Switchgrass rhizosphere microbial communities from Kellogg Biological Station, Michigan, USA - KBS Switchgrass S3-2 (SPAdes) (version 2) | ecosystem: Host-associated > Plants > Roots >...
GACCTCGGCGCCGAGGTGCTCAAGGTCGAGGACACCGGCATGGGCGACTACATCCGCTGGGCGCCGCCCTACTACGGCACGGACGAGCAGCAGGAGCTGGGTACGCGCTCCTCGCTCTACCTGGCGCTCAACCGCGGCAAGCGTTCGATCAGGCTCGACCTGAAGAGCGAGAAGGGGCGCGAGGCCCTGCTGCGGCTGGTCGAACGCCACGACGTCGTCCTCGACGGCTTCCGCCCCGGCGTGCTCGACCGGCTCGGCGTCGGCTACGAGCGCATGCGCGACGCCAACCCCGGCATCGTCTTCTGCGCGATCACCGGCTACGGCCAAGACGGCCCCTACACGCAGCGCGCCGGCCACGACATGAACTACCTCGGCCTCGTCGGGGTGCTCGGCCTGACCGGCGCCAGGGACGGGCCGCCAGTGCAGTCGGGCGGGCAGATCGCCGACCTCGGCGGCGGCGCGCTGATGGCGGCCTTCGGGGTGCTCGCCGCCCTGCACGAGCGGCGCCGCTCCGGCGAAGGGCAGATGGTCGACGTCTCGATGGCCGACGGCGCCCTCTCCTGGCTGGCGCTCGTCGCCGGCCGCTACTTCTGCGACGGCGAGGTGCCGCGGCGCGGCGAGCAGCAGCTCGCCGGCGGCCTGCTCTGCTACCTGCCCTACGAAGCTGCCGATGGTTGGATCACCTGCGGCGCGCTGGAGCCGAAGTTCTGGGCCGCCTTCTGCAACGGCGTCGAGCGCCCCGACCTGGTCGAGGCGCAGTTCGAGGCGCCCGGCTCGGGGGCCTGGCAGAAGGTTGCCGAGGTCTTCCGCTCGCGCACCCGCGCCGAGTGGAAGGCCTTCAACGACGAGCACGACTGCTGCATCGAGCCTGTCCTCGACGTCGGCGAGGCGCTCGACTCCGAGCTGGTCCGCGCCCGCGAGATGGTCGTCGAGATGGAGCAGCCCGGCTTCGGTCCGGTCCGCCAGCTCGGCGCCCCGGTGAAGATGAGCCGCACGCCAGCTGACCCGACTCGCCCGGCGCCCGCCTTCGGCGAGCACACCGACGAAGTCCTGCGCGAGGCCGGCTACTCGGACGAGGAGATCGCCGCGATGAAGGAGTCGGGCGCCGCGGCCGGCCCCTCCGCCGACGCGGCGACCACCTTCCGCGCATGACCGCCAACAGCGCCAACGGCGACCTTCTCCGCGTCGGTGAGCTGGCGGAGGCCTCAGGGGTCCCCGTGCCGACGATCAAGCACTACCTGCGCGAGGGCCTCCTGCCCGAGCCGGTGAAGACGAGCCGCAACATGGCCTACTACCCGCCCGAGTTCGTCGACCGGATCAAGCTGATCAAGCAGCTGCAGGAGGAGCGCTTCATGCCGCTGAAGGCGATCAAGTCGGTGCTCGACGAGGACCCCGAGCGCGCTCGTGCCCTGCTCGAGATCGAGGACCGCATCCTCGACCGCGCCCTCGCCGGCGAGCGCACCCGCACCAGCGCCGCCGAGGTTCGCGAGCGCTACGGCGTTCCAAAGGAGGTCCTCGACCGGCTCGAGAAGCTCGAGGTCCTCAGCCCCAACAGCCGCGGCTACTCGCCTTCAGACATCAAGATCATCGAGGCGATCAGCCGCTTCCGCGCCGGCGGCTACGACGAGCAGATCGGCTTCACCGTCTACGACACCCTGCGCTACAAGACCGCCCTCGAAGACCTCGTACGCCAAGAGGTGGAGGTGGTGATGGAGCGTCTCGCCGGCGAGGTCCCGTCCGAGCGCGTGGTCGAGATGCTGGAGAGCGGCGCCCAGCCCCTGCAGGACCTGATCGCCGCCCTCCACACCAAGCTGATGGTCGCCGAGCTAGAGCGCCACCGTGCCAGTCGCGGCTGACCATCCAACTAGAGCTCTTTGGCTCAACCCGTGATCGCGATCGGATCGGGTAATACGATTTTGTATAAGGCATCGAGTGAGGCTTCCATCGGGCAGAACATGCCTTCTGGCAGCGTCAACGGAGATTCGACGGCATGGATTTCGGCTAACGAATTCTGGTTCGGCGAGCCGGTCACATGGAGTTCGGTTCCCATTTCGAATACGCAATGCATCATCAGGGCCGGACAGCTAACTAACACTCTCGTGTGATCGAGGGCAGCTTCGCCTAAGTTTAAGGCAGTCCTTAAAATTAATAGTAAGCCGAGTTCCGTGGATTCGACCACGCATGCATTGCCGCCTTCACTTAAGCAATCTTCGGTGAAAGTCAGGACTTCCAGGTGGGTAACCTGAGGGGTGGCTAAGCCTAAGGCGAACCCTAAGAGCTTACCTTTGTCACAGGTGACGTCTCCTAGATTGGTTAAGAACTTTGGATTTGCGGCCAGCGCTTCGAAATGACCCTGATAGGTCTTTCCTGCCGGACATGGTTGTTCGTGTTTTTCACATAGAGCCGTGGTTCCAGCGTTCGCTGCGGTGGCGCTGGCCATTGCCGTAACAGTCATGACGGCAAGCGCCGCCACGCCGATCTTTCTTGCAAGCTTCATGGTTCTCCCCTTTCCGAGGCGAATTCAGCCGTTTCGGCTGGTTGCTCGATTGCCAAATTCCCAATAACTAACAGGACTTGAGCAGTGTCGACAACGGGCAGGGCGAGGCGGCTGAGATCCACAGCCAGCCAGCGTCAGAAAGAGGCGTTTTCGCCGACCTCGCTGGGAATTCGTTGCTAGTGCGCGCGCGGACTCGCGCACTTGGAAGGCCGCGCAAGCTAGCGAAGATCTAGTGCGCGGCAGAGAGAAGATTGTCGCGATCGGCCTCGATCTTGTTCAGTGTCATCAGGTGGCCGCGCCTCTCCGCGTCCCGGGACGCTTCGTCTAGCGCTTCCTCGACTCCCGGCGCCCCGGTTGAGGCGCGAGCCTGGGCGAGGGTGTGTAGGGCTGAGGGGATCTGCCAGCCCATCTCCCGACGGCGGGCGGTTTCCACTGCCCACTCGATCTCGTCGAGGGCCTCTTTGCGTCGCTCGACGCCGAGCAGGGCGCGAGCACGCAGCGTCGAGCGCCAGGCCTCGGTCTCGCCGCCCGCGCCCATCGCCTCGCGGTAGAGGCGATCGGCCCGCTCGATCGTGGCCAGGGCCTCTTCGTGCTCGCCGGCTACGACCTGTACATAGGACAGCGAGGTCAGCGCCGTGCTGCGCGAGAAGACGTCGCCGAGCTGCTCGGTCAGCTCGCAGTTGCGACGGGCAAGGGCGAGGGCGGCCTCGAGCTCGCCGCGGTCGGCGACCAGCAGGCTCCTCGAGCCGCGCACCCAGCTTGCGGTCTCTGGATCGTCGTGCTCTCCGGCGAGCCGCTGCGCCTGGTCGAGCAGCTCCTCGGCTTCGTCCGGGCGGTCCCGCTCGCGCGCCGCCACGGCCTTGGCCATCAGCGCCCAGGCAATCGGACAGTCGACGACGATCCCGGCTCCCAGGTCGGGGTCGCCCCCCGTCAGCTCGAGTAGCTCCTCCACCGTCCGTTCCAGGGCGTCGAGGTCGCCGGCGCACATGTGCGCATACGCGCCGGCGCTGCGGACGGCGATCCGCAGCGCGGGGTCACCCGTTTCGTCGGCGAGACGCACCGCCTCCTCCGCGGCCGCGACCCATTCCGAGGCGCGGTCCGCGACCCCCGGTCGCGCCGCCGTCAGCAGCTTCAGCAGCGCCAGCGCATGGACGTCGCCGATCCGTTCGGCGATCTCCGCCGCCTGGGCGGCCAGGGAGTCGGCCTGCTCGCGGTCCATGCCCAGGCGCCAGGCGTATTCGAGCTGCAGCATGCGCGAGGAGACGCCCAGTGCCCGCGTCTCGGCGCTGTCCTCGAGCTGGCCGGTCAGCGACGTCACCCGCTGCCAGAGCTGCAGCGCGTCCTGGGGGCGAGTGTGGCCCGCCCAGTGCGCGGCGCGGGCGAACCAGCGGGCGGCTTCCAGGGTTTCGTCGCCCACCTCCATGTGGCGGGCGACGAGCGCCGCCAGCTCGTCGAGCCGGTCGGGCTCGAGCTCGATCGTCGCCCGCGCCGCCGCCGCGTGGGTCGCCGCCCGGCGGTCCCCCAGCTGCGTGCCGTAGGCGACCTCCTGAGTCAGCGGGTGGCGGAAGACGAGCACCCGTTCCGGGTACAGCTCGGCTTCGTAGAGGAAGCCGCTGTCGACCAGCTCGCAGAGCGTGGGGTCGAGCTCGCCCTCGGCCAGGCCGGCGGTCAGCTCGAGCGCCTTTGCCGGTGCTTCCTTGCCCAGCACCGAGGCGACCTGGAGGAGCTGCTTCGCGCGCGGGTCGAGGCGGTCGATGCGGGCCGCGAGTACCGCCTGCACCGTGGCGGGCACGCCGGCCTCCTCGACCGGGCGCACCAGCCGGTAGGCGCCGCGCTCGCCCTCGAAGTGGCCCGACTCGAGGAGCTCGCGCACGAGCTCCTCGACGAAGAAGGGGTTTCCGGCGGCGCGCGCGTGGATCGGCTCCTCGAGCCCGTCGAGCGAGGGGTCCTCGCCCGCCAGGTCGCGCAGCAGCTCGCCGGTGTCGCCCTGGTCGAGGGGCGCCAGCACGATGCCGGTGTAATGCGGCGAGTTGCCCCACGCGGGCGAGTACTCGGGCCTGAAGTTGACCACCGCGAGCGTGCGCGTCTCCGCCACCGAGGCGACCAGCTCTGCGAGCATCGCGTTGCTGCCCTCGTCCATCCAGTGCAGGTCCTCGATCGCGAGCACGACGGTGAGGCGCCGCTTGGGCGCGTTGACCAGGCGGCAGACGATCCGGCCGAGCGCTCGCTGGCGCGCCTCGGCGCTCATCTGCGGCACGGGCCGCTCGGGATCGGGCACGCCGAGGAAGTCGAAGACGAGGGGCAGGTCGCCGGCCAGCTCGGGATCGAGCAGCAACGCCCGTCCGGCGATCTTCTCTTGCACGATCCTCTCCGGGTCGCGGTCGCCGATCCCGAAGTAGGCGCGCAGCATCTGCAGCACGGGTCCTAGCGGCGTGGACTGGCCGTGCGCCTGCGCCTGCGCTTCGAAGACCTCGATGCCGCGCTCGCGGCAGCGCTCGCAGAACTCGTGGCTGAGTCGGCTCTTGCCGATCCCGGCTTCGGCGGCGATCCCGACCACGGCGCCCTCGCCGGCCTCTGCTCGTCCGAGCGCCGCCTCCAGCGTCGCCATCTCATCGTCGCGGCCGACGAAGCGCGAGAAGCCGCGCTCGCGAGAGAGGTCCAGGCGCGAGCGCGCCGCGCCGATCCCGGTCAGCTCGAAGACCTCGACCGGGTGGCTGACACCCTTGACGTCGAATGCCCCAAGCTCCTCCAGCTCGAGGAAGCCGCGTGCGAGCGCCGCGGTCTGCTCCGTCAGGTAGGCCGTGCCCGGCTCGGCAAGCGCCTCCATCCGCTGGGCGAGGCCGACGGTGTGGCCGATCGCCGTGTACCCGCCCTCGCCGTCGGTGCCGATCGCGCCGGCGACGACCTCGCCCGAGTTGATCCCGATTCGCGTGGAGAAGTTGAGGCCGGGGCCGCGGCGCAGCTCCGCCGCGTACTCGCCGACCTCGTCGAGCATCTGAAGCGCCGCGTAGCAGGCACGGCGCGCGTGGTCCTCGTAGGCGACCGGGGCGCCGAAGACGGCCATGATCCCGTCGCCGGTGAACTTGTCGACGGTGCCGTCGAAACGCTCGACGGCTGCGGCGAGGATGGCGAAGAAGCGCTGCATGATCTTGCGCCACTCCTCCGGGTCCTGCGTCTCGGCCAGGTCCATCGAGCCGCTCACGTCGGCGAAGAGGACCGTGACCTGCTTGCGCTCGCCGTCGTCCGTGCCGATCTCGGGCATGCCGGGTTCAAGGTTACGCCCCGGTAGCCTGGGCGCGGTGAAATCGGTGCTCGTGACCGGCGCGTCGACCGGCATCGGCCGGGCGACGGCGCTGCGGTTGGACCGGGACGGCTGGCGCGTCTTCGCCGGCGTGCGCCGCGAGGAGGACGCCGAGTCGCTCCGTGCGGCCGCGGCAGGCCGTTTGACGCCGGTGATGCTCGACGTCACCGACCCGACGCAGGTCGCCGCGGCAGCCGAGACCGTCGAGGAGGCGGTGGGGGAGGGGGGCCTCGACGGGCTCGTCAACAATGCCGGCGTCGCGATCCTCGGGCCGCTGGAGACGATCCCGCTCGACGACTTCCGCCGTCAGATCGAGGTCAACCTCACCGCTCAGGTCGCGGTGACCCAGGCGCTGCTGCCGGCGATCCGCCGTGCCCGCGGGCGCATCGTCTTCGTCAGCTCGATCGGCGGTCGCATGGCGCTGCCCTTCGGCGGCCCCTACCACGCCGCCAAGTTCGGCCTCGAGGCCGTTGCCGACTGCCTGCGTCAGGAGTTGCGCCCGTGGGGGATCCACGTCTCGGCGATCGAGCCGGGCTCGATCGACACGCCGATCTGGGAGCGGGGGGAGCGGATTGCCGACGAGGTCTCGGCTCGCGCTCCCGCCGCCCAGGAGGAGCTCTACGGAGAGACGATCGAACGCTTCCGCTCGGCGGTGCGCCGCACCGCCGAGCGAGGTAGCTCTCCCGACAAGGTCGCCGCGGCGATCTCCCACGCGCTGAGCGCCCGCCGTCCGCGAACGCGCTACGTCGTCGGCGCCGACGCCCGCGGCCAGGCGCTCGCTGCACGCATCCTGCCGGACCGCGTCCTGGACGCCGTCGTCCGTCGTGTGATGCGAATCTGATTGACTGGTCAGTCAACCAGGAGAGACACCGCACTTGCGCGTAGCCGTCGTACAGCTCAACTCAACCGCCGACAAGGACCGCAACCTGGAAGCGGCAGAGCGACTGGTGCGCGCTGCCGCCGCCGACGGCGCCGAGCTCGTCGCCCTGCCGGAGAAGTGGAACCTGCTCGCCGCCGGCCCCGGGCTGCTCGCAGGCGCCGAGGCGCTCGACGGCCCGACCCTTACCGCCGCCCGCACCTGGACCCGCGAGCTCGGCATCCACCTGCTCGCCGGCAGCGTCTCCGAGCAGGGCCCGGACGGCAAGGCCTTCAACACCTCGGTGCTGATCGGTCCCGATGGCGACGACCTCGCCGCCTACCGCAAGATCCACATGTTCGACGTCGACGTCGACGGCATCGCCTACCGCGAGTCCGACCACGAGGAGCCGGGAGGGGAGATAGTCGTCGCGCCCCTGCCCCAGGCCAGTCTCGGCCTCAGCGTCTGCTACGACCTGCGCTTTCCCGAGCTCTACCGGATTCTCGCCGTGCGCGGCGCCCGCATCGTCGCCGTCCCCTCCGCCTTCACGCTCGCCACCGGCCGCGACCACTGGGAGGTGCTGCTGCGCGCTCGGGCGATCGAGGACCAGGTCTTCGTCCTCGCTCCCAACCAGGTCGGCGAGGCGCCGCCGCACTTCCGCTCCTACGGCCGTTCGACGATCGTCGATCCCTGGGGCGTCGTCCTCGCCACCGCTCCCGACGAGGAGTGCTTCGTCGCCGCCGACCTCGACCTGGCCGCGCAGGAGCGCGTCCGCGAGAGCCTGCCCTCGCTCGCCAATCGCCGCCCGCAGGCCTATGCCTGGCCGCAGCTGATGGAGGCGCGCGCCTAGATGGCCAAGGCAACCGCCCCGGCGGTCGACAAGCGCCGCCAGATCCTCGACGCCGCGATCCGCGTCTTCGCCCGCCAGGGCTTCCACTCGACCCGCGTCTCGGACATCGCCGACGAGGCGGGCGTCGCCTACGGCCTCGTCTACCACTACTTCAAGTCCAAGGACGAGGTTCTCAACGAGCTCTTCAGCGAGCGCTGGTCGCTGCTGCTGGCGGCGATCGAGGAGACCGATCGCGAGGGGTCCTCGCCGCGCGCCAAGCTCGAGGTCGTCGCCGGCTTCATCGTCGACTCCTACCGCCACGACCCGGAGCTGATGAAGGTGATCATCGTCGAGGTCACCCGGGCCGCCAACTCCTTCGGCCGCACCCACCTGCCGGAGATCCGCAGCGCCTACGAGTCGATCGCCAAGATCGTCGCCGAGGGCCAGGAGGACGGCACCTTCCGCCGCGACATCGACCCGACCTTCGCCTCGATGTCCTTCTACGGCGCGATCGAGCAGCTTCTCTCGGGTTGGATCTTCGAGCTGATCCCCGCCTCCGACACCGACTTCGACGAAGCAAAGTCGCTTGTAGTGGCGACGATCTGCGACGGTCTCGAGCCGCGATAGGTAAGGTCGGCGGCGATGGACAACGAGATCGTCAGGCGCCTCGTCTGGAGCGGCATGCTGACTGCGGCCACCGCCCTGGCAGGCATGATCGCGACGCGAGTCGCCGCCTTCGCCTACCGCCGGGCTTTCGGCGAGGAGCCGCCCGAGTAGCGTGGCCGAGGGCGCCCCGACACCGCCGTCCCGCGAGGAGCGCTCTGTCGGCGAGCTCGTCTTCGACGTCGCCGAGAAGAGCTCGTCGCTGATTCGCGAGGAGATCGAGCTGGCCAAGGCCGAGATCTCCGAGAAAGTCGGCAAGATCCTGCGCGGCTCCGTCGTCGGCATCGCGGCCGGCACGTTCGCCTTCCTCGCCCTCATCCTCGTCATGGAGGGAGTCGCCTGGCTGCTCGCCGAAGAGGTCTTCGACGGCAACGCCTGGCCCGGCTTCTTCGTCGAGGCCGCGATCTTCCTGCTGATCGCTGCAGGCGCCGGCTTCTTCGCCTACCGCTCGGTGCAGGCAGGCGCCCCGCCTGTGCCCGAGCAGGCGATCGAGGAGGCGAAGCTGACCAAGGCGACGCTCGAATCGGGCGCCAAGGCGGGCGGCGAATGAGCGCCCATCCCGAGCAGCGCCCGCCGTCGACCGCCGGCATATCGGGCCGCAGCGCGGCTGAGATTCGCCGCGACCTCGACCTGCAGCGCCGCGAGCTCGGCACCTCGGTCGAGCTGCTGCGCGGTCGCGTCGCCGAGCTGACCGACTGGCGCCGCCAGGTGCGCGAGCACCGCAGCCAGCTGATCGTCGGCGCCGCGATCGCCGGTTTTGCCCTCGGCGGGCTGATCATGCTGCGCCGTCGCCGTTAGATTGGGTTACCTGATGAAAACCGGGGTAGTACCCGGGCATGGTTGCCGTCGAGGCACCGGTAGCCGAGGGCCAGACGCTGCGCATAGGCGCGCGCGTACTCGATCTGCTCGCGGTGCCCCTCAATGGAATGATCGTCCGTGCACTTGCCCGAGGGGCGCTGCGCCAGTCCGACCTGCGCCGTGAGCTGGGGAATCCAGCCGAGACCACGCTGCGCGGGCATCTCGCCAGGCTCGAGGAATTAGGGGCCGTGCAGAGGCGGGTCTGGGCAGGCGGGCCGCAATTCGCCCGCAACGAGCTGACCGCCACGGGCATCGACCTGCTGATCGTCACGCGCGCGCTGGAGGGCTGGCTCAGCCGAGCCCCGCAGGAACCGATCCGGCTGGGAACCGTGCAGGCGAAGGGCGCGGTCAAGGCCCTGGTCGGGGCCTGGGACTCGATGCTCATGCGCGTGCTTGCGGCAAAGTCCCTAACCCTCACACAGCTCGACAGGCTGATCGGCCCCCTCAGCTACCCGGCTCTCGAACGGCGCCTCGGGGCGATGCGGACGACCGGGCTGGCGGAGTCGACTCCGGAACAGGGCGGCACTCCCTATACGGTCACTCATTGGGCGCGCCTCGCGGCTGGGCCGATCATCGCCGCGACGTTCTTCGAGTGCCTCCGCATGGTTGATGCGGCTCCAATTGCCGGCATCGACGTCGAGGCGGCTTTTCTCCTCGCCGTGCCGATCGCGCCGCTGCCGGCGAATGCCGACGGCGTCTGCATGCTGGCGGCCGAGATGGGTCCTACCGGCTCCAACGGCAACCGCCACGCCGGGGTCGAGGTGATAGTCGACCGCGGCCGCATCGTCTCCTGCGCCACGAAGCGGGCGGTCGAAACGCGCAACCACGCGGTGGGGCCTGGCCTGGCCTGGCTCGAAGCCCTGATCTACCGCCGGCCCGACCGCCTGCAGATCGGGGGGGACCCTCATCTTGCTTGCAGCTTGATCCAAGGCGTGCACGAGCAGCTCTTCGATTCGGCAAGGCACGTCGCCTGAGCAGTCTCCGGGCTCGCGCATTTGCATCGCGCGCAGGCTGGTAAAACTGCGATTTGCAGGTAAAAATCTCGTGATTTGAAAGATCCTTCCCGCTCGGGCCGGGTTGGTTGGTAAGCCCGGGCAACGGCGGGTATCCATCGAATCTTGGCGCCCGTTTTCCCTGCGGGAGGCCCTAGAAGGACGGTCCATATGGGGGCGCTCGTGGTTCTCTCCCTGCCGCGAGCGCCCCTTTGACCGTGACGGAAGTGGCATTTGCCCCAGGAACGCACGCGCGCGTTTTTGCGCGGAGGTAGACGGAAGTTTGATCGCATTTGGCTTTAAAGAGCCAAACTGAGCAGGACGACACCCCCTTACGTCGTGGCGCTTGAGTAGAGCTTTGTCCGTGTAGTACAAGGCCCGCCGCAGTTCCGATGCGGCACGTCAGTCATTTACAAAAGGAGAAACTGGTGGGGGCGCCAGAACAGACAGAGACGCTTGGACGCGCTCGTGCGGGAGGGCAGGTGCTCTCCATGCTCGCCCGTCCCCTCAACTGTCTCGTCGTCGAGGCCCTGGGGCGCCAGCCGATGCGCCTCGGCGGGCTGCTGAAAGAGCTTGGCGGTCCGTCCCAAAGCACCCTGCGTGGGCGCCTCGGCGATCTGGTCGCCCTCGGCGCCGTCGCCAAGCGCGGCGGCGGCATGCCCTATGCGGTAGAGAACGAGCTGACGGATGCGGGGAGGGACCTCCTGCAGGTCGTGGATGCGCTCGCCGCCTGGCTCTCGCGCGCTCCCGCCGGGCCGATCCCGCTCGGCAGCGTCGCGGCCAAAGGCGCGATCAAGGCGCTGGTGGGGGGCTGGGAGTCCACGATGCTGCGCGTCTTCGCCGCGCGGCCCCTCTCACTGACGCAGCTGGACAGGTTGATCGCCCCGCTCAGCTATCCGGCGCTCGAACGGCGCCTCTCGGCGCTTCGGGCGACCGGGCTGGTGGAGCCGATGCCGAACGGCGCTCGCGCCCCCTACGCGGTGAGCCGCTGGGGTCGGGAGGCCGTCGGGCCGATCAGCGCCGCCGCCCGTTTCGAGCGGGTCCACATGTCGGAGACGGCCTCACGGTTGACGCCGATCGACGTCGAGGCCGCCTTCCTACTCGCCACGCCGATCGCCAAGCTCCCGCCCCGCACAGATGGTTTCTGCCAGCTGGTAGCCGCGACCGACGGTGAGTCGCAGCGGCTCGCTGGTGTCAACGTCGCCGTCGACCGCGGCGCGGTAGTCGAGTGCGTCGCTCGGCTCGATCCGGTACCTCGCAACCGCGCTCTCGGCGACGCCGGAGCCTGGCTGCACGCGATGGTTTTCCGCGATCCCTCACCACTTCGCATCAGCGGTGACCAGGACCTATCGCACCGGCTCGTCGTCGGCGTTCACGACGCCCTCTTCTCGTCAAATGGGAAGGAGGGGTGAGTGACGCATAGAATCGCCCCATGGCCGACTTGGCGGAGGTCAAGACGATGATCGAGGCCGCCCTGCCTGGGGCCGCGGTCGAGGTGGTCGACGAGACCGGCGGGGGCGACCACCTGAGGACGACGGTCACCGCCGCCCAGTTCAAGGGCCTCTCGCGCATCGACCAGCACCGGCTGGTCAAGGCGGCGGTCAAGCCGCGCTTCGACGACGGGACGATCCACGCCCTCTCGGTGAAGACCGCCGTCCCGGGTAGCTAACCTGTGTCCATGGCCGATGCCGAGCTGAAGCAGAAGGTCGAAGAGCTGATCGCCGCCAACCCGGTGCTGCTCTTCATGAAGGGCACGCCGGAGATGCCGCGCTGCGGCTTCTCGATGCGGGTCGTGCAGGCGCTCGACACGATGGACGTCGAGTACGGCGCCGTCGACGTGCTGCCCGCCCTGCAGCCGCTGCGCGAAGTCACCGCCGAGATCTCCGACTGGCAGACCTTCCCGCAGCTCTACGTCAACGGCGAGCTGCTCGGCGGCGCCGACATCGTCGAGGAGATGTTCGACTCCGGTGAGCTGGCCGAGGCGCTCGGCGCCGAGCAGCCGGCTGGAGCCGCCCCCGCACAGGCCGCGATTCCGGCCCAACCGGCCCAAGCGCCGCCCCTGCAGATCGAATAGGGCGCTCGGGGCGCCGTTCTGCGCGGACTGGTGCCTAGCGGTAGAGGGCGAGGTTGTGCGGACCCGGGTACGTGAGGACCAGCCGGCCGATCGCCGCCGTGTCTTCGGTGAGTTTCCCGGGCGAGCGCGGCCCGGTGGTCGGATGCGGATCGGCTAGGGCTTCTTCCGTGAGCCGGGTGGCCAGGCGGCTCTTCATTTCCCGCTCCTCCTGCACGCGGTCCAGGGCGAAGACCTCGACGAGAACGCGCTGTCCCTGCGCGAACGGTGGACAGGTGATCTGCCCGGTCCTGGACCAACCCGCCCCTTCTGGCAGCACATTGGCCGGCAGCTTGCGCAGGGTGGGCTTGATCTGGTTGACCAGGTCGGCATAGGGGACGACCAGCTTCCGGGCGTTGCCCTCCTTCTGGTACTTGAAGCGCCCGATGTAGATCGCCAGTTCCTTCGTGCCCTCCGGCACCCCCTTCCATTCCAAAGGCACCCAGATCGCTCCCCAGCCGCAGTGAACGCTCGGCTGGGTCACTCCGTTCGCATCGACCCCGGGGCTCTGCAGGTCGATCACGGACGTGACGGGCGAGGAGCTTCCACAGCCGGCCAGCGCCAAGGTTGCAGCGAGCAGCCAGAGCGAGCAAACGCGCCGAATCCCCTTCTTGAAGTGCTCCTGCATCATGGACAAGCGCCCACGATTTAATCAGAATTCCTTGTTTGAAAACCCGGATGGCCCGGGGTTAGAGGGGCGCTAGACCGCAGCGTGCTCTGCGGCGTCGTCCTTGACCTGGAAGGAGGAGCCGCAACCGCAGGCGGCGACCACGTTGGGGTTGTTGACCTGGAAGCCCGCTCCCTGCAGGCCTTCGACGTAGTCGACCTCGGAGCCGAAGACGAACTGCATGCTCACCTTGTCGACGATCACGGAGACGTCGCCGACCTCGAAGACGTGGTCGTCTTCCTTGGCGCGATCGAAGGCGAGCGCGTACTGGAAGCCCGAGCAGCCCCCGCCGCGCACCGCGACGCGCAGCGCCTGGCTCTCGGCATCGTCCTGCCCGGAGAGCAGCTCGGCGATCTTGCCCGCCGCCTTCTCGGTGAGTGAGATCGCCACCTCGGGAGTGTCGCTCGTCTGATCCGTCACTTCATAAAGTGTAGCGGGCGGTCTGGGAGAATCGCTCGCCTTGAACCCTGGCGCCAACACAGCCGTCGTCTGCGACACGACCGCCTACCTGCCGACGGAGCTGGTCTCCTCGATGGGCATCCGCACGATCAGCCTCTACGTGACGGTGGGTGGAGTGCAGGAGGCGGAGTCCGAGATCGCCGACTACGGCGCCTTTTACGAGCGCCTCAGAGCCTCTGAAGAGGGCGCGACGACCTCTCAGCCTTCCATCGGCGACTTCGCCTCCGTCTACGAGCCGCTGCTCGCCGAAGGCCGCGAGATCGTCTCGATCCACATCTCCTCCGGCATCTCAGGCACCTTCGAGGCCGCAGGGCAGGCGCGCGAGCGGCTCGTCGCCGAGGGCAAGGGCGGGGAGCGTATCCACCTCTTCGACTCTCGCTCCGCCTGCGGGGGAATGGGCTTCTCGGTTCTCGCCGCGGCCGCCGCGGCGCGGGCCGGGGGGGACGGGGAAGCGGTGCTCGCCCGCGCGGGACAGGCTCGCGAGGAGCTGAAGATGTGGTTCGCGATCGACACGCTCGAGTACCTGCGCCGCGGCGGGCGGATCGGCGGCGCCCGCGCCTGGATCGGCTCGGCGCTGAAGATCAAGCCGATCCTCACCCTTGAGGAGGAGATCACGCCGGTGGAGCGCGTCCGCACCCGCGCTCGCTCGCTCGAGCGGCTGCGCGACTACGCGCGCCGGCGCCACGAGTCCGGCCTCGACGCCTGGGTGATCCAGCACATCCAGGACCATGAGACCGCCGGCGCGCTCGCCGACGACTGCCGCGAGATCTTCGGCTGCGAGCCGGTCTACGTCTCCGAGGTCGGCCCTGTGATCGGCGCCCACGTCGGTCCCGGTCTGATCGGCGTCGGCAGCGTCTCGAAAGCCGTTCTGAGCTGAGAGCGGCAGCGGGCTGCTGCGCCGGTTTTCCCTACGATGATCGAATGAATTTTCCTGAGCGACACGGGGGACCTGAGGGACGGCTGGCGGCGAAGCGGCTCGCTATCGTCGCCGCTCTCCTCGCGGCCGCGGCGCTGGGGGCATGCGGCACGAGCGGAGACTCGACTACAGCCGAACAACCGAAGCTCGAAATGTCGAGCGCCGAAATCGCGAAGCTTCCCCAGGTCAAAATCGGAGTTCGACACGGCCCCACCCCGGACAAGTTGGTGATCCACGATTTGCGCAACGGCTCGGGCGCGGTGATGAAGCGGGGGGACACGATGCTCATCGACTGGGCCGAAGTCCCCTACGGCAAAGCGCTCGAATCCAGGCCGGGGGAACGGCAGTTGAAGTTCGCCTGGGGGAAGTACATCGAAGGCTGGGAAGACGGCATTCCCGGTATGAGGGTCGGTGGCCGCCGGGAACTGATCGTTCCGCCAAGGCTTGGCGATACCGGGCTGACGATGGTCTATGTGATCGATCTTCTCGGCATCGAACGGGGAGAAGGGCCGACCCCGGTCGTCGAAGAAGAGAAATAAGCGACGAGTACGAGCACACGAAATCCGTACTCCCGTAACCCGGGAAGTCACATAAGATCATTGCGTGAAATTTTTTGCGCTATTTGCCGCTGCCCTGCTCGTCGCCGTGGCGCTGGCGGCATGCGGGTCCGGCGAAGAAAGCTCGAACACGGCCGAGAAGGTGTCCGCGGCCGAGAAGATGTCCGCGGCCGAAATAGCGAAGCTTCCCGATTTCAGGATCCCCGCCCGGCAGGGGCCGGTGCCCCGGAAGCTCGTGGTCCGTGACGTCCGCGAGGGCTCTGGCGCGGTCATGAAAGCCGGAGACGCGATGTTCGTCGAGTGGGCCGAAACCGGCTATGGCAAGGCGCTGAAGACCCCTACGCCGGAGGGCCAACCGCAGGAATTCCCCTTCGATGGGGTCCTCGAGGGCTGGGAACTGGGCATGCCCGGCATGAAAGTGGGAGGCCGCCGGGAACTGGTCGTCCCTCCGCGCCTGGGCGATACGGGGACGACGATGGTCTACCAGATCGACCTGCTCGCGATCGGTCGCTCGGCCGAAGAAAGCGGTGCGCTCCAGGTGAAGACCGGCTCGGCCTCCGCTGGCGGAGAAGCGGATGGCGCGGATAAGACGACCGCGAAGGCGGCGCCACCGCAACGGCCGGGCCCGCAGACGAGGATGTCCAAGGCCGAAATCGCGAAGCTCCCCAAGCTGACGATCGCCAAGCAGAGCGGCCCCCCTCCCAGGCACATCGAGATCGTCGACCTCCGCAAGGGCTCCGGTGCAACCGTGACGAAGCAGAACTACGTCGAAGTGCACTGGCTTCAGGTCAGCTACCCCGAAGCGCTCGAACGAAGCCACAGCGGCCTCCACGGCCCGCAGAGGTTCGGTCTCGACGAAACCGTCGCCGGCTGGACCGTTGGCCTTCCCGGCATGAAAGTGGGGGGTCGTCGCGAGCTGATCCTGCCGCCCAAGCTGGTCTATCCGCGCTGGAAGCCGAGCTGGGGCTATGAGCCCTACGTCGACATATACGTGATCGATCTGCTCGGGACCGGGCCGCGCTCGTGAAGGCGCCTGCGCTGATCGGCGCCTGTCTCGCGCTTGCCTTCTCGGCCTGTGGAGGCGCCAGCGCGGTCCAGACGACGACCGACCCCGCGGCGAAGGTGCGGAAGCCTCCGATCCCCCGTGGTCCGACGGTGAGGATGTCCAAGGCTGAGATCGCCAAGCTCCCGCCGCTGACGCTGCCACGCCCCAGTGGCCCCCCGCCCCACAGGCTCGAGGTCGTCGACCTTCGTAAGGGCTCCGGCCCGGGGGTGCCCAAGCACGATTGGGTGACCAATCGGGAGGAGGTGTTCATCAGGGTCCTCGAGGCCAGCTACACGGGTGCACTCGAAGGCAAAATCCTCGGCCGCATCGCCGTCAGCCGGGTCCTGCTCGAAGGCCGAAGCAGAGGCCTGGCGCGAGGCCTGACCGGAATGAAGGTTGGAGGGCGCCGAGAGCTGATCGTGCCGCCGAAGCTTGCCTATCCGCGCTGGCAGCCGAGCTGGGGATACGCGCCCTACGTCGGCATCTACGTGGTCGACCTGGTCGGCATGGAACCGCCGCCCGACCGGCGGGTCGAATATCGCAATCGCCCGTTCGGAAAAGGCTTACCTTGAGACCCGCTGGCCGAGCGTATCGAGCATCTCCTCGACGCGGACGAACTTGACCCGGGGGCGGCCGTGCGGCTCGCCGCGGCCGACCTCGGCCTGGTCGATCGCCTGCCAGTCATCGAAGCTGACGTAGCGGACGCCGCGCTCGGCGAGCAGCGCCTCGACCGCGGCGGGGTCGGGGTTCTCGGGGCGGTGCAGCGCTTGCGACTCGACGTCGGCGAAGAGATGCTGCACGGTCTCCAGCGCGTCCTTCTTGTTGGTGCCGATCACGCCCGAGGGACCGCGCTTGATCCAGCCGGCGGTGTAGTGGCCGACCTTGTGGCCGGCGTCATGGGAGTCGAGCACGCGGCCGCCCTCGTTGAGGATCAGCCCGCGCTTCTCGTCGAAGGGGACGCCCTCGATCGGCACGCCGGTGTAGCCGACCGAGCGCAGCACCAGGCCGCACTCGAGCTCTTCGCGCTCGCCGGTGTCGCGGGCGCGCAGCGTGCCACCCTCGTCGACCAGCTCGTTGCGGCCGATCACGATGCTCTCGACCTTGCCCTCGCCCCTGATCTCCACCGGCGAGGCGAGGAAGCGCAGCACGATCCGCTTGCGCTTTCCCTCGGGCGAGCGTTGCGAGAACTCGCGCAGCGTCTCGACGTTGACGCGGGTCGTCTTGTCGGCCTCCTCGGACTCGAGGAAGGCGGCGCTGGCCGCGTCGAGCTCGACCTCGGCGGGGTCGACGACCACGTCGACGTCCTCCATCTCGCCCAGCTCCTTGATCTCGGGATTGGTGAAGGCGGCCTGGACCGGCCCGCGGCGCCCGAGCACGACGATCTCGCGCACCTGGCTGCGGTCGAGCATCTCGATCGCGTGGTCGGCGGTGTCGGTCTGGCGCAACTCGTGGTCGGTCAGGCCGAGCATGCGCGCCACGTCCATCGCCACGTTGCCGTTGCCGATCACGACCGCCCGCTCGCAGGAGAGGTCGAACTCGTCGTCGGCGTAGTCGGGATGGGCGTTGTACCAGCCGACGAAGGCGGTGGCGGCGTGGCTGCCGGGCAGGTCTTCGCCGGGGACGCCGAGCTGGCGGTCGGTCTCGCAGCCGACGGTGAAGACAATCGCGTGGTAGAGCCGTTCGAGGTCCTCGACCTCGACGTCGTGGCCGACCTTGACGTTGCCGAAGAAGCGGAAGCCCTCCCGTGCGGCGGTTTTTTCGTAGACGCGGATCACCGACTTGATCTTGGGATGGTCCGGCGCGACGCCGCCGCGGACCAGGCCGAAGGGGGTGGGGAGACGGTCGAAGAGGTCGACCTGGGCGTGCAGGTCGCCGTCCTTGAGGATGTGCTCGGCCGCGTAGAAGCCCGAAGGGCCGGCGCCGACGATCGCGACGCGCAGCGGTGTCTCTTCTGTTCCGATCTTGCTCACGGAGCGGGGAAGGATAGGGGACTCGCGGTCTCGCCTATGCGGCGAGGAGCAGGCCGTTGCAGTCGGGGCAGATGCCGTGGCTGAGGGACGGCATCTCGGGCCGGTCGAACAGCTCAAGGCGCCGAACCGCCTCCTCGACCTCGACCCACTCGCCGTCGACTTCGAAGCGGTCGCACCAGCCGCACATCGCCAACCTCTCGGGCCCGCGCGGGGCGGCGGGGTCGAACAGGGGCTGGGGTGCCTCCCGCTCCTCCTCCGCGCGCACCTTCGCCGAGAAAAGGACCGCGCGGCCACCGCTGCCGGCCTTGATCCGGATGTCCATCTCGCGGCGAACGTCCGGGCCGTCGCAGCGGAAGGGAAGCTCGACGTCGCCCGTCTCGTCCCGTATCCGGCGCAGCAGCAGCCGCTGGACCTTCTTCAGGTCCTCGCCGGAGACGTAGTCCCAGAGCGAGCGGCCGAGGCTCGTCCCCGCATCCTCCCAGCCGTTCTCCTCGGCGAAGCGGTAGTAGCCCTCGTCGACCTTGACCAGATGGTCGTGTTCGTCGATCGCGTAGCTGAGCGCCCGCGTGCTCATGCCCCCGCCGGGACCGCGCTGGCCGTGCCGTCGAGGGCGTCGAGCGCCTTGCGCGGCGAGAGCGCCACGCAGGTGAAGATCGGCGTCTCCAGCTCGGTGTACTCGCTCGACTCGGTCGGGCGCAGCTCCTGCACGAGGTCGAGGAACATGCCCGGGTCGTCGCCCTCGAAGGCGACGACGAACTCCTGATCGTCGAGGCCGAAGGAGTAGCTGGTGTTGATCGTGATCTCCGGGTAGCGGCGGCCGACCTCGATGTGGCTCCGCATGATCCGCTGGCGCTCCTCGGCGGGCAGGCCGTACCAGCGCCGCTGCTTGACCATCGGGTAGAGGAAGAGGTACTTGCGCTCGGAGACGCAGATCTCCGGCCGCGCCTGCTCCTCGGAGTAGGGCGAGCGCTTGGTCATCGAGAGGAACGAGTAGGGCGTCTCCGCCCACTGCGCCAGGCCGCTCTGGCCGAGAACGACGTGGAAGGTGTGCAGGTCGTCGAGATTGGGGCTCTGCGTGAGCAGCACGAGGTCGACGTCGCCGCGCGTACCTATGGTTGAGTAGGCGCGCAGCGAGCGGTCGAGGGCGAAGTCCTCGCAGGCGGCGAGGAACTCGCGCTTGTCGGCCGCCCGCAGCTCGGCGTCGCGGCGGCGCCAGGCGGGATCGATCTTGAAGAACGTGAACTTGGCGAAAGTGCGGTCGACCATCGGGTTGACGATAGCGGCACTCTTTATATGGGGGCCGGGGTTCGGGCAGGGGACTCCACTTAACTTTTTCGAAGGGACGGCAATCGCTTCGCCCAGGCCGCTCGACGAAAAAGTACAAGACGTTTCGCCCCCCGCCCGAACTCCGGCCAGCGCGCAAGCGTCGCTATCGGCACCCCATGTCACTCTCGTGCTGCTGCCAAGCGGCACTTCTGTCGCAGAGCTTGTG
>Ga0268264_10001860_pt1 | contig 19195 bp, 14 predicted proteins | sample KBSSwiS32_FD_190357 | JGI IMG/M metagenome (GOLD analysis project Ga0268264, IMG submission 190357) | Switchgrass rhizosphere microbial communities from Kellogg Biological Station, Michigan, USA - KBS Switchgrass S3-2 (SPAdes) (version 2) | ecosystem: Host-associated > Plants > Roots >...
CAGTGACCGGCCATCGAGGTATTCGATGTTGACAACGGCCTGCCGCCGCACGGCCAGTTGGTACAGCAACGGCAGGCTGCGCGCGGCCGGAATCGAAGCCCGCAGGGATTCAAACGCCGCAGCGCCCATCCGGTCAGCCGGCGAATCGCAGAACGCCAAGGTCAGCCGCCCCAGCGGCGTGCCAGGGAGCGAGGTCACTTCCTCAGACCGAACGATGCAGGTCGTACCAAAGTGCGCTACAACGCAGGTCAAGATGAAAAAGAACGCCTCGGCAACCGGAACGGTCTCCATATATTCGCTTCGGGTCGTTACGATCGCGATGGCGCCGGCGATGATGACGGCCAGCGCAACCGCCAGTACCCGCCAGCTCCCCGCCTTTTGGATCGATTCCACCGCAAAGTTTCCATACCTCCACCAATTGAAGGTCTTGGCTATAAGTAGAACGCCCTGCACGATCGCGAGCAGAACGAGGATGCTCAGGAGCCGAGGCAGATCCGCGAGGGGAAAAAGCGGCTTGGCGGACGTTCTCTCGACAATCTGCCGCAAGGAGCCGACTTGGGGAAGCTGGGAGGCGAAGAATGCAAGCATGGCACCTCCCGAGGTACCTATGACCGTCTTGACGTCGAGCGGGGCGGCCTCTCCATTGCCCTTGTCAAAGCGCGATCCGTCGGACAGCTCGGGGTTTCTGAGCTGCTGCGAAGAGGTTCGATCGGTACCATAGAGATGATCGAGTAGGACCGTCTGGTAAAGACTCTTGACGCCTCCTCCAGAGAGCACCAGCGCCAAGTTGGCAACGCCGGAGTTCTTTTGATCCTGGCGCAAGAAATCCATCGTTTCATCTATCGTGAAGTCAAATAGACCGCGTTCGTACCAACGCGAATTGAGCTGAGTAAGTTCCTTGTCTCCCGCCAAATCGTGGCTGAACAGGAGTTTGACAGCATCGCGAAACCGGCCATGGACGGCAGGATTAAACCAGAGAATCGTGTTATACCTACCCATTTCCTTGATCAGCGATCGCTGGAGCTCCGGCGACAAGAACAGATCCGACAGCTTTGCCCGATCGACGGAGTCCTTGCCGACCAGGTCCTCGACAACCTGACGACGAACGAGGAACACGTCGTTGGGAATACTCGGCGTGTCCTTGGGAAAGCCTTTCACCTCGTACGGTTGCGTTCCTTCAGAGGGGCTGTAGGTGAACTCTATCGTCGTAACGGGCTTGGCATCTAAGGCTTTGCCATGGACAAACGTCAAATGTGCGTTCTCAAAATAGAGACGCCAAAATCGATCCCGGGTCACCGAGTCAATGGTGCCACCCTCTTCTTCACTGAGCCATGACCGTACGTACAGCGCAGGCATGATGAATCCTGAAGAAGACAGGTGCGAGACCAGATTGAGGCGAAACTCGGCACGAATCTTTTCAATTTCTATCCTAACCTCCGGTGAATCCGGATCTCCCTTGCGCGCCGCACCGATCAATTTCGAGAGATACTTGTCCAGCCCTCCTATCGGGTCCGTCCCCCACCGACCCGATGCCTTGATTAACGGAAAATGCGCGGCCATCTGTTCTCCTTCGGCGAACTCCAGAACCGACATCGCCTGGCTGTCGCGTTCAAGCAACATCGCCATGAAGGGAGACACGATGGCGGCATCGATCTGTCCTGACTTGAACCACGACCAGATCTGATAGTAGTTTCCTAGTGCCACCTCAAACTGGACTGGCGCCTTCAATGGAAAGGGCATTCTCGCCGACTGTTTTGCGACCTCATTGAGGTACGAGCGAACCGCCGAAAAGGTCCTTTTGTCCAGATTGTCTCCGGCCAATGAGTCGGCAAAGTTGAAAGTGGTATATCCGACGCGCAGGACCCGAGGCTGCGTCGAGGAGGTCGAAGATTCTGCTGAAGGAGCGGTCTTTACGTCTTTCTTTACCTGCTCCTGCGAGAAAACGCCAACGCTACCCAGCAGCAGGGCGATCAGCATCGAAATCAGCGTCGCTCGGCCCAAAAAAGTCATAGGATCTCGCTTTCAATCGGAGTTTCCACCGCCGCCTGCACGCGAACGGAAAAGGCTCCCGCGGCGACCAGGAAGAGGCCAAGAACAAGCAGGCACCACATTAGGTATGCCTTCCAGTTACCGTCGTCTTTGACCTCTCGATCCGCGACCGCGATGAACCAACCACCGACGACGGGGCTTGACAGTCGACGAACAAAAGCGATCGGCCCCTTCTGGCGCGATTTATCCAGCGACCACGAGCCTTCGCCCCCCGAATCGAGGTCGGAAAGTCCTAGCCGATTCTTCTTGCCAAAAAAGGGTTCACCGGAAAAAACTTCGACCCCCTCGGCATCGACGAGACCTATCTGCTCCTCCTCCTTGTACGCAGCGAAGTTCAAAAGATTGTTGAGTTCCTTTGGGTCGATCACCGCTTTGAGAGCTCCCACCCACTTGCCCTCGGGCGTTGCAACCGGGATCACAATATAGTAGCCGACGAGCCCGGCGCTGGAATCCCACTCCATGCCGCTGATCCGAACGCACTTGAGCGGCAGATGGCGACAGGCAATCAAGTCTTCGGGACGCGCATTCTCAAGATTCTTAGGCCACCAGCGGTCATTGATCTGCAGATAGTTCTCTGTTCGGTTCGAGGCTGCAAGGACCTTCCCATGCCGGTCGGCAAGAAATATTTCGCGGTAGGCTCCATCCGAGGCTTTCAAGTCGGAAAAGTACTTGGACAAGGGTTGCGGCCGGATGTCTCTAGTGAACTTGTCCGACCGGTCGACAGTCAGTTTTCGCCAGTCTTTTTCAATTTCTTTGTCCTTGTCGGTGATCGGCTTGTCAGAATGCTGGGCCAGGGTCACGACTTCAGGGGCAATCGCCAGGTAAGATGTCACTCCAACCACACGCGATATGTAGGCATCGATAAGTAGAGCCAAGCGATCGGTTTCCACCGACATCTCGTCGGAATTCGGATGGGCGCTCGAGATCCGAAGGCTCCAAAGGGACTGGAATGCCACGGCAACCACGAGGGTGGGGCCCAGTATCAGAATGCAGCGCCATACCCGTGAGAGCGCTCCCGTTGGCATGTCGACAACCTCCTCGTTGTGCGGGCTTTGGGTCCAGGGCGGCTTCGATGCCGCGTGACACTCCATCCGACCGCACCGACCGCGGCAGTTCGGGTTAGGTAGACGGACTCGGTTCCCGACATTCCTCGCGTCCGGTTGAAGGTCGCGCGGACACCGCGCGTCTTTTCGCGAACCCGGCGCTCGGGTATTGATGAACATCTAAGGAGAACTCCAAGCGCCGGAAAGCTACGGGCGTCCTAACCGGACGACGGCCTCAATGCAGGAACACCGGTCGGGCGAGCACCGCGCCCTTCCGGTTGCGTAGCTCGATCGTCGCCTCTCCGGGCTTGAATCCCGCGAAGTCGTCGCGGTCGACGGTGAGCACGTACCAACCGGAGATCGTGCGGGCGAGCCAGCGGGTCGCGAGACCGGGGAGGCGGAAGGTGCTGGCGTAGGTGCCGCCGGTGGCGGCGGCCACCCATTCGAGCCCCACCTCGAGAGAGTGGGAATCGGCGCTGGTCACGTCGAGCACGAAGACCGAGACGTGCGCGTCGGCAAGGGCCGCCACGGCCGGGCGGAAATCGGGAGTCATGCGGACGCCGCCGATGCCAAACCTGCCCAAGCCCCAACCGAGATAGATCATGGTCTTTTCGCCAGGCAGACGGCTGAGCGCTTTCGCGGTCATTTCGAGCGCCCGCTCGGGGGTCGCGACCCGCAGCGCCTCGGCGAAGTCAAAATGCGCCGCCAACGAGGGATGCGGAGACGGCGGCACTTCCGCCTCCGGCGTGTAGACCATCGCTCGGTCGACCGCTTCCAACACTCCGTCGCGATCGGTAGTGAAGTCCAGCCAGAGCTTCAGGTGGGAATCGAACGAGACCACCGCGACGCGATCCGACGGAGCGAGGCTCGCCACCAGCTCGCGGGTGTAAGGACGCAGGCGCAACTGGCCGGAGATCCGCATCGGGTTCAAGTCGGCCTGGACGAAGATGACGACCAGCTTGCCGGGCGCCCGCGCCAGCGGCTCGGCCGGTAACCACCTCTCGAATTCCGCGCTCTCCGCCTCCGGCACCGGCGCTTCGGACGCCGAGGAAACCCAATCGACGGCGGTCACCGGAATCTCGCGCCCATGCACCGTGATGCGAAAGTCGTCGGGAGCAAGCCCAAGGATCGGCCGGCCGCCGCCGTCCACGACCCGCACGACGATCGTGTCCAGAGCGACGTTGATCGTTTCGTCGAACTGCTCTTGCGGTCGATCGGCCGCCGCAACGGCGTCCGCCGCCGTGAAGAGAAGGCCGAGCAACGAGAGGAGAAAGAAGGGGCTTCGCATGATCCGCGAGTCTAACCCGCCGAAACTCGGACGATGGAGCGGTGCCATCCCACGAAACGTGAGGTTCGGCCCAGCATCTACCCCGGCAGATCGAGGAACTGATCCGCGACACCCTGCTCGGCTTCCAGAACATCCTGGAGTATGCCTGACCGGTCCGCTTCATCCGAACGGCGGGCTCCTCCGTAGTACGATGAAAGCCCAACCCTCAACCCAAGGAGATTCGCGATGCCCTTCGTCCTCGTGCGTCACAAAGTCCAGGATTTCGCCCGTTGGAAGCCGTTCTTCGACGCCGACGCGCAGGTTCGCGAGCAGGCCGGCCTGCACGACCGGTGGGTGCTCAAGAACGCCGACGATCCACAGGAGATCGTGATCCTGTTCGAGACGGACGATCTTTCCGGCGCCCGTCAGTTCGCGGCGGCGCCGCAGCTCAAGGAGATCATGGAGAAGGCGGGGGTGATCGACCGGCCTGACATGTACTTCCTCGAAAACGCCGGCTGAGTCGATCTCGCTCGCTTCGATTCCGGGTCCGGACTTTGGCTTAGGATCACTTGAGGAGGTGGCCCAGGGTGTAGTTGATCACCCATGGCACGACGACCGGAAGGAGCACCGCGGTGATCAGCCGATACACGGTCGACATCTCGAACGGCCAGACCGGCATCGCCGAGATCCGTTCGTAGCTCTCGCTCAGCCCCTTCATCTTGAGCTGCAGGCGAGAGAAACCGGCAGCGTCGAGGGTGGGGGTTTTCACCTCTCTCAGGAAGTCCTCGTGGGCCACCTCGAAGAGGCCGGCGAACTTCTGTTGATACTCCTGCTTGGCGGCCTGCATGGCGCGATGCACGCCGAGCAGCGGGACGAAGAACATGGCGAAATAGGCCGGGAGGAACGGCACCAGCAAGATCAAGTCGTGCAGCGACGCGCTGGTGTTCTCCTTGAAAAAGAACATCGCGAGCATGATGCCGAGGACCACCATCGGATAAGTCAGCGCGAAAGGCAGCGACGAAAGCCTCCCCAGTCCTCCGGCGGCGTCCAGCGGTTGCACCACCAGGGCTCCCGGGCAGGCGGCGAGCCGATTGGTGAAGGTATAGGTTGCGGCCACCAGGTTGGCCAGCTTGTAAAGGACGAGCGGGATCCACACGTACCCGAGCAGCAATACCCACAGGCGGGCGGAGAGCCAGCTCCACCACCAACGGCTCCGGTCGGTGTCCCATTTGGGGACCGCCACCTCTTGGATCAGGCGGGTCTGGAGGTACTTCGGCGGCGGCGGAGCGAGCGATCCGTCGACGCTAGCTCCGGCAGGCGCGACCAACGGTTTTGAGCTTTCTTCGGCCTTGGGGCGATCCGTCAAAGCAAACGTGAGGGTATGTTTCTGGTCCAGGGAAATCTGCAGGTATGGCGGTTTGCTCGTGACTCCCTGCTCGACGAACGGACTCGACGTCTTGTAAGGCTTGAAGAAATCCGGCATCGGAAACGTGCAGGTGACGGTGTTGTAAACGAAGAAGAAGAACCCGAGCGCGACGGCTGCCCGCCGCACAGTTCGCCAACCTCCTGCGCCGCCGACGATTCGCCGAGACTCGCCCACCATCGCCCGATACTCCTCGGCATGTTGCGCGAGCCAGTCCGGTGACAGCACCGGCTTGATCGAGAGGAAAAACTGTTCGAATCGACAGATCGCCAGTTCGAGCAGCACGAACAGCAGGGGAATCAGGATCATGTACGGCCACACCATGGTGTCGCCGAGGAAGCTCATTCCCCGAACCGTAAACCACACGCCTGCTTTGACGGCGACCGGACCCGTGACGCTTCCCCATTCGAAGCAGTCCTCCCACCAGGTGACGAAGCCGAGCAGCGCGAGCGGGCCGGCGATGACCAGGATCAGCCGAAGCCAACCGCCGAGTCTGTCGAGCCGCAGCAGATCGAGGATCCGGCGCAGGAATCGATCGTGGCGCAAGATGTCGCGCCGAGTCACCACCCCGGACGCTGGCAACAGTTCCTCGTCTCCAGCCGCAGCGGGATCCCTCGACGAGCCCCGATCCTCCCCGGTCATGTCTCGCTCCCTACCTGCGAAAAAAGCTGCGAGGTGTTGGTGAAGATGATATCGACATCGCAGCGCTCCTTCGCCTGTCGCGCCGCCGCCGGTGAATCAAGACTGTAGACGAACACAGAAAGGCCTTTCCGGTGCGCCTCTTCCACGTAGGCAGGAGTCAGAAACAACGCCGGAGCTCCCACCCCTCCGCTCGTTCGGCGCAAGATCTCGCCGACCTCTCCGCCCAGGACGCTCGATGCGAAGTGGATGGGGAAACTCCCCCGGGCGCGCTCCAACGGATCGGCGACGCCGTCGTACTCATCGAGGTACAGAACCACATCCTGGAGATCGTGGTCGACACCCAGTCGGGACAAAAGCCGACCGGCGGCGCGAAGGGCGCTTCCCCGCCCCAGACCGCGGACGGCCGCACGCAGCATCGGCCCCCACCGGGTAAGCGGGACGTGGCTGAAGCCGAGGCGAAGATGAGGAGCGATCTCGTGCATCCGGCGCAGGATCTGCGGCGACCAAGAAATGATCCAGACGGAGTCGTCGAGGCCCGCCGAGGCCACGCAACGATAATGGCTCTCTTCGCTCCCCGCGTCTTTGATGTCGAGCATCAGCCGGGTCGAGCCGCGCCGGGCCGCGAATTCCTGCAGAAACGCCTGGAGCGTCGGTACTTCAACCTTCGGCGCTCCGCGATACACCGGGGGGCCTTTGGTGGTCACCGAATATTCAGCTACCGGCCCGGACTCGCAAGTCAAACGGTCCAGACGGGAGTCGTGAAAGACCAGGATCGTACCGTCCATGGCGATCCGGGTGTCGATCTCGATCCATTGCACCCTCTGGTCCAGGGCCGCGCGAAGCCCCGCGAGACTGCCCTCATAAGGCGAGAAACCCCGCAACCGATGAGAGAGAAGTCGATCACGCAGAGCGATGGAGGAAACCATGGGCCAATAGCGGGCATGATACCGTACGCCGCGCTGAGGAAGCGGCTCGAGCGGGAGGAGATCCGAGTGAAACAACACGTGCTTCGACCGCTCGTCGCCGTCGTTTTGGGTCTCGCTTTGACCTGGAGCTGGGAGCTCATCCTCGGCGGCATCTCGATCGCCGGCCATACTCTCCACCCGGGTCTTTTCGGCTACGTGGCCCTGATGGCGATGGCGCTGCCCATGGTCTGGCACGGGGCTGCGCCTGCCTGGTGGTCGGCGTGGTTTCTAGCGTCGGCCGTCACTCTTGCCGAGCTGCCGCTCCTCGCGGCCCGAAACAGCCAGGAATTCGACCCCGCGAGACTGCTGGGAGCAGGCACCTTGATCGCCCTGGTGCTCCTGCTCCCGGTTGCCTTTTTGAGAAGTGATCGGGCTCGGCGCGTTTTCCCCTCACCGGGATGGGCGGCTGGCGCGTGGGCTCTCGCCGTGCTTACCATCGGGGCATGCCAGGGAGCCAACCGGTGGGCACGCGTCCACGGGATCGCCAATGAAGGACGATCGCTTATCCTCGGAGGCATCGAAATCCATCACTTGAACTTCGGCGTGCTCCTCCTCGTGACGGCGGTCCTTCTCAGCGGTATTCCCCTCTCCTTCCCTTGGTGGCGCGGCCTGGTCCTCGCCCTGGTCGGAGTCGCCGTGGGGCTGATCGCCGACGAGTGGTTCTACTACTCCGCAACCGAGGTCACCGACCAGGCCTACTTCGAGCCGGTGACCTGGCTCTCGGCGTTGCTCATGTCGCTGGCGCTGTTGGCCCTCTGGTTCGCCTGGGTACGCAGCGATCGCGCCCTCCCGCGGCCGCTGCCGCGGGCTTGACCGTCATTTGGTGTAGAGCGCGATCACCGCCTCCAGCTCGTGCCGGCAGACGGCGCAGAAATCGACGTCGTCGCGGCTGAACATCACGCAGTCGAGCTGCGACCGGTTGTAAATGTCGTCGTCGTGGTTCGCCCCCTCGAATACGCCGACGATCGGAGCGACCGGGGCCGCGGGTTCGGCCGGCACGGTCGATCGCGGTTCCTCCTCGCTTTCCTCTTCGTCCGATTCGCCGTTCTCCTCGGCCGCCTTCGGCTCCGCCAGCAGCTCGGTCGAGCGCTCCTTCTCCTCGCGACGTAGTGCGTCGAGCTCCGACTCCGGCCGGTGCTCCGCGCGCATCGCCCTCTCGCGGTCGCGGAAGGTGCGGCCGAAGCTCTCGTAGTCGCTGTCCTTCCAGGACGTCTTGCCCGTGACTCCGGGAGTCACCGAATCCTTCCATTTGACCGCCGCCGCGTCGTCTTCGAGCGTGATGTTCTTCTGCCAGGGTTCGCTGTAGCTGAAGAATCCGCCGCCCGGGCTCGCCCAATCCCAGGTGAAATTCTCGACCGCGAGCCCGGCGAGGCTTTGGCCCAAGTGATGGGCAAGCAGGAACGGCGCCCACGGGCTCTTCGCCGCGACCACCGCGACGTTGTTGAAGATGCCCGAGCCGCCATAGCCGTCCGAATTAACCAAGATCACCAGCGCGTCGTACGGGGCGTTCGAAGCCACGGTACGCACCTGGCGATCCGAGAAGGTACCGAGGTACGTGGCCACGCCAAGCGCATCGTACGTGGAGCCGAGCGGAGAGTCGCGGTCGATCGCGGCCGAAGGGCGCGCAACGCCGGGATCCTGGGCCGCGGGGCTAAGCGCCCAAACGTTGAAATCGTCACGCCGCCCGCGAAACGGTTCGTGCTCGAACAGGTTCTCGGTCAACCGGCGCGCGTCGGCGGCGAACTTGTCGCGCTCCTTGGCCGTATAGCCATCGCCCAGGAGCAGCAGGTCGAGCTTGCGCGACGACGGACCCTTCTTTTGAATCTCGATCACCCTGCCCGGCGAGGTCGGAGTACCGCGCGCCACGGAGGCATCGGCCGGATCGATCGCGAACGACCAGAGCTCCTTGAAGTCGTTCGCCTGGTTGCGCCGTCGCACCCGCACGATCACCGGCTTCCTGGGCTCGGGAAAGCGAATCGATTCCTGAAACGTCCGATACTGCCCGCGCGCGGCGGGCGTGCTCTCCCAGGCGTCGAACCAGGTCGAAAAGCCGCGCGAATAAAGCGGTGTCTGGCTCGCGCGGTCGACCACCTCGAAGAAGTATTCGCCGAGGCCGGTATCGTCGAGCGGGCGTTTCGGATTGCCCGGCCAGGGCAACGGCTCGACCACCACCCGATCGAGCGCGAACACCTCGTCGACCCCTGCCGCGCCGGTGTGGTAGTAGTCGACGCGCATCGTATGCGCCGTCGCCGGGGCTGCGGCGCGCGCGCCGCCCGACAACGCCGCCGCGCCAAGCAGCAGAAACAGGAAAACCTTGAGCTTCATCCTTCGATCTCCTCCCGAGACTGGATCCATCCACCCTAGGCTTAGACACCTCCGCCGCACCGAACGACACCGCTTCCTGCCCCGCGCTAAGGATTCGGCGCGAACCGCAGCCAATCCCCCGGAAGCGGCATCGTCCAACGCGGACCGGAAGGACCGCAAACGGCATTCGTCGGACCACCCGCCGAGACATCGCAACCCAGCTCCTTACAGATCGTCGCGAGGTATAGATCGACCTTGGCGTCGGTGAGAAGCGAGACGAAACGAACCGGCTGGCTCTGCGGACGGAAGAAATCGTCGTAGTGCGCCACCAACACGTGTCGTGGCCGTAGCGCTTCGAGGATGGCTTTCGGCTGGCCGGGAGCCTTGTCATACGAGGCGATGCAGAGAACGGCGAGATCGTACGGATGCCCGTCCGGAAACGCCGGGGGCTCGCCGAGGCCTTGGCGGTTCGCCGAGTCTTGGTAATAGATGCGGTAGCGCACGGTGGCGAGATCGTCCGCCAGCAAGTCGATGACCAGCGCGAAGGTCTGGCCGACCCGTAGGTCGTGAAAGCGCCGGGTCTCCCAAGGCGTTCGCCACTCGTGCTCGATGCTCCCGCTCGCCCACAGATGGTGATCGATCTGGGGGGCATGGCTGGAGACGACGGGGAAGAACCGGATCGACCGCTTCTCGCCGCCGCGCGTCAGCCATACCCATTGGCCGGCTTTCTCATCGAGCGTCGTCGTCCGCCCGGCGGCGTAGGGAACGAGAGCGCGGGCACCCGAGCGGTTGACGAAGACTTGGGCGCCTGTGGCCTTTTCCAAGAGGACCGGAAAGTCTCCGATGTGGTCGTAGTGAGCGTGGCCGGCGAGGAGGCCCTCGATCTTCGCGAGGTCGATGCCGGCGAGGCCGCGCTCGATTGCCGCGCGGTCCGCGCGCCATTGGCCGAGCAGGACCCGCGACAAGCTGGGATTTGAAAAGTACGGCCCGAGCAGGATTGAGTCTTCGCCCCAGCGGACGTACAGCCCGGCGGCGCCCAGAAACTTCATGTCCACCGTCGGGACCGGCGATTCCGGAGGGCGCTCGGCCGGAACGCAGGGAGGCAGCTCGAAGTTGAACGGTGCGCCCGGGTGGTTCGGCGCGGTGCGCACGACTTGCCCGTGGCAGCCCGCGCCGAACGCGAGAGCGAGGGCGATGGTGAGGGTTGCGGGCTTCATGCGGCTAAGTGTATCTGCCCCGAGCCCAGGTCTTGGCACCTTTCTATCGCCGCGGCCGGGTATTGACCCCTTCTATAGCCGCTTGAGACGCCCTCGGGCAGCTGAATGCGATGAGAACGTCGAAGGCGAAACCCCGCGGCATGCTTTCGTAATCGAGGCTACCTTCCTCCCGAAGTCGAGAAATCGTCAGACCGCGTTGGCCATGACGATGGAAACGGTATCGTATCCTGGGTGCTCCGGCGGAAACTCGAATCATGACGTCGCCGCCGCAACTTCGAGGAGACGACAAATGATCGCACGCACCTGGCGTGGCAGCACGAAGGCGGAAGACGCGGATGCCTACCTCTCCTACCTGCACGAGACCGGTTTCGCCGAGTATCAAGCGACGCCGGGCAATCGCGGCGTGCTCGGTTTGCGGCGGATAGTCGACGGCAAGGCCGAGCTGTTGCTGGTCACCCTGTGGGATTCGGAAGAGGCGGTCCGCCGCTTCGCGGGCGACTCTCCCGACCGCGCCGTTTACTATCCGGAAGACGAGCGGTTCCTGGTCGAGAAGGACGAGCACGTCGATCACTATGAGGTGATCTACCAGACGATTGGAGACGAGTAGCGACCGAGCTGCACGCGGCCCAGCTCTGGGAGGAGCTCGCCGCCTGACTCGGTGTGGGTGCCGGACGATCTTGCAGGCCGTTTCGCCTTCGGATCCCCGGGGTGGCCTACATCACCGGCCAGATGGGGGGCGGCCGGCCCAACCTCGGAAGCCTTCGAGATTTTTGCCGGTTCCTCGGTTCCAGTTGTGAACTCCCTGCCGATCCTACGGTCCGGTCGCCCGACGACATTCGGGAGGCGCACGACCGAGGGACTGGCGAATCCAGGAGATTCGTCGAGTGGAATGGCTCTTGCTTTATCTCCGGTCACCCGGATCCCAGACTCGGACCTCGAGAGGGAGAATCAACATGATCACGATTCAACTCGGAAGCCCCTCGGCCCTCGCGCTCGCCCTCGCAGCTGCGCCTTTGTTCGCGACTCTAATACCCAAGGCCGACGACGACTCGATCGGAAGCGCCGACGACGACGGCATGGTCACGGGAACCTCGATGCCTGGGGAACGCGAAGCGGCCTAGAGGCCGGCGGATCGGTCATTCGCGCCCAAACGGCCGCGCCGGTACTTGCCCCCTTTCCGAAATCGCGCAAGGATCGGCAGAACTTTCGAGGAGGCCCGCCATGCCTTCGCTCGCCCCGGCCGTTCGCCAGCTGTTTCGCCGCCCGGCGATCTTTGGCACGTTCATCGGAGCGGCGCTCGCCGTTCCGCTCGCGCTCGCCGCCCGCGGCGTCGCTTACGGCCTCGACGGCTTCGATCCCCTGGCCCTGGGCGCCGCCGCGGCGATCCTTCTCGCCGCCGCCGGGCTCGCGGTGATCCGCCCCGCGCGGGCCGCGTCGAACGCCGATCCGACGGCGGCGTTGCGGGCGGAGTGAGGGCAGGAACCCAGCCTACCGAGGATCAAACGCACGCACCGGCACCCGGAACAGCTCGTAGCCCACGTTCGGCCGACCGGCAGAGAAGTACAGGTTGGAACCGAAGGTAGCAAAGCCGACCGGGCACGACCCGAGCCGTCCCGGCATCACGTCCGAGACGAGACGCGTCCCCGCGGTCGTGCCGTCCGACACCCACATTTCCAAGCCGTGGACGCCATCGTCGGCGGCGAAGACGACGTGGTCTCCGACCGCGGCAAAAGCCTGCGGATACGACCCGCGCGGGCCGGGGCGGATCTCGATCTGCCGCGTCCCCGCCGCGGTTCCGTCGGTTGTCCAAAGCTCGCGGCCGTGCCTGCCGTCGTCGGCGCCGAAGAACAGGCGGTTGCCGAGCGCGAAGAGATCGCTGGGCGAAGAGCCGGCGCTCCCGGGCGCGATGTTCGCCACGCGGGCGGTTCCCGCGGGCGTCCCGTCGGTGATCCAAACCTCGCGGCCGGCCGACGGGTCGTCTCCGGTGAAGTAGAGCCGGTCGCCCGCGGGGGCTATCTCAGAGATGAACGAGTGATCGAACGGGTTTTCGATCCGGAAGACCTCGCGCGTGCCGCCAGTCGTGCCGTCGGTCGCCAGGAGCCGGGAAGCGTCGGCGACCTGGACTCCGTAATCGTAGGTCACCAGGAACGACAGGCTGGTCGTCGCGATGATCCCCAGGACCTCGTTGTTCGCGATGCCGAGATCCACGAGCTGCCGGGTGCCCCCCGGCGTGCCGTCGGTCGTAAACAGCGCCGACGCATGCGGAATCGACGTGCTCGGAATCTGGAACATAAAGGTTGCGGAGTCCGGCTCGGGCCCGGGGGTTGCGAAAACCTGGAAGTCATTCGGACCCTCGTCGATGACGGCGAGCGGCCCGGTGCCGGAAACCGTTCCGTCGCTCCCCCACAGCTCCAGCGCCGAGTCGCCGAAGGAACCACGCTCCAGGAAGAACGCGGTGCCCGCGCCGGTCTCGACGAAGCCGTCGGCGGAACCCAGCTCGGGGTCTGCGATCAAGGCCCGCGGCGGCTGCGGACCGCCGTCGCTCCAGAGGACCGGGTTGCCGGCCACGAAGTCGTAGATGAAGACGCCGTCTCGACCCGCAAACAGCCGCGGCCGAATCGCCTGGCCGGAAAGGTTGGTCAAGAAATGGGTTCCGCTTCGCCGGCCGTCGGTTCGCCAGACCTGGCTGGCGTCGCTGCCCAAGAAGCCTGGGCCGGCCGTGAACAACAGCCCCCGAGCGGTCGAAGTGAGCGCGGTCGGGCTGGAGGATAGAGCCGGCTCGCCGTGGAACAGGGTCCGGGTGCCGTCGGCCGTGCCGTCGTTGATCGCCAGAGCCTTGCCTCCTCCTTCCGGCTCGACCTCGAACAGAATCCGGCCGCGGAAGCCCAGCATGCCGGTGATCTCCGTGATGCCATGGACGCGCACGGTCGAAGCGTCCGTCCCGCCGGTATGCCAGAGGACTTCCGGGTAGCCCGCCGCGAACGCGAAGAAATACAGGCCGTCCCCGACGCCAAGACCGAAGATGAATTGCGAGCTGCCGGATCCCGGGGTGAGGTCCGCCACCAACTGCGTGGTGGCGGGATTGCCGTCGGTCTTCCACAGCTCGACACCATGCACGCCGTCGTCGGCGGCGAAATAGACCCGGGAGCCGGCGGCGCCGAAGATCGACGCGCGGTTCAACGGACGCTCCGGCCGGGGGGTCCGGACCCGGATCGTCCCCGGCGTCGTGCCGTCGGTCTTCCACAGCCGACTCCGACCGTAGCGGTCATTGGCCGTGAAGTAGACGCCGTGGCGGGTGCCCACGAAACCGAAGGGAAACGACGACGGGGCGCCGGGGTTCAAGTCGCGCAGGCGGTGAGTTCCTTCGAGGGTACCGTCGGTGGTCCAGGGCTCGCACCCCTTCGCCTCGTCCCTACCCGCATAGATCAGGCGACGATCGAATTCGACCCAGCCATCGTCTTGGCACAACGTGACCGGCAGCTCGGCGACCGGATGGGTGCCCTGGGCCGTGCCGTCGGTCACCCAAGGGAGGCCCTGCCAATCGAAGCGAGCCACCTCGGGCCCCGGCTCCGAAAGGAACGGATGCCTCCGATTGTCCGGCGTTCTGAGGCCGCCGAATTCGCCGGGCAGGGCGAAGAGGACTTCCGTCCCGGCGCGCGTGCCGTCGGAACGCCAGAGGTCGTAGCCGCTCCGGCCGCCATTGCGGACGAGAAACACGGCACCGCCGCGAAACGGCGAGAGGTAGCTGATCGGCCCCGCCGAGCCGAACACGTCGATCGCGAGGTCCGCGAGCGGATAGGTGCCGTCGTCGGTGCCGTCGCTCCGCCAGACCCAGAACGAGTTGTCGCCCGAGGTCGTATTGCTGGCGACGAAGAACAACAGTTCGCCCGAAGGCGTGAGCGCCTGCGGTGAGCCTGAACAACGGCCGGGGCAGAGGTCGGCCACCAACCGCGTGCCGCGAGGCGTGCCGTCGGTCGCCCACAGCTCTTCGCCCAGGAATCCGTCATCGGCAGAGAAATACACATCGTTGCCGAACACGACCCGGGATTCGATCGACAGAATGGCTCCTTCGGTCAAACCGGGCGCGATGTCTTTGACCAGGACCGCGGGGGTCTGCGCCGAAGCCGGTACCAGCGCGACGACGCCCAAGGCGACGATCGAGATCCAAACCGGCGAGCGCTTTCTCACGTGGCACCTCCGAGCGCACCACGGGGGATGCCGCGGTCACGCGTTCTCTTCTTCGTCGTGGTGTTGAGAGTTTACGGCGCGATTCTCGGAGGTGCCGCGGTTTCGCTCTACTCTTGGTGCGAATCGCCTACCGGGCGCCGTGACCGGCGGTGTACGCGAGATGATCAAACAAGGTTACGAGTGAAGGCGAGAGGGATTCACTCCGGCAGAGCCAAAGCATGGACGTTTCGCTCGCCCTGGCTCTCCTCCCCCCGCCCCAGCACCCGCAGCCATCGCAGATGGGCCAAGAAGGCGCCTGAAACGGTTCGGTTCTCCCGATAGGTGAGTCCGTACTCCTCCGCCGTTTCCTTGACGATCTGGGAGAGGGCCGGGTAATGGACGTGGCAGATCAGGGGAAACATGTGGTGGATCACGTGGAGGTTCAGGCACCCGAGAATCCAATTCGCGAACGGGTTGCCGCGGGCGTAGTCCGAGGTGGTGTCGAAGATGTGCCGGATGTAGTTGTTCGAGATGTGGCCTTCTTCATCCGCCTCGGGAAACGTCGAGTTCTCGTTGAAGTGGTTGGGCTGGAAGATCAGGGCGATCGTGAATCCGATGAAGAAGTGCATGACGACGAACCCGGCGATGACCGTGTACCAGGGGACCTCGAGAAAGATCATTGGCAGGACGATCATGTAGGTGAAGTAGAACGCCTTGGCGGTGAATAGAAGGATCAGCTCGGACGTCGGATGGCGAAGCACGCTCCGATTGCCGAATTTCTTTTCGCGGATAAGCCAGCGGAAGTCCTTGGTCACCACCCAGTCGAGCGAGGAAAGGCAGTAGATGAACGGGGCATAGAGATGCTGGTAGCGGTGGTATGGCCGAATTCTGTCCTGCGGCGAAAAGCGAAAGATGTTGCCGGAGTCGAACGTCGAATCGGCGCCGCGGACGTTGACGAAGGCATGATGCGAATCGTTGTGCATCAGGCGCCACATGTAGGAGCTGACCCCGAACAGATCGAAGGTGCAGGCGAGGACGCGGTTGACCCGCTTGCTCCGCGCGTAGGCCCCGTGGTTCGCGTCATGGGCGGTGTTGAACGCCATGTGGAGCTGGGCGAATCCCAGCACCACGTAGACTCCCACCACCTCAAGCGGCGTGAATCGGCCGGTCATCAGCCAGACATAGGCGGCGATCGTCGCGACGGCGCCGAGGACGGTCTTCGTGACCATCTCCAGGTTCGCGTGCCTGCCGATGCCGCGGGTCTGGAAATAGTCGTCCACCTTGAGCGACAGCGCCTTGCTGAATCCCGACGAGGTAACGGGCTCGGTGAACTTGAACTGGCGACTTTCGGCCATCGGAAGATCCCTCCTGCCGGAGCACCCTGTCTACCTCGAACAACTGAAGCGATACTACACCAACCAGAGTCGGACCACCGCACCGCGGCTGCGGCGGCGAGAAGTCGCCAGGTCGGGGACTCGGACCGGCCGCGGCTTGTCGGTTTATAGCCTTGCAGAGTGTAGCCACCATGGCTATACTCGACGCATGACCAACGACCGCGAGACCGCCGATCAGCTGCTGCCGCTGCCCCAGGCTACGTTTCACATCCTCCTCGCGCTGCTGGACGATGAGCGCCACGGCTACGCCATCATCCAGGACGTCGAGATGCGCACCCAGGGCGAGCTGCGCTTGAGCGCCGGCACGCTCTACCGTTCGATCGCCCGGATGGTCGAGCAGGGGCTGATCGCCGAGGTCACCAAACGGCGCCCGGCCGACGACGATCCGCGGCGGCGCTACTACCGCCTGACTCCTTTTGGCACCGCCGTCGCACGCGCCGAGATGCGGCGGCTTTCCAACCTGGTCCGGCAGGCGCGCGCCCGCGGCCTCAAGCCTGAGACGGTGTGATGCGCTTCTACCGCGCTCTCTTGTCCCTCTACCCCGCGTCTTTCTCGGCCGAGTACCGCGAGGCGCTCTGCGAGACGTTCGAGCAACGGGCGGACGGGCTTTCCGGCCCGTTCGCCGGGATCAGGATCGGGTTCGCCGCGCTCGCGGACGTGATTCCCAACGCGCTCGCGGCGCACGCGGAAATGCTCTGGCGGGACCTTGTCTATGCCGCGCGCTCGCTGCTGCGAACTCCGGGCTTCGCGCTCACCGCCGTGCTGGTCGTGGCGCTCGGCGTTGGGGCGAACACCGCCGTCTTCTCGCTCGCGGATTTCATCTTCCTCCGGCCGTTGCCCTACGCCGACGCCGATCGTTTGGTGAAGCTCTGGCAAGGAGGGGAAGGAGGTTGGACCAACGAGGTGTCGCCCGCGAACTATCGCGACTGGCGGGCGATGACCACCGCCTTTTCACGGATCGGTGCGTACGCGGCGAGCAACGAAAACCTCGTGGGCGCCGACGCGCCGCGGCGGCTGGAGACGGTGCGCGCGACGTCGGAGTTGTTGCCTCTGCTGGGCGTCCAGCCGTTGCTCGGCCGGCTTTTCACGGCGCGGGAGGCGGCGACGGGCCAGTTCGCTCTGCTCTCCTACGCCCTCTGGACGTCGCAGTTCGGCGGCGACCGCCAGGTGATCGGCAGGTCCATCCAGCTCGACGGGGTGCCGCATACGGTGATCGGCGTGATGCCGCCGTCCTTCCAGTTCCCGGCGCGCACGGTCGAGGCCTGGACCCCGCTCGCCTTCTCCGAAGAAGACTTCGAAGATCGCACCGACACCTATCTCAAAGTCGTCGCCCGCCTCCGTCCCGGCGTTTCCATCGAGCAGGCGCGTCGTGAGCTGGCCCTGGTCGCCGCCCGCTTGGAGCGGCAGTACCCGAAGGAAAACGAGGGGGTCGGCGCCGTGGTCCTCGGATTGCGCGACGACCTGTCGGAGCGTTCGCGTCTGCTCGTGCTGGCGCTCTGCGGCGCCACCCTGTGCATCCTGTTGTTGGCCTGCGCCAACCTCGCGAGCCTGTTTCTCGCCCGCGGCACGCACCGCGCGCGCGAGATGGCCGTGCGCACCGCTCTCGGCGCCGGACGCGAGCGCCTGGCGCGCCAGCTGGTCACCGAAAGCTTGGGGCTCGCCTTCGCCGGCGGTCTCCTCGGGGTCGCGGCGGCGATGTTGGGGCTTCCCCTCCTGGCGCGCCTGGTTCCGAGCACCCTGCCGATCGCCGAGCATCCGTCGCTGGATTGGCGCGTGCTGGCGCTCGCCTTGGCGTTCATCCTGTTGACCGGCTTCGCGTTCGGGCTCGCCCCCGCGCTTCGCGCGGGGAGATCCGGCGGGCTCGACGCGCTACGCTCCGGCATCCGGGCGGCGGGGGGACGCACCCAGCGGCTGCGTACCGCGCTGGTCGTCGTCGAGGTGGCCGCCTCGGTCGTGCTGCTCGTCCTTTCGGGCCTGTTGATCCGCGCGGTCTGGCGCATCCAGGAAATCAACCCGGGATTCGCCGCGGAGAACGTGCTGGCGATCCAATCCGCGCTCCCGCAGCCCAAGTACAAATCGACCGCCCGCCGCGGGCAGTTCTACGACCGCGTCCTAGGAGAGATCCGCGCCCTCCCGGGCGTCAAAGAAGCCGCGTTCGCGACCGGCTTGCCGATGTCGATGCGCGGCGGGATCTGGCCGGCTTCCCTCACGGGCGAGGATTTGATCGCCAACGAGTCGAACAGCGTGAGCCTGCGCTACGTCACGCCTCGTTTCTTCGCGACCCTCGGCATTCCCATCCGCCGCGGGCGCGACGTGGCGCAGAACGACACGAGCGGACAGCCCTTCGCGGCGGTGGTGAGCGAGTCGTTCGTCAAGCGAACCTGGCCGAACGAGAATCCGCTCGGCAAACGCTTCAACCTCGCCGGCGACGAACGCACCGTCGTGGGCGTGGTGGGCGACGTCCGCGTGCGCGGCCTCGAGCGTCCCAGCGAGCCGCAGGTGTACCTGCCGTCCCAGCAGGTGGCCGACGGCGCGATCATCGGCTATACGCCGAAAGAGCTCGTCGTGCGGACCGCGGCGAGCTTCGACACGACCGGCCTGTTGGCGCAGATTCGCGAGATCGTCCAATCGGCCGACCCGGAACAGCCGATCTCGAACGTGCGCAGCGTGACCGAGATCGTCGCCGACGAGACCGCGTCGCGCCTGACGCAGCTCCGGCTTCTC
>Ga0268264_10001865_pt1 | contig 19155 bp, 16 predicted proteins | sample KBSSwiS32_FD_190357 | JGI IMG/M metagenome (GOLD analysis project Ga0268264, IMG submission 190357) | Switchgrass rhizosphere microbial communities from Kellogg Biological Station, Michigan, USA - KBS Switchgrass S3-2 (SPAdes) (version 2) | ecosystem: Host-associated > Plants > Roots >...
CCTGCAGCCGACCCGTAGGGCGCTGGGGGGTCGCGGGGCCTTCGAAGACGTGCCGCTGGTGCCCGAGGATGCCTGGCTCGAGGGAATCGTCAACGCGGCGGTGCATCGCTCTTACAGCACGGTCGGCGACCACATCCGGATCGAGATCTTCGACGATAGGGTCGAGATATCGAGTCCAGGGCGTTTCCCGGGCCTCGTCGATCTCAGCGACCCTTTGCAGACCACGCGCTTTGCTCGTAACCCGCGCATCGCTCGGGTTTGCGCCGATCTCAACCTTGGGCAGGAGCTCGGAGAGGGGATTCGCCGCATGTTCGAGGAGATGCGGCATGCGGGCCTGACCGATCCGGTGTACAGACAGACTTCCGGAAGCGTCGAGCTGCAGCTCCTGGCCGAGCCGGTTGACCGAAAGCTGGAGGAACGACTGCCCGAGCACGCGCGTGCGATCAGCAGGGCGTTGCGCTCGGAAGGGAGGATGAGCACCGGAGACCTGATGGCTGTCCTAGGCGTCTCGAGGCCCGTCGTTCAACGAGAACTCGGCATGCTCAGGGACGCAGGGATCGTCGAGTGGATCGGCAAATCCCGTAGAGATCCACGCGCCTACTGGTGTTTGAAGACGAAATAGCAGCTTGCAATCTACTTGCAACTACTTGAAAACAAGACTTGAAACCACCTGCAAATAAAGGGGTTGAGCATGAAACGGCCCTGGTCGCGCGGGCGCTGACGGAGGACGTCGGCTCCGGCGACGTCACGTCGCAGGCGACGGTGCCGGAGGGGGCGCGGGCGCGGGCGCGGATCGTGCAGAAGCAGCCGGGCGTCGTCTATGGGCTCGGCGTACTCGCCGAGACGATGCGGCAGTGCGGGGGGGAGGACGTCGACAACCTCGTCGTCGAGGGACAGTGGCGCGAGGAGGTGCCGGCCGAGATCGCGCTCGCGAGCGGGCCGGCGGCGGCGCTGCTCGCGGCCGAGCGCACGGCGCTCAACTTCCTCGGCCACCTCTCGGGGGTGGCGACGCTGAGCGCGCGCTACGTCGAGGCCGTCGACGGCACGGGTGTTGCGATCCTCGACACGCGCAAGACCACGCCGGGCCTGCGCGAGCTGGAGAAGGCGGCCGTCGCCGCCGGTGGCGGCCGCAACCACCGCATGGGCCTCTACGACGCGATCCTGATCAAGGAGAACCACATCGCCGTCGCCGGCAGCCTGGCCAAGGCGGTGCATGCCGCACGCGGCATGCACTCGGACCTCTCCGTCGAGGTCGAGTGCCGCAACCTCGACGAGGTCGCCTACGCGCTCGGCACCGGCGCCGACGTTCTCCTGCTCGACAACATGGACCCCGAGACCCTGCGAGGGGCGGTCGCACTGCGTGACGAAAACGCCTCGGGCGAGAAGCGCCCTTCGCTTGAGGCGTCGGGCGGCGTCACCCTCGAGACCGTACGCGCGATCGCCGAGGCCGGCGTCGACTCGATCTCGGTCGGCGCCCTGACCCACTCGGCGCCGACGCTCGACTTCAGCATGCTGGTCGAGCCCATTACTTGAGGAGTCTGGAGAGACGGCGGTCCTTGAGCACTCGCCCGCCGGTCTGCTCGGCTGGGCAGTAGTTGGTCTGGTGCTCGGAGAAGAAGACGGCCTCGATCGTCGTGCCGCAGCGAGGACACGGTTGCCCCTCGCGCTTGTGGACCCGCAGCGGCATCGGCAGCTTGTCGGGCAGCTGCTCCCCGATCGTCTCCTCGTAGTGGTCGATCGCGTCGCCGAGCACGTGCAGCGCCGCGTGCAGCCGCTCGACCTCCTCGGCGTCCAGCTCCGAGCCCTTCCTGAACGGAGACAGTCGCGCCTCCCAGAGGATCTCGTCGACCCAGGAGCGGCCGATCCCGGCGATGTCGCCCTGGTGGCGGAGCAGGGGGTGGAGGTGGCGCGGCTGGTCGACCAGATCGGCGAAGGCGTCGAGCGCCGGCGCGGGCCAGGCCTCGGGGCCGAGCCGGGCTACGGCCTCGTCCCCGGCGACCGCATCCGAGGGCAGCAGCTTCGCCCAGGCCCGCTGCTTCGTCCCGAACTCGCGCAGCCGCAGCTCACGCCCGTCATCGAGCCGGATCAGCACCCGCGAGGCCCGGTCTTTCGCCGAGGCCCGCTTGTCGAACACGCGCAGCCGCCCCGCCGACATCAGGTGGATCAGCAGGGCCAGCTCCCCGAACTCGACGACGGGCATCTTGCCGATTCGCCGAACCGCGGTGACCTCGCGCCCGGCCAGCGATTCGAGCGGCGGCTCGAAGGTCTTCATCACGTTCATCCCGGGCGCGACGGCCGATTCGACGACTGTCCCCGACAGCGCCGCGTCCAGGCGGCGCGCCGTGATCTCGACCTCGGGAAGCTCGGGCATGCCGAGAGGTTAGACTTGAAGCTACGTTCATTCGACTGGTTCGAGGCCATCGCGCCGGGCCAGCGAACATCAGGAAACGGAAGGCTCCATGCAGGAGTTGCCCACACTCCAACCCGTGATCGCGCCGGCCCTGGAGCCGGAGGAGATCCGTGCCCTGAGCGAGGAGGTGCGGGCGCTCGCCGCCGAGCGCAACGCCGTCATCCTCGCCCACAACTACCAGCTGCCCGAGGTCCAGGACGTCGCCGACCGCCTTGGCGACTCGCTCGGCCTCTCGCGCGAGGCGGCCGCCACCGATGCCGACGCGATCGCCTTCTGCGGCGTCCACTTCATGGCTGAGACGGCCGCGATCCTCTCGCCGGAGAAGACGGTGCTGATCCCCGACCTCGACGCCGGCTGCTCGCTCGCCGACTCGATCGACGCCGACCAGCTGCGCGCCTGGAAGGCCGAGCACCCCGGCGCGGTCGTCGTCATGTACGTCAACACCTCGGCCGAGGTGAAGGCGGAGACCGACTACTGCTGCACCTCCTCCAACGCGGTCAAGGTCGTCGAGCACATCTGGGCCGAGCACGGTCCCGAGACCGAGATCCTCTTCGGGCCGGACATGTGGCTGGGCGCCTACGTCGAGCGCGAGACCGGGATCCGCGACGACCCCGAGCGCCGCGCCCGCTTCCACGTCTGGGACGGCGAGTGCCACGTCCACGCCGGCATCCGTCCCGGCGACATCGCCGCTACCCGCGCCGAGCACCCCGAGGCTGAGTTCCTGATCCACCCCGAGTGCGGCTGCGCGACGCAGGCGATGGAGTACGTCGCCTCCGGCGACGTAGAGCCGGAGGGCGTCCACATGCTCTCCACCTCGGGCATGCTGCGCCACGTCGAAGAGCATCCCGACGGCAGCTTCATCGTCGCCACCGAGAACGGGATGCTCTACCCGCTGCAGCGGGCGGCGCCGCAGGCCAACCTGATCGAGGCCAACCGGATGGCCTTCTGCAAGTACATGAAGATGATCACGCTGCCGAAGCTGCGCGACAGCCTGCGCGAGATGAAGTTCGAGGTCAGCGTGCCGAGCGAGATCGCGGAGCGCGCGCGGCTGCCGATCGAGCGCATGGTCGCGATCGGCTGAGGCGGCGCCCGGTTTTCCCAGATAAAGTCCGCCCGGTGAGGGAGCTTGCCCAGCAACTACGGGTCGACGCGATCCGCGCCAGCGCCGCCGCCGGTTCCGGCCATCCCACCTCGGGCATGTCGGCCGCCGACCTGATGGCCGTGCTCTTCTCGAAATACCTGCGCTACGACTTCTCGGCCCCCGAGAACAAGGCCAACGACCACCTCGTCTTCTCCAAGGGCCACGCCTCGCCGCTGCTCTACGCCCTCTACAAGGCGGCGGGCGCGATCGACGACGAGGAGCTGCTCACCTTCCGCGAGTTCGGCTCGCGGCTGCAGGGACATCCGACGCCGGAAATCCCCTGGGTCGACGTCGCCACCGGCTCGCTCGGCCAGGGACTGCCGATCGCGGTCGGCATCGCCACGGCAGCGGCCAAGCTCGAGCGCTCCGACCTACGGGTCTGGACGTTGTGCGGCGACTCGGAGCTGGCCGAGGGCTCGATGTGGGAGGCCTTCGAGCACGCCGGCTTCGTCGGCCTCGCCAACCTGATCGCGATCGTCGACGTCAACCGGCTCGGCCAGCGCGGACCGACGATGCACCAGTGGGACACGTCGAAACTGGCGGCGCGCGCCGCCGCCTGCGACTGGCACGTGCAGGAGATAGACGGGCACGACTTCGAGGCGATCGACGAGGCCTACGCCGCGGCTTTGGCGGCCGACCGTCCGGCGGTGATCTTCGCCCGCACCAAGAAGGGCTCCGGAGTGGCCGCGGTCGAGGACAAGGAAAACCAGCACGGCAAGCCGCTCGCCGAGCCCGAGGCGGCGATCGAGGAGCTGGGCGGCATCCGCGAGGTGAGCGTCGAGGTGCAGACCCCACCCGAGGCGAAGTCCTACGAGATCGCCCGTGCCGAGGTCGAGCGCCCGAGCTACGAGCTCGGCGAAAAGGTCGCGACCCGCGGCGCCTACGGCGACGCCCTCGCCTGGCTCGGCTCGATCGACGAGCGCGTCGTCGCCCTCGACGGCGAGGTCGGCAACTCGACCTACGCCGAGCGCTTCGCGGACAAGCACCCAGAGCGCTTCTTCGAGATGTACATCGCCGAGCAGCAGATGGTCGCCTCGGCGATCGGCATGCAGACCCGCGGCTGGAAGCCCTTCGCCTCCTCCTTCGGCGCCTTCCTCAGCCGCGCCTACGACTTCGTCCGCATGGGCGCGATCTCGGCGGCCGACCTGAAGCTCTGCGGATCGCACGTCGGCGTCTCGATCGGCGCCGACGGGCCCTCGCAGATGGCGCTCGAGGACATCGCCTCGCTGCGCGCCGTGCTCGGCAGCGTCGTCCTCTACCCGAGCGACCCGAACCAGACCGTCGCCTTGCTCGACGCGATGCGCGAGCACCGCGGGATCAGCTACATACGCACGACACGCGAAAAGACGCCGGTCGTCTACGGGCCGGACCAGGACTTCGAGATCGGCGGCAGCCGCACCCTGCGCGCGAGCGAGGAGGACTCGGTAACGCTGATCGGCGCCGGCATCACCCTGCACGAATGCCTCAGGGCGGCCGACGAGCTGTCCGAGAAGGGGATTTCGGCTCGGGTGATCGACCTCTACTCGATAAAGCCGGTCGACGCGGCCGCGATCCTCGCTGCCGCCGCCGATACCCAGGCGCTGGTCACGGTCGAGGACCACTGGATCGAGGGCGGGATCGGCGAGGTCGTCGCGGGCGTCCTCGCGGATGCAGGCGTCGGCACCTCGCTCACCCGCCTGGCGGTCACCGAGCGGCCCGGCAGCGGCCCCCCGGAAGCGCTTCTCGCCGCCGCCGGCATCGACGCGGATCACATCGTCGCGGCGGCCGAGAAGGTGCTCCAGCCCAGCGCCGCCTAGGAAGGGGCTAGTGAAACCCCTGCCCACGCCTGGCGGCGGCGGACACGGCGCGCTGCTGCGTCCTCGGTCGGCCGAATAGCGCTGCTATTCGGCCTCCCTGCGTCCTTGCCCCGCTTGGTCCGGCGCTCGCCAGTCGCAGACACGAGCTTCACTAGCCCCTCCAGCGATTACGAGCGATCGCTAATAATTCGCTAGTATCCCGCTCACTCGATTTGGGCGCGTAATTGCGTGCCCGGCGGGGCGCAGGAGTCACCCTGTATTCGCAGAAGGGTGCGCCGCATGGCAAGGCTGAGAAAGCGAAAGACGGGGGGCGAGGAGGCCCAGGGACGGCGGCCGGGAGGCAAGCCGATCGTCGAGCTGCGCGACGTGACCAAGGTCTACCCGGGCGGCCACATGGCGCTCGACCGGGTTTCGCTGGCGATCGACCGCGGCGAGTTCACCTTCCTCGTCGGCCCGACCGGCTGCGGCAAGTCGACGCTGATCAAGATGCTGATCCGAGAGTTGGAGGCGACCGAGGGCACGGTGCGCATCGCCGGCCGCGACATCGGCGCCCTGTCCGAGAAGAAGATCCCGCAGCTGCGGCGCAACATCGGCACCGTCTTCCAGGACTTCAAGTTGCTGCCCGACCGCACGGTCTACGACAACGTCGCCTACGCGCTGCAGGTGATCGGCGCCAGTCGCGCTCAGATCCGCGCTCAGGTGCCGGAGACGCTGCGCCTCGTCGGCCTCTCGACCAAGCTGCACAGCTTTCCCGACCAGCTCTCCGGCGGTGAGCAGCAGCGCGTCTCGATCGCCCGCGCCTTCGTCAACCACCCGCCCCTGCTGCTCGCCGACGAGCCCAGCGGCAACCTCGACCCGGTGACCTCCATCGGCGTGATGCAGCTGCTCTACCGGATCAACAAGACCGGCACGACCGTCGTCGTCGTCACCCACGATCGCGAGATGGTCGACAACATGCGCCGCCGCGTGATCGAGCTCTACGAGGGCCGCGTCGTCCGCGACGAAGTCAGCGCCGGCTACACCGAGGAGTCGACGACCGAGTTCGGCGTGCGCATGCGGGCCGAGATGGGCGTCGCCCCCGAGGGCCAGACCAACGGACACGACTCCCTCTTCTGATGTCACGGTTCTTCTTCTTCATCCAGGAGGCATTCCGGGCGCTGCGCCGCAACGCCGCCCCGAGCATGGCCGCGATCGTCACCACGGCGGTGACCGTCACCCTGCTCGGCGTCCTCATCCCCGTCTTCCAGACCGCGCAGGCCAAGAGCGACGAAGTCCGCAACCAGCTCGACTTCCAGGTCGGCCTCTACGCCGACGCGACGAAGTCCGAAATGGTCGCCCTGAAAGGCAAGCTCGAAGAGATCCCGCACGTCTCCTCCGTCCAGTTCATCAGCAAAGACATGGCCCTGGAAGAACTGCGGGAAGGACTGGGCAAGGACAAGGCCGCGGAACTGACCTCGCAGCTGCAGGACAATCCGCTGCCCAACAACTTCAGGATCGTCCCCGACGACGCCTCGAACCTGACGGCGATCAAGGAAGCGGTGATCTCGACCGGGCCGGACGGCCGCGAACAGCGGATCTCGCCGATCGTCGACAACGTCTTCGAACCCCAGGAAGGCGCGAAGAAGATCGTCCAGGTGACGAGCGCGCTGAAGATAGTGCTGACCGTGATCACGGCGCTGCTGATCGCCGCCTCGCTGATGCTGGTCGGCAACACGATCCGGCTCTCGATCTACACGCGCCGCCGCGAGGTCGAGGTGATGCGGTTGGTCGGCGGTACCCGCTGGTTCATCCGCTGGCCCTTCGTGCTCGAGGGGGTCGTCGTCGGCTTCGCCGGCGGCCTGGTGGCCATACTGATCCTGTGGCTGGGCAAGATCACCGTCGTCGACCCGCTGAGCGGCTCGATCTCGATCTTCGCCGCGCAGGACACCACCACGGTTGCCTTCCCGGCGCTGATCGCGATCCTCTTCGCCGCCTCGGTCCTGGTCTCGACGATCGGCTCGGGCCTCACCCTGCGGCGCTTCCTGAAGGTCTGAGCAGCAGGTGAGGGCCGGGCGTATCGTCGCCCTCGCGGTCGCGCTGGCGGCCGCGCTCTGCGTCGGCCTCTGGTTCGGAGGGCATCCGGCGAAGCTGCCCGAATTCCTCCGCGACCGCTTCGTCGACGATTCGGCCGGGCTCAACGTCGAAGCGGACGAACTGGTCCGCGACAACTACTACCGGCCGGTCGGGCAGGCCGAGCTCAGCAACGCGTCCCTGCAGGGGATGGTCCGCGAGCTGCGCCGGCGTCACGGCGACCGCTTCTCCGAATACTTCGCGCCGGAGGCGCTGAAGCGGTTCGACGAACAGATCGCCGGTCGTTTCTCGGGCATCGGCCTGGTCGTCACCCAGGTCAAGCAGGGCCTGCGCGTCGACCGTGTCTTCGCGCACTCGCCGGCCGAGGAAGGCGGGATCGAGCCGGGCGAACTGATCGTCTCCGTCGACGGGGACTCGATCGCCGGCGTCGACAGCACGGTCTCGACCGAAAAGATCAAGGGTCCGGAAGGAACCGAGGTGACGATCGGCGTCAGGCGCAAGCCGGACGGCAAGACGCGGCAGCTGACCCTGACCCGGGCCCAGGTCGCGCTGCCGATCGTCAGCAGTCGCCTCGTCGAAGCCGACGGTCGCAAACTGGGCTACGTCCGCATGGTCTCCTTCAGCGAGGGCGTGCACGCGCTGCTGCGCGAGGCAGTGCAGAAACTGGAGCGGCGTGGGGCCGAAGGCATCGTGCTCGACCTGCGCGCCAACCCCGGCGGCCTGCTCGAGGAGGCGGTGCTGAGCGCCAGCGTCTTCCTGCCGGAGGGGAAAGTCGTGGTCAGCACCGACTCGCGCACCCAGGGCCACAACGTGTACAAGACGGTGGGCGGCGACCTTCCGGAAGTTCCCGTCGTCGTCCTGATCGACCGCAACACCGCCTCCGCGGCGGAGATCCTCGCCGCGGCGCTCGCCGACGACGCCGGCGCGGAGGTGGTCGGCACCCGCTCCTACGGCAAGGGCGTCTTCCAGCAGGAGCTGAAGCTCTCCAACGGCGGCGCCCTGAAGCTGACCGTCGGCGAGTACTTCACTCCCGACGGGGTCAACCTGGCGAAGAGCCACGGCATCCATCCCGACGTGCAGGTGCGCGACGACCCCCAGACCCGCCGCGACGAGGCGCGCGAACGCGCACTCGGAGTCCTTGCCGCCCAATGACGTTCCGGTGCGCCTTTTGGACCCTCTGGGTACATAAAGCGCACCGGAAGGAGCGGGGATGAGCCGGCGCGACTGGCGCTACTACCGCGAGCGGCAGCGAGCGCGGGGGCGTAGGAGGATCGAGCCGAAGAACGCCCGGGAGGCGATGGAGGCCCTGCTCGCCGAGCGGTTGGGCGGACGCGGGTTCCCGGCGGCGCTGGAGGTCGAAGCGGAGCGCGCCGCCCGGGCTGCCGAAGGGAGCGACCGGCGTCGCCGCGACCTCACCGACCTGCCGACCTTCACCGTCGACCCTGCCACCGCACGCGACTTCGACGATGCGGTCTCCGCCCGCCGCGAGGGCGACCGGCTGCGGATCTGGGTCCACATCGCCGACGTCGCCGCGCACGTCAAGCCGGGAACTCCGCTCGACCTCGAGGCACGCCGGCGCGCGAACAGCACCTATGTGCCCGGCACGGTCGAGCCGATGCTGCCGCGGGCGCTCAGCGAGGACGCCTGCAGCCTCGGTCCCGACGTCGAGCGGCTCGCCGTCACCGCCGAGATCGAGCTCGGCCCCGGCGGGCAACCGCTGGCGGCGAGCTTCTACCGCAGTCGCATCCGCTCCCGCGCCCGCCTCGACTACGACCGTCTCGACCTGCTCTTCGCCGGTCGCGGCGAGGCCCCGCCGGAGGTCGCCGAGCCGCTCGCGGTCGCCCGCGAGGCCGCCTCGGCGCTGGGCGAGAACCGGGGGGCGACCAGCCTCGACGTCGAGTCCTTCGAGCCGGAGTTCCGCTTCGACGCGGACGGCGACGTCGCCGGCGCCCGCTCGGTCGCGCAGACCGAGTCGCACAGGCTGATCGAGCGACTGATGATCCTCGCCAACCGGCAGGTGGCGGAGCTGCTCGAGCGCAAGCGCGTCCCCGCCGTCTACAGGGTGCACGCCCAGCCCGACCCGCTGCGGATCGAGCGCCTGGTCGAGCAGCTGCACGCGCTCGGCGTGCCGACGCCGCCGTTGAGGCAGGGCCTGGCGCCGAGTCAGGCCGGCGAGGTGGCCGCCGAGGCGAGCAGGCTCGCGACCGCGGAGGCGGCGCGGCGCGGCCACGGCCGCGAGGCGTATACATCGCTCGTGCTCCGCTCGCTCATGCAGGCTTCCTACAGCGACCGCAACAGCGGTCACGCCGGTCTCGGCATCCCGGCCTACTGTCACTTCACCTCACCGATCCGCCGCTATCCCGACCTGCTCGTCCACCGAGCGCTGCTGGCGGCACTGGGCGAGGGGGAGGAGGCGCCGCGCGCGGCCGAAGCGCGCGAGCTCGCCTGGCACTGCAGCGAGCAGGAGCGCGAGTCGGCGCGGATCGAGCGCGACGCCGACGACGTCTGCTCCGCCTACCTGCTCCAGCGCGAGCTGGCGCAGCGCGGCGCCAAAGCGGTGTTCGAGGGGGAGGTCTCGGGGACGGTGCGCGCCGGCGCCTTCGCCGCCTTCGGCGGCGAGCTGGGGGACGTCTACGAGGGATTCGTGCCGGCGCGGACGATGGAGGAGCGCTTCGAGTTGAACGAGACGGAGACCGCGCTGGTCGGGCGCGAGTCCGGCGGCGCCCTGCGGCTCGGCGATCCGATATCCGTCCGGGTCACCGGGGTCGACGCGGCGCGCGGCCGGGTGGACCTGGAGGCGATCCGTGAGTAAGAAGCAGAAGAAGAAAAGAGACCCGGCGTCCGGCGACGTCGCCACCAACCGCCGGGCGCGGCACAAGTTCGAGACCGTCGAGAAGACCGAGGCCGGAATCGTCCTGCGCGGCTCCGAGGTCAAGTCCCTGCGCGGGGGCAAGGCGCAGATGTCGGACGCCTACGCCGTCGTCGAGCGCGGCGAGGTATGGCTGCGCAACCTGCACATACCGCCATACGAGCCGGCCAGCCGCGAGAATCACGAGCCCGAGCGGCCGCGCAAGCTGCTCCTGCACAAGGGCGAGATCGAAAGGCTGATCGGCAAGACGGCGGAGAGAGGGCTGACCCTGATCCCGACCCGGATCTACTTCAAGGGCCCGCGGGCCAAGGTCGAGTTGGCCCTGGCGCGGGGCAAGGAGGGGCGCGATCGCCGCCGCGAGATCGCGGACCGTGACGTGCGACGCGAAGTCGAGCGGGAATTCAAGGGCCGGATGAGGTAGCTTCGGGAATCATGCGTTCGAGGATTGTCCTGCTCTGGTCCATGTTCGCCTGCGTTGCCCTTGCCGTGCCGGCGGCGGCTCAGGCCGAATCCTTCCCCAGCAAGGCCGGGGACTTCGTCAGCGACAACGTCCAATACTTCGTCGGTGGCCTCGTCGCGGCGATCCTTGTCCTGCTGCTGATAATCAGCATCACTCAGCGCCGCGCCAAGGAGAAGGCGAAGAAGGCCGCCCCGCCCGGGGGGGCGATTCCGCCGGTTACGCCCGGTCCGCCCAGCGGAAGGACGGAGGGCCAAACAGCCGAGATTCCGGCAGCGCAGCCGCCTGCGGCTGCATCGGTGCCGTCGCCCGCAGCGCCGGTCAGCGCCAAGGAGAAGCGCAAACTCGCCCGCGAGCAGCAGCGCGCGGCACGCCAGGAGCACCGCAAGCGCCGCCAAGCCGAGGCGAAGCGCCGCCGCGAAGAACGCGGGGCGAAGCGCGGCGAGCGTCGCCGCTCCGGCGGCGGCCGGGCGGACAGCCGACGGGCGCGCAAGGAAGCGGCGAAGGCGGAGCGGCAGATGGCGCAGGCCCGGGCCGCTCAGGAGCGCGATCAACTTCAGACGGCAATGCCGCCGGCCCCGCCTGCCGTGGGTGTCGCACCCACCGAGGCCACCGTGGCCCTGCCGCCTCAGCCAGTGCCGGGCGTGCAGCCGGCTGCGCCGCAGCAGCCGCCGCCGGGGGCTCCCCCCGGGTACGAGGAGCCGGCCGCCGTCGAGCAGCGCGTCCAGGCCAAGGTCGGTGAAATACAGCGCGAGGAGGAGCGGATCCGCGCCGAGGCCGACCGCCGCATCGCCGAAGCCGAGCGCCTGCAGCGCGAGGCCGAAAGTCGAGGGGTCGGCGGCGTGGGAGCCGGACTGGGGCAGCCGCCGGCGATTCAGGAGACCCCTGCGGTTCCCCCGCCCCCGCCTCCATCGGCACCGGTGCCTGCCGAGTCGGCGCCCGCGCCAGACCTGAGAACCGCGGAGCAGCGCCTGCAGGAAGAGCGCGAAGCGCATGAGCAGGCGATGGCGGACGCTCAGGATCGGTTGCGCCAGATCGAGGAGCGCACCAAGGAAGCCGAGCGCCGCGCGGCCGAGGCGGAGCGGGTTGCCAAGCTGAAGGCCGAGGAGGAAGAGCGCGAGCGGCGCCTGCAGGAGGTTCGCGAGAGCGTCGCCGCGGCCGAGCAGCGGGCACGCGAAGCCGAGAGCCTCGCGGCTGAGGCCGAGCAGGCGGTGATCCGGTCCGTCCAGGCGGGTGGGCCGGACCCGGCGATCTCGCAGCCGCCATCGCCTCCAGCCCCGCCCCAACCGACCCCGCCCCAACCGACGCCGCCCCCTGAACCTTCCCCTCCGCCACCTCCGCCTGCGCCCGAACCACCCGCACCTCCGCCTGCGCCTGAGCCTCCACAGCCCCCGCCTTCCCCACAGCCTCCGGTTCCGGAGCCCGAGCCGCCGGCCGCTCCGCAATCGCAACCGCCGGTTCCGCCCGCGCCGCCCGCGACGCAGGGCTCGGGCGGCCAGATCGACCTCAACTCGGTCACCTTCGAGCAGCTGCGCGCGGAGAACCTCTCGGTTACGCAGGCAACCCGCCTGCTCGCCCATCGCGAGCGCCTCGGCCGCTTCGGCTCGGTCGACGAGCTCGACGAGATCGCGGGCTTCCCGCAGGAGCTGCTGGAAGATTTGAAGCGCCGGTCGACGGTTTAAGGGCGGTCCCGGCAGGGCGATCCCGGTAGGGGTTTCGCTTAACTTTTTCGAGTGGCAGGCATAGCTGTCGCCCGGGCGGAGCTCGCGAAAAAGTACAAGACGCTTCACCCCTGCCGGGATCGCCCTGTACTGGGGCGCACCTACAGGCCGTAAGCCTCCAGCAGCTTCAGCCAAATCTCACTCCTGCTGGGGTAGGCCGCGACTGCGTGACGTAGTTGGGACAGCGGTACTTCGCCGACGATCGCGACCGTGGCCGCGTGGAGGAAGTCGGCGGTCTCGAAGCCGGCGAAAGTTGCGCCGACGATCAGCTTCCGATCCTCGTCGACCACGAGCCGTGAGGTGCCGCCGGTCCCCTTGCCTTGGAAGCTCGCGCCGGCGGTGCCGTCGGTCGGCGCGTCGACCGCGCGCACGCGGAGCCCCGCGTCTCGCGCTTCGCTCAGCGTCTTGCCGACGGCTGCGACCTGCGGATCGGTGAAGGTGACCCGGGGGGAGCCGATGCCTTCGGCCTGCGCGTCGACGTGGCGCCCGTGGACGTTCTCGCTCGCGACCCAGGCCTGGTACTTGCCCATGTGGGTGAAGAGGGCGCGGCCGTTGACGTCGCCGATCGCGTAGAGCCAGTCCCTGCCGCCGACTCGCATCCGGTCGTCGACCTCGAGGAAGCCGCGCTCGCCGACCTGGGCGCCGATGCTCTCGAGGCCGATGCCGCCGCTGCGTGGCTTGCGCCCGACCGCGACGAGGATCTCCCTCGCCCTGACGGCGCTGCCGTCGTCGAGCTCGACCTGGACGAGGTCGTCTTCGCGGCGGGCTCTCCGGGCCAGGCGGCCGACACGCACGTCGACGCCGAATCGCTCGCGCATCGCGGCCGCGACTTCCTCGCCGGCGAACTCCTCCTCGCGAGGGAGGAGGCGATCGGCTCCCTCGATCAAGGCGACCCGCGCTCCCAGCGTCGCCCATGCCTGCGCCAGCTCGCAGCCGACCGGGCCGCCGCCGAGGACGATCATGCTCTCCGGCACGCGCTTGGCCGTGGTGGCCTCCCGGTTGTTCCACGCGCCCACGGAGTCGAGCCCGTCGACCGGCGGCATCGCGGCACCGCTGCCCGTCGCCACGACCACGGCCTTCGAGGCCAGCAGGAGCTCGTCGCCGACCCGCAGGCGCCGCTCGCCGTCGAGCTGGCCGGTGCCGCGGAAGAGCTCGATCCCGCGTTTCTCGAGCCAGGGCAGCTGCCCCGAGTCGTCGAGGTCGTGCACCACCTCGTCGCGGCGGTCGAGGACGGCCTCGGGGTCGAGCCGCTCGCCGGCGGGAACGCCCGGCACCCGTCGGGCCTCGCCCAGCAGGTCGCCCGGCCGCAGCAGCGCCTTCGAGGGCATGCAGGCGTAGTAGGAGCACTCGCCGCCGACGAGGTGCTGCTCCACGATCGCCACCGACATCCCGCCTTCGGCGAGCCGTCCCGCGCAGACCTCGCCCGGGGCGCCGGCCCCGAGGACTATTGCGTCGAAGCGCCTCTCTGCCACGGACTATTCCTACCCGACGCCGTACAATCGGTCCACATAGCACGGGGGCGACAGGCTTCGACGTGGTCGGTCCGTGCGAACGGTTGCAGGTCGAGGTGGCCGGAGGCCTCGTTAAACACCGGCACCAACCAATACGTGCGGACCATGAGTTCGCCCTCGCCGCTTAGTTAAAACCTAAGCAACGAGAGTCGGTCCTCTCCCGCCCGCGGGGAGGGCAGCCGGCTTCAGAATGCGGGCTCACCCCGGCGGATCGCCCCGTCCGCCAGGGGAAATTTCAGAGGGCTTTGGCTCCCGCAGTGCCCGCCGGCGCGGACCCCGGGAGACGAGAACCAAGCGCCGGCTAAACCTGTAGATGCCTTCGCGCTACGACCTCGGACGCCGGTTCGATTCCGGCCGCCTCCATTCATGACTGTGCCGGCAAGTCGAGTGCTCTCGAGCTCGCAGCTCGCGCTCTTGGCCGAGCGCGGCGAGGAGCTGACGGCCGAAGTCGGCGAGACGCTGTACCGGATCGGCGATGAGACCTACCCGTTCATCGCGATCGTCGAGGGTGAGGTTGCCATAACCGACGCCAGCGGCGGTGAGATCGTCCGCCACGGCGCCTCGGGATTCCTCGGCGAGATCAACCTGCTCTCCGGACAGACCGTGTTCCTGACCGCGGTCGTCACCGAGCCCACCCGCTACATCGCGGTCGAGCGAGAAGTCCTGCGACAGCTGCTCTTCGAGGACGGCGCCCTGTCCGATCTGCTCCTCGCCTCCTTCGTCGAGCGGCGGGAGCAGCTGCAGCGCCATGAGGGGATCGGGGTCGAGATCGTCGGCCCCCGCGACTCGAGCGCGACGCGCCGCCTGCTCGATTTCGCCAGGCACATGAAGCTTCCGCATTCCTGGGGCGTTCCCGAGGAGAGCGAGGAGGCGGCCGCTTTGGTCGCACCGCTCGACCCCGCCGACCTTCCGCTCGTTCGACTTCCGGGAGGTCGCGAGCTGCGGGCGCCCAGCAACGGGGAGCTCTCGCGGGCACTGGGGATCGGGCTGGAGCTCGCGCAGCGCGAGGAGGTGGACCTGCTCGTGCTGGGTGCCGGCCCGGCCGGCCTCGGAGCCGCTGTCTACGGTTCTTCGGAGGGTCTCGACACCCTCGTGATCGAGGGCACGGCCCTCGGCGGTCAGGCGGGCGCCTCGCGCCGGATCGAGAACTACCTCGGCTTTCCCGCCGGCATCAGCGGCGTCGAGCTGACCAGCCGCGCGGTTTCCCAGGCGCGTAAGTTCGGGGCGCGGACGGCGACGCCCTATCGCATCGAGACGTTGGAGCCCGGTGCCGATCGTCATCTCGTCCGGCTCGAGGAGGGCAACGAGATCAGCGCGCGTGCGGTGCTGCTTGCCACCGGAGCCGAATACCGGCGCCTGCCGGTGGCTGATCTCGATCGGTACGAGGGGATCAGCGTCTTCTACGCCGCCGGCCCGCCCGAGGGGCAGCTGTGCGGCGGGCGCCGCGTCGGCGTGGTCGGCGGCGGCAATTCCGCTGCGCAGGCTGCCGTCTGGCTCGCCCGTGGCGGCGCCCTCGTCACCCTCCTGCACCGTCGCGCCGACCTGCGCGAGACGATGTCCCACTACCTGATCGACGAGCTCGGGCGCTACGGGGTCGCCGTGCGCGATCGCAGCGAAGTTGCCGCGCTGCACGGCGAGGACGGTCGGCTCGACGGCGTGACGCTTGCCGGCGGCGAGCGGTTGCCCCTCTCGTTCCTCTTCCTCTTCCTCGGGGCGTCCCCCTGCACGGACTGGCTTGGAGACGTCGTCGCCCGCGATCCCAAGGGATTCGTCCTCACCGGGCCGGAGGCGGGGGCGGACGGCCTGCTCGAGACCAGCGTCCCCGGCGTCTACGCCGCGGGCGACGTGCGGGCGGGGTCGATCAAGCGCTGTGCAACCGCGGTCGGCGAGGGAGCGGCGGTCGTGCGTTTCGTCCACGAGCGCCTCTCGCCGGCGCCCGCATTGAGCAGCTAGGGGGTTGTGGCAACACCCGGTTAGCATGCCCGCATGCTCCGGGTGGGTTGGATCGCTTTCTTGGTCGCGCTGTGTGCACTGGTGCTCGCGCCCGTAGCGAGCGGGCAGGTCAGCGCCACGAGTCCCGCGCCAGCCGACCCGTACTGGCTCGGTCCTTATTTTGCCGGCCTGCGGTTGACCGACGCGGGGTATCAGTGGTTCGTGTACGGGGAGTGCGAATTCCCCGAGGGGGAGGGGGGGTGCTCGCCCCCGGTCCAGGTGGGGACCGCGACCAGTTGCGCCCAGAATCCGATCAGGAACGACAGCTTGGCGAAGGAAGTGTTCCTCGTGCGCGGAGGCGGTCTCGCCGTGGTGTCTGAAGAATCGCATGGGGTCGAAGTGGGGACGGGCCGGCAGACGGTGAGCACATGGGTCTCCGAACCGGAGGTCCTCGGAGCGACGCTGCGGGAAGTTCACCGGCGATCGGAGGCGGGCCCGGAGCCGTTCACCCCGCCCGTGTATCCGCTGCCGGTGCTGCGCGAGCTGAAGCGAGTGACCGTGGCCGAGGAACGGTTCGACGGAGTCGCGGCAATCGCCAGGGCGACCGAACTGCGGCCGGACGAGGTGAGGATGCGGTTGCGGATCGCCGAGCTGCTGGGGCCGGACGCCCTCGCCGGCATCCCCGCCCCGACGATGTCGATCGCCACCGTGGAGCGGCTGCGCGAACTGGCCTTTGGGGTACAGACCCACAACCTCGCCCACACCGCCGCACGACACGGGATGTCAGTGGCGTCCCTGCGCAGGAAGATCCGTCGCGTGCGCGGCCTCGCCGGCGACTGCTGAGCGAGCGAGTCGACTACTCGGAGTCGAATTGATATTCAGGGATGAGGATCGCCCTGGAGCCAGGGCCGCCCGGCCGGAATGGATCGGCGCCGAGCAACGGCACCCGGATCGTGCTCCGCCAGAGATCGCGAGCGTGTGAACGGCGCCTGAAGGTCGCGTGGCCGCTGAACGGCCGCGGCGGGCGCAGGGTCGCGGTGCCCGCCTCATAGTCGAAGACGAACGCGGAGGCAGCGGCGGAGGCGGAGGTCAGACGAACGATCTCCATCCCTTCGCGGCGTTCGTACTTCTCTCCGTAGAAGAGGCTCCGCCCCCTCTTTTTGCCGTGGTGGACGCCGGCGACGAGGAAGCAGGAACAGTGGCGCCTGCCGGCGTACAGGGTCGCCGCCCTCTTCTTTCCTCGGGAGCCGCGCGCTGAAAGCCTGGAGGCGGCCCCGAAGGGCGTCGGCTCTTCGAGAGCGGGGCACTGCCACTGCGCGATCACGCTCATCGATCCCTCGGCCTGGGGGCCTTCGAGCCGCACGTATTCACGCTCCCCGGTGAAGTCGATCGTCCCGGTGAAGATGCCTTCGCGCAGAGTCCGGGGTTCTCCTGCGCATCCTTCTGAGGGCTCGGTCGAGCTCAGCGTCGTGGTGGGGGTGAAGGCGACGTCGATCAGCCCCAGGCGCCCGAACCGGACTTTCAGTCCCGCTTCGGTGACTTCACCCTGCGCCTCGTAGGAGACCCAATGGCTTTTGTCCCCGACCACCAGGGTCACCTTCTCCTTTTCGGAGGTTTCCAGGTGCGCGGGAAGACCGTTGTTCGTCTTCAGGTCGAGTTCGACGGTGACGATCGCCCCCCCTTCCGGGCTCGCGGCGGGAGCCTCGGCAGGAAGAAGGGCGAAGATCGCGATTGCGAAGACGAGAAGCGACGGACGAAGCACGCCCTCAGGATACGTGGGTTACTCATGGTGCAGCCAGGCGAGCACCTCGGCAGCATTACGGTCCGGTGGGAAGACCGGGTAGAAGGCCTTGACGATCGCACCAGCCTTGGCGACCAGGGTAAGGCGCTTGTAGAGGGTCATCCCGTCCACTTCGAAGGTGGGAAGTTGGAGGGCGTCGCGGAGGCGGAGCCCGGTGTCGCTGAGCAGCGGGAAGGGGATGTGCTCGCGCTTGGCGAACTCACGCTGCTCGTCACGGGTCTGGGTGCTGATCCCGATCACCGTGACGCCGAGCTCCTCGAACTCGGATAGCGCGTCGCGGTACGCACAGGCCTGCGGGGTGCACCCGCGAGCCCCGGGGATGTCGTTCCAGCCCGTCGGCGAAGGCTCGCCCGGCGTCCCGGTCCGCGGATAGACGTAGGCGACGACGATGCCGGGCACCCCGGAAAGGTCGATTTCCCCGCTCTGAGTAGAGCTCAACCGAATCCCGGAGAGCCGCATGCCCGGCAGGTGGTCCGCCGCGCCGTCATCCTCGGGCACCGGCAGGTTCGCGGGCAACTGCGTGTAGTCGGCGCTCACCGGGGGCCGCCTGTCCAACGCCTTTCAGGCCAGCTCGTCGAGGCCCTGCCTGACCCAGGCCTCGAGTTCCTCCGAGCCGGCGAAGGGCGCGCCGTCGGCCCCGGCGCGGGCGATCACCTCGTCGGCGCTCGCCCCCGCTTTCAGCCCGGCGTAGAGGTAGACGAGCGCCGAGGAGCGCGGGCCCTTGCGGCAGGTCACGAGCGTCGGGCGGGGCAGCTCGTCGAGAGCTTCGATTTGGCGGCTGGCCAGATCCATGTCCATCGCCCGGGGCGGGTCCGAGACGACGTTCGCCGACTCCGGCACGGCAGCCTGTGCGTCTGCGTAGGACATCCCGCCCATCGCGGCGAACTCCTCGCCGCAGAGGAAGAGCCACGACGCGGCGCCGGCGCCCCGCGCGAAGGCCTGCGGATCGGCGATCGGCTCGGTGTTGAACGTCAGGTCCGGGGGAGCCTCGAAGTCGCCCATCGGCTGAACCTAGCGATCGGAGCGCGGTTGTCAACGCTCTGCCGATTCGTCGTAGGGTGGCCGCGTGGAACGCCACGTCGCATTCCTGCGCGGGATGAACCTCGGCGGTCGCCGGATCAAGAACGAGGAGCTGCGCCGCGAGTTCGAGGCGCTGGGCTTCGCCGAGGTCTCCTGCTTCCGGGCCAGCGGGAACGTGATCTTCGGGAGCGAGGAGGGAGACGAGGACGCGCTGACGAGGCGGATCGAAGCCGGGCTCGGGGAGGCCCTGGGCTACGAGGTTCCCGTCTTTCTTCGCAGTGCCGCCGAGTTGGGGAAGATCGCCGGGCGCGAGCCCTTCGACGCGACGCTCGTCGCGGCCTCGAAGGGCAAGCTGCAGGTCGCCTTCCTCGCCACGGCTCCGAAGGGCCCGAGCCGCAAGCGGGCGCTGGAGCTGTCCACGGGCGAG
>Ga0268264_10001868_pt1 | contig 19146 bp, 23 predicted proteins | sample KBSSwiS32_FD_190357 | JGI IMG/M metagenome (GOLD analysis project Ga0268264, IMG submission 190357) | Switchgrass rhizosphere microbial communities from Kellogg Biological Station, Michigan, USA - KBS Switchgrass S3-2 (SPAdes) (version 2) | ecosystem: Host-associated > Plants > Roots >...
GTAGATCGCGCCCGACTGCATCGGGAAGGAGACGAAGCCTTTCTGCTCATATTCGCTGTCGGTCCGCGCCGCCTCGCTGAACACGAGATGGCCTTTCGCCTCGTCCCACAGGATCGATGTCAGATAGGCAAAGACCGCGCCGGCTTCGCTGAATGATGGCCGAAGCGTCAGATAAGACCCCTCGAGCCACTGCACCGCCGGCCGGGTGTAAGCGCCCATCGAGTCGGGAGCGAACGGCCTCACTTCGCCATCACTGCTCGTCCGCCGAACCCTGAGGCTCGTGCCGAGCACATCTTCGAGCCTGACGACCGTCGTCAACGTGAACGGGCGGCTACCCGCCAGCGCTTTTTCCAAGGTGGAAAGGCTGACCCTCGCCTGATCGGCGAGCCATTGGCGCGACAGCCTCCGCCGGGCGAGTTCCTCGCGCACGATCAGGGCGACTGCCTGACTGCCCTCGACGCTCAACTCATTGCGCATGACTCGCCCCTTGGTCCGCACATCTCCGCACAATTTTGCACATCTCGTCAATGGGTGTGACGCCATGACGCCACATGTGCGGGCATTTCCAAGACTTTCCCGTGGCGGGAGAACCGTATGTCGGCGAGAGGACACTTAAGAATTTGCAGGGGGGCGTCGATGCTCAGCACCAGGTTCACAACCGGAATTGGCGGACTGTTCGTCGTGACGACGTTGTTGATCGTCGTTCAGATGTACACCGGCATCCAGGCGTTTCCGCTATGAGCCCGCTCTGGTCGGATAAGGCACTGGCCGAGGCCGCCTGGGCGAATGCCGTCGCACGCGGACTCGTCGATGAAGATCGCGCTGCTGATCGTGAAAAGGAATCAGGCGTCGAGCGCGTTCGCCGGATCGCTCGCCCGCGCCTTCACAGCTGGGCGCTCTAAACGCTGAAGCTGGATCCGCAGCCGCAGCCCGACTGGGCGTTCGGGTTAGTGACCCGAAACGCGGCACCCCCGAGATCCTCGACGAAATCGACCGCCGACCCCTTCACCAGCTCAAGGCTGAGCGGGTCGACGACGAGCTTGACTCCGTCCGTTTCGGTGACCGCATCCGCAGCGTCGGGCCGGTCGGCGAGCTCGAACTTATAGGTGAAACCCGCGCAGCCGCCGCCGTCGACGGCCAACCGAAGGATCGCGGGCTTGTTCTGCCGCTCGGCGATCCACGCGACGCGCTTGGCCGCATTCCCGGTAAGGCTGATTTGAGGGTCGCTCATGCGAGCAAGATAGGAAGCGCGCCGAGGCGCAGCAAGTTTACTTGCCGGTGCTGGGTCCGCCGACACCGACTGCGTCCATCGAAGCCGCGCCGGCGCGGCGCTGCATCGCGAGCACATAGTCGGTCGACTTCATGAACGGAATCGGATTGACCGCGCGGCCGTCGATCCGGACTTCATAGTGCAGATGGTTGCCCGTCGAGCGGCCGGTCGAACCCATGCGGCCGACCTGCTGGCCGCGGACGACATGCTGGCCCGGGCTGACCAGGATCGCCGACATGTGGCCGTAACGGGTGGTGATTCCACGACCATGGTCGACCTCGACCAGGTTGCCGTAGCCGCCATTGTTCCAGCCTGCACGAAGCACGGTGCCGTCAGCGGTCGCATAGATTGGCGTACCGTAAGCGCCGGACAGATCGATGCCCGGGTGCATCGCGGCATGGTGGTTGAACGGGTCGGACCGGAATCCGTAAGCGGACATCAGGACGACGTCGGCCCTGACCGGCTTATCCGAGGGAATGGCGATCACCCCGTCCTGCAACTGGTCGAGCTTCTTCCAGCTGTCGAACAAAGCTTTGAAAGTCGAATTGCCGGCGCTCTCGAATGGGCCGCCCTCGCCGCCGTGGCCCGCCTTGGCGGGATAGAAGCCGAGGCGGCGAAGCGTGGCCTCGTCGATGTCCTGGCCTTGAAGCGCGGCAGCAAGCGCGAGCTGGCGTTGCTCGATCGCCTGGACGCGGCGGTCAGTCTCGGCCGCGAGCTGGGCAACTTGCGCGGCATAGTCGTCGGTTGAGGTGGTTTCAGCAACCGGAGCGGCGGGCACAAAAGCGAAGAAGCGTGCCGTTGCGAAGCTCGACCAGGCGACGAGCGCCATCAGCACCAAAAAAAAGACCGCCTGAACTGGGGCGGAGACTCTGAAGCGGCGAAGCTTGGAACCGTCGTGAACGAACAGGTCGCGGTCGCGGAACAAGGCGCCCGTCGCTGCCAGAACTTGCGTCATCTGATCCCCGCTCCAAAAAGCTCGCGATCGCGCAAAGCGCGCAAGCGCTTAGTTCCACCAAAGGAGGAGCTCCCCAGCCCCCACTACGGGCACGCGAATTTGCCCCTCGCGAGCCGTGAAAAGGGTGTCACCCCGATTGGTTAATGATTTCAACCTCCGCCGCGCATAAGAGGGATGAGTTGCTGGGTAACTGCGGTGAACGGAAAAAGCGTTCTCGTTACGGCCCCGTCCCCCAGCAAATTCAAGCCCTTGTGCGGCGCACCATTCGGGCCGCGCGCGAATCTTTCGCGAGTGCCTTGCGACCGCCACATTCCCCCTTAGAAACGGGGACGGGCCACGCCGTCCCAACGCGGCGCGTGCTCTCTGCAAGGAGAGTGTTTTATGGATCGTCCCGGCGCCAAACCAGCGCGCCCTCAATTTTCATCCGGTCCCTGCCCGAAGCCGCCCGGCTGGGCACTTTCGGCGTTCCGCACCGATTCCCTCGGGCGATCGCATCGCAGTTCACTGGGCAAGGCGCGGTTGCAGGAAGCGATCGAACGCACCCACGCGCTGCTCCAGCTCCCGGCGGGCTATCGGCTCGCAATCGTCCCGGCGTCCGACACCGGAGCGATGGAGATGGCCATCTGGTCGCTGCTCGGCACCCGGCCCGTCACTATGCTCGCATGGGAGAGCTTCGGCGCCGGCTGGGTCACGGACGTCGCCAAACAGCTGAATCTGGACGTCGAGATTCGGACCGCCGATTACGGCGAGATCGCGAACTTGGACGGTATCGATCCGTCGAGCGACGTCGTCTTCACCTGGAACGGGACGACGAGCGGCGTTCGGGTACCGAACGGGGACTCGATCGCGGCGGACCGCACTGGCCTCACCCTCTGCGATGCGACCTCGGGCGCCTTTGCCCAGGACATCGATTGGGAAAAGATCGATGTCGGCACGTTCAGCTGGCAGAAGGCCCTTGGCGGCGAGGCGGCACACGGAATGCTGGTGCTCAGCCCTCGCGCGGTCGACCGGCTGGAAAATGAGCCCGCGCCGCGCCCGCTGCCCAAGATCTTCCGACTGACGAAGGGCGGCAAGCTGATCGACGGCGTTTTCAAGGGCGAGACGATCAACACCCCCTCGATGCTCTGCGTCGAGGATTGGCTGTTCGCGCTCGATTGGGCTGAGAAGGTCGGCGGCCTCAAAGCTTTGATCGCGCGTGCCGACGCCAACTCCGCCGCGCTCGACCGCTGGACGCAGGGAGCGGACTGGATCGAGCATTTGGCGAAAGACCCCGCGATCCGTTCGAACACTTCGGTCTGCCTGCAGTTCGCCGACCGCTCCGACGAGGAGGCGAACCGCGCCCGCCAGAAAGCGATCGTGAAGCTGCTCGAGCAGGAAGGCGCGGCCTTCGACATCGGCGCCTATCGCGACGCGCCGCCGGGCTTGCGCGTCTGGTGCGGTGCCACTGTGGACGCGACTGACATCGAAGCGCTCGGGCCGTGGCTCGACTGGGCTTGGGAGCAAACCAAATGACCGAGGCAGTCCGCGTCCTCATCGCCGACAAAATGGACCCGAAAGCCGCGGCGATCTTCCGCGAGCGGGGGATCGAGGTCGACGGGAAGCCCGGCCTAACTCCCGACGAACTGGCAGCGATCATCGGCGACTACGACGGCCTCGCGGTGCGCAGCTCTACGAAGGTCAACGCGGCGATCATGGACGCCGGCCTGCCCCGCCTGAAGGTGATCGGCCGGGCCGGGATTGGCGTCGATACGATCGACGTGCCCGCCGCTTCGGCACGCGGGATCGTGGTGATGAACACGCCCTTCGGCAATTCGATCACCACAGCCGAACATGCGATCGCGATGCTGTTCGCGCTCGCCCGAGAGATCCCCCAGGCCGACCAGTCGACCCAATCGGGCAAGTGGGAGAAGAACCGCTTCATGGGGGTCGAGCTAGCGGGCAAGACGCTTGGCCTGATCGGCTGCGGCAATATCGGTTCGATCGTCGCGGATCGAGCGCACGGCCTCAAGATGAAGGTCGTCGCCTACGACCCGTTCCTGTCGCCCGAGCGCGCGGTAGAGCTTGGGGTCGAGAAAGTGGAGCTGGACGAGTTGCTCGTCCGTGCCGACTTCATCACCCTGCACACACCGCTGACCGATCAGACTCGCGGAATCTTGAGCCGCGAGGCGCTGGCCAAAACGAAGCCCGGGGTGCGCATCGTCAATTGCGCGCGCGGCGGCCTGATCGACGAGGCGGCGCTGAAGGATGCGCTGGAGAGCGGCCATGTTGCCGGCGCGGCGCTGGACGTGTTCCAGCAGGAGCCGGCAAAGGACAACGCGCTGTTCGGCACGCGCGGGCTCATCTGCACCCCGCATCTCGGCGCCTCGACCACCGAGGCGCAGGTCAATGTCGCGATCCAGATCGCCGAGCAGATGGCGGATTATCTGCTGCTCGGCGGCATCACCAATGCCGTGAATGTCCCGTCGCTTTCGGCCGAGGAGGCGCCGCGCCTCCGCCCGTACATGGCACTCGCCGAGAAGCTCGGACGACTGGTCGGGCAGATCGCGGGAACGGAGATTCGCTCGATCGACGTCGAGGTCGAGGGCGCTGCTGCGGAGCTCAACATCAAGCCGATCACCGGCGCGGTGCTCGCGGGCGTGATGCGCAGCTGGTCCGACACGGTGAACATGGTCAATGCGCCCTATCTGGCGAAAGAGCGCGGCCTCGCGGTGCGCGAAATCCGCAACGAGGGCGAAGGCGATTATCATACGCTCGTCGCGGTGACAGTCGGCACGGACCATGGTCCGAAGCGTGTCGAGGGCACTTTGTTCGGTAACCGCGCGCCGCGGCTCGTGAAGATCTTCGATATCCAGGTTGAGGCCGAGCTCGCCGGACAGATGATCTACATCGTCAACGACGACGCGCCGGGCTTCATCGGGGCGCTGGGCACGAAGCTCGGCGATAACCGGATCAACATCGCGACCTTCAATCTCGGCCGCCAGGCGGCGGGCGGGGAGGCGGTTGCTTTGGTCGCGGTCGATGACCCGATCAGCCCCGACGTGTCGCGCCAACTGCGCGAGCTGCCGGGTGTGCGCGAGGTCGTTCCGTTGAGTTTTTGACCCGCCAGCGCGGCTCGCCTAGAGGGCCATCGCATTCAAGGGGAAAAACGTGGGAAACGTGACCGTCATCGGCGCCCAGTGGGGCGACGAAGGCAAGGGCAAGATCGTCGATTGGCTGGCAAGCCGTGCCGATATGGTCGTGCGCTTCCAGGGCGGCCATAACGCCGGCCACACCCTCGTCGTGGGCGAGCAGACCTACAAGCTATCGCTGCTCCCCAGCGGCATCGTCCGCGGTACCCCGTCGGTGATCGGCAACGGCGTGGTGCTCGACCCATGGCACTTGAAAGCCGAAATCGAACGCATGCGAGAGCAGGGCGTCGAGGTCACGCCCGATGTCCTTATGATCGCCGACAATTGCCCACTCATTCTCCCGATCCACCGCGATCTCGACGCCTTGCGCGAGGATGCGTCGGGCGCCGGCAAGATCGGCACCACGCGGCGCGGGATCGGCCCGGCCTATGAGGACAAGGTCGGCCGCCGCGCAATCCGCGTCTGCGACCTCGCCAAGCTCGACGACCTGGGGCCGCTCCTTGACCGCCTTTGCGCGCATCACGACGCGCTCCGCGCGGGTTTCAACGAGCCGCCGGTCGACCGAGATCGATTGCTTCGCGATCTCAGCGAAATCGCGGGCTTCGTCCTGCCTTTCGCCCGTCCAGTATGGCGCGATCTCGACGTGGCGCTGCAGCGCGGCCGTCGGATCTTGTTCGAGGGGGCGCAGGGCGTGCTGCTCGACGTCGACCACGGCACCTATCCCTTCGTCACGTCGTCCAACACCGTCGCTGGAACGACCGGGTCGGGCAGCGGCATCGGGCCGAGGGGCGCCGGTTTCGTGCTGGGGATCGTCAAGGCCTACACCACCCGCGTCGGCTCCGGGCCCTTCCCGACCGAGCAGGACAATGAGATCGGCCAGAAGCTGGGCGAGCGCGGCCACGAGTTCGGCACAGTGACCGGCCGTCGCCGCCGCTGCGGCTGGTTCGACGCGGTGCTGGTGCGGCAGGCGGTAGCAGTCAGTGGAGTGACTGGCATTGCGTTGACCAAGCTCGACGTACTCGACGGGTTCGACACGGTGAAGATCTGCACTGGTTATCGGCTCGATGGTCAGACAATAGACTATCTGCCTGCGCACTCGGCCGACCAAGCTCGGGTCGAGCCCATTTTCGAGGAAGTCGAGGGCTGGCCGGGATCCACCCGCGGCGCGCGCAGTTGGGCCGACCTGCCGGCGCGCGCGATCAAATATGTCCGCAGGATCGAAGAGCTGATCCGCTGCCCGGTCGCGCTCGTTTCGACCTCCCCCGAACGCGACGACACGATCCTGGTGCGCGACCCGTTCGCGGGTTAGTGCCGCACCTCAAAATCCTCGAAATCGAATAGCTCGACGTCCCAGACGTGAACGTCCTCGACGTGCGCCGAGGGTGGGCCGCGATGAAGTCGGTCGATCAGCTTTTGAACCGCCGCCTCTTCACCCTCGATGTGCGAATCGACGCGTCCGTCGGGGCAGTTGCGCACCCAGCCGGTGACTCCGAGCTCGGTCGCCAGGTCGCGCATCCACGAACGGAAGAAGACGCCCTGCACGCGGCCGTACACGCTGACGTGCCGTGCGATCAGCGGCATCTATCCCCTTTCGCGACCCTGAATTCTCTCTCGATTCTTTGCGTCCAACTCTTGGAACTCAAGAAAGGCTCGATCGCACTGCTCTCGCGTTGCGTCGCACCGCATTTTGCGGTCCATAAAGACTTGGCCATTTTGCTCGTAGACCCTGACGCAAGTCGCGATGGGATACGCAAAGTTCGATGGCTTAGCGAAGGCCCAAAGCGTTAGCGGCACCGGACCTTCATAGGTAAGGTATCGATCTGTTTCGTTATTGTACTTGGCTTGGGGTGAAGCCTTGACCTGCCGCTCGAAATCGAGCGCCGACGCCGCTGTCACTCCGCAAATTGTCTCAGGCCCATTCGCCAGGCTGTGGACCCCTTCCGGCACCAGCTGCTGCTTCGGTGCCGCCTGAGCCATGAGGAGAGGAGTTAGGATGACGGCCAGCTGGCGCACGATCACACCACGCTGATGTCGGGCGCGTCCTCGGCCTTCATTCCGACGACATTATAGCCGGCGTCGACATGGTGGATCTCGCCGGTAACCCCGGCGGAAAGGTCGGAGAGGAAATAGAGCCCTGCCCCGCCCACGTCCTCGATCGTCACGTTGCGGCGGAGGGGCGCATTATATTCGTTCCACTTCATGATGTAGCGGAAGTCGCCGATGCCGCTCGCCGCCAGCGTCTTGATCGGCCCGGCCGAGATCGCATTGACGCGGATGCCCTCCGGACCGAGGTCCATCGCCAGATATTTGACGCTCGTTTCAAGGCCGGACTTGGCCACCCCCATCACATTGTAATGCGGGATCACCTTCTCCGCGCCGTAATAAGTCAGCGTCAGGAGCGAGCCGCCATTGGTCATCAGCGCCCGCGCGCGCTGCGCCACCGCGACGAAGCTGTAGACGGAAATGTTCATCGTCATCAGGAAATTGTCCATCGACGTGTCGACGAACTTGCCCCTGAGCTCGTTCTTGTCGGAATAGCCGATCGCATGGACCACGAAGTCGAGGCCGCCCCACCGCTCCCTTAGCGCGTCGAACGTCTTGTCGAGCGCCTTCATGTCGGAGACGTCGCAATCGACGAGGATGTCCGAGCCCAGCTCCTTCGCCAGCGGCCGCACCCGCTTCTCAAGCGCTTCGCCCTGGTAGGAGAAGGCGAGCTCCGCGCCTTCGGCCGCAACTGCCCGGGCAATGCCCCACGCGAGCGAGCGGTCGTTGGCGAGCCCCATGATCAACCCGCGCTTGCCCTGCATCAGTCCAGTCAAAGTTGCGGTCCCCCTGTTTCCAGCTCGGCTTCGACATCTTCCCCGGGCTGCGGCTCTTCGACCTCGAGTTCGTCGGTGTAGGGCCCGGTATAGACCTCACCCTTTAGCGCGGTGGCGCCTCCTTCCGCCAGCGCGGCGTTCAATTCGGCGCCGGTAACCACGCCGAGCCCGACCACGAAGAAGAAAAGGAGGGCGATCATCACTCCGGCAAGACTGCCGTAGGTGAGGCTGTACCCGCCCAGCAGGCCGAGGATGTAGGGAAGCACCTCGACGGTTATCAGCCACCAAGCCGTAATGAACAGGGCGCCCGGCCACTTGCGGCAGCGATGCTTGCGGTACCGCGCTGGAGTGAGGGCATAGAACAGGCCGTAGAAAGTCACGAACAAGGTCGCAGCCGGAACCAGGCGATAAATGCCGAGGGTGTTCCCGATCCCTTGAGCGAAGGGGAACCATTGCTCCAACGCATGGTGAAGCAAAGTCAGCGCGGCTGACGCGGCGAAGGCAATCATCAACATCAGCACTGCGCCGAGGATCAGCAGGATCGAACCGAGGCGGTATTCCCAGAAAGGCGCGCAGAATTTGACCCCATAGGCCCGGCGCAGAATGTCGCGGATCGTTTCGACAAAGCTCGCAGCGGTCCACAGCCCGACGATCCCGCCGAGCCAAAGCAGAGGTCCAGTTCGGACTGTAAGCACTTCCAGGATCGGCTCGCGGAGGGTCGATGCGACGGTAGGCGGCAGGCGGCGCAGCACGTTGGACACCGTCAGCATCGCGTCCTGCCCCTGGCCCAGCAGATGCGCGACCGCGGCGGCAAAAATGAAGAAGGGGAATAGGGCGAGGACCGAGAGATACGCCAGATTGCCGGCATGTATGAAGCCGTCGTTATAGACGCCGACGGCGACGCGCTTAACGACTTCCCAGGGCGTGATCCGCGGCTTGAGCTTCTCTTCGACATCCGTGCCAAAGGCCGCCCGCATGCCTGCAAGCCGTTTGCGCCGTGCCTCGGGCGATTGGGGCGAAAGCTCTCTCATTCAGCAGTAGTAGCTCTAAACTCCAAGGTTCGCTCGGGGGTTGCCGCCGCCGTCCCATTGTTCGGCGAACTGCTGCAGTGCCGCGTCGTCCGCCGGAACGTCGATTTCGATGCTGACCAATTGGTCCCCGCGCTTACCGTCCCTAGCCGAAAAGCCCCGACCCTTGAGCCTCAGAACCTTGCCCGAGCTCGTGCCTTTGGGGATGGTCAGCATCACCGGCCCTTCGGGGGTCGGGACCTTCACCTTGGCTCCCAGCACAGCCTCCTTGAGCGTGACCGGAAGCTCCAAACGGATGTCGTTGCCCTCGCGCCTGAAGAAGCGGTGCGGCGTGATCTCAATCGTGACGATCGCGTCGCCGCGGCCGCCCCCGCTCTCCTCGCCCTTGCCGGCGAGCCGGATCTTGGTCCCGTCCTCGACGCCCTTCGGAAGCTTTAGGTCGATGGTCTTTCCGTCAGCCAGGGTGATGCGCTGCGCTTTCAGGGCCACCGCATCCACGAAGGCCACTTTCAAGCGATAGGCGACATCTGCGCCTTTCTGAGGCGCCCGGGCGCGCCGGCCGAAGCCGGAGAAGCCGGTCGGGCCGCGGTTGCGGGTCGCCCCTCCGAAGAGACCCTCAAACAGGTCGCTGAGATCGGCCGCGTCGCCCGTCGAGAAGTCAAAGCCTTCGAAGCCGCCGCCCGCACCCGGCCGCGGCCCCGCACCACTCGAATAGCCACCGAAGCCGGAGCCGAACGGCATCTTGGGGTTGCCCTCCTCATCGATCTCGCCGCGGTCGTACCTCGCCCTTTTGTCCTTGTCCGACAGCAGGTCGTAGGCGTGGGTTACCTCGGCGAAGCGCCTGGCCGCGTCGGGTTTGTCCTTGTTGCGGTCGGGATGAAGCTGCTTGGCGAGGCTGCGATAGGCCTTCTTGATCTCGGCCTCGCTCGCGCCGCGTTTCACCCCCAGGCGTTGGTAAAGGTCCAGTGCCATTCAACCCCCATGCCGCAGAGACAACGGCCTGACCAGATGGGTTGCTGTTCGCGGCGCGCCAAGCCTAAGGCGCTGACGAGATGGCCGCAGATCCCTTCCAGCTGTTCGACGAATGGTTCGCCGAGGCGCAAGCGAGCGAGCCCAACGAGCCGGAGGCCATGGCTGTAGCGACCACCGGCAAGGACGCACAGCCGTCCGTGCGCATGGTCCTGCTGAAAGGCCACGGCCCCGAGGGCTTCACATTTTACACGCATGAGCAGAGCGCCAAGGGCGAGGACCTGGCCGAAAACCCGCGTGCTGCCCTGCTCTTCCACTGGAAGTCGTTGGGCCGACAGGTACGGATCGAGGGACCGATTGAAAGCGTGCCCGACGCGGAGGCCGACGCCTATTTCGCAAGCCGGGGACGAGACTCGCAGATCGGCGCCTGGGCATCCGATCAGTCGCGCCCGTTAGACAGGCGAGCGACGTTCGAGCGGCGCTTCGAAGACATGCAACGCCGGTTCGACGGAGAGGATGTGCCCCGCCCGCACGGCTGGCGCGGCTATCGCGTGGTACCACAGCGCATGGAGTTCTGGACCGCGCGAGAACACCGGCTGCATGAGCGCCGGCAGTTCACCCGCGCAGGCGACGATTGGACCGAAGGGCTGCTGTACCCGTGACCACCGCAAAGGTCGCCGCCGAACATTCCGTTCATTCGACGCGGGCCGCGCTTGCCAGCGTCGCGGTCGCGCTCATGCTGCTGATCGGGAAGACCTGGGCTGCGTACGCGACCGATTCCACCGCGATGCTCGGCTCGCTCGCCGACACCGCATTGGACGTCATCGCCAGCATCACGACATTGGTGGGAGTTCGCATCGCCGCCGTGCCGGCCGACACCGATCACCGGTTCGGCCACGGCAAGGCCGAGGCGCTGGTCGCGCTGGCGCAGGTCGCGCTGATCACGGTTTCCGCGATCGGCATTGCCTGGCGCGCCGTCGATCGGCTGATGAATGGCGGTGAGACCGAAGCCATGGGCCTGGGCATTGGAGTGTCCCTGCTGGCCATTGCCGCGACCTTCGCGCTCCTTTGGTACCAACGCATCGTGATCGCGCGCACCGGATCGATCGCGATCAAAACCGACAACGTCCATTATAAGTCCGACCTGTTCCTCAACGGCTCGGTCATCGTCGCGCTCATCCTCGACCAGGCGCTGCGGATTGGCGGAGCCGACGCCATGTTCGGCATCGGCATCGCCTTGTGGCTGCTGTGGGGCGCCTGGCGCGCGTCGGGAGAGGCGGTCAATCAGTTGATGGACAAGGAATGGCCGGAAGCGGAACGCGAGCGCTTTCTTTCGGCTGCCGCCGAATATCCCGAGCTCGCGGGGCTGCACGATTTGAGAACCCGCAAGAGCGGGACGGTACGTTTTGTCCAGTTCCACGTGTGGGTTCCCGCGAACTGGACGGTGCAGGAGGCGCATGACCGGCTCGATGCGGTCGAAGAAGAATTGCAGAGCCGCTTCCCGGGCACCGAGATCCTGATTCACGTCGATCCCGAGGGCCAAACCGACCGCGAGACTCTGCTTTCGCAGGAGATTACGGAGAAGGCGACATGACCAGCCTGCCCTTTTTCCAGGTCGATGCCTTCGCCGACCGGCCGCTCGCCGGGAATCCCGCCGCCGTGATGCCGCTCGAACGCTGGATCGACGACGCCTTGATGCAGGCGATCGCCGCTGAAAATAACCTCAGCGAAACGGCGTTCACGGTTCCTTGTGAGCGCGCTGACGCCGATTATGAGCTGCGCTGGTTCACCCCGGCGAGCGAAGTCGAAATGTGTGGGCACGCGACCCTCGCGGCCGGCCATGTCCTCATACATTCCGAGCCCGTCCGCTTTTCGGCGCGGTGCGGGATCATGACCGTCAGCCGCCGCGGCGACCTCCTCGAACTGGAGATGGCATCAGCGAAGCTGACCGAAGTTCACGAGCCGGATCTCCTGACCGCGCTGGGACTGCCGGAGTCACCGGCATGGCTGGCCGACGGCTACAACGATGCCGCGATCATCGAGGTCGCCGACGAAGCGGCCGTGCGCGCGGCTCGGCCCGATTTCCGTGCGCTCGCGAACATCCACAGGATGCCCATCGTCACCGCCCGCGGCACCAGTCATGACATCGTCAGCCGCGTATTCGTTCCGTACCTCGGCATCGATGAGGACCCGGTGACGGGATCGGCCCATGCCGCGCTCGCGCCCTATTGGGCTGAACGCCTCGGCCGCAACGAGTTCACCGCCCTTCAGGCGAGCCAGCGCACGGGCGTCCTCCATTGCCGGCTGGAAGGCGAACGCGTGTTCCTCGGCGGCGCGTGCCAGACTGTCATCGCGGGGCAATTCCAGCTGTGAAACCGGTGCTGGCGTGCGTGGCGGTTGCGCTGCTCGCGACGCCGGTCCATGCCAGCCAGAAGTCCGAGCGAGCGGCCATCGTGAACGTCGTCCAACGCATGGAAGTGGCGTGGAACCGCGGTGATTTCCGCGGCTACATGGCCGGCTTCAAGAATCCGGACGTGGTGTTCGTTTCCGGCGGCAAGTTCCAGGACGGCTGGAAGGGAACGCTCGATCATTACGTCCGCGACTATGGCGGCTCGGCCGAGCGCCGCGGGCACCTGCACTTCTACAATATGAGGGTCGACATGCTCGGTCCCGGCGCGGCGATGCTGATCGGCCAATATCGCCTGGAGCGCGGGGTTCGAGTGACCGAAGGGGTCAACACGCGGCTATTCCGCAAGGTGCGCGGTCATTGGCTCATCACGATGAACCACGTCTCCGCTTACGACCTGCCTCCGACCTCGCCAGAAGCGAAATAAGGTCCGGCTTCCAGAATTTCGCCCAGGTGTGCGTTCCGTGACCGCGCGTATCGGACGTTTCCGCAATTAGCCGAAAGTGAGCTGTGGGCATGCGCTTCATCGCGCGCTGGGGCACGTCAAGATTGCGCGGGTTGATGAAATCGTCCGCGGAATTGACCCACGTCAGCGGCACTCGGATTCGACCCAGGTTCGGCCATGGATTGTAGTTCCGCGATGAATCCAGCTGGTAGATGAGGTCGTTGGCGTCGAGCTCCTTCATGCCCGACGCGACCCTGTCCTGAGCATAAGCGATCGCCGCCGTCCGGGTCGGATATTGAGCTTGATAGTAGAGGGGCGCCGCGCCAGCGACGAACAGCAGATTCTCCGCCGCTCTCAGGCCGACGATCGGCTGGGCCGTGTACTCGCCGTTCCTCCACGCGGGATCGGCTTCAATCCCGTCGATTGCCAGCTGGCGCCACATCCGGTTGAGCCCCGCAATCTCAATCGGCTCGCAGGCGAGGGGCATCAGCGCCCTTGCGAAATCGGGATAGGTCTCACCCCAAACGAAGCCATGCATGCAGCCCATCGACGTGCCCATGATCAGCCGCATGTGCTTGATCCCGAGCCCCTCGACCAGCAACCGGTGCTGCGCCTCCACCATGTCGTCATAGTCGTATTTGGGGAAGCGCATCCTAAGGCCATCCGAGGGCTTCGACGATTTGCCGTGGCCGATATTGTCCGGAAGGATGATCCAGTAGCGGCGGATGTCGAGCGGCTGGCCGGGGCCATAGAGCTCATCGGCAAATTGCGGGCGGAGGAATTGCTGGCCGGTGCCGCCGGTGCCGTGGAGGACCATCACGGCATTGTCGATTTCGCCCTTCGCGTCGCGGTGCGGTTGTCCCAGCGTCGTGTAATGGATCTTGAGTTGCGGCAGCGTTTCACCCGAGCGGAAGCGGAAGTCCTTGAGAACGACGTCCGCCTCGCGCGTCGGCCAAGTCTTCGCCGAAGCTGGTGCCGGAGCGCCCCATCCCGAAGACGGTGCGACCTGCGCGACAAGCGCGATGAGCAACCCAATCATCCTATCCCCTCAATTTGGCTTCCAGAGCGTCGAGCAGCGGTAGTTGGCTTGGAAGCATAAGCTCGCGCGCTTCGGCAAGGCTCATCCACTTTCCCCCAGCGACTTCGGGGAAGCGTTCGATCCGCCCGCTCCTGGGCGGCCACTCGAGCTCGAACTCGTTGGAGCGAATGCCCGAAGGGTCCAGATCCCCTTCGACGGCAAAGGCTTCGACGATTTTTCCTGCGGCCTGGCGAACCTTCGCGAGGGGGAATGGAACGGATGTGAGCCGGGTGCCGGTCTCTTCCTCGAATTCGCGCAGGGCCGCCTCCGCCGGAGCCTCATGGGATTCAACAAGTCCCTTGGGGATCATCCAGGCCCCCGCGTCCTTGTTCCGCCAAAAGGGCCCGCCGGGTTTGATCAACAGGACCTCGGTGCCACCGTCGCCCTGGCGGAATAGTAGGATGCCCGCGCTATGCGGCGGCGGCATCCAGTGTCTGCTCAGCTGAGGCGGTTTCGGCGATCCATCCGCCGCCGAGCAGCCGGGCCCCCTCGTAAGCGACCGCTGCCTGGCCCGGCGCGACCCCATATTCGGGTTGGGCGAAGCGCACCCAATTGCCGTCGCGGGTCGCCGCCACCGCGGGTGCGAGCGAGCGCACCTTCACACTGACGTCCCGCTGGTCCTCACCGATCCAGTTCCAGCCTTCGACCCGCATCGCTTCGACCGCCAGCGCGCGCCGTGGACCGACCACGAGCCGCTGCGTCCCAGGCTCGATCCGAACCACATAGAGCGGCTCGCTCTGGCCGCCGATCTCGATTCCGCGCCGCTGGCCGACCGTAAAATGGATCACCCCCCGATGCCGGCCGAGCACCCGGCCGTCCAAGCCGACAATCTCGCCCTCCGCTTCGGTCTCCGGCCGGATGCGCTTCACCAGCCCGGCATAATCACCGTCGGGGACGAAGCAGATATCCTGGCTGTCGGGCTTCGCGGCCACTTCCAGCCCGAGATCGGCGGCGATTCGGCGAACCTCCGGCTTGGGCAGGTCGCCGAGCGGAAAGCGAAGGAAATCGAGCTGCTCGGCGGTGGTACCGTAGAGGAAGTAGCTCTGGTCGCGGCGTGGATCGGCTCCCTTGTGCATCTCTACCCGGTGACCGTTCACGACCCGGCGAACGTAATGGCCGGTCGCGAGGCAGTCGGCCCCCAGCTCTCGCGCGAAAGCGATGAGGTCGGTGAACTTCACGCCCTGGTTGCACAGCGCGCAGGGAATCGGCGTGCGCCCGCTCGCATATTCTTCGACGAACCGGTCGATCACCCCCAGCCGGAAGCGGCTTTCATAGTCGAGCACATAATGGGCGATGCCGAGCCGGTCGGCGACCATCTTGGCATCGTAGATATCTTGCCCGGCGCAGCAGGCTCCGGTCCGACGCAGCGCCTCGCCATAATCATACAGCTGGAGAGTGACTCCAATGACCTCGGCGCCTGTCTTCGCCGCGAGCGCGGCCGTCACTGAGCTGTCGACGCCGCCGGACATGGCAACGACGATGCGCGCGGCGCTGGAAGGGCGCTTAAGATCGAATTCTCTGGTCATGGGAACGGCCGAATTAAGGTCTCTTTACCCGAATTTCACTCCTCACGACTAGAGAGAGCTCCAACTTGGGTTTCGTAAGGGGTCAGATTTGGCGCGTCACGAGCCGGACATTCGGGCCGCAGATGGGCCGCTGAGCCTCAAGGAACTGCTTGCGCTGCTTGGCGAATCCAAGGCCGATGCGGAGCGCGACCGCCAGGAGGCGATCGCTTGTTATCTGTCGGCCAGCGAAGGCTGGAGCGAGGCCGTTCAAAGGCTCGACGGCGCGTTTGCCGCCGAGTCGAGAGAGTTAAAGGATCGTAAGGCGGACTGACCGTGTCGTTAACCAGCGCGTTTCACAAACTTTTCAATGGGGCGCGCTTAAACCGTACGCATCGACAATGATTAAGCAGGTTTGATCGGTAATGCTTGAAAATCAGAAGATCCGTCCAGCTCAGGTTATCGGCCCGCTCGGCGAGCCGCTGACGCTCGACAGCCTGCCGCCTGCCGAGACGACCCGTTGGGTCGTCCGCCGGAAGGCCGAGGTCGTGGCCGCAGTTTCCGGCGGCCTTTTGACGGTCGACGAGGCCTGCCAGCGCTACTCGCTGAGCCTCGAGGAGTTCACGAGCTGGCAGCGCGCGGTCGATCGCAGCGGCATGCCCGGCCTTCGGGTGACCCGGATCAAGCAGTACCGCGACCAATACGAGCGCCAGCAGCGCTACTAAACAAGACGCTCGTTACGCTGGCGCATTCGTCCAGCTCTACCGGGCCTGACGGCCCTGCGCTGTTAACCTTAATGGTGGACAGACCCTCCCAAATCCGGAACAACGAGGCCGCATCGCGCGTCTTGATGCCGGAGTGGCCGCCCAGTGCCGAGGCGGTCAGAAAACAGGAGGGACAGCTCATGGGTATCATTATCTGGCTGATCGTCGGCGGCGTCGTCGGCTGGCTTGCGAGCCTCATCATGCGCACCGACGCCCAGCAGGGTATCATCATGAACATCGTCGTCGGAATCGTCGGCGCGGTGATTGCCGGCCTGGTCCTCGGCAAGGGCAATATCAATCAGGGCTTTTCCATGGAGACATTCCTGTGGTCGTTGCTGGGCGCAGTGATCCTCCTTGCGGTTGTGAATCTCATCCGCAGAGGAAGCGTCCGCTAACCCAAGCGAACTTCTTTTCTTGAAGGCCGTCCGGGTCATCCGGGCGGCCTTTCGATTCATTGCAGCTCGAAAACCATGGCAAGATTGACCTGCAGCTTCTGCTCGCCGGGCTCAACCTTCGTGTCGGCCGCCTGGGCCATTTCCGCCCGGGCGTACATGGGCACGGGCGGTGGCACCGGGTAGCTGCCGCCGCCTTCGCTCACCGACACCACCCGAACGATCCTCATGCCCAAAGAACGGGCGTAGAGCTCGGCGCGCGCACGACCGTTCGCCACCGCTTTTACTCGCGCCTCGTCCAGCGCCGCCTCAGGCTTGTCGATCGTCAAATTGGGGCCGTTGATCTGGTTTGCACCCTGGCTAACCAGCGCGTCGAGGATCTTCCCCGAATTGCGGATGTCGCGGAAACGGATCGTGAGCTGATTGGTCGCCGAATAGCCGACGAGCTGAGGCGGCTGGTTGTTCTCGTATTTGTATTCGGGATTGAGATTGAGCGTGCTGGTCTGGATGTCACGGTCTTCGATGCCAGCGCGCTTGAGCGCCGCAAGCACCCGCTGCATTCGGTCGGCCGCATCCTGGATCGCGCCCGTCGCGGTCGCGGAGCGCGTCACGACGCCGGCCGAGATGACCGCAACATCGGGGACCCGGGTGACCTCGCCGGTCGCGCTGATGTCGAGCCGCGTCCCGGCGATCGTCTGGGTCACCGAGGGCGGTTGTTGAGCAAAGGCAGGGGCGGCAAGTGAAGTAGCGCCCAGAAGCGCCCCAAGCCATGCATGTTTCATCCTAATCGTCCTTTCAGCCGTCGAATGAGGAAAGCTCACCCATTGGCGATGGCTGAACGATGAACGCAGAGAAATCCTAGTAGCGGCGACGTCCGATAATCAGGCGGTAGGCGAGCAGGATGATGAACGCCCCGACCACCGCGCCAATGAAGCCGGCTTTCTCGCCCGGCCCGTAAAGATGGACGATTCGGCCGAGCCAGGTGCCGAGCAGGGCGCCGCCGATTCCGAGCAGGATCGTGATGATGCATCCGCCCGGATCTTTGCCCGGCATCAGCAGCTTTGCGAGGCCGCCGGCAAGGCCTCCGAGAATGATGATAACAAGCCAGTTGTAATGATCCCCGAACATTCAGCTTTCCTTCGAACAACAGCTGTTGAAGCAGCGAGGCACGGCTGCCAAATGCTGCAACGCGCGCTGGCGGCACAAGAGCCGCCGTTGGTCGAAAAGCAATGGCAATGTCACTCGGCTGACAGTCTGGTTGCGCTAGGTGAGTTATTAGATTAATACAGCTCGCACAGCCGGCATTGGCAGATTCGCGAGACTGAGCAGGGAATGATGAATAGGGAAACCTCTTTCCGCACGTCGGACACGTTGGTGGTCACTGATCGGTCGCGCCAGCGGCGCTGGGTGATCATTGGGGCCGTTATCGCGGTCCTCGTAATCGTTGGCGCCCTCATGATGTTCGTGAGTGGAGGAAGCTCGAAAAATGCCGCGGATGCCGCGAACGGAGCCGGCCAGGTACCGACCGTTACCGTGATCGTCCCTGGCCGCAGCCAGGTCGCCGGAATGGTTACAGCCAGTGGACCGCTCGCCGCGAAACGCGACCAGCCGGTCGGAATCGCCGGATCGGGCGGACGCGTAGTTCGCGTGCTGGTCGACGCCGGTACATGGGTGCGCGCCGGCCAGACATTGGCGATTGTTGATCGCTCGGTCCAGGCGCAGCAGGCAGCGCAACTCGCGGCCCAGGTGCAGGCTGCACGGGCCGACGCCGCGCTCGCCCAATCCAACTACGATCGAGCCATCGCGCTCCAGGGCCGCGGATTCGTCTCGAAGGCCGAGATCGATTCGAAGCGGGCCATCCGAGATGCGGCTTTTGCCCAGGTTCGCGTGGCCCAGGCACAGCTCGCCGGGACCCGCGCGGAAATCGGCCGGTTGAACGTGACCGCTCCTGCCGCTGGCCTGATTCTCGCTCGCAACGTCGAGGTGGGTCAGATCGTCAGCCCGGCTTCGGGCGCCCTGTTCCGCCTTGCCGAAGGCGGTCAGATGGAATTGCGCGCGCAGCTTTCGCAGCAGGACCTTGCCCAGGTGCACGTCGGAATGACTGTCCAGGTGAGGCCCGTGGGGTCGGATCGCACCTATTCGGGTAGTGTCTGGCAGGTCGCGCCGATGATCGACCCGCAATCGCGTCTGGGCGATGTCCGGATTGCTGTCCCCTACGATGTGGCCATGCGGCCCGGCGGCTTCGCGGAGGCCCGTATCTCCGCCGGTACCACAACCGCACCGCTGCTGCCGCAAAGCGCGGTGCTCAGCGACGATGGCGGCAATTACGTCTACATCGTCAACGCCAAGAACGAGGTCGAACGGCACAACATCAAGATCGGAACGGTCG
>Ga0268264_10001874_pt1 | contig 19117 bp, 17 predicted proteins | sample KBSSwiS32_FD_190357 | JGI IMG/M metagenome (GOLD analysis project Ga0268264, IMG submission 190357) | Switchgrass rhizosphere microbial communities from Kellogg Biological Station, Michigan, USA - KBS Switchgrass S3-2 (SPAdes) (version 2) | ecosystem: Host-associated > Plants > Roots >...
CTGCCGCTGCGCGACGGCGAGAAGGTGACCGCGGTGATCCCGACCCGTGACTTCAGCGAGAACAAGTACCTCGTCTTCGCCACCGCCGACGGGCTGGTCAAGAAGACCGAGTTCAAGGCCTACAACACGCCGATCCGCGCCGACGGGATCATCGCGATCAAGATCCGCGACGGCGACGAGCTGGTGCAGGTGCGACTCACCTCGGGCGACGACGACATCCTGCTCGTCTCGAAGTCGGGCCACTCCTCGCGCTTCTCCGAGGAGAAAGTGCGGCCGATGGGCCGCGACACGAGCGGAGTCAAGGGGATGAACGTCTCGGCCAAGGTCGACGGCAAGCCGAACCGCGTGCTGGCGATGGACGTCGCCCGCGACGACTCCGAGCTCTTCGTCGTCACCGAGAACGGCTACGGCAAGCGCACCTCGGTCGCCGAGTACCCGGTCAAGGGTCGCGGCACGAAGGGCGTGCTGACGGCGAAGCTGACGGCGAAGAAGGGCGGCCTGGCAGGCGCCCTGATCGTCCGCGAGCACCAGGACCTGCTCTTCATCTCGCAGAACGGCATGGTCCAGCGCACCCAGGCCGGCGGCATCTCGCAGATGGGCCGGGCGACGCAGGGGGTCCGCGTCATGAACATGAAGGACGACGACTGCGTCTCGGCGGTCGCGCTGGTGGTCGACGAAGAGTCCGAGGCGGAAGAGGTGGACGGGCAGGAGGAGTTGACGGCGGGGGAGGAGTAGAGGGATTGGATGTCCCTCGTCCTGACAAGCGGCTCGCTAATTAGCTCGCCGCTTTGAGTATCCGCCAGTCCGAGGGACATCCAATCCCTCTTTCACCAGCGTCACCTTTCAGCTGCCCGCTCTCCTCTGCGGCTGAGTCAGCTCGAAACAGCAGCGTGTATCGCCGGGACTTTGGCTTGCGAGCTGGGGGCGAGATTCGGGGCGTCAAGCCTTAGAGGTGGGGCCAGCGGGTGAGCGGAAGGCGAGGTGCTACTTTTATGTACATGAGTGAGAATACTGTTGGGATTGCCGAGTTGAGGCAGAATTTGAGCGTCTACTTGAGGCGTGTGGCCAAGGGGGAGCGGCTGGTGGTCACCGACCGCAACCGACCCGTGGCCGAGCTGGGCCCTGCGCCGAGCACCGGGTCCGATCTCGATCGGTTGATTGCGGAAGGAAAGGTTTTGCCGCCGCGCCGCCCGGGGCCGCTGCCTGAGCCCTTGAAAACGGGCGGCGACCCGCATGCTCTGAGCCGGGCCCTCGAAGAAGTCCGCGGCTACCGCTGAGATGCCCGTCTTCTACGCGGACGCGAGCGCACTGGTCAAGCTCGCCCGTGACGAGGCTGAGTCCGCCTCGCTCAGCGCATACCTCGCCGGGGCGGATCTCGTAAGCAGCGAGCTGGCGTTGGCTGAGGTACCCAGGGCCCTGCGTCGTGCAGTCGCCATGGAATCCGAGCTCCCGCTCGAGGAGCTTCGGGAACGCGCGGACGAGCTCCTCGACGGCGTCTCTTTGAGACCCATCGATCACGATGTGCTCTTGGGTGCAGGGGCGCTCGCCGAGCCGTTTCTGCGGACCCTGGACGCCATCCATGTCACAACCGCGCTCTACCTCAGTCCAATCGAGGCTTTTGTCACCTACGACGAACGCCAGGCCGCAGCGGCGAGACTCGCGGGGCTGCGCACGACCGCGCCGGGCGCCTGACGGGAGGCGCCTACGCCGCGGCGGGCAGGTACTGCTGCCAGGCTTCGGGGATCGACGGGGTGGCGACCTGGATGAAGACGGTCGGGCCGGGGGCCTTGGGAGTCTTCTTGGGGTGCATCTGGATCTCGCGCGGCAGGCGGTTGCCCTTGCGACGGTTGCAGGAGGCGCAGGCGGCGACGATGTTCTCCCAGACGGACTTTCCCCCGCGGCTGCGGGGGATGACGTGGTCGACGGTGAGGCCGGACTTGCGCGAGCCGCAGTACTGGCAGGTCCAGGAGTCGCGGGCGAGGACGGCGCGGCGGGTGATCTTGCGTCGGTGCGCTTCGCGCGGGATGCGCACGTAGTTGACCAGGCGGATCACGTCGGGCCGGTCCATCGTCATCCGCTCGGAGTGGATCGCGCCCTCGCGGCGCTCGAGCAGCTCGGCCTTTTCCTTCAGCAGCAGTACTGCAGCCCTACGCAACGTGCAAACGTTGATCGGCTCATACGTCGCGTTGAGTACGAGTACTCGTGCCATGTTGCTGGGGAATTCTACGCAGGCGCCGCTACCTAACGGGGTAGCTGCCGAGCACGCGCACCGATTCGGCCTTGGCCCGCAGCTCCCCGATCGCCTCTGCAACGGCGGAATCCGTGTCCCGGCCTTCCAGGTCGCAGAAGAACATGTAACGGCCCAGTTCGGAGCGCAGGGGGCGGGACTCGATCCTGGTCAGGTTGACGTCGCGGGAGGAGAACTCCTGGAGAGCCTCGACCAGGGCGCCGGGATGGTCTTCGCCGAGCTCGGCGAAGACGAGCGACGTCTTCCAGCTCCCGCGCCCTTCGGGCTCGCTGTCGGAAGGGGCGATCCAGACAAAGCGGGTGACGTTGTTCGGCTCGTCCTCGATGCCCTCGCGCAGGATCGTGCAGCCGTAGAGCTCGGCAGCGGCGCGGGCGCCGATCGCGGCCCAGGGTTCGTCCGACTCGCCGACCAGGCGGGCCGCCTCGCTGGTGCTGCTGACGCTGCGCAGCTCGGCGCCGGGCAGGTTCTCGCGCAAGAAGCGGGCGCACTGCGCCAACGGCTGGGGATGCGAGAGGACGGCGGAGATCTGCTCGAGCGGCAACGACCTGCGCGCCAGCAGCATCGCCCGCACGGCGAAGTCGTGCTCGCCGACGATCGTCACCCGCTCGGCGTCGAAGGCGAGAGCATCGAGGGTGGCCCGCACCGAACCCTCGATCGAGTTCTCGAAGGGGACGAAGGCGCGGTCCGCCTCACCCCGGTCGACAGCGAGGATCGCCTCGTGGACGGTGGTCTCGGGCCGGAGGTCAGCACTTCCGGTGTTCACCCCCACCTCGCGCAGGGCGTCTTCGGTGAAGGTCCCGGCAGGTCCCAAGTAGGCGATCCGCATCCTCGACCGCCCGTTATTCGAAGGTGACCGTGTAGGTGGCCTTGTTGTTTTCGGAGACCAGCTCGCCGGGCACCGTCGCAACGTCGACTTCGAGCGTCGCTTCGCCTTTCGGCGCGGGTGTCAGGGGGATCAGGACGCTCGCGGTTTCGCCGGCGCCGATGCTGTCGATCGTGTCCTGCACGGCATTGCCGCCATTGACGGTGACGGAGACGGCGATCCCGTTCTCGGTCGATTCGCCCAGGTTCTGCACCTGCACTTCGACTTCCGGCGTTCCTTCGACCACCACTCCGGTCGTCGATTCGGCGACCAGTTCGGTTTCGCCGATGCTGGTGCTGAGCAAACCGAGCCCGTGAACCCCGGGCGTCGCCGCTCCGGTCGCGCCGCTGACCGAGCCCAGCGCCGCGACCACCGTCGCTTCGTCGAGCCATTTCGTCCCTTCGGGGACGAAGACGCTCTCCGGCGCTTCGCTGCCGTCGATTCCGTTGCCTTCCAGCACTTCGTCGATCTCCGGCATCACGACTTCGGCGTAGAGGACGTCGCTGCCGAAGAGGGTCTGCATTTCCTTGGCGATCGCCGCACTCGCCTTCTCCGAGCCGACGTCGCCGAGCGCGGTGCTCATCTTCGCGGCGATTTCGTCCATCGCGCTGCTGCGCAGCCGGTAGACGAGTTCGAGAGCGTTCTGAGCGTCGTTCATGTCGCCGGGGGCGCCGAGCCCGTCGACGCGCTCGGCGTAGTTGTCCATCGCGCTGCGGTCGGCTTCCACCTGGTCTACGAACTCGGTCACCGAGAGGCTGCCCGGGTCGGAGAGCTTGCCGAAGAACGACTTGCTGGTCTGTTCGGTCTCGTCGGCGATCTGCGTCACGTTGCGGGAGTAGTCGCTCAGCGCCCGCCGAGCCCGCGCGTCCAAGCAGCCCTTCACTCCGAGGACGAGGAGCACGATCAGCAGCAGGCCGCCGCCCAGCGCCAGGCCGCGCCGCAGCAGGATCTGCTGGCGTTGAGGGCGCCGCGGCCGTGGCCGCCGTCCCGGCCGGGATGCGGGGGAAGCCTCCAAGTAGCGGGGAGTATGTCGCAGGAGGAAGCGGATTCGCGGCGAAGTGGCATAACGCCCGTGGTCGGCTCGCTGGTCCTCAACCGCTTCTTGATCGAGCGCCGTATCGGCAGCGGCGGCTTCGGCACGGTCTACGAGGCCTGGGACGGACGCCTCGAGCGCTCGGTCGCGGTGAAGGCGATCGAGGCGACCGGCACGCGCGGTTCCGGTCGGGTCCTGCGCGAGGCGCAGGCCGCCGCCAGGCTCAACCACCCCGGCATCGTGACGCTCTACGAGATGGGGGAGGAGGACGGCAACGCCCTGCTGGTCACCGAGCTCGTCGACGGGTCCACGCTGGCCGAGCTGAACCGCGAGAGCTCACTCGGCGATCGAGAGATCGGCGAGATCGGCGCCGATCTCTGCGAGGCGCTCGCCCACGCCCACTCCCGGGCGGTCGTTCACCGCGACATCAAGCCGCAGAACGTCCTGGTCACCGAGGAGGGAGAGCCGCGGGCGAAGCTGATGGACTTCGGCATCGCGCGGCTGACCGACGCAGCGGCGCTGACCGCGCCGGGCGACGTGGTCGGCACGCTCGCATACATGTCGCCCGAGCAGGCCGAGGGGCACACCGCCGGCCCCGAGGCCGATGTCTACTCGCTGGGCCTGATGCTCTACGAGTGCTGGGGGGGCGAGAACCCGGCCCGCCGGTCGACGCCTGCGGCCACCGCCCGCGCGATCGGCGGTCGCCTCCGTCCCCTGCGCCGCCTCCGTCCCGACCTGCCGCGCGAGCTCTGCGAAACGGTCGACGCCTGCCTGCAGACCCGCCCCGCCGGGCGACCCGCGCTGGAGGAACTGGGGGAGACGATCGAGGACTCGCTCGAGCTGCTGGCCGACCGTCCTGCCCATAGCCCCCGCGCCCTGCCGCTGCGCCTGGGGGCGATCACCGCCGCCGCCGTGCTCGGCGCCTGGCTGGCAGCGGGCCACGGTGCGCTGCTCCCCTGAGATCTAAGAGTCCGGGGTCGCACCATCTAGGATTCGACCCCTTCCTCGCGGAGATCCGAGCGCGTCGCTCGAAAGGAGCCAACGATCAGCGTTCTACGCAACCTCGAGAGTCGGATCGAAGGCCTCGTCGAGGGGGTCTTCAGCCGCGCCTTCAGCTCCGAGGTGCAGCCGGTCGAGCTGGCTCGCAAGCTCTCCAAGGAGATGGACGCCCACAAGACCGCCGGCGTCGCCCGGGTCTACGTGCCCAACAAGTACACCGTCCACCTCTCGACCCGCGACCGGGCGAAGCTGGAGGGATACGAGCGCTCGCTCGAGCAGGAGCTCTCCGGCTATCTGCTCGAGCATGCGCGGCGGCGCAACTACGACCTGTTGACTCGCCCTGCGGTCGAGTTCAAGACAGACGAGCGGCTGCGCCTCGGCGAGTTCGGCATCCAGACCCGCCTCGTCAAGCCACCGGCGCGCGAGGGCGAGAGCCCGAGCCAGGGCGAGGAGGGCCACACGATGGTCTACTCCGCGGTGCGCGAGCGTCCCGAAGCCGCGCCCGCCCCCGAAGCCACGGTGGTCGCCACCCGCGCCGTAGTCGGCCTCGACGACCGCCGCTACGTGCTCGACGGGCCGCAGGCGACGATCGGCCGCTCGAAGAGCGCCGAGTGCGTGCTCGGCGACCCCAACGTCTCGCGCCGCCATGCCGAACTGCGCCGCTCGCAGACGGGGGACTGGACGATCGCCGACCTCGGCTCGACCAACGGGGTCAAGGTGAACGGACGGCGGGTCTCCTCGACCCGGCTCAGCCCCGGCGACCAGGTCACCCTCGGCACGACGACCTTCGTCTTCGACATCGAGCAGTGACGGCATAGAGCGTGGACTACGCCCCGATCTCCGTAGCCCTCAAGTTCGGCTTCCTGGCCGTCCTCTATCTCTTCCTGCTCTGGATCGCGCGCAGCGCGCTCAAGGACCTGCGGCGCACCGTCTCGCCGGCCCCCGACGCGACCGGTTTCCATCGCGTGCCCGGATTCTCCCCGCCGCCCGCGGCAACGGACGCATGGCTGGTCGCCGAAAGGGGTGGGGGAATCGCCGCGGGAGAGCGCTTCGACCTGATCGGCGGCCTCTCGATCGGCCGCTCGGCGGAGGCGGACGTGAGGATCGACGACCGTTACGCCTCCGGCGTGCACGCGAGGATCTTCACCCGTGAGGGCCACACCTACGTCGAGGACATGAAATCGACGAACGGGACCCTGCTCAACGACGCCACCCTGCACGGAGAGGCGGAGCTGATCGACGGCGACGTCGTGCGGATCGGGGACACGGAGTTCCGCTACGAGGACTCGGGTTGAGGCGATGCTGAGGATCGACGAGCAGGCCTTTCGCACCGACACGGGCCGGCAGCGCAACGCCAACGAGGACTCGTTCTTCGTCCGCGCCCCGATCTTCGTCGTCGCCGACGGGATGGGCGGCGCGCAGGCTGGCGAGGTGGCGTCGAAAGCGGCGGCCGACGCCTTCGACGTCGACCTCGCCGGAGGGCCGCCCGAGCAGGTCCTGCGGCAGACGATCGAAGCCGCCAACCGGCGCATCCACGAGCTGGCCCGCGCCGACCCCTCGCGGGCGGGCATGGGGACGACCCTGACGGCGGCGATCGTCAACGCCGAGCGCGAAGAGGTCGCGATCGGCCACGTCGGCGACAGTCGTGCCTACCGCCTGCGCGAGGGGCGGCTCGAGCAGCTCACCCGCGATCACTCGCTGGTCGAGGAGATGCGGCGCAAGGGGCAGCTGACCGACGCCCAGGCCGAGGACCATCCGCAGCGCTCGATCATCACCCGCGCGCTCGGCCCCGAGCCGGAGGTCGAACCGGACGTCCACACCGTCGCCGCCGCACCGGGCGACGTCTTCCTGATCTGCTCGGACGGGCTCAACACGATGCTCGGCGAGGACCAGATCCGCAAGCTTCTCGCCGGCGCCTCCTCGCTGGAGGCGGCGGCACGTGCCCTGGTCGATGAGGCGAACCGCGCGGGCGGCCGCGACAACATCACGGTCCTCGCCTTCCGGCTCGAGGACGCCGCTGCGCCGCAGCGACAGCCGGACAGCCCGACGCTGGTCGGCTCCGCCGCCGAGGAGGCCGGGCTCACCGCGGCGGAGGTGCGCCGCCGCGCCGCGGCTGCGGCGGCGGCCGAGAGGCGCGAGCAGCTGGCGGCGAAGCCGTCGCGCCGCGGCCTGCGGCGCTCGCTCAAGGTGCTTGCGGTCTTCGCCGTTCTCGCGGCCATCGCCTTCGGCGCCTGGTACGGCAACCGTCAGGTCTGGTTCCTCGGCACCGACTCGGCCGGCAGGGTGGCGCTGTATCGGGGCCTGCCCTACGAACTGCCCCTCGGCATCCAGCTCTACGACGAGCGCTACGCCAGCCCGATCCAGACCGGCTCGCTGTCCTCGCGCCGCCGCGAAGCGGTCACCGGCCACGACCTGCGCTCGCGCGGGGACGCCGTCTCGCTGATCGAAGAAGTCGAAAAGTCGCAAGGGGCGCAGTGAGCGCGCGCAATCGGGAGCTGACGGCGCTCGTCCCGGTGGCGCTGTTGCTCACCGCGGGGTTCACGGCCGTCTTCGCCCAGGAGAACGCTCGGCTCGACAACCTCAGCCTGCTCTTCGGCGCCTACTTCCTCGTCGCTTGCCTGGCGACGCACGTCTACCTGCGCATTCGCCTGCCCAAGGCAGATCCCTACCTCTTCCCGCTCGTCGCGCTGCTGACGGCCTTCGGCCTGGTGATGGTCTACCGGATCGACCCGACCCTGGCCCGCGACCAGGCCAACTGGTTCGTCCTCGGGCTCGTCCTCTTCGTCCTCACGATCCACTTCCTGCGCGATTACGACGTGCTCGAGCGCTACCGCTACACGATCGCCGTCGTCGGCCTGCTGCTTCTGCTGGCGCCGCGGCTGCCGGGCATCGGCCAGCAGGTCAACGGCGCCTACCTCGGGGTGAAGATCGGGCCGCTCGCCTTCCAGCCGGCCGAGTTCTCGAAGATCTGCCTGGTCGTCTTCCTCGCCAGCTACCTGCGCGAGCACCGCGAGGTGCTGATCGTCGGCGCTCGCCGCGTGCTCGGAGTGACGCTGCCGCCGCTCAAGCACTTCGGCCCGATGCTGGTCGTCTGGGGAGCGTCGATGTTCATGCTCGTCTTCATCCGCGACCTGGGCAGCTCGCTGATGTTCTTCGCTGCCTTCCTGGCGCTGCTCTACGTGGCGACCGGACGCCTCTCGTTCGTCGTCATCGGGATGGCGATGTTCCTGCTCGGCGCCTGGTTCTTCGCCTCGACCATCCCCCACGTGCACGAGCGGGTCGATGTCTGGCTCAACCCCTACGCACATCCGCAGAAGAGCGGCTACCAGATCCTGCAGTCGATCTTCGCCCAGGCCGACGGCGGCCTCTTCGGCAAGGGCTTCGCCCAGGCGCTGATCGTCGTGCCCGGTACGCACGACGCGCTGTTGCCGGCGGCGCAGACCGACACGATCTACGCGCTGATCGTCAACGAGCTCGGCCTCTTCGGCGCCTGCGGGGTGATCCTCGTCTACCTGCTGATCGCCGCCCGCGGCTTCAAGATCGCGCTGCTCGCCGCCGACGGCTTCTCGAAGCTCCTGGCCACGGGCCTGACCGCGGTCTTCGCGATCCAGGCGTTCGTGATCATCGGCGGCGTCACCAGGGTGATCCCGCTGACCGGGGTGACGCTGCCCTTCATCAGCTATGGCGGCAGCTCGGTAGTCGCCAACTTCGTCCTCCTCGCGCTTCTCCTCCTCATCTCCGATCGGGCTCGCCGCGAGTCGGAGGGGTTGTGAATCGCCAGATCGTCAAGCTCTTCGGCCTGTTCGTCGTCCTCTTCGCGGTCCTGGTCGGCTTTACGTCCTACTGGGCGGTCTTCGACGCCAAGGCGCTGAAGGAGAAGGACGCCAACAAGCGGCCGTTGCTGGAGCAGCAGCAGATCCGGCGCGGCAGGATCGTCGCCGACGACGGCACGGTGATCGCCCGCTCGGTGCCGAAGGGCCACGGCGCCAGCCTGCGCTACGTGCGGCGCTACCCGGAAGGCTCGCTCTTCGGCCACCCGATCGGCTACAGCTTCGTGCGGCAGGGCGACAGCGAGTTCGAGCAGTTCCACAACGACGAACTGGTCGGCAACGAATCCGAATTCGGCTCGATCCTCGACGAGCTGCGCGGGCGCGAGCAGGAAGGCGACGACGTGGTGACGAACCTCGACCCGGCGGCGCAGGCGGCCGCCCTCGAAGACCTGCGCGAAGCCGGCTTCGGCGCCGTCGTCGCGATCGAACCGAGCACCGGCAGGGTGCGGGCGATGGCGTCGAACCCTCCTTACGACCCCAACCGCATTCCCTACGACCTGACCGAGCTGAACGAAAACGAACTGGAAACGCCGCTGGTCAACCGCGCAACGCAGGGCCAGTACCCGCCGGGCTCGACCTTCAAGGTCGTGACCGCGGCGGCGGGACTGGAAAGCGGCACGATCACGCCGGAAACCGCCTTCGCGGCTCCCTCGCCTCTGGAAGTCGAAGGGACGCCGCTGGAGAACGACTTCAACACGAGCTATCCGCCGATCTCCCTCGACTATGCCCTGACCAACTCGGTCAACACCTGGTTCGGCCAGCTGGGCCAGAAAGTCGGGCAGGACCGGCTATTCGAAACGATGGAAAAGTTCGGCTTCAACTCGAGGCCGCCGATCGACCTGCCCGAGGACCAGGTGTACGAGAGCGGCGTCTACTCCGAAGAACAGCTCCTGAATCGCAACGATCCGGTCGACCTGGCGCGCGTCGCGATCGGCCAGGAGCGGCTGTCGGTGACGCCGCTGCAGATGGCGATGGTGGCCGCCGCGGTCGCCAACGGCGGCAAGCTGATGAAGCCGCAGATCTGGAGCCGCGTCGTCGACCCGGACGGCCGGGTGGTCAAGAAGATGGATCCCTCCCAGTACAGCCAGCCGGTCAGCGAGGAGACGGCGGCCGAGCTGACGACGGCGATGGAAGGGGTGGTCAGCGAAGGAACCGGCACCAACGCGGCGATCGAAGGCGTTCCCGTTGCGGGCAAGACCGGAACGGCGGAAACGCCCTACAACGAATCCTGCGGCGGCGGCACGGAAGAGAACCAGGCCTGGTTCATGGGCTTCGCCCCGGCCGGCGAACCGAAGATCGCGATCGTCGCCACGGTGGAATGCACGACCCAGTTCGGCAACGACGTCGCCGCACCGATCTTCCGCGATGTGGCAGAAACCATCCTCAATGGCGGCTGAGATCAAAGAGGGAGCGATGCTCGACGGGCGCTACCGCGTCCTGCGCCGGATCGGCTCCGGCGGCATGGCGGTCGTCTGGCTGGCCGACGACACGCACCTGCAGCGCCAGGTGGCGCTCAAGGTCCTCCACCCGCAGTTCGTCCAAGACGACGAGTTCGTCGCCCGCTTCCAGCGCGAGGCGGAGGCCGCGGCGGGCCTGCAGCACCCCAACGTCGTCGCCGTCTTCGACCGCGGCGAGGCGGACGGCACCCCCTACATCGCGATGCAGTACCTGGAGGGGCCCACCCTCAAGCAGCTGATCGACAAGGGCCTCGCTCCCGAGGAGGCCGTTCGCCTGATCCGCCAGGTGCTCGAGGGGGCGCGCTTCGCCCACCGCCACGGCATCGTCCACCGCGACCTGAAGCCGCAGAACGTGATCGTCGACGGCGAGGGCAAGGCGACGGTCACGGACTTCGGCATCGCCCGCGCCGGCGTCTCGGAGATCACCCAGGCGGGCTCCGTGATGGGGACGCCGCACTACCTCTCCCCCGAGCAGGCACAGGGCCTCGAGGTGACCGCGGTCTCCGACCTCTACTCGATCGGCGTGATGCTCTACGAGGCGCTCACAGGTCGCGTGCCGTTCGAAGGCGACTCGGCGGTGGCAGTGGCGATGAAGCAGGTCTCGCAGCCGCCGCAGCGGCCGAGCTCGATCGACCCGCAGGTCTCTCCCGCCCTCGACGCGGCGGTGATGCGGGCGCTGGAGAAGGAGCCCGGCCGCCGCTTCCAGAACGCCGACGCCTTCATCGCCGCCCTCGACGCGGCGTTGAAGGAACCGGGGGGCGGGCAGGGCACGGCGGCCTTCGCGCCCCTGCCGCCGACGGTCGCATCGCCCGAGGACGAGATCGAGGAGGAGGAGAGACGACGGCGCTGGTGGCTGCTCGTCGCCGCCGCGATCCTGATCGGCCTGCTGATCGGCTTCGCGCTGACGCGGGACACGACGACCGGGGTGCCGAACGTGACCGGCAGCCCGGAAAGCACGGCGATCACCATCCTCCACGAACACGGTTTCGGCATCGGTGAAATCAAGCGGGTCGAACGGGAAGCGCCGGCGAACACGGTGCTCGAGCAGGACCCGGCGGCCTCGCCTCCAGCCGACGAGGCTTCTCTCGACTGCTCCTTCCTCAGCTTCTTCTGCTCGAAGCCGAAGGTGACGCTGACGGTCAGCTCCGGCCCGGGCAGCGGCGCCGTGCCCTCGACAGCCGGCCTGAGCACCGCCGCGGCGGAAAAGAAGCTCGAAGAAGCGGGCTTCAAAGCGCGGGTCGAACCGCAGCCCTCGGAAAAGGTCGAAGAAGGGCTGGTGATCCACTCCGAGCCTTCCGGGGGGGAAACGGCTACGCGCGGCACCGACGTCGTCCTCTTCGTCTCCAGCGGCCCGAAGCTGGCGACGGTGCCGGTCCTGGTCGGCACCCAGCGCTCGGTCGCCGTGCAGCAGATCCGCAGCCGCGGCTTCGTACCCAGCGTCGAAGAACGGGAGAGCTCCTCGCCCGCCGGACAGGTGACCCGTCAGGCGCCGAGCGCCGGCTCGCAGCTGCCGGCCGGCTCGACGGTCTCGATCGTCGTCTCCAAGGGCGAAGAAAAGGCGACGGTGCCGAACGAGATCGGCAAACAGCGCTCCGAAGCGGTTGAAGCCGTACGCGCCGCTGGCCTGAAACCGAGCGTGCAGGAACAGCAGACCGAAGTCCCGTCGCAGGTCGGCAGGGTGATCGACCAGTTCCCGCCGCCCGGCTCGGAGGTCGCGCCCGGCAGCACGGTGACATTGGTGGTCGGCAAGCGCTCCACCGGCTCGACCGAAACGGAAGAAGAAGAATGAGCGAGGCGCCGCGGCGATGAGGGTCGCGGTGCTCGCCGGCGGCCGCTCCTCGGAGCGCGAGGTCTCGCTTCGCTCCGGCGAGGCAGTGGCAAAAGGGCTGGGGGACGCGGGCCACGATGCGCTGCGGGTGACGATCGCAGCCGACGGTGCCTGGAGCGCGGGGGGAGGGCCGGTTCAGCTGACGCCCGGAGGCGGTCTCCTGGGCGCAGACGCCGCCTTTCCCGCCCTGCACGGTCCCTTCGGCGAGGACGGCAGCGTCCAGGGCCTGCTCGAGTGGCTCGACCTGCCCTACGTCGGCTCCGACGTGCTCGCCTCGGCCGTCTGCATGGACAAGCTGACCCTGAAGCGCCTCTTCGCCGAGGCCGGAATTCCCCAGGTCGACTTCGTCGCCGCGGGGGAGTCGGGTTGGCGCGAGCGCTGCGAGGGGATGGGGGCGCCGCTGTGGGCGAAGCCGTCGCGGCTCGGCTCCAGCGTCGGGATCAGCCGGGTCGACGACCTCGGCGAACTCGACTCGGCGGTCGAGCAGGCGCGCCACCACGACCCGCGGGTGATCGTCGAGGCGCACGCCCAGGGACGCGAGGTCGAGTGCTCGCTGCTCGGCAACGAGGACGTGGAGGTGTCGCTGCCGGGCGAAGTCGTCGCCCACGGCGACTGGTACGACTACGAGACCAAGTACAGCGCCGGCGGCATGGACCTCGTCGTCCCGGCGCCGATCGGCGAAGGGGAGACCGCCCGGGTCCGCGAGCTGGCCGCCCGCGCCTTCGATCTCGGCGGTTGCGCCGGCCTCGCCCGCTGCGACTTCTTCGTCGGCGGCGACGGCACCGTCCTCGTCAACGAGATCAACACCATGCCCGGCTTCACCGAGACGAGCGTCTACGCCCGGCTCTGGGAGGCCTCGGGGATCGACTACCCGAGCCTCTGCGACCGCCTCGTGCAGCTCGCGCTAGAGCGCCACGAGCGCTCCCGCTCCTACGAGTTCTAACCCGCCGACGGCCCGTTGGCGAAAGTTCCGCCGAACGGTGAGTTATAAGTTTTTCCTGTGTGACCACCGCGTGGGTTGACACACGGGAGATGACAGCTTCGTGATCGACGATTCACGAAATAGGTCCACCTACGGAATTGCACTGGCGAGTCTTGGCGCCGCGCTTGCGGTTCTCCTGGCGGGAATCTGCTGGGTCGCCACGCAACACGGAGGCGTCACCGTTCTCCACGAGCGGGGGTGCGCTTTACACATCCCAATTCACTGCAGGCCCGAGTCCTGGACTACCACAGTCGCCAGCACCTCCGATATTCCGTGCGGGCTCTGGATTGCACTCATGGGATTGGGAGCTCTTTTCGCCGTAGCACTCATCCCATTGACCTGGTCGCGCCTTCGAGACAAGTAAGCAAGCATGCCGTCACCTGCCGCCAATCGCTGTCGTGATTTGTGTGATAAAGACAATTCCCCACCCGATCAATTTCACGGTTTGGTGCAGCATTCGTTTGCGCTTCCACTGCCTTCATGGCACAAGCTGTTTTCCGGCAAGACAAATTTAGAGCGCCTCGCCGAGCGTTTCGACAGCTCTGGATATAGTGTGCAGCCGGTCGGCCATCTTGCGCCAATGCACGATGTTTGCCACATGAACCACAGCGCTCTTGCGCAAGGCAAACTCACCACTCTGGAGTACTGCCTTCCACAGTTTCTGAAGCCAAGCTCATGTGCCACACTGCCGGGACTTCCGTCAGCGCTTTCATGGGCCGAAGCAGCACTGCCTCCTCCCACCGACACAGATATATACGAGGAACCCAACCTCATATTCGCCGATAGGTTCGATGACGATCGCAACCCGTCGATCAATGACTTCCTGGTCCACGCAAGAAAGCCCCAGGAGTTTGAGCTGGGCAGCCAGCAAATAACCCAGCTGCTTCTCGAGCTGCTCGCCCACAAGCGGTCGCGTCTCTTCGGCTTCGCACTTGCAAATCGGATCGTGACCCTGATGCTGCCTCACGCCATCCTCGAGCCAATTCCCGCGGACTCGCCCTCTTCAACGGATGCAGCAGCGCGCCCGTGGTTCATGCAGCCGCTGATCTCGTTCATCCGCGGTGGGACCAGGTACAGGCGATTCCGCAACATGCACTCTCTCACGCTGCTCCTTCTTCCGGTGAAGGGTCGAGGCAGCTCGCCGCAGGCTCGTTTAATGACAGCGGCCGAGATAAAGGCGATTGTCAATCCCGGCTGGGGCTTCGCCGCTGCGCCTCCTGCCGTCACTGGGGCGCACTTCAAGCTGCCGCAGTCGCTCCTCCAGTATCTGTCGGAGATCGCGAAGTTCGATGTGGCCGATATCGGCCCTCGTTTACGTCAGCAAGATTCAGCCGCAGGACATTCACCACCTGGCGGCGCCACGCTGCGGCAGATCACGGAGAGGGTTGCGTTCGGAGTCGGGCTGACCCTCGCACAGGGAAAAGGCAGACTCAGGGGACGGGAAAAGAGGCTGATAGGGAATGGCGTCATCACGTCGCTCGGAAGCGCTCGCGTATCGTCGGTAATGGTTGTGGACAACAGCCTCAAAGCCCGAAAGATCAATAAGCCGGTCAGAGAGGAGCCGTTTCCGGGAGTCCTCTTATCCCTGATGGAAACCCTCGCGAGGCCAGCCCGAGGCCCGAAAGCTCGCGACAGGCACTCCCGCAAGTACCGGCTCGACAGACCATTCGTCGACGGCGACCTCTACGCCGTCGGGGTGCTCCCTACGAAACGTTGTCTGATCGTCGTAAGCCGGTGCGACGCTCAGTACGGCGTCAGGGAATCGGCCTTGATGCAGGCCGGAAGCGTTGCCCACATGACGATCGGCGCCGCGACGGCGATTGGAACGATGCGCGAGATCGATCGGCGCCTGGAACTTCTGGAAGATGCAAAAGATCCCAAGAAGATCGCGGAAATCGACGCGGAAATCGCGTCCGATCTCGCGGAGATCTACGACCTCGATATCACCCGGGAGTCATACCGCGCGATCTACCAGCGCCTGCGCGATCGACTCGGGATCTCCCGTGACTACAAGACCCTCCAAGGCAAGATGGAATCCCTGTACCGCGCGACGTCGACGTTTCACGAGCAAGAAGCAGAGAAGCGGCTCGAGTGGCTCACAGCGGCGATCGTGGCTCTGAGCCTGCTCATCTTTATCGGCACGGTCATCCTGGCGGGCAAAGGCTGATCGCTTTTTGGTGGTTCCGCCCTCGTCTCAGCTGTAGGCTCGAACCTCGGATCCCAAACCGAAGGAGGACGAGATGCTTGCACGAGTAGTCAGGTGGGAGGGCGGAGATGCCGAGGCGATGACGAAGTCCGCGGCTGAAATCAACGAGCAGAGCGGCGACGGCCCGCCGCCCGGCGTGCCGGCGAAAGAGTTCTTCCTGCTCCAGGACCCGGCCGGCGGCAAGGCGCTCGCAATCGTTCTCTTCGAGAACGAGGCCGACTACGCCGAAGGCAACGCGACCCTCGACTCGATGGACCCGCCGGGCGATGGCATGGGCCAGCGCGTCGGCGTCGACAAGTACGAGGTAGCCGCCCACTTCGAGGCTTAGGGCGAACCCCCGGATCCGGGACTACACGGTCCGGGGGTCACGCTTCAGCGTAGGGGCTATGGTGCTGTGGGCCGCGTTCAGCGGCCGCTCATTTGCTCGAGAACATTCGAGCACCTCGCTCTTGGAACGTAGCGGTACTCTCGCGGGGTGGACGAGGCTTTCATCATCATGCAGATAGGCGATGCCGAGCTCGACGCTGTATGTGATTCGGCGATCGACCCCGCCATCATCGACGCGGGTTTCATGCCTCGAAGGGTCGATCGCCACAACGCCGGCGATCTCTTGAAGAGCGAGATCGTGGAGTTCATCGAGCGATCGCAAATTATCGTCGCTGACGTGACGAACGAGCGTCCAAACTGCTATTTGGAGATTGGCTATGCCATGGGGCTCGGCAAGAAGACCAACCTAATCCTCACCGCACGCGAGGATCACCACCATGGCAGTCCCAACTACAGCAATTCTGGCCCCAAGGTTCACTTCGACCTCGAAGGCTACGACATCCTGTTCTGGGATCCGAGCGATCTGGGCGATTTCCGAGAGCAGCTCTCAAAGCGCATAAGGCGTCGGGCTGCAATCGTCGGCTCTACCAAAGAAGACGCAGGGAAAATCGAAACTGATTTCAGGTGGAGAGAACCGCTTCGCGAGCAGGGAGAACGCGGACTCGCAGGAGTAGGTAGGTCGGCCTACATGGAGGTAGCAGCCGAGTTGCGGGATCCTGGGAACTGGTCTCAACCGCGGTTGCGCGACGTAATCCAGGACGCCTCTGTGCACACTTTCGGATGGCCGATCGCAGTAGTACTCGACAATCGTGATGAGTACCGTCCCCGACCGACCGCCGATGGCATAGTCGCAGAGATCGCGATTGGCGGGGAAGATTCAAGCCGAACCACCTACGATTTTTGGAAGCTGTTTCGAAACGGCCGGTTCTACACTCTTCTCAGTCTGTTTGAGGATGATCATGTACCAGGCAGTGTCTTCTTCGACACGAGAATTAACCGAATCACGGAGTCGCTGCTTTTGCTGCTCCGAATCTATAGGCGACTAGAAGTCAGCGATACCGAAGCAATCGATATCTCTTTCCGTCACACTGGCCTAGAGGATCGCGTATTGCGATCCGCCAATAGCAATCGAGCAACTTACGATTCCCGCAGGGCGGCCGAAAGCGTCTCGGATGTTCGTTTCACCACGACTGTGGAGGAACTGGAGAGCGACCTTGTTGGCGCGGTCAAAAAGGTAACGGCGCCGCTCTTCATGCTATTCGATTTTTTCGAGCTACGAGATGAGATCTTGGAGGAAATCGTCGAAGGGTTCGTTGCCGGCGAAGTTAAGTGACTGCAAGCAATGTGCCGGAACTCGGCGGTAGCGCGCATCGCTACCGCCGAACCGTCACCCTTAGAAAGGTCGCCGGGATCGAGGTCCCCACGTCGCTCGTGTTCTGCTCCTCGAACAGTTTCTCCAGCTCGGCTTGGAGCTCGGCCTCGCGGCCATCGTCTGCCGCCGCCGCGAAGGCGTTCATCGTCGGGCCGTAATAGTCCTTGAACGTGGCCACCAGCTCCGACGGCGGCCCCGGGTAGTCGAAGGTGTAGGTACTCCTCTGGAAGGAGATCTGCTCCTTGGGGACGCCGGCCGCCGTGAAGCGCTCGACCACCTCGTCCTCGACCCCCCAGAGCATCGGGCTGACGAAGCCCTCCGGGGGCGGTGGCGAGTAGGAGGCGCTGATCTTCAGGATCTGGGCCACCAGGGTCGGGTCGTTGGGGATCCAGTTGCCCATCACGATCCGGCCGCCGGGCTTGGTCACGCGAACCATCTCCTTGGCCACGTCATACGGCTTGGGGGCGAACATCGCGCCGAAGATGCTGACGACGAGGTCGAAGCTCTCGTCCTCGAGCTCGTTCAGGTCCGACGCGTCGCCCTCCTGGAACCTGCAGTTGGTCAGGCCCAGCGATTGGACGCGGGCGTTGCCCGCCGCGACCAGGTTGGCGGCGATGTCGACGCCGAGGACGTCTGCGCCGAGCTGAGCCGCCGGCAGGGCCGTGGTCCCGTCGCCACAGCCGAGGTCCAGCACCCGCATCCCCCCCTCGACGCCCAGTTCTCCGACGAGCGCCTCGCCGCTCTCGCGCATGCTTTCGGCGATGCGGGTGAAATCGCCCTTCTCCCACAGTTCCCTGTTCGCGTTCATCTGCTCTCCCTCTCCTGGCGCGAGCTTGGTGGGCTCGTCATCGCAATAGCTGGATGTCGCTGATCTCGACCTGGTAGCGACCGGGCTGGTCGCGCGCTTCGGAAGCCTTGTTGAACCAGAGGAGAAAGTAGCGCGAGGGCGCCGCGACGGCCAGGTCTATCTCGCTCTTCGAGGAGGCATTGACAACCGAGCCGACGGGTTCGCCCCAGCCGGACAGGTCTTCGGGCGGCCCCGAGGTCGCGGCGAAGACCTGGGCGTCCCAGCCCGGCGTCGAGGTGCGGACGATCATCGTCGACGGCCTCGTGGGCGAGCTCGCCGTGACGTAGACGCCGACCCCGGGGTCCGGGCCGGTCTTCGTGCCGGCGAAGGTGTCGGAGTCGTAGTGCTCAGTTTCCCAGGCGGTTCCGGTCGGGTTGCCGTCGACCGCGAGGCGCACCTTGCTGCCGACCTCTTCGCCGTCGCCCTGGGGGTCGTAGTCGGTCGCCGATTCGATCGTCACCGACGCCCCCTTGCCCTTCTCGGCCCCGCCACCGCCGAGCTTGCCGCTCGCGATCAGCTCGACGACCGCCAGCGCCGCCGCGAGGACCAGCAGAACGCCGACGACCGCCGCCCAGCTCCAGCGCCGCCTGCCCGAGAGCTTGCGCTTCGGCGGCGGCAGCGCGTCGAGCACGCTGGTCGCCTCTCCCGTGGTCGACCCCGCCCGCGCCGCCTCGACCTCGAGCGCAGTCGAGAGGTCGTCGATCATCTCGGCGATCGCCTGGTAGCGCTGGTTCGGGTCCTTGGCCGTTGACCGCTCGACCGTCAGCGCCACCGCGGCGGAGATCTCCGGCCGCCGCCGCTGCACGTCGGGCAGCTCCTCGTTGACGTGCTTCATCGCCACGCCGACCTGGCTGTCGGCGGTGAAGGGGACCTGGCCGACGAGCATCTCGTAGAGGACGACGCCGAGCGAGTAGATGTCGGAGCGGGGATCGGCGCCGTGCCCCATCGCCTGCTCGGGGGCGACATAGTCGGTCGTGCCGAGCACCCTCCCCGTCGCCGTCATCCCGTCCTGCTCGAGCTGGCGCGAGATGCCGAAGTCGGTCAGCTTGGCCCGGCCCTCGGCGTCGATCAGGACGTTCTGCGGCTTGATGTCGCGGTGCACCATGTTGCGCCCGTGGGCGACGGC
>Ga0268264_10001875_pt1 | contig 19096 bp, 19 predicted proteins | sample KBSSwiS32_FD_190357 | JGI IMG/M metagenome (GOLD analysis project Ga0268264, IMG submission 190357) | Switchgrass rhizosphere microbial communities from Kellogg Biological Station, Michigan, USA - KBS Switchgrass S3-2 (SPAdes) (version 2) | ecosystem: Host-associated > Plants > Roots >...
GTGCAATTATCCGTATTAACGATGCACAACTCCGCGGCTCGGTGACAAATATTTATCCCTCTGTCCAAAACAACATTGTGTCGTTCGATGTCCAGCCTGAAGAAAGAAACAGCAAGCTGTTTCGGCCGAACATGAAAGTGGAAGTTTTTTTAGTAACGTCAGCTAGTGACAACGTGCTTCGTGTAGCAAACGGTCCTGCATTCAAGGGAGCGTCTGCGCAGGATATTTTTATCGTGAACAACGGGAAAGCAGAGAGAAGAACCGTGCATATCGGGATGACCAATTTTGATTACGTAGAAATTAAAGACAATGTCAAACCGGGCGATGTGGTGATTATTTCTGATATGAGCCGGTTTGTCAATTCAAAAGAAATTACTATCAGCAATTGATTGTATGAAACGGATTTTGTTTTTATTAGTTATGAATTCTGGTTACATGGGTATTTGCCAATCTGCCGATACAATCAACCTTAGTCTCCGCGAAGTGGTAGACATGGCGAAGCAGAAATCGATTGCATCGAGGCAGGCAGTAACCGTGCGCGAAACGAAATATTGGCAATGGCGCACGTACCGGTCGAATTACCAGCCGCAATTGTCGCTTAATGGAAATTTCCCGGGATATAGCAAAACATTTACGCAGGTTGTACAGCCAGACGGGACAATCATATTTCAATCTATTCACAACGATAATTCCTCGCTGAATCTTTCTTTCACGCAAAGCATTGCAGCCACCGGCGGAACTATTTTCGGAACGACGCAGCTTCAACGCTTCGATGATTTCGAAGGAAATACAAGCTCATATAACGGCGTACCGTTTGGAATCGGTTATAGCCAACCGTTATGGCAATTCAATTCATTAAAATGGGACAACAAGATTGAACCTTTGAAATATGATGAAAGCAAACAGGCGTATATCGAATCGATGGAACAAATATCCATCACCGCCAACGGATGTTTTTTCGATTTGTTGATTGCGCAGGTAAATCTGCAAATTGCTGATACAAATCTTGCCAACACACAAAACATTTTGCGAATTGCAAACGAAAAATTAGACATTGGTAAAATATCAAAGAATGAGATCCTGCAGTTGCAACTTGAACGATTGAAGGCAATGAAAGCCGTCGGTATTGCAAAACGCGACATGCAAATTGCAACATTAAATCTTCGCGCGTTTACGGGGCTCGCAAGCACCACCCATATTGATTTGATTTTACCAGAGGCATCTATCAATATGAAAGTAGTGACCGAGAAAGTGTTGACGGAAGCGTATGCGAACAGGTCAGACGCAATCGCCTTTGTAAGACGAATTGCAGAAGCAAAAAGAGATGTGGCAAAAGCAAAGGGTGATAATGGTTTGAATGCGGTGCTGACTGCACGGCTGGGTTACTCAAACAGCGCTCCCACGGTTGCCAAAGTTTATCACAATCCGCAGGACCAACAATTGGTTCAACTTGATTTTACCATTCCGATCCTCGATTGGGGAAGATCGAAGTCGAGAACAAAAACTGCGGAAGCAAATCAACAGTTCACACAGTACGCGGTTGAGCAGGACAAACAGATCTTTACCCAGCAGATTGTTACACAGGTAACGTTGTTTGATATGATGCGCGAACAAGTGGTGCTTACCGCCGATGCTGATAGTATAGCCAGTGAAAAATATCAAATTGCGAAAGAGCGATATGTTTTAGGAAATTTAAGCATCACTGATTTGAGCATTGCATTCCAGGAAAAGGACCAGGCAAAACGAGATTACATTTCAGCACTCCGTGATTTCTGGGGATCTTATTATCAACTGAGATATTTGTCGCTTTATGATTTTGAGAATGACGAGAAGATTACTTACAAATAGTGATAAAAATTAAAATTAAACAATAAAAAGAGGACAAAATGATACGTCTACAAAACATCGAAAAAGTTTATCGCACGGACACCGTAGAAACGCTCGCGCTAAACAGTATTAGCCTTGAAATTGCGAAAGGAGAATTTCTTTCCGTGATGGGTCCATCCGGATGCGGGAAAAGCACTTTATTAAATATTATCGGTCTGCTCGACGCGCCTACAAGAGGCGAGGTGAAGATTGACCAGCAAAAAACAGAACATTTATCCGACAAACAGCTCGCTCATTTTCGAAACAGGAAACTCGGATTTATTTTCCAAAACTATCACCTCATCAATGATCTGAAAGTATTGGATAATGTCGAGCTGCCATTGCTATATCGCCAGGGGAATGCAAAGGAAAGAAGTGAACTCGCATCGGAGGCGCTGGGAAAAGTTGGATTAAGCAACCGGGTGAAGCATTTTCCTACTCAGCTCTCGGGTGGACAAAAACAACGTGTTGCGATTGCGCGGGCTATCGTAGGTCGACCCGAAATTATTCTTGCCGATGAACCAACCGGCAATCTCGACAGCGTGATGGGAAACGAAGTCATGGAAATCCTGTTGAATTTAAATAAACGTGAAGGCACAACGATCGTGATGGTGACACATGATGAGCACATGGCGAAAAAAACGCATAGGCTTGTCCGTTTGTTTGATGGATCGCAGGTGCAATAAGGGGTGAGGTGATCCTCAGTTTAAATCTGTCGAAAAAATTTAAGAAAGAAAATCTTATCAGCCATGTTAAAAAATTATTTCAAAATAGCCGTCGCCGTTTTAAAACGAAGGAAATTTTTCACCTTCATCAGTTTGTTCGGTATCAGTTTTACTTTGACTATATTGATGGTACTAACGGCGTTTATTCAGAACGTAATTGGAAACGATTATCCGGATAAAAAGCGCGATCGCTCTTTATATATTAGTACAATCGAGCAAAAGGGTAAGAATGCGATGAGCTCGGGCGCTCTCTCGTACTATTTCCTTAATAAATACGCTGCGACTTTAAAATCGCCGGAAAAGGTTACCATATTCTCGGGAGCCAATTCTACGAATACATACGTCAACAATAAAAAAATATCGATAGATTATAAATATGTAGATGCGAACTATTGGAGCGTTCTTGATTATGATTTTCTCGAAGGCAAACCATTTGATGCGCGGCAAATTGAAAACGGTGAGCATGTCGCCGTCATTTCAGAAGGGATCAAAAAACAATATTTTGGAGATGATCCGTCTGTTGTTGGGAAATACATTGAAGCAGACAACGTGCAATACCGCGTGAGCGGCGTAGTAAAAGATGTGCCGGTTACCACCTATATGCTATATAGCGAAATCTACATTCCTTATACCGTTTCAAAAACTGATTATAGAAATAAAAATTACGGTGGAGGGTATGTCGCGATCCTGCTCGGAGCTTCAAAAGCCGATCTTCAGAAAATGCACGATGAATATGAAGATGTGATTAAACGGGTTCCACCTGAAAATAAAGATTTCGAGAATGTGTATAGTCACGCTTATGGATATATCAGGTCCTATGTCAACACCGGTAATGAAGAAAATTCGGGTCTGACCTATGCAATCACTGCAATTGCAATATTTGCTTTAATCGTGATGCTGCTTCCGACAATCAATCTTATCAACGTCAATGTAACCCGTATCATGGAGCGATCGTCGGAAATTGGTGTAAGAAAAGCATTTGGTGCTTCATCACAAACGCTCGTTTACCAATTTATCGTGGAAAATCTCATTCTTACTTTGATTGGGGGATTGATTGGTGTTTTGCTTTCATACATCGTCATTCAGATTTTGAATAGCGCGGATCTCATTCCGAATTTCAAGATGTCACTCAATTTTACAGTATTGGTCCTGGCGTTGTTCATTTGTCTTTTTTTCGGTTTGATATCCGGCGTATATCCTGCGTGGCGTATGTCGAAACTTGACGTGGTAACGGCATTGAAAGAACAATAATCACATTTACTTAATATTCATTTTATGTTTAAACATCTTTTCACGCTCATATGGAATAAAAAGAAAAGAAATCTCCTGATGCTTGCTGAAATGTTGATTTCATTCCTTGTAATATTCGCTTTATTTACATTAGTTGTTTTCTATTACACGAATTATAGAAAGCCATTGGGATTTGAATATGAAAACGTTTGGGTGGTCAGTTTTTCGAATCCTCCCAATACTAACAATATGGATTCCGTCAAATTAATGTACGACGGTCTGAAACAATCACTGAAATCATTGCCCGAAACACGTGAGATTAGTTTTTGTAGTGGTAATATTCCGTTTTATAATAATCAATGGGAAACTTCGGCCAGATACAACGGCAAAAACGTTAACCACGTCAATATCTACACCGTAGACGATAACTACAAAAATTTAATGAAACTTCAGCTGCTCGAAGGAAGATGGTTTGAGAGGGGCGATGAAATATTTAAGGACAGACCTGTTATCATTAATGAGTCCCTGAAGAAGGAATTTTTTGGAAATGAAAGTCCAATTGGAAAATATTTAGGCGATATACTCGGTGGTAACAGAACAAAAATCATCGGAGTTGTTGGAAGTGTGAAAGCCCGGGGTGATTACACTATGCCTGGACTTGGAATGTATCAACAAATTGATACGGGCTCATACCGCTGGCTGGACCGAATGATGGTTAAGGTTTCCCCACGAGCTGACGCTGCATTTGAAGGCCACTTATATAAAACCCTGGCGTCTGTATTAAAGAACTCAAATATTGAAATTGAGCATCTCGTCGATAAAAGACGAACGATCAATTATTTTACGTTGGTACCGATGATCGTCTCTTTGATCGTCGCGATTTTTTTGATCATCAATGTTGCCTTAGGTTTATTCGGCGTTCTTTGGTACAATATCAATAAAAGAAAAGGGGAAATCGGAATCCGGAGAGCCATCGGCGCCTCAGGGAAATCTGTTTCTGTGCAACTGGTATCCGAATCGATGATACTTGCCACACTATCATTAATCATCGGCACTTTCTTCGCAATGCAGTTTCCATTGTTGAATGTTTTTGATTTGCCTACAAGCGTATATATAACTGCGATCGTGTTATCCATTATATTTATCTACCTGCTTGTTTTCATTTGTTCATTGTATCCCGGAAAACAAGCGGCATCGATTTATCCTGCAGTTGCATTACACGAGGAGTGAGTTGCGTTGACGGGGCCGGTTGGAAGACTTATCAGCTGTCTTGCTTTTCAGTGTGCAAACCGTCCACAGGCCACTCAAAAAAATCCAATTCAAAAACACTAAATTGCCGCACATGATACTGATCATTGACGACGACATTGCTGTGAGGACCTCGCTCGTCCTGCTGTTGAAACAGGAAGGATATGAAACAAAAGATGTCAGTACTCCCAACGAGGCATTAGCATGGCTCAATCATCATGAGCCTTCATTGATTTTGCTGGATTTAAATTTTTCTATTGAAACATCAGGAGATGAAGGAATCAGGCTGCTCAAACAGATTCGCAAAATTCATATGTCCGTTCCCGTTATATTGATCACAGGTTGGGCCACCATTGAGCTTGCAGTTAAGGGGATGAAAGCCGGCGCTAATGATTTTGTAAACAAGCCGTGGAGCAATGAACTTTTGCTCCAGTCGATTCAGACATTGTTAAACCTGCTTAATAAGAAAACCGAAAAATTAAGTCGCTCAAAAATAGATGACCGGTACCAGTTTCAACATATCATTGGAGAAGACCCGCGCTTATTGGAAATTTTGGAAACCGTTGGACTTATTGCGCCAACCGACGCGTCAGTACTCATTATGGGAGAAAGTGGAACGGGAAAAGAATTAATTGCTGAGGCAATTCATCAAAAAAGCGCACGCCATAATAAGCCATTTGTAAAAGTTAACCTTGGCGGAATTTCTACATCGATTTTTGAAAGTGAAATGTTCGGGCATGTCCGCGGCGCGTTTACTGATGCAAAATCGGATCGGACAGGAAGATTTGAAATGGCCAACAAGGGAAGTATTTTTTTGGATGAAATCGGCGATCTGGATCAAAGCAGCCAGGTTAAACTACTCCGCGTATTGCAGGACAGGACCTATGAAGTACTTGGAAGCAGCAGAACAAAAACAGTTGACGTCAGGGTGATTTGCGCGACCAACCGAAATCTCGATGACATGGTCAACAAAAGAGTTTTTCGCGAGGACCTTTTGTACAGAATCAATCTCATCACACTAAAACTTCCGCCATTGCGCGAACGAAAGAACGACATACCACTGCTCGTCAACTTCTTTGTAAACAATCTTAGCGAAATTTACAATCGGCCGTCGTTGACAGTTTCGCCAAAAGCAATGAAATGGTTACAGCAATTGCAGTTGCCTGGCAATATCCGGCAGTTAAAAAATCTTGTCGAACGCACGATCCTGATAAGCAAAAAGGATGTGCTGGATGAAAAAGATTTCCAGCCACAGTTAGAATTGACAGAAACCAAGAAAGTGAATGTACAACTTCCCGCAGTCGGCACATTAACTCTCGAAGAAATGGAAATTCAGATGATACATAAAGCAATGGAATTTCATAAGAACCGGATCACGCGCGTAGCAAAAACGCTTGGCATAACAAGAAGCGCACTGTACCGTCGACTGGAAAAATATAATATTCCTTACGATGAAGCTTCGGATTAAATACCTTTTGTTTATCGTCATACTTCACCTTGTCACCCTGGTGTTATCATTTTTTATATTTAAAGACAATAAACTCATATTTATTGCCTCTGAATTTCTGATCCTGATATCAGCAGGGATATCATGGCAATTATATTATGAATTAATACAACCGTTAAAGATGCTGGTGGATGGTGCAGACGCAATTGAAGACAAGGACTTCAATGTAAAATTTGTGTCAACCGGCAAATATGAAATGGATAAATTGATCGATGTATACAACCGGATGATTGACGAATTGAGAACCGAACGTACAAAACAGGAGGAGCAACATTTTTTTTTAGAAAAATTGATTTACACATCACCCATCGGAATATTGATCCTCGATTATGAAGAAAATATTCACCAGGCGAATCCTCGCGCATTGACTTTGCTGCAGATGAGTGAGGATTTATTGATAAGGAAGTCCATTTATGAAATACCGCACCCGGTGTTTCGGGAAATAAATCAACTCAAGCCGGGACAAGCAAAAACAATTTTATATAACGGAGTTGCTACATATAAGTTGCAGAAATCGCATTTTATTGATAGGGGATTTGCAAGGCACTTCGTTATGATAGAAGAATTGACTGCTGAAATCCTTGCTGCAGAAAAGCAAGCATATGGAAAAGTAATTCGCATGATGGCACACGAGGTCAACAACACGATCGGCGCGGTAAATTCAATCCTGCAATCGGCACATGGTTCTGGAGTAATTTTAAAAGAAGAAAAAAATTCTTCCATTCATGATGCCTTGAAAGTTGCAATCGACCGAAATCAAAATCTCAATATTTTCATGAGAAATTTTGCAGACCTGGTACGATTGCCCGATCCCAATAAGAAAAATATCGATCTTCATAAAATCATCAGGAGCGTTGCTCAATTACTAGAGACACGCGCCCGCGCGAAAGGTATTTCATTTTCAATTCAATTTTCCAACGATGTATTTTATGTAGTCGCAGATGAACAGCAAATGGAGCAAGTGCTGATCAATATTGTAAAAAATGCCATTGAGGCTATCGACCAAGAGGGGCTCATCTCTTTTACAACGAATCATTTTACAAGGCAGTTGATCATAGCAGACACCGGAAAAGGAATTCCGGAATCGATGAGCGGTCAATTATTCAGTCCCTTCTTCAGTACAAAAAAAGACGGACAAGGTATAGGCTTAACACTGATCAAAGAAATATTAATGAATCACGGATTCGATTTTTCATTGAAGACAGTCGATGCAAAGAGAACAGAATTTGTTATCCAATTCTAATTTCTTTCTCGACGCGGTTTGTTATCTTTATTGGATGCGTTCGTGCTGACACTCACGAAAAAATTAACTGTTTATCCAATAATTTGTTTTATGGTCGATTCAACTTCACTTCGAAAAAGATTTCCTTCGCTCCACAGGGTGCATAATCACTATCCCATGATTTTTTTGGATGGTCCCGGCGGAACCCAGGTGCCGCAAGAAGTAATTGAAGCTATTTCTGACTACTATAAAAAATCAAATTCAAATACGCACGGCGAATTCATCACAACAAACGAAACGGATGAAGTTATCCATGAAGCACGTGTTTCAATGACCGCACTATTAGGTGCAGAAAATACATCCACGATTTCTTTTGGCCAAAATATGACAACGCTTAATTATTCACTCGCGCATGGTATTGGGCGAGTTCTGAAACCGGGAGATGAAGTGTTGATCACTCAATTGGATCATGAAGGCAATCGCGGTCCGTGGTCAATGCTGCGTCAGTATGGTGTTGTTGTTCGGGAGATCGCAGTGAAACAAGATGGCACGTTGAACTATGATGATTTTGCAGCGAAAATAAATGAGCGAACAAGGTTAGTCGCGATGGGAATGGCATCCAATGCCCTTGGAACGGTAAACGATGTCAAATTTGCACGTGAACTCACATATCGTTACAACGCGTGGTTGATGTTGGACGCAGTTGCGTATGCCCCACATTTTTCAATTGATGTACAGTCGATTGGCTGCGATTTTCTTTTGTGTTCAGCATACAAATTTTACGGTCCGCATGTTGGCATATTGTATGCGCGCCCGGGACTACTGAATTGTTTGTTTACAGATCGCTTGATCACGAATGATCAATCTGCACCATTTTGCATTGAAACGGGAACACTCAATCATGCTTCGTTGGCCGGCGTTTCTGCCGCCGTAAAGTTTATTGCGTCTCTAGGAAAGGGAGATAATTTACGATCAGCTATTATCGACGGGTATAAAAATTTATCGGCGCACGAATTCCAGTTGGCGGTTCAGCTGCATGAGGGATTGAAGAAAATACCTAATGTGAAAATCATCGGGCAGGATTTTTCATCCCGTCATCGTTCTCCAACGGTCTCATTCACCGCCAAGGAAAAAACGGCGACTGCAGTTTGCGCGCACCTGTCGAAGAAAAACATTTGTGCATGGGACGGACATTTTTATGCAATACGGGTAATACAGGTACTCGGTCTCCTGGAAAAGGGCGGTGTGACACGACTTGGAATCAGCGTCTATAACACACCCGAAGAAATAAACACCGTGTTGCAGGAGGTAGGTCATTTTGTTGGATAATATTGACACTAGTGCTACACCAAGAAACTGGTACGACACTTGCGTTTTTTATTTTCAAAATTTCCAATTTATCATTGCTTTCTAAATTATTATTTTATGGCATTAGCAATTGGTACAAAGGCTCCGCTGTTCAAATTGTTTAATACAGAAAGGAAAGAAGTATCGTTACAGGATTTCGCAGGAAAAGTTCTCGTTATTAATTTTTTCCCTGCAGCATTTACTGGCGTATGTACGGAACAGTTATGTAGCAATCGCGATGAGCTGAGTTTTTATAATGATATCGGAGCAACTGTCGTGGGAATTTCTGTTGATATGCCTTTCTCGTTAAAAGTTTTTAAAGACAAGAATAACATCAATTTTGATTTGCTGTCAGATGCAAACAAACGTACAATACATGACTATGAAATGTATCATTGCAATTTCGCCTGCGATATTAAGGGCGTTGCCAAGCGTGGCGTCACGGTCATCGATAAGAATGGAAATATTGCATATTCGGAAGAAACTGCAAATCCGGGGACTCAAGTGAATTTTGCTGCGCTGAAGGAAGCACTTCGGAAAATATAGAATTAAATATGTTGATGAGAGTGAACCATGGATTGTCCGATTATCTAAGCTCTTCAAAAATTCCCGTTACTTTATTTTTCCTCACATTATCCCAGTTAAAATAACGGCCATTCATAGCAACATACACGCCGGCTGCCAATGATTGTACGAATGCCAGCGCACTTCCGAGATTAAACAATCCATCCGAGCTACCAAATTTAATAGGGATCATCGCGCCGGTGAGCACAATCGTTTTATTTTTTATCCGCTCAGCAAGGAGTTTTGCAGTTACGTGCATGGTATCGGTGCCATGGGTTATCACGATTTGTTTTTCCTCGCAATCAGTACATTCCTGTACAATCAATTCGCGATCGGATTCAGTCATATCAAGGCTGTCGATCATCATCAATGTTTTTATATGAACCGGTACCCGGTTGCGTCCCATCACTAACAGATCCTGCATATGAGTTTCTTTGAAATAAAGTTGGCCATTGAGTTCATTATATTCTTTGTCGAAAGTGCCACCGGTAATGAAAATGCGAATTGCCATGATGGGTAAATTGAAAGTAAAATTAGGGAAATGGATCACGGATTTCGCGGATTTGGCGGATTTCGCGGATTCTGCGATTTAAATACTCACAATTAATTGAATGGTTACCATTTTCAGAAAAAAGAAGTTTACGCGGAAAAATTTAGTAATCAAGCCTCCGCGAAATCCGCTAAAATCCGCGGAATCCGCGATACATCACGAATAATCTTCATTTGGTCAAACAAATTATTTCCGGCGTCCTACAAGAATTTGTTTTGTGATAGAGAAGCTGGAATGGCTTAAAACGTAATTAATAATTAAAAAACATTCTTATGGTACAGAAAACAATTAAATCGGTGTTCGTCAAATCGTGTTTATTGATTGTGACGAGTCTTATGGTATTTTCTTTTTCCACCAGATTTGGGGGAGAAGTATTTGAGATCTTTCTAAATAATAAATTAGTCGTCCAACAAATTGTTGCAAAACACGAAGCAGTTAAAACTTTGCAACTGGATCAAACAGTTTCGGATGGATCGATTATGGTTAAGTATACGCACTGCGGGAGGCCGGGGACAGACAGATCGATTATTCTCAAAGATGAAAACAACAATATCGTGAGGAAATGGCACTTCGTGGACGATGCTGAGTACAAAACGATGTCATGCAAAGTACAGGAAATACTAAGCTTGCAAAAAACGAACGGAACTAAATTCTCAATGTATTATGTTTCGAAAGAATTGCCGGATGGAAGATTGCTTGCATCCATTGTAATTGGCGACGTTAAAAAACAAGCTTGATTTAATTGACAGTTGACAGTGGAGAGTTGATACATTTTAATAAGTCGGCCCACTGTCAACTGTCTCTGTCAGCTCATTGTCATTTACCCATGTCCGTGTATTTAATTACACATAAAAATGCGTAGAAAAATTTTCAATTTTATGACTTCAATTGGTTAAATATTGATTACTATGGATATACTTCCACGGGTATGCTTTTTGTCTTAATAGTGTGGATTTAGTTGATAGAGCAAATACATAGGAATTTTATTGTTCACGAAACCATCAATTATGAAAAAGCTACTTTTGGCAACAGTCGTTAGTTTAGTTTATTTAATCGGTAAGGCTCAGACACACACACAACCTCCTGTTGAGTTTGGTTTAAAAGGAGGTCTCAATGTTTCAAATCTTCATTCTTCAACTTATAATAACCTCGACGCAAGAGTGTCGGCGTTCGGCGGCGGATTAGCGCATATACATCTCAGTAGGCATATCGCAATACAGCCCGAGATTGTTTATTCAAGTCAGGGAATAAAGCAAGATGCAGGCGACGGTAATTACACGCTTCGCTTAAACTACATCAACGTTCCGGTTCTTTTTCAATATATGATTGGAGACGGTTTCCGTTTAGAAACTGGTCCACAAGCTGGATTCCTTGTCGGTGCTAAACAGAAAAGCGGTGATATTACAAGGGATGTGAAGGCCGATTACACCGCAGGAGATTTCTCGTGGGTTTTAGGTGCGGGTTATTTAACTCATTCTGGTTTGGGATTTGACGCACGTTATAATATTGGCATCAACAATATTAATAATACATCTGACCCTAACAAATTACAAAATCGAGTATTCCAACTTGGGTTGTTCTATCAATTCAGAAGATAAAAAATAAATTTTGGAACTGGGCCAAAGGGATTGCGGAAGCAATCCCTTTTTGTGTACTATGTGTTCCGTTAATTCACAATCAGTGTCTGAATAGAATGCGGCAAGCTCGTTACTTCCGCCGCCTTACCCTGGATGCAAAGCCGATACGAAATTTTTGTGCTGCTCTGATTCATCACAACAACCGCGATTTTTCCATCCGTGTTTTTAAATGCAGTGGTTAACAGCTGACCTCGACTGGAAGAAGCAATAATCCTCTTCGCACCCGGACGAATGAATTTTGAAAAATGACCAATGTAGTAAAATGAATTCAGGTAATATATTTGACCGGTTTTTGTATCAGCATGAACTGGCGCAAAACAAAAATTCCCAGCATGATTTGGTCCGCCAATTTCATCCAATAAAATATTCCAGTCCGTCCACGCAACCGTGTTATTGTTAAAATCATTGATCATCGAGCGTCCATACACCTCACCCCATTTCCAATCATTGATCTGGCTAAAATTGAATCGTTCCGGACAGCCTTCGGTAAAAATCAGATTCGTATTGGGAAATGCTTCGTTTACCCGTCTCACATTATCGAATATTTTTCCTCCGCCAGTCCAATCCTCATACCAGTGAAATCCGATTCCCCAAACATATTTTGCCGCAGCCGGGTCGCTAAGAATTGTGCTGGCACGCTGGTAGATCAGGTCGCGATTATGGTCCCACGCAATAATTTTCTTATCGGTCATTCCGGACTTTGCCAGTGTTGGCCCGAGATAATTTTTTATAAAATCTCTTTCTTCATCGGCAGTATAATTGCAGGACTCCCAGGTCTGTACCGCCATCGGTTCATTTTGCACGCTTACGCCCCAAATCGGAATGCCCCGCTTTTTATATTCCTGAATGAATTTCACATAAACGTTCGCCCAGCTTTGATAGGAGGATGGTTTTAATTTTCCACCATGAACCATATCATTATTGGTTTTCATCCAGGCCGGAGGACTCCAGGGACTCGCGAACATCGGCAATTTTCCACCTGCAGCAGCAATTACTTTTTTAATAAAGGGAATGCGATATTTTTCATCATGGGCGACGTTGAAAGATTTTAATGACGCGTCATTATCGTTCATGTATGTGTAGGTATCACTCGAAAAATCGCAGCTCTGAATATTTGTTCTGGCGAGGCTGTAGCCGATCCCTTTCTTTGGATCAAAATATTTTTCCAAAATTTCCTGCTGTTTGTCGGCAGGCAGCTTGGCAAATGTCTCTGCAGAAGCATCTGTCAACGCTCCGCCAATTCCCATAAACGTCTGGAAAGTTTTGGTTGGATCGATAAAAACGCAAGGCTGCGTTTCGAACGGTTGGCCGAAATCCATGAAAGATGAGCTATCTGTTAACGTTAGACGGTAGTCAGTACTGTCTGCAGTGGTAAAGACGATCACCTTTTTTACCGGACCGGAAATAAGACCAGGCGAATTGCCGGCTATTGGATTGCCATTTCGATGCGTACTAAATGCAAACAAAAGCAGTGCGGCGGTTACAAAAAACCATTTCATATGTTTGAATTTTGAAGGATTGTGGCTCATTAAGCGATACGGTTACTACTAAAGATAGTGATATCATTGAAACCGTATCGCGGGTCCGCACCAGAGAAATTAATTCATAAAACGGTTGAAATGACTTACCTTTAAAAAAATGAATTTATGAGAAATGATCAAATTGAAAAATTTATTTTAAGTGACGAGGCAAACGCAAAACGAATTACAATTCATTTTAAAAGTCGGAATCCTGTCGTAGGCTTTTTTATACAGGCATCCGATTTCAAAGAACTCAAGTCGAAAAATTTCTGGAGGATAGTGACCGGTCCCAGCATTGACATCTGGACCAAATCAATGGATATGAGTGTAGCACGGATTTTTAATGGCGCAGAGTTCACAAAATTATCGCTCCCCGTTACCTAATTTCCATAAAATTAAATTACTTGCTGACGAATGTTTCGGTCGGTTATTATTGGTACTGGATGTTATATACCACCTGAGGTCAAGAAGAACAGTGATTTTATTTTGCATCAATTTTACTCCGAAGATCATCGACGTATCGAAACTCCACAGGAGATCCTGGTGCAAAAATTCAAAGAGATTACAGGTATTGAAGAGCGTCGTTATGTTCCCCCCAATTTAAATGCTTCTGATATTGCTTCGATTGCAGCAAAACTCGCGTTGGATGACAGTGGCATCGATCCCGAGTCGCTCGATGAAATCGTCGTTGCGCATAATTTCGGAAACGTAATTAAACACACGATACAAATAGATTGCGTCCCATCACTCGCTGCCAGGGTAAAACATGATCTGGGCATTGTAAATTCTTCCTGTATTGCATATGATGTCTTATTTGGATGTCCCGGCTGGATACTCGCTCTCACAAAAGCAGATGTTTCTTTCAAAGCAGGCGCGGCCAAAAGATGCCTGGTCATTGGTACCGAAACGCTGTCGAGGGTTTTGGATGATCATGACAGGGACAGTATGATTTTTTCCGATGGAGCAGGCGCCAGCGTAATTGAATACCGCGACACTGGTGAAAGTGGTAGTGGCATCCTGGGAAGTGGTGCACAATCCGACAGTTTAAATGAACTTTTTTATATCTATGTCGGCAAATCCAATATTCCTCAGTCAGATCCCAACGTGCGTTACATGAAAATGAAAGGTCGTAAAGTATATGATTATGCAATTCGTCGCGTTCCTGAAGCTATGAAGGCATGCCTTGATAAAAGTGGCGTTGCGATCCAGGATCTTAAGAAAATATTTATACACCAGGCAAATGGAAAAATGGATGTAAGTATTGTCAGCCATTTATACAAACTATATGACCTCGATACGGTTCCTGAGAATATCCTCCCGATGAGCGTTCATTGGCTCGGTAATAGTTCTGTTGCAACGATCCCGACTTTATATGACCTGGTAAGAAAAGGACGCGTGGAAAATCATGAATTAAAAGCTGGCGATATTATCCTGTTTGCATCAGTAGGTGCCGGAATGAATATCAACGCTGTTTGCTATAGGTACTGATATCTTTCACAATTACAATCGTCTTCAAAAAAAAATTCGCAGGAAATTCTTCGACGAACCCTGCGAATCTTACTAAAGACAAAAAATTACCAACGCGAATTGCGATCTGAAAATGATTTCCCAGTGCTTCCGGATTTCGGTCTGGCTGGTGAAACTGATATCGATCTACCTTCTAATTCATAACCTTCGAGTTCTTTGATGGCGTGTTGAGCCTCATCATCTACTTGCATCTCTACGAAACCAAATCCACGCGATTTCCCTGTGAACTTATCCATAATTACTTTCGCTGAGTTTACGGTTCCATAACCATCAAATAATTTTTTTAGGTCTTCATCTGTTACATGAAATCCTAAATTAGAAACATACATGTTCATAACAATAAATTAAAAAAGTTAAAAAAGACTGAGTAACAAAAGAAGTAGGAAGATTAATCGTGCAAAGGAGCAAAATATTTTCTAGTTACTTGATATTGTAGATTCTCAATAATGAACAACGAAGGTACACTTTTAAATGGAAGGAGCCAATAATATTTCTGTGATCGTTTTCAATCAAGAAATTCATTTTACAACATCACTTCATTAATGTTCAGGAATCTCGTCATAAAATTCATATTGTCAAGTTTTCTGATTGCAGTTTTTCCTGGTATGCCATCCATTTCAACATAACCATATCCGAGTGATTTACCGGTGAGATGATCACGGGTTATCGTTACAGAAATTACTTTTCCAAATTCAAAAAACAAACCGGACAAATGTTTCGCAGTTGTCATGAGACTTAGGTTGCCGACAAAAATTTTCATAAAAAGTATTTAAAAATGGCGGCCGTGTAGAACTGAGGAGAGAAGAATTAGCAGATCAGATTTTACAAAAACCACTGAATGGGGTAAGGTACGGGTATTAATCCGGTTAATCTAATTTATTTCCGTTAACATCCATTCACACTACTCACTGCGTTAATTGTGATACGGGCGCACTGCGCCGAAGACCTGGTAGATGATAAAAAACGAGACGAGCAGTATAAATAATCCGAATATTTTTTTTAGATGATCTCCCGGAATTTTTTCAGATAATTTCGTGCCGATTAATACTCCGATGGTGGCACCTGCAGAAAAACGAAATAAAAGTATCCAATCTATCGAAATGGTTGAATAGCTATTTAGAAAACCAAAGCATGCATTAATAGCGATGATGAGCAGTCCGGTCCCGATTGCTTTTTTCATCGGAACTCGTGCCCAAAAAATTAACGCAGGAATAACCAAAAAGCCGCCACCAATTCCTAATAATCCTGTTAGTATTCCTGTCAACAGGCCCTGGAGAAGAAGCGGCCTGGTTCGCATAGTGTGTCTTTCACTTTTATTAATTGTTACAGGCATTCCACTTTTCAACATTTTCAGAGAAGCGATTATCATAACGACCGCGAGCATCGTCATCAATAATGTAGTTTTTGACAGAGTAAAATTCCGGTCAGAAAAAATAACATCCGGAATGCCGGGAAAAATGATCCGTCGTGAAATCAGAACGCCGGTAGCAGACGGTATCCCGAAGAGCAAAGCCGTTTGCCAATCCAGTAAGTTTTTTATGTATGCCTTGACACTGCCGATCAGGCTGCTGAGTCCGACAACAAACATCGAGTATATGGAAGCAGATACCGGATCTGTCCGTACAATATAAACAAATGCGGGAATAGTTAAAATCGATCCGCCGGCTCCGATCAAACCCAATGAAAGGCCGATAACCAGAGACGCGGAATAACATGCAATCTCTCTCATGAAAATCTCTAAATGATTTAATGAACAATGATCAGTACAAGCCGTCGTGATCACTCAGCAGGTCGTGGCCATCTCTGCAACTTTCAATATTTGTAGTTGACCAGACAAACCGGTATAAGCCGGGATATAGGAGGTAAACGTTTTTATATCCCTTGTCGGTTAATTTTTTGCAAACATCTGCACTATGATCTTCCGCACTTGGCCCGGAACCGTATACCAGGAAGTAAGTTTGCTTATTTTTATTGGAAACAACATCATCTAGTTTCCGAACGACATCATCGGGTTTCCGATTGTCAATATGTATCGAATTTTTCATGTGACCAAGATTCAGATGTTCCTCTTCCGACTTATTTTCAAATTCCTTTGCCGGACGCGTATCCAGGATGACGATATCCGGATTTTGTCGCATCAGCTGTATTGAATGTTTAACGCCGATTATTTTATACTGCGGCGTTGCCACGATAACTTGCCTGATCAAATTTGCATCGGCGTTGTTATCTGTTTCGAGGTTGGCGATTCCTTCAAAGAGATTATACACATTCTGATAGCCTGATTCAATGAGTGTTGCCGCATAATGTGCACTGTTAGATCCACGCTGATCATAGATCAGGATTTTTTTTGATTTGGAAACCTGCAACGCGGTGAAATCTTTGTCAATTCACTTGGCCGGAATGTTCACGGCATTTTTGATGCGGCCGATATTATTTTGATTGATGGGATCGTTCGATTCAAATTGAGATTTGCTCCTGATATCGATAGTGAGCAGGTCGGGATCATGTAATATCAACTCACACGCAGGTGTAGCCGAAATGTTGACATACCGTGTGTTGGAAATATAAAATTTATTTTTATCGGGGAATGCCATGTTGTCCGCTTCATTCACAACACTCATGCCTCCATTAATATTGAAAACCTTCTTAAAACCATTTTCTGAAAGCAGTTTGCTCACTCTTCTGCTTCGCTGACTGTGTGAACAATAAATAAAAAAAGCCTTGTCGCTATCTTTCTTCAACTCTTCCAAATGGCTTGAGATCGAGTCAATGTCAATGTTTCGGGCACCTTTTAATCTACCCATGTTTAGATTCGAATAATTTGAAGTATCGGAATATTCTCCCGGCGTGCGCACGTCCAAGAGGATATATCCCGGATTTTCGTCCATAAGTTTACTTACCTGGTTTAAGTAAATTGCTTTATAACTTGTATTATCATATTTGAACGGCAGTTGTGCGCTACCTGAATAAAAACAGATAAAGGCAGCCAATTGCAGGCAGATGGATCTCATGGTTTTTTAATTTAATGAGTTAAAAGTAACCCGGTACTGTCGTGAAGAGGGTTACGAATTGGTTAGCGACAGCCAACAATGAGTTAAAAGAGTTAACGAAAGGTTAAGCGATAGTGAAGTGAACTGTTAACGTATTTATTTGCGACATCAAAGAACGAAGAATGGTTCTCTCAAAAAAAATCATTGGCGTTATCATTTCAGTGGCGATTGCTTCGTTCATTATTTTATTCGTCATTCAATTTTTCCTGATTAAAAAAGCTATTTCTGCCAATCGGCAGGATTTTTCGGGAAAAATGACAATCGTGCGAAAAGGTCTTTACACCGCTTTTCCTCCGCATATGAGTGATCACGATTTGATTGGTAGTGATACCGCAACGCAAAATCTTTTTCAAAAAGGCGAACCAACCTTGTTGATCGAGAAAATTCTCCGGTCAAAAATGGATTCATTATTAAAAGCAAACAACATTTTTCTGACATATTCACTTTCTGGGAGAGTTGCGAGGAAATGTTATTTGCATGGAACTCCGCTCGATATTGGCAAAAATCCTGCTATCGATGAGGCAGACTATTCGATTTGTGTTTGCTCAAATAGCAGACCCCATTCACTTGATATGGGACTTAGCTTTATCAACCTGCAACAACATTTGATCACCACGTCTTCCGGGATTATAATTCTGTGCGGTCTTGTGTTGCTATTGCTTGTCGCTATTTTTGCCTACGCATTTTATGTCATCAATAAGCAAAAGGCACTGGCCGAATTGAAGAATGACTTCATCAATAACCTGACACATGAATTCAAAACACCGATATTTTCAATTGGACTTACTTCGGGACTGCTTTTAAAGACGGAGGACATTGCTAAATCGGACAAGCTCAAAAATTATGTCGATTTAATTAATGCAGAAAATAGTCGGCTGCGTGTTCAGGTTGATAAAATTTTGCAAATGACAGCAATTGATTCCGGAAACGTGATGCTTGAAAAAAAGATGGTCGACATTCATAAGATTATTGAAAAAAATCTTGCAGGATTCAACCCGAAGGTGGCGTACGGTTAGCGTCGTTTCTTAAGGACGCGCTCCCTGATTTCGAGCGGTCTTCATCGAATCAAAGTCTTAGTTCTTTACCCGCTATTTCGAGTGCAG
>Ga0268264_10001877_pt1 | contig 19081 bp, 26 predicted proteins | sample KBSSwiS32_FD_190357 | JGI IMG/M metagenome (GOLD analysis project Ga0268264, IMG submission 190357) | Switchgrass rhizosphere microbial communities from Kellogg Biological Station, Michigan, USA - KBS Switchgrass S3-2 (SPAdes) (version 2) | ecosystem: Host-associated > Plants > Roots >...
CGCGAAAATGGACTAATTACAAGTGGGGAAACGTTTCGGTGTCGGTTGCGGGTGTCATTGGCAATTTGATCCTTCTGATCATTGGAATTATTGCGGCCAAAATCATGATCTCGCAGGGTTTTGACATCAGAGACTTTTTTGGCCAAAGCTCTAACCCCCTGGCGATCTTCGTCGGCTATTTGATGATACTCAATCTTTCATTGTTCGTATTTAATCTTCTGCCGTTCCCCCCGTTGGACGGCAGCAAGGTTTTATCGACCTTTTTGCCTTCGAGTTTTGAGCCCATCCTCGAGGTCATGGAACGTTACGGATTCCTCATCTTAATGGCACTGATCTATATCGGGGTCCTTCGCTTGATCATCACCCCGTTCTATTACGGTTTGATTTACATACTCGCTCTCTGATCTATGAAAAAACGCATTTTTAGCGGCGCGCAGCCGACGGGGGAGCTACACATCGGCAACTATCTCGGCGCCTTGAAGAATTGGGTCGCCCTGCAGGATGAATACGAGAGCTTTTACTGCATCGTAAATCTGCATGCGATCACGCTGCCGCAGGATCCGAAAATACTTCGGCAGAAAACGCTCGATCTTGCTCGAATTTATCTTGCTGCAGGGATCGATACCTCGAAGTCAACCGTTTTTGTTCAATCAGATGTTCCAGAACACGCGGAGTTGACCTGGATTTTGTCCTGCATCGCTCGAATGGGCGAACTCGAGCGAATGACGCAGTTCAAAGACAAAGGCAAGGGAAATACTGAGCGTGCGGGTGTCGGACTGTTTACTTATCCAGTCCTGATGGCTGCGGACATTTTGCTTTATCAAACCGATCTTGTTCCCGTTGGCCAGGACCAGAAGCAGCATCTCGAATTGACCCGCGATCTGGCTGAGCGTTTTAATCGCGATTTCGGCGAGACCTTCAAAATTCCAGAGCCTTATATTCCGCCCGTCGGTGCAAACATCGCTTCCTTGCAGGATCCGACGAAAAAGATGTCGAAATCGGACGAGAACCCAGCGGGCTCGATCTTCCTGCTTGATGACGCGGACACCATAACCAAAAAGATCAAGCGTGCGGTCACCGATTCCGGCACCGAGATCAATTTCGACGTTGACCGTCCCGCGATCAAAAATCTTCTCACGATCTATCAGCTACTCAGTGGAAAATCACCCGACGAATGCGTCTCCCATTTTGCAGGCAAAGGCTACGGACAATTCAAAGGCGAGCTGGCCGAGACGGTGATCGAGTTCTTACGGCCATTCCAGGAACGCGTCAAAGAATACGACGATCAAAAGCTAAATTCGATCCTAAAAGCAGGAGCCGAGAAAGCAAAAGGGGTCGCCGCGGAAACTTTGAAAAACGTTTATTCCAATACGGGTATTAAATAGTTTGCTGTGAAGGTTCGTGATGTCATTCGATTGATCGAGAAGGATGGCTGGATCCTTGCCCGCACTCGCGGCAGTCACAGGCAATATCGCCATTCTTCAAAAAATGGAATAGTAACGATCGCCGGGCATCCGGGCGATGAAGTTCATCCGAAAACCGAGCGTAGCATTTTGCGCCAAGCGGGGCTAAAATAAGGTTATGAAGGCTAAATTTCTCGTTATCGTTGAAAAAGGGCGATCGAATTATTCCTCGTATTCGCCCGATCTTCCCGGTTGCATTGCAACTGGAAAAACCGTCGAGGAGACCTTGGGTGCAATGCGTTCAGCGATCGATTTTCACCTCGAAGGTATGATCGAAAACGGTGACGAGATCCCGATACCGCGGTCGCTTAATGCTTATGTGCACGAAACCGATGAAATATCTGTCGACGATATCCTGACCAGTATCGAGACAGAACTGCCTGAAATGGCCCACGCCTGATCTCTCTCGCCCTTCAGATATGATCCTGCGCGCCTGATATCTCTTGTCCTTTCTAACGCCCGCGGTGCTACAATTAGGCAAACACTCTCGATCTTTCATTTATCGGAAAACGAAGGACTCTCCGTCTTCCCAGCACCAAAAAAGGAGGCAGTATGGCCGAAGCTAAAAAATCTTACGACATCCCAAAATTCAAAGAGCAATATGAGAATTACATCGGTGGCGAGTGGACCGCGCCGAAAAGCGGTGAATACTTTGATTGTATATCGCCGGTTGACGGCAGATCGTTTACCAAGGTCGCGCGTTCGAACGAGGCTGACATCGAAGCGGCCGTAGACGCCGCGCATGCAGCGTTTGAAACGTGGGGCAAGACCTCGGCGACTGAGCGAAGCAATATTTTGCTAAAGATCGCCGACCGGATGGAGCAGAATCTCGATATGCTCGCCCGCTGCGAAACGTGGGACAACGGCAAGCCGATCCGCGAGACCACCTACGCCGATCTTCCGCTGGCTACCGATCACTTCCGTTATTTCGCGAGCGTGATCCGCGCCGAAGAAGGGAGCGCGTCCGAGCTTGATCAAAACACACTTTCTGTGATCATCCGTGAACCGCTCGGCGTCGTCGGTCAGATCATCCCCTGGAACTTCCCTTTGCTTATGGCGACATGGAAGCTCGCGCCCGCTTTGGCGGCCGGAAACTGCGTTGTCATCAAACCAGCCGAACAGACGCCTGCCAGCATTTTGGTCTGGGCAGAACTGGTCGGGGATCTCCTGCCGAAAGGCGTATTGAACATCGTCAATGGTTTCGGCGTCGAAGCAGGAAAACCCCTTGCGACCAACCCGCGAATTGCCAAGGTCGCTTTCACCGGCGAGACAACCACCGGTCGCCTGATCATGCAGTACGCATCGCAGAATCTGATTCCGGTCACGCTCGAACTTGGCGGCAAATCACCAAACATCTTCTTTAAGAGCGTGATGGATGCCGACGACGAATTCTTCGACAAATGTCTGGAAGGTGCAACGTTGTTTGCCCTGAATCAAGGCGAGGTCTGCACATGCCCGTCGCGCGTTCTTGTCCAGGAATCGATTGCCGATAAATTTATCCCGCGATTCGTCGAACGCACCAAAGCGATCAAAATGGGCCACCCGCTCGATCCGACAACAATGATGGGAGCACAGGCCAGCCAGGACCAATATGAAAAGATCCTCAATTACCTGCAGATCGGCAAGGACGAAGGAGCCGAGGTCCTCTGCGGAGGTAACGCTTACAAGAATCCCGATCTCGAAGACGGTTATTACATCGAGCCGACCATTCTCAAAGGCCACAACAAAATGCGGGTCTTCCAGGAAGAGATCTTTGGCCCGGTTACCTGCGTCACGACCTTTAAGGACGAAGCCGAAGCCATCGAGATCGCCAACGATACACTCTACGGCCTCGGTGCAGGCGTCTGGACACGCGACGCTCACGAGCTTTACCGCGTCCCCCGTGCCATCCAGGCCGGCCGCGTCTGGGTAAACAATTATCACAGCTACCCGGCCCACGCCCCTTTCGGCGGTTACAAGAAATCAGGCTTCGGCCGCGAGAATCACCTGATGATGCTCGACCACTACCGCCAGACGAAAAATATGCTTATCTCATACGATAAGAAGGCAATGGGTTTCTTTTAAATAGAGTTTGCCCGCGAATAAGGCGACAACACCTCCTTCTTTTTCGCGGGCATTTGCTATTTCGCGGGCAAAACTTCTTATGATGGTTCGTGCCTATAATGATAAAATCAGCGTAGGTAAATATTTATGTCGAACACGGTTGAATTGACTCTGGAACTACCACCAAGCCTGACGAAGGACGAAACGCAGACGCTCCTCGCAATAAAACTGTACGAGACGGGCCATCTTTCGCTTGGACAGGCTGCCGAGCTAGCCGGCTACTCGAAGCGAGCGTTTCTGGAAGTTTTAGGCCATCACCAGGTACCGGTTTTTAATTACTCACCCGAAGACCTGCGCAAGGAACTTGGTTTGTGAAGGAACCGCTGGTTGCCGATAGCACTTGCTTGATAGCCCTCGAACGAGTAGGAAAGTTGGACCTTTTGCCGGAACTCTTTGCCCCAGTGTCGATTCCGCCTGCAGTGGAATCAGAATTCGGCAGGCAGCTCGATTGGCTGGAGGTTGTCGAATTGACTTCCCTGCACCTGGCTGATGCACTCAAAATGGTCGTTGGAAAGGGCGAATCCGAAGCGATAGCTTTGGCAGTACAAACAAAACGCCAATTAATAACTGACGATAAACAGGCGCGAACTGCCGCGGACCGGTTGGGTGTTTCCGTTTTTGGCACGATCGGTTTACTGGTACGTGCCAAAAATGCCGGAATTCTCGACGAGATCAAATCGATCCTTGACGACCTTGAGACAAATAGATTTTTTGTGAGCCGTGCCTTGCGAGAAGAGGTATTGAAAATTGTCGGGGAATGATGCTCGACCACTACCGCCAGACGAAGAATATGCTTATCTCCTACGATAAGAAGGCAACGGGCTTTTTCTAGGCAGAAACCCGAGCGGTAGCGAGGGTGCCCTTTGCGACCCGGGTTCTTTTGATTGATCTAAGCTGCGGAGCAGCGGCATGTTAGTAGCCCAAGGTGAAGCAAAGCGGAACCTGGGGTTACGACAAACCAACGAACTAAAGCCCCGTAGGGGCGACAGAATGTCATCGATCGTAACCAACAAGTTTTTCTATTAGCTGATGATCTTCTTCGGGGAACGGGACGAATACTCATGGGTTGAGTGGAATGATCGTGAGGCCTTTCTCCGAGATTTGCTGGAGGCGATTCCACAGCTCGTAGTGGGCCAATATCTTGTTAACACGTCATTCGACAGCGGAACTTTACCGCTTACTGAACCGGAGACCACCTGCGGATGGACTAAGGATAATGGTTTGACTCTGAGCCCGGCTATCGCTTCGGTCGAAGAAATTCCTTCCGACCAATACGACGAATGGTATGTGTTCCGGTCCCCTAGGCGATTCGACGACTACGAGGTTTTTGTGAATTATGGCGGCTTTTCGTTGCATAGCGATCTCTACATTGATGCCGCTGAGAGATTTTGGCGACAGTTGTCAATCATAGAGCCCGAGACCTACTTATCCGAAGGAGATAATCTGCTCTGTGTCACAAAGGATAGGGCACTTTATAGGCGGATCTCACAATGGCGGAAATCATGAGAGTTCCAAGGGTAAAAATCACCACCGAAGCCGCGAAGATTATCAATCAGCTTCGCGAGAAGAATGGCGAGTTGATGTTCCACCAGAGCGGCGGGTGCTGCGACGGTTCGTCGCCGATGTGTTATCCGAAGGATGAATTAATTGTCGGCTCGTCGGATGTTTGGCTGGGCGAGGTTGCGGGCTGCGATTTTTACATGGCAAAGGACCAGTTCGAATACTGGCAGCACACCGAACTGACGATCGACGTCGTAAAGGGCCGCGGAGCCAGCTTTTCATTAGAGATCCCGCTTGGGTTGAGGTTTGTCACGAAATCCCGAATATTCACGTACGAAGAATCACAATATCTCACAGACACGCGTTCAGGAGACACTGCAGAACATTTATGAACATGATCACAAACGACAAATCCCAAAGGATCGTCGAAACCATTGTATTGGCGCTTGCGATAATGATCCTGGCGTCATGTGATTTCAGAAGCGGGATAGCAAAACAGGAAGGGGAAAAGTTTAACGGAACTCCGACTCCGACGGTCTCGCCTACGCCAACGGCCGTACCTATCGATCCGGCCGATGTTATCCAGGTCGACACTTCGCAAAGCGGAGAGGACCTGGCGGTTAACCCAAATCAAAAGAATAAAACAGCAGCTTGTACAAAATACAACGAGGTAAACATAAACGGCGATTCGCACACCGTGACGATCACGGGAGTCTGTCGGCAAATAACGATAAACGGCGATAACAACAAAATAACCGCCGACGCATCGATGAGATTCGTCGTAAATGGAGTTGGAAATGATATTGGATATTTGAAATTTCCCAACGGCGAACGCCCCTCCGTGAAAGATAATGGCGATGGGAATGTCATAAAAAAGATCTCAGCAGATGCGTTGGCCAACAGCGCTTCAAACCCTAAATTGGCCAGCGATTCGTCCAAGAATAAAAGCGTAAAATGAATAACAGACCAAGATTGGGTGCCTCAAAACCTCGTTGAGACCCGCGCTCGAGATGCCGTTGAGTCCTCCGGCTGATCTAAGCTGCGGAGCAGCGGCATAATTGTAGCCCCAGGTGTAGCGACGCGGAACCTGGGGTAAACGATCCAACAAGAACCAAGCCCCGTAGGGCGACAGAACGAAAGACATAATGGCCCAGATAACCGTTTACGAAAAACCAACCTGCACAACCTGCCGCAAACTAAACAAGCTCTTTGAAGAAAAAGACATTGACTGGAAAAAGGTCAATTATTTTATCGAGCCTTTTACGGAAAATAAGCTCTCAGGACTTCTGAAAAAAACGGGCTTGAAACCCTGGGACGTGCTTCGGCGGGCCGAGCCTGACTTCAAGCTCGCTGGTATCGACAAGGACTCCAGCGACAAGGAGGTTATTGCAGCCATGGTCAAATTCCCCTCGATCATCCAGCGTCCGATCGTCGAGGTCGGTGACAAAGCGGTTCTCGCTCGGCCGATCGAGAAAGCCCTCGACCTGATCAGCTGATCCCAGGTAGCGTCAAAATACCCTTTCTCCCTCTTACGCTCTCGTAAACTATTGTTCCATCATGGGTTAGACGCAAGATCGGTTTTTTACGACCGCAGAATAAAGCCTCTTTCCACTTACTCTCGGTCTTTTTCCAGTTACTTTTGGCTCTTTTCCACTTACTTTCGGTCTTTTTCCAGTTACTTTTGGTCCTTTTCTAGTTACTTTTGACTCCTTTCTAATTACTTTTAGCTCTTTTCTAACTACTTTTGCCTCAAAAGTAACTACTTTTGGCTTAAAAGTAATTACTTTTGGCTTAAAGTTAATTACTTTTGGTCTTTTGTTAACTAACTTTGGCCTTTTTTCACGTGAATTTGGTCTCATTTCACGTGAAAATTGGCTCGCTTTCGCAAAAATAGTCGAAAGTTTTGAGCGTTCGCGTTCAAGAAAAATCGCTTATCGACGTCTATCGCATCATCGTTCTTTTGCTAAGATTGTTTTTGTATTTCGAAGAATATGAGTATTACAAACGGTAACGGCCACAAGCCGAAGGCTAAGAACGTCCTCGGCACTGAATTGAAGAGCTGCTCGACCGATCCCATGACCGGCTTTTATCGCGACGGTTGCTGCAATACCGGTCCAGACGATCTGGGCCGGCACACGGTCTGCATTGTCGCGACCGACGAGTTCCTCGCCTTCTCAAGATCGGCGGGCAACGATCTTTCAACACCGATGCCGGAATACGGTTTCCCTGGCGTCAAAGACGGCGACAAATGGTGCCTGTGTGTAACTCGCTGGCAAGAAGCGTTGGAGGCTGGAATGGCTCCGCGAGTCGACCTCGAAGCCACCCACGAATCCGCTTTAGAAGTTGTCAGGCTCGACGACCTTAGGCAATACTCTGCCGCCCAAGACTAGTATGCAGTCATGAACCCATGGCCCCTGGCCGATCCGATCGAGTGTTTTATGGAAGAACACAGAAAAAAGGAAATCGGCCTTTACGGTCTGACGATGATCGCCATCGGCTCGAGCATCGGGTCGGGCATTTTCAAAACTCCTTCGGAAATTGCCGGATACCTCCCAAGCGAAGGTTTGATGCTTCTTGTTTGGATGCTCGGCGGGCTGATCGCCCTTTCGGGAGCGCTGACCTTTGCCAAAATATCCGCACAGTTTCCGCAAGTCGGCGGATTTTATGTTTTCCTGAAGGAAGCATACGGCGGTTTGCCTGCATTTCTTTTCGGCTGGTCAATGCTCCTGGTGATCAACACGGGCTCATTGGCAGCGTTGAGTTTGGTTTTTACTTCGTATCTCGGTTCGTTCTTCCCATTATCGGACAATGCCCAACTGCTGATCGCCGTCATAACCATTGTTATCCTGACGGTGATGAATATCCTCGGGGTAAAATTCGGCAATATATTCGCGAGCATCTTCACTTCGGCAAAACTATTCGGAATTCTATTGGTCGTCTTTCTTGGGCTATTCTTTGGGGCGAACTACGGCGTCAATTTCTTCAACACCGGTTTTTCCGGAGGTCAGAACAATCTACCCGTAGTTTCCGCATTTGGCCTTGCATTGATCGGGGTCACATTTTCATTTGGCGGATACCAACATGCAACTTTTGTCGCCGCGGAAGTAAAAGATGCCGGAAGGGTCGTCCCGAAAGCTTTGGTGATAGGGATCGTGATCGTCTGTCTGGCGTATCTGACGATCAATATCGCCTACTTGCGGTTTCTCCCGATCGAGCAGATCGCCGCTTCAAAAAGCGTCGCTTCGGACGCGATCAGCACTATTTGGACCTTCGGCGGGAAGTTTGTTTCGTTCTTAATAATTCTGTCGGTACTCGGAACGATCGGAATTTATATTCTGACCGCCCCGCGAATATATTTTGCGATGGCCGAGGATAAGCTGTTCTTCAAAAAGTTCGCTGAGATCCATCCCGTTTACGGAACGCCGGTTTGGGCTATTGTTTATCAATCGATCTGGACAATTATCCTTCTTGTTTTTTGGAAAACGTTTTCAAATCTGATCACCTATGTCGTTTTCGTCGACGAGATCTTCTTTTTTCTGGCCGCGATAAGTTTTTTCATACTGATCAAACCCAAGAAACTAATTGGAATATTCCTGGCCATTATCTTTGTTGCGATGACGGCATTTATCATCCTCAACACCCTTTATGAGAAACCACAACAAGCCGTCGCCGGCCTTATTTTCCTTGCGATCGGATGTGTCTTCTTTGTGATATTTCGAAGGACAACGCAAAATTCAGAGAAATGAACCAATCCTTTATCATCAACCAGCTTGCCGAGGACCGCGAGAATTATTTTAACGCGGTCGCTCCCCCCATTATCCAGACAAGCAACTTTGCCTATCCAACCGTCGATGAATTTATTGCCGCGATCACGAATGAAAAGGATCAGCATATTTACACCAGAGGAAATAACCCAACCGTAAATATGTTGTGCAAGAAGATGGCGGCATTAGAGGGAGCTGAAGACTGTTTGATGTTGGGAAGCGGCTCCGCGGCGATCACCGACGCCGTAGTGTCACAAGTGAATGCAGGCGACCATATCGTTTCGGTGAAAGACCCTTACTCGTGGGCAACTCACTTGATGACGAAGATCCTGCCTCGATTTGATGTTCAGGCGACCTTCGTCGACGGTACACGGACCGAGAATTTTGAAAATGCGTGCACGGACAAAACGAAGTTGATATATCTCGAATCACCAAATTCGTGGACGTTCGAACTTCAGGATCTGGAGGCGATCGCCAATTTTGCAAAGCAAAAAGGGATCACAACTATCGTTGATAACAGTTACTGCACCGCTTTGTGCCAACGACCGATCGATCTTGGCATTGACTTGGTCATCTACTCAGCGACCAAGTACTATAACGGTCACAGCGATGTCGTTGCCGGTGCCATTTGCGGTTCGGAAGACAAGATCACAAAGATCTTTCATAACGAATTTATGACTTTCGGCAACATCCTTGCGCCGCAGAATGCATGGCTGATGCTCCGCAGCCTCCGTACATTGCCGATCAGGCTAAAACAATCTTCGGAAACCACTTTGAAGGTCATTGAGTTCCTGGAAAACTCCGCAAAGGTCGAGAGCATTTGGTATCCTTTTACTGATAATAATCCGCAAATTGATCTGGCGCGCAAGCAAATGAAAATGCCGATGGGAATGTTCACCATCGCGTTGAAAACCAGGGATGTAAGGTCGATCAAGAAGTTTTGCGAAACACTAAAATACTTTTTGATCGCCGTATCCTGGGGCGGACACGAATCTCTGATAATGCCCAAATGTGCTTTTGTGGGAGAAAATGATCCACAGGTAAGCATGATCCGGTTTTACATAGGATTAGAAGAAGCGGACGTTTTGATCGATGATCTGAAGCAAAGCTTGGAGCAGGTATAAAAGGGACGCTGACTGGGAATAGATGAATACAATCGAACATCTTCGAGGACTCTATCGCTACAATGACTGGGCAAATCGCCGCCTTATCGTCGCCCTTAAGGAAAACGAGATCGAAAAAGCTCGCCGCATCCTCGCGCATCTTCTGATCACTGAAAAAGAGTATTACGAACGGCTGTATGGAAAGGACTCTACCGGATTCGATTTCTGGCCTGATCTGAGCATTGCGGAGTGCAGCGAACTTGTTAAAGAATCCGCCGAGAGATTTGAAAAACTGCTTCGGAGATTCGAGGAAGAAGGCCTCGACCTTTATACTCGTTACAAGACAAGCGAAGGCGTCAGACACGAAAATGACTTCCGAGAGCTGTTGACGCATGTCGTCATTCATTCATCGATCCACCGCGGCAATATAATGCTCAAGATCCGGGAATCCGGATTTGCACCGCCGAAGATCGATTACATAATTTACTTGAGAGAGACGAAATACATCTAGATCTTGACCGATACAGAACCGGAACAATTTACTTTCGATTTTTTCAAGGAAGAGCCGCACATAGTCGGGGGGTCCTCGGATGAATTGAAGTTAACGCTCGGCAAATTCGCCGGCCCTCTGGATCTGCTGCTCTATCTGATCAAGCAGGAACAGGCAAATATATTCGATATTCCGATCGCCAGGATCACGGATGAATATCTCAAGTACGTCCGGCTGATGAAAAGCCTCGACATCGCAGTAGCCGCTGATTTCCTGGTGATGGCGGCAACGCTGATCGAGATCAAATCGAAAATGCTGCTCCCTCGCGACCCGTCCGCTGTCGAGGAAGAAGAATTCGAAGATCCTCGGAAAGAGCTTGTCGATCGCCTTCTCGAATATGAGAAATACAAATCGGCGGCGCAGATGTTGTATGAAAGAACCACGATCGAGCAGGCTGTGTTCGCTCGCGGTCGGATCGAGTCTGACGAAAATAACGCCGAGGTCGATGCATCGGTTTTCGATATCCTGACGGTTTTTCAAAAGATCCTTGCCCGCCACCGCGACGAAGTACAGATGGAGATCCAGCGCGAAGAGATATCGCTCGCCGATATGATCAAGACCCTGAAAAAACGCATCTTCGACGAGATCGAATTGAGCGTTACCGCGTTTTTTGAGGAGATGCACAATAAACGCGAACTTGTAACAGCGTTTATCGCCGTGCTCGAGATCGTCCGAACCGAAGGCATCAAGCTAATGCAAAGCAAGACCTTCGGCGATATTATTTTGAAGAAAGTTTAAATGGACGCAGCAGAAGAAAAGCAATCAAAAACCCCAGCGGAATTGATGGCGATCGTCGAGGCATTGATATTTGTCTCGGAAGAGCCGATCACAACGAAGGTGCTGGCCGATGTGTTGGAAGAAAACCGTGAAACGATCGCCGCGGCGGTCGAAGAACTAAAAAACGAATTCGAAGCGCGCGAGGGCGGCCTGCAACTGCGCGAGATCGCAGGCGGTTGGCAGATATCCACTCGAACAGAGTTTCACGAAGAGGTCCGCAAATATCTAAAGACGCGGCCATCGGCAAAACTGTCGCTTGCCTCTCTCGAAACTCTAGCGGTGATCGCGTATAAACAACCTGTTACCGTGCCGGAGATACTTGAGATCCGCGGTGTTCAATCCGCATCAGCTATCAAAACGCTCCTCGACAAACGACTGATCGTCGCGAAGGGCCGCAAAGAAACGGTCGGCCGGCCAATGCAGTACGGCACATCGAAAGACTTTCTGATTCAATTCGGTTTGAAGGATCTCAGCGAACTGCCAAGCATCGAGGATTTTGAGGACTTAGTACAATAGCTCCCTGCCGGTCGTGTTTCCGCCTTAAATATGAACGAACGTTTACAAAAGATCATTGCCCAGGCAGGCCTCGCTTCGCGCCGTGCCGCCGAAGAGCTTATTAAGAACGGCGAGGTGACAGTCAACGGCGAGATCATCACCGAACTCGGCACAAAAGCCGATCCCGAAACGGATCACATCAAGGTTCGCGGCAAACTTATAAATACCGCTCTAAGAAACAGGATCAATGCATACATCCTCCTCAACAAACCAAAAGGCTATCTCTCAAGCGCAGCCGATCCCGAGGGGCGAAAGCTTGTGACCGATCTCGTCAAAGGACATGGCAGGCTTCATCCGATCGGGCGACTCGATTACAACAGCGAGGGATTGATCATCCTGACGAACGACGGTGATTTCACCAATTTCGTCGCTTCGTCAAAGAAGATCCCTAAGGTATACGAAGTAAAGGTCAAAGGTATTCCGACAGATGTCGCGATCAGAAAACTGATCCGGGGTGTTCGCCTCGAAGATGGTTTTCGGACAGCGCCGGCAGACATAAAAACTCTAAAGCCGACTGACAAGAATGGATGGTATGAGGTAACGCTTTACGAAGGCCACAATCAGCAGATAAGAAAGATGTTCGATTCGATCGGACACTCGGTCGTCAAACTCAAGCGAATCGCCATCGGCCATGTACAGGATAAATTTCTCAAAGTAGGCTCCTATCGGTTCCTCGAGCCTTCGGAAGTTAGTCAGTTTCGAGATCCTCAGCGTCAAAAGGTAAAGCCTGCCGGCCGCAAATGATCCGATTGATCAGTGGAACAAGATTACACGCGTAGCAGCGAACCGTGCTCAACCATTAAGCAAAGATCCTGAACCACCTTTATTCCTGTCGCAGCGAGTGTCTCGGCGACTTCATCATTTCTTATTCCCAACTGAAACCAGACCGCCCTAGGCTTTTTCTCCAATATCTCATCCGTGTGCTTTGGTATATCTTCCGATCGCCTGAAGACATTCAAAAGGTCTATCTCACCGGGCACGTCCACTAATCTTCGATAAACGGGCTGTCCAAGTATTTCACTCACCTCCGGATAATAAACCGGAACGGGAATGATCTCGTATCCCGCTTCCGCCATGTATTTAGCAACGTAAAACGCCGGTTTGCTCGAGCGCGTTTCGGGCTTTATCCCAAGAACCGCGATCCGGTGTGTCGCTTGAAGCAACTGTCTGATCTCATCATCCGATGTAAGGAGATTTTTCTTGTTTTCCATTAATCAAAAGTTTAACGCCCAAATATCACGGATTCAAAACTTCCGCAGCTCTGTAATTTGGCTTAGAAATATCAGTTATGCTAGTATAACTGTTTCTTATACAGATAAATTATTATGAATTTTGAACTTTCCGAAGAGCAGCAGCAGATCAAATTCAGTGTCCGCGAATTCGCCGAGAGCGAGATATTGCCGAATGCCCTGGAGTGGGATGAAACACAACATTTTCCCGATGAATTAAGACCAAAGCTCGCTGAGCTAGGACTTTTGGGCATCTTGTTTCCTGAAGAATACGGCGGAGCCGGGATGGGCTACGTTGAATATGCGACGATCATCGAAGAACTTGGTCGGGTCTGTGGTGCGGTTGGCTTGTCGGTCGCCGCTCACAACTCGCTTTGCTCGAATCACATCTACAACTTCGGAAGCGAAGAGCAGAAACAAAAGTACCTGGTCCCGCTTACGCAGGGTGAAAGCTGGGGCGCTTGGGGATTGACCGAATCGCAGGCCGGATCGGACGCCTCTGGAACACGCACGACCGCCATCCGCAGTAATGGTGGGTGGAAGGTAAACGGATCCAAGAATTTCATTACGCACGCGATCGCCTGCAATACACTTGTTGCGGTTGCTGTGACCGACAAGACGAAAGGTAATAAGGGGATCTCCGCATTTATATTCGATAAATCGATGGAGGGCTTTCGGTCGGACAAGAAAGAGAACAAAGTCGGAATGCGTGCGTCGGAAACGGCTTCAGTTGTATTCGAGGACTGTTATGTTCCCGATGAAAATCGCCTTGGCAACGAGGGCGAAGGGTTTTTGCAGGCTATGCAGGTTCTCGATGGCGGACGTATCTCAATAGCTGCCCTCTCCGTAGGGATTGCGCAAGGAGCTTACGAAGCTGCCATTAAATACGCAAAGGAGCGGCAGCAGTTCGGAAAACCGATCGCGGAATTTCAGGCCATTCAATTCAAGCTTGCTGATATGGCTACGCAAATCGAGGCCTCGAGACTTCTTACTTTGCAGGCAGCAGCGCTCAAGGACGCCGGCAAAAAGACAACAAATCAGTCCGCAATGGCAAAGCTCTTTGCCTCAGAAACTGCAGTTCGTGTTTCGGAAGAATCCGTTCAGATCCATGGCGGCTACGGATACACCAAAGACTATCCCGCCGAGAAATACTGGCGGGATTCCAAGCTCTGTACGATAGGCGAAGGCACCTCCGAGATCCAGCGCGTCGTTATTGCAAAGCAGCTCCTGAAAGCCTAGTTTCTTAGGTACAATTCTGCCCACCGATCTTTACCGGGTAAGCCATGAAACATTTCTGTGTTTCATGTTGCATAGTTGCAACGCTTGCGCTATCATCGCAAAGCTTTCGATAAAATCAAATAGCGTTAAGGAGATTCACATGAGTACAAGTACTGCCGCGAGCACGAATAATATTGCTTCCGCACTTGTTGCGGAAATGGAACAAGAAGCCGCTGTCGCCAGAAAATGTCTCGAGCGCGTTCCCGCTGAAAAGTTCGATTGGAAACCACATGAAAAATCCATGACCTTTGTCCGTCTTGCCTCGCATGTAGCGGAAATGTTTGGCTGGACACCACCAACGTTGGAGCATCCGGAACTCGACTTCTCGAAGATGGACTACAAACCGGCGGAACCAAAAACGACTGAGGAACTGGTCGAAATCCTGGACAAAAATGTGACTGAAGCGATCGCTTGCTTGAAAAATACGCGCGACGAAACGTTCATGGAAGACTGGACAATGCGAAACGGCGAACAGGTCTATTTCACGATGCCAAAGATAGCCGTCATGCGCTCCTTTGTGATGAATCACATTGTCCACCATCGCGGTCAGCTATCTGTATACCTTCGGCTTAACGACATTCCGGTTCCTGCAATGTACGGTCCATCCGCGGATGAAGGTAAAATGTAGTTTCATAATTCTTAGGAGGTAATACACTAATGCCAATAAATGAAGGATTTGTTAAAGAAGTACAGCAGGAATCGGTTGCGACACGAAGCATGCTCGAGCGCATTCCTCCTGAAACATTCGATTGGAAGCCTCACGAGAAGTCCATGACAATGGGACGCTTGTCTGTGCTGGTCGCTGACATGTTTGGCTGGTTCGAATTAATGATCGATCAGGATGAGCTCGATTTTGCAAAGGGATACAAGCAGCCGGAGCCGAAGACCACAAAGGACCTGGTCGACTTTTTCGATAAAAAACTCGAAGCAGGCCTCACGAGCCTGAAGAATGCCGACGATCCGGTATTTTCGCAGAAATGGACGCTACGAAACGGTGACGCCATCTACATGGTCACCACCAAACTGGAAGTTGTCAGACAAACCATTAATCACATGGTCCATCATCGCGGACAGCTTTCGGTATTCCTGAGACTCAAGGATATTCCGGTGCCGCCCATCTATGGCCCGTCTGCGGATGAAGGCCAGATGTAGAACAGCCACGAATTTGGTTTTTCAGATCGCGGATGATTAAAGTCATCCGCGTTTTTTCATTGTGAAAAATCAATAAAAGTGTGAATATTATTTTGAAAACATTTGGATGAAAGGACTTAGAGCCATGCATGAACTAAAATTCACTGCGATCTACGAAAAGGCAGAAGAAGGTGGATATATCGGCTACGTCGCCGAGCTTCCTGGCGCGAATACGCAGGGCGAAACCCTCCAGGAAACAAGGGAAAACTTGAAGGACGCTGTGGAAATGCTTCTGGAATGTTATCGCGAGGATGCCGAAGCGAGGTTTTCGCAAAGCAAAGATGCTACAAAAGAAGATCTGATACTTCAGGCTGCCTAAGATGAAGAGAATCGATCTGATCCGTCACCTTGAAAGGTCGGGCTGCGTTTTGTTTCGAGAGGGAGGTAGGCATTCAATATACAAGAATCGGGAAAAAGGGCAGATGACCTCCGTACCGCGCCATCGTGAAATAAAAGAAAATCTTGCAAGGAAGATTTGCGACGATCTTGGAATTCCTAGAAAATAACGCTTCGCCAATGGAACGCAAATAATCGACGCATCAACGCCGCACCTGAAATCGCTCGAGGCAACCATGAAGAAGCTCTGTCGAATAATTTTCGCACTCCTCTTTGTAACCCTTAACATTTCTGCTCAAAAGCGCACTCCAACCTTTGGCCAGTACCCTGCAAAAGTGGAACAGGCCAGAGTCCGCGGCATAGATTTCAAGAGAAATCCGGATGCCCGCTCTTTCAAGACGCGGTTAAGTGAGGCTCTCAAGGGCGGCGTCAATTTCGCCGGCCATTACGCAGTTGCGGGGTGGGGCTGCGGTACAGGATGCATCAGCGGAGGGATCATCGATACTCGCACGGGAAATGTCTTTTGGCCTGAACAGTTTCACGACATTGGCGTCTGGTATGGAAAAGACGAATATGCAGATGAACCCGTGAAATATCGAAAGAATAGCCGACTGTTCGTGATCGTGGGTGTGCCGGGCTCAAAGGAAGGGACACCCGACAAGCCCTCCGGTGCGTACTACTACGAGTGGGTAAACAACAAGCTGAGGCTTATCAAATTTGTTCCGAAGAAGATGGGTGAATGAGGGTTTCCGAGCTGGTTCGTAAAGTTTTGGGTGGTGAGCCGCGCTCCATCGCGCGTGCGATCACCGTGATCGAAAACGGCTCCGACGACTCGGCAGAGCTGATGAAGGAGATCTATCCTGCAACGGGGCGTGCGGTGATCATCGGCATCACAGGCTCGCCGGGAGCGGGAAAGTCTTCCCTTGTCGACAAGCTCGCTCTTTTCTACAAGGAAAAAGGCGAAAAGATCGGGATCATCTGCATTGACCCGTCCAGTCCATTTTCCGGTGGTGCGATCCTGGGCGACCGCATCCGGATGGCAACGCTCGGTCTCGATAAAAATGTCTTTATCCGTTCGATGGCGACCCGCGGCAATCTCGGAGGGCTTTCACGCGCGACGGTTGATGCCGTTGCGATCCTTGACGCTGCCGGCTTTGATAAAGTGATCGTTGAAACTGTTGGCGTCGGGCAGGATGAGGTCGAGATCGTCAAAACCGCCGATGTATCCGTAGTAGTTCTTGTTCCGGGAATGGGCGACGACATCCAGGCTATTAAAGCAGGCATAATGGAGATCGGCGATGTCTTCGCTATAAATAAGGCCGACCGCGAAGGCGTCCTGAGAACACAAAAGGAATTGGAGTCGTTACTGAGTCTTGCTCATCGTCCCGACATGTGGAACCCGCCGATCGTAAAGACCATCGCCACCGAAAGCAAAGGCATCGAAGACCTTGTATCTGCAATCGAATCCTACTGCGCGTTTCGTGTCGAAGGCGGCGAAGGGATCATCGCGAGGCGACAAGCCGTCGCCCGTTGGAGGCTTTTAGAGCTATTGCAGGAGCGATTGTTAAGCGATCTGCTGAAAAGAAACGGCACTAATGAATTGCTGGAACGTCTGGCACTGGAGATCGCCGAGAGAAAAAGTGATCCGTATTCTGCGGTCGAGGAATTAGTCAAGAATATGTAAGCGAACTCTTATGAGGTCAAAACTCTGTCTGCTATTATTCTTTTTTTTGCTGGTCTTTTGTTCGAAGACCTTCGGCCAGGACAATCAGCTCGAAGTCTCCCTAGTCGGAAGAACGGCGGACAAATTCTTCAACATAGACTTCCGTAAACCAATACGATTGGATACTTTCGTATGGGATCTCTTCGATTCCACCGCAACGCCTGCAGGCATTTCGTTCGCGAAGGATGAGGATGTTTATTCGGAGAAATATGAATTCCGGCCGAGCACTCCCAAGCTAGGGGATATCTTAGATTCATTCGCGCAAGCGACCGGATATTCATGGCGGGAATCAAATGGCGTGGTAAATATCTTTCCGGCGCAAGATTATTCGATACTAGACACCCAGATCTCACGATTCGTTGCTGACAAGGAATATCCTTCAGATCTGCGCAAGAAACTGATTGAAACGCCCGAGTTTCAAAAATATCTACACGATAGAAATTTGATCGACAGAGTCCCCGACCCGATGAACAAACACGGATTTATTACAATCGGCCCTATTGGAAGACCAGATCCACGGTCGAAAATCTCTTTTGAGCTTACCAACGCGTCAGTCCGCGAAATATTGAATGAAATTGTCCGAAAACGGGCAAATGGTCTTTGGTCCTATCGCGAATACGATCTTGTTGACGATAACGATTCTTATTCAATGTACAGGCTCGAATTGTAACGGAGCTTATGAAAATTAACCATCTCGGAATCGCGACCAAAGGTATCGATGAAGCTCTAAAATTCTGGAGTGACGCCCTTGGCCTCGAACATGTGCATACCGAGGTGGTCGAGGATCAGAAGGTTCGGGTGGCAATGCTCCCGGTCGGTGAAAGCCGCATAGAGCTGCTTGAACCTACAAGCGAAGATTCTCCAATTTCAAAGTTTCTCGAGAAACGCGGAGGCGGGATACACCACATTGCGGTCGAGGTTGAAGACATCCGGGCCGCCTTAGCAAAACTAAAGGCGAACGGAATGCGCCTGATCGACGAAACCCCACGAATAGGCGCCGAGAATTGTCTCGTTGCTTTTGTCCACCCAGCATCCACTGGCGGCGTCCTCCTCGAATTGGTTCAAACCGACCATTAACGCCTGGCAGTCAGCATATTTAATAAGGTTTTCGCACGTCTATTGAAAGTTGCTTTCACTATTTGGTGCTTTTCGATGCTTTGTTTCTATAGTTTCGGGAGGCTTTTTCTATAGAAATATTGGTTTTTTTCTATAGAAATATCGGTTTTTTCTATAGAAATATTGGCTTTTTCTATAGAAATATTGAGTTTTTCTATAGAAATATTGAGTTTTTCTATAGAAATATTGAGTTTTTCTATAGAAATATTGAGTTTTTCTATAGAAATATTGGCTTTTTCTATAGAAATATTGAGTTTTTCTATAGAAATATTGAGTTTTTCTATAGAAATATTGGCTTTTTCTATAGTTTTGGATACGTTTTCTATAGAAAAAAGGACTTTTTTTACAGTTTTTGAAGGTCAATTCGGTTGTTTTGACCGAACGGGCATTCAT
>Ga0268264_10001882_pt1 | contig 19054 bp, 16 predicted proteins | sample KBSSwiS32_FD_190357 | JGI IMG/M metagenome (GOLD analysis project Ga0268264, IMG submission 190357) | Switchgrass rhizosphere microbial communities from Kellogg Biological Station, Michigan, USA - KBS Switchgrass S3-2 (SPAdes) (version 2) | ecosystem: Host-associated > Plants > Roots >...
AGCATCGTCGCCGCTCAACTGAGGTGATGATCTCGACACGTTCGTTCGTCATGTGACTATTCCTGTGAATAGTCACATGACTCACACCCTCAGCCGATCAACAAGGCGGCCGCTATCGGATGGGTACGATCATATTGGCTCTTATTGCGTTCTTCGCCGCATATGCCGCTTTCCGCCAACTCCAAACCTATAAGTTATTTGAAATCTTGAAATTTCTGGAACGGCCAGAATTCCGCGCGGCTAGACGAATTGTACTGCGCGAAATTTATCCGAGGAAGGATGTAGATTGGTGGCTCGATCCACAGAACGGTGATCAGTGGGAAGGATCCGGGTCAGAAGTTTGTGCCAGCTACGACATACTTGCCAGAATGATCGAATACGACCGCTTGGGGCCATTTCGTCCTAACTACGGTAGTTTCTTTCGGCGCTATTGGGCACGAAGCATTATACAGAATCACGATGCCCTGGAGAGATTTTTGGTTCATCGACGGAAGTCTTATCCAGAAATGTACAGTGCATTCACGGACATTGCTGTGTCTGCCAAGAATGAGGTCGGAACGATGGCCTCACCCAACTGAGAAAATTTCAAACCAAGACGCCATTGCAGCGGTTGCCTGGAGTGCGCGACTACATCCGATCGGCGATCATGTGGGCGATCCGGCTGCGACGACGGCGCAGCTCAACCACGTCTTCATCCGGAAACGGACGGCGGCAGCAAAGGCACAGGTAATCGTGGTACATTTGCAACATTGAAAGAGAGATACCCATTTTGGGTCCCTGTGTGGATCAAAGCAGTGCGACTATAGCACACGACGCCGATCTCCGTTTGAGAAACGTTCGTCGGCCGATCACTGCGGCAGCTCGATGGGTAGAGCTTGTAGGATGGGTGGAGCGAAGCGATACCCATCAATTGCATTTGCGAAGATGATGGGTTTCGCGAAGGGCTCAGCCCCCTCCTACGCACTGCCAATGAATGATCTTGCTGCAGCAACGTCATCGCGAATCCATCCCCTGCGCCACCACTCGTTACCCGCGAAAGTGGATGATCCAGTACGCCGCGGCTTCGCGGCTCCATCTCGGCGTCTCCGGAATACTGGGTCGCCCGGTCAAGCCGGGCGATGACAGCGGTGTGTGACGTCGGCTGCTCAGCTCGCAGCAACCGTTAGACGGCGGTGCCGGCGACGCGATAGACTAGCCTGTGTTCGCCGGTGATCCGAGACGAGCGCCAACCTTGCGGGCACCTCCGCACGGGTATCAAGATACCTCGTGGCTACTTTGCATGGGGTTGTTTTCAATATTTTGGTCCGGGGCGGCTCCGTGCCGTGGTCGGACGCTCCCGAGGCACCTCTCGTCATCACCCGCGAAAGCGGGTGATCCAGTACGCCGCGGCCTTGGGGCTCCATCTCGGCGGCTGGGGAATACTGGGTCGCCCGGTCGAGCCGGGCGATGACAGCTGTGTGTGACTCCTCGCCGATCAGGTGAGGGGCTCCTTTGCATGGGTTGTTTTCGACATTTGAATTGGGAGCGAGGGCCCCGCCGTATCTGCGCTCACGCCACGCTTTCGAGATACGCCTCTTCCGCGGCCGCGATCGCGTCGGGGGTTCCGACATGCATCCAGACGCCGTCGAGCCTGAGCCCGAACAGTCGCTCCTGCTCATTGGCGCGGTCGAACATCCGGGTCAGCGAGAAGTCGCCGGCGGGCGCATCGGCGAAGATGGCGGGCGACATGATCGCGGCGCCGGCATAGACGAAGGGCACCACCTGGTGCTCCCGGCGCTTGCGCAATGCGCCGTCCGGCAGCATGGCGTAGTCGCCGCGGCCGCCATAGCCGATGCTGCTCGCGGTCGGCGCCATCAAGAGCAGGATGTCCATCCGCGCGGGATCGAACGTATCGGCCAGTCGGCCGAGGTTGGACTTGACGCCGTCGATCCAGAGCGTGTCGGAATTGACGTGGAAGAACGGGTCCGGCCCGAGCAGGGGCAATGCCTTGACCACGCCGCCACCGGTGCCGAGCACCTCGTCGCGCTCATCGGAAATGGTCACGCGCGGCCGCGTGCGCGAGGCGACATGATCGATGATCTGGTCGGGCAGGTAATGCACGTTGACCACCGCCTCGGTGACGCCGGCCTCGGTGAGCCTGTCCAGCACATGGTCGAGCAGCGGGCGGCCGGCGACGGGGACCAGCGGCTTCGGCATCTGCTCCGTGAGCGGACGCATGCGCAGGCCTAACCCGGCGGCGAGGACCATGGCTTTGGTTGGCTTGACCGACATGTTCCGGAAGTTCTCGAATGAGTGTTTGCGGGGGCTCTCAGCGGGTTCGCTGGCGATCGGAGCAAATGCCATCGAAGCACGAGACCATCACGCCGATTCGCGCGAATGGCTCGATTCTAGCATTCGCAGCCCGTTTAGCGAGCGCAGATGACGATTCTGCGACCGTGGCCCGAATCCCGGCTCAGGCCTCGGCGGCCGTGCGACGCGTCGCCGCAGCTTTCTTTTTCTTGTCGCCCTGCTTGAGGAAATTGACGCCGATCTGGTCGCCGTTGACCCAGGCCAGTTCGCAGCGGCGGTAGGCCAGGCCGGTCGACGACAGCAGCAGGAAGAATTCCTTCAGGTGCAGGCCTTCGACCGATCCATCGATGGTCAGCTTGGCGCCGGTCTCGGAGACGTCTTCCATGGTGCATTCGCGCCGCCAGGTGCCGTCGATGCCCATCATGTGCGCAGGGAAGCCGCGCTCGAACACCACCCGCTCGCCCTTGCGCCGTTCACCCGCCATGTGGTCGCTCCCGACGTTTGCAGAGCATGACCCGCGCCAGTCGCGGCGCGGCCCGCTGCCATGTTACGGAGCGCCCGCTAACGGACGGTAAATCCGGACAGGTCGGAGCGATGGTTATCAGGGTCGTAACGGCAGCGCAGACGTAGGAGGCATCGCCTCATGTGGCCGGGGGCGGAACGTTGGTGACATACCATTCCCGAACCGGTGCCAGCGCCGGATGCGCCAGCGAGCGGTTGAGGTAAGTCCAGATCCGCGGCTGGTGCCGCAGATATTGCGGCTTGCCATCGCGCCGGTTGAGCCGGGCGAAGGTGCCGAGCAGGCGGGTGTTGCGCTGCGCCGACATGATCGCGTAGGTCGCCGCGAATCCGGCCGGATCAAAACTCTTCTCGGCTTCGCGACGCGCCCTGATGTAGCGGGTCAGAAGCGTCAGTTCGAGCATCTCCGGCACGTCGATCCGGGCATCCTGCAACAGCGACACCAGATCGTAGGCGGCCGGACCCAGCACCATATCCTGGAAATCGAGGACGCCGACCCGTGCGATGCCGGCGCGGTCGTCGAGCCAGATCAGGTTGGGCGAATGGAAGTCGCGCAGCATCCACGTGGTCGCGGCCGATGCCGGCTCCTGCAGCAGGTTGCGCCACATCAGCATGAATTCGGCACGCAGGTTGTTGGTCAGCACGACGCCGCGATCCGGCAGGTACCATTCCAGCATCAGCGAGATCTCGACCAGCATGGCATCGGTGTCGAAGGTCGGGATCCGATAGGTGACCTGGGGCACCAGCGGCAGCACCTCGGGCAGGCGCTGCCGGTGCAGCGCGGCCAACAGGTCCGTGGCGGCCTCGTAACGCTCCGGGATCGGCGCCGGCGGATCGCCTTCGATCACGCCGTCGGTGCCGAAATCCTCGGTGATCAGGAATCCAATGTCGATGTCGGCGTGCTGGATCGCAGGCGCAGAGAAGCCAAGGGCGCGCAGGCCGTTGGCGATGGCGACGAATGGCTTGACGTCCTCGGCCAGATGCACGGCGGCGCTGTAGGATTTGCCGTCATGGATCGCCGGGCCGTCGGGCCGCTTCGGGGAATTCATCAGGATGACGGATTTGTCGTCGCGGACCAGTCGGGCATAGGAGCGGATCGAGGCGTCGCCGGCCATGCGCCGGCGTTCGGCATCGGCATAGCCGGCCGCGGCCAGGAATTCCCTGAGTGCCTGCAGCCGCGCCACGAGGGGGGCGGCCTTGCCATAGCCTGTGATTTCGGCGGCGCGCGCGGTCGAGCCGAGTGCGGGGCGGTGACTGAGGGCGACGTCGATCCGGTCCGGCGGCAGCGCGCCGGCCGCGCGCTCCGGCCATTCCATCAGCACGACGGTGGCCTCCGGCATCGGTGACAGCCCGATCTCCTCCAGCTCCGAAGCATCGCCGATACGATAGAGATCTGCATGGACGAGGGGGAAGGGCGGCAGGTCGTAGGCCTGCGCCAGCGTGAAGGTCGGGCTCGGCACTTCCAGCGCATCGTCGCCGGCCAGATAGCGGATCATGGCGCGGGCCGCGGCGGTCTTGCCGGCGCCGAGGTCGCCCGACAGCGTCACCACATCGCCCGGGCCGATCAGAAGCGCCAGGTCGGCCATGAGATGCGCGGTGGCGGTTTCATGGGCCAGCGCCACCGAGAATGTCGCGGTTTCAGTCATTCCGCGGCGTTACGATGCGCGGCCTGATCGGTCGGAAAATCGCAGGTCACCGTGGTGCCCTTGCCGACGACCGAATCGACACGCACCTTGCCCCCGTGCAGTTCGACGAAAGAGCGCACCAGCGACAGCCCGAGGCCGGCGCCGCGGCGGCGCGATCCCTGTGAGTGACTCTCGAACCAGTCGAACACCTTGTCCTTGACGTCGGGTGCGATGCCGGGGCCCGAATCGGTGACGGTGAAGACGATGCTGCGATCCGTCCGCAAGGCGCTGACCCCGACCGTGCCGCCCGCCGGCGAGAATCCCACGGCGTTGGCGAGCAGATTATACAGCACCTGAACGACGCGTCGCTCGTCCCCGACGAAGCTGCCGATATTGGGATCGATCTCGACGTCGAGCCGGATGCGGTCGGTCGCGAGCCGGTCCTGGATGCCTTCGGCCGCGGCTTCGATCGCCTTGCGGGCATCGACGGGGCCAAGCTCCAGCTTCATGGCGCCAGCATCGATGGTGGCGAGATCGAGAATGTTGTTGGTGAGCGCGAGCAGCGCGTTGGTCGATTTGGTGACGTAATCGAGATATTCGGCCTGTTTCGGCGTCAGCGGACCGGTCGCGGGATCGCTGAGGAAATGCGCGAAGCCGATGATCGTGGTCAGGGGGGCGCGCAGTTCGTACGACACGTGGTGGACGAAATCGACCTTCATCCGTCCCGCAGCCTCGAGCGCCTCGTTGCTCTCGCGCAACGCCCGCTCGACATTCTCGGTATCGGTGATGTCCTGGAAGGTCAGCATGGTGGCGCCGTCCGGCAGCGGCCGGCTCATGCAGTCGAGCACGCTGCCGTCCTTGCGTTCCAGCTTCAGCAGCACGTCGGTTCGGTTTTCGATTCCCGTGATCGCCTCGCGGATGGTCCGCCAGGCGGTCGCATCGTCAAACAGCGGCCTGCACCAGGTCTCGACGGTGTCGATGTGCGGCTCGTCGCGCAGCGCCTCGCTCGACAGCTTCCACATCTTGGCGAAGGCGGGATTGAACAGCTGCGCCCGGCCGTTGCTGCCGAACACCGCGACGGCCTCCGCCAGGCTGTCGAGGGTTTCGCGCTGGACCCGGATCAGGCCGTCGAAGCGCCGAGCCAGAGCGAGGCTTTCGGTGACGTCGTCGAACAGATAGGTGACGCCGCCTTCCGGATTGGGTGTGGTGACGACGCCGAGCGCGCGTCCGTCCGGCAGGTACCAGGTATCCTTGGCGGCTTCGACCGCCCGGTAGGCCTCATGCAGCTTGGCCTTCCAGGCCCGGAAGTCCGGCTGTTCGGGCAGCTTGCGCGCGGCGCGCAACTGGTCGAGCACGCTGGAATCGTCGGGATGGCCGTCGAGGAAGGCCGGATCGAGGTCCCACAGCCGGCGATAGGAGTCGTTATAGAACGCCAGCCGGCGCTGGCCGTCGAACAGGGCGACGCCGGATGACAGTTGATCGAGGGTCCGGCGATGGGCCTCCGCCATCCGCACCAGCGCCGCACTCAGCGCATCGGCCTCGCTGGCGTCGATGGCGATACCGACACTGCCGCCGTGGACATTGACCGCGCGCACGTCATAGATCCGGCGTTCGCCGCCCACCACGATCGGCAGCCTCGCATTGAAGCTCTGGTGCGTCTGGAGTGTGCGTTCCATGCTGGCGCGGTCGTTGCTGTCGAGCAATTCCAGTCTTCGCCCGATCGCGTCGGCGGCGCCGGCGGCTTCGGTCGCGCGCGCGTAAGCCGCGTTGGCGTAGCCGAGCCCGCCCTCGGCTGGCCGGGTCCAGATCGGCCAGGGGGCCGTGTCGGCGAAGCCGCGCAGCATCCTGGTTTCGTCGATCAATGCCTGATGCTGCAGGTTCACTTCAGCGAGCTCTCGCCGCAATCCGGTCAATTCGCGCAATCGCACCACCGCCTGGCCGCCGATGGCGCGGCCCATGGCCTCGATGGCGTGACCGTTCGATGTGGTCAGATTGAGGAGAAATCCCTCGCCGGACTCACGCAAGGCATCGACCGCATGATCCATCTGCAAGGCCGGCTCCGGCGGCAGCCAGGTACCGAAGGCGAGGATTCGCTGCGGCGAGCCGCCCTTTTGAATCACGAGCGAGGTATCACCCGAGATCTGTGGCCGGTTGCCGCCGGCGGCCCACGAGATCAGGATCTGCGGTTCGGCGAATAACAGCGCCCGGTAGCGGTCGGCCTTGGCCTGCAGCACGCTGAGTTCGCCGCGCAGCCGTGTCTCGCTGCGCGCGGCGCGGATCCCGTTGCGCATCAGGAGGATCGCCGCCACCACGGAAAAGCCGAGCAGCGACACCGCGGTGGTGAGGATCGCGAGTTCCTGGCGGGTGAAGTCGAACAGGCCGGTGACGACGTCGACCAGCGCCTGATCCCCGGCCCAGGCGACGCCGGCTGGCGGCAACATCGCCGCCGTCAGTCCAATCAGACCGCTGCGCGCCAATGATGAGCACGACAGCAGCGTCCGACGCATCCCCACGATTACGCCTGACATGATGGCCCCAAAACCGTGCAAATTTGCGCCCGGCGGCGGATCGCCGCCGCCACGCCGTTCGCGAATCAAGCAACAATATCCTTAAGGCGACTCGACTGGTAAGAGTCCAGACGGTGAACGGGGTGTCAGCCCCGGGAAAATGCCGGGAAGCGGACTTGGCGAGATCGATCCGGTCAAATCGATGCCATCGAAAATCCACCGGTCCGCCTTGGTTAGAAGCGCGCGCCGAGCTGCAATTTGATCACGGCGATGACGTCACGCAGCTGCGATGCGTCGCCGGTGGTGCGCTTGACGAGCAGGGCTCCCTGCAGCGCTGCAAACACGAGCCGGGCCACCTTGCGCGCGGGCGCTGCGAGCTCGAATTCCGCGCGAGCGATCCCGCGCTCGAGAATCGCGGTCAGCCAGGCCTGATGGGCGCGGAAGAAGCCGTCGACGCGGGAGCGAAGCTCCGGCGGCAGCGCCAGGATTTCGCCCGCCAGCGCGCCGCAGAGGCAGATCTGATCGGCGCGCTTGCCGATATAGGGTTCGACATAGACATCCAGCATCGCCATCGATGTCTGCGACGGATCTTCGGCGATGGCCGCGAGCGCCGCGGCGAAGCGCGCCACGTAGCGGTCGACGACGGCTACGCCCAGATCGGTCTTCGACGGAAAATGATAGTGGATGCTGGCCTTCCGGATGCTGAGGTCACAGGCGATGTCCTGATAGCTGAACGCACTGTAGCCGCGGGTTCGGATCAGCATCTCGGCGAGATCGAGGATCTGTTCGGCGGTTTCCGATCGCTGCCTTGGCGCCGCTATCGTCATTGCGGCCACCTCACGTCGCCGGGTGCAGATGGCCCCGCTTGACCCAATATGTCGCGCCACTCGTCGAACCGAGACTGCGTCGGACTCCGGCCGGATTCCTGATCCAGGTCCCCTCGCCATAGCTTCCGCTTGCGTCGCTGAGATCGCCGGACAGGATGAATATCTCCTCGCCTCCCGGACAGTCCGAGTCTCCGAGGGCCGCGCCCGCATCCAGCCGCTCCAGCGCGACGCTTTCCCCTGCGCCCTGAAACAGCGGCAGGATGGCCAGTCCGGCTTGCTGCGCCGGCTGCCAGTTCGCGGTCGTGCTGTCGATGACCAAGCGGGTTTTTTCGGACAGCGCCATCTGCCGCAACTTCACAAGAATGGTGCAGCCCGGCGCGGTGCGCGGCGAATGACGGCTTAGCGGCGGGTTGCGGACATAGGTCAGGGGTGGATAATCGCCGTGCTCATCGGAAAAGACCCCGTCCAGCACCAGGAATTCCTCGCCGAGGGCGTGGTCATGCGCCGGGAATGTGCTGGCGGCAGCATAGCGGACCAGCGAGGTCGCCCGCGCCACCTCGCCGCCGATGCGATCGAGCATGCGGCGCTCGACGCCCGTCTGTGGGGATGGAATCCATGGCATGTCGTTGGTTGCCATGACCACGCGCTGGGAAAAGTCGGCGTTGATGCGGTCGTTCGCCATCTGACGGCCTCCTGGAAACGCTCGGTGAAAGGCGCAATTCGCTTGTTTACCTACTAGTAGGTAGAGTCAATAGGCCACTTCGATGGGGCCGGCTGGAGCGAGGCGAGGTCATCAGGGGATCGGCGTCAGCGTCCGGTCGAGCCGTAACCGCCGCTGCCGCGCGCGGTCGATGACAGCTCGCTCACGGCCACGAATTCGGCACGCGCGACCGGCGCGATCACCATTTGCGCGATGCGTTCGCCGCGCTTGATCGTAAACGGCGCGGCGCCGTGATTGATCAGCAGCACGCTGATCTCGCCGCGGTAATCGGCATCCACCGTGCCCGGCGCATTCAACACGGTGACGCCGTGCTTGGCGGCGAGGCCAGAGCGCGGTCGCACCTGGGCCTCATAGCCTTCGGGCAACGCGATCATAAAGCCGGTCGGCACCAGCGCAGAGCGCCCGGGCAGCAAGGTCAGCGAATGATCTTCCGGCACCGCCGCCGGCAGGTCGAGGCCGGCGGCGTGTGCGGTCTGATAGGCCGGGAGTGCCAGGCCCTCGCCGTTCGGTAACCAGGTGAGTTCGACGCGGATCGTGGCGGTCATTCGGTTTTTCCTGCGATTTTGGCGACCTGCGCGATCAGCTCGGTGGCGACCTGCTCCTTGGTCATGACCGGCCAGGAGTCGACGGTGACGTCGGCGCCGTCGCGTCGCAGCAGGTGCACGGTGTTGCGGTCGCCGCCGAACACGCCGGTCGTGGGCGAGACGTCATTGGCGACGAGCCAGTCGCAGCCCTTGCGCTTGAGCTTGGCCTTGGCGTTGTCGAGCAGATGCTCGGTCTCGGCGGCGAAGCCGATCACCAGCGCCGGCCGCTTGTCCGTGAGTTTGGAGATGGTGGCGAGAATGTCGGGATTCTCGGCCAGCTCGAGCCTGGGCAAGCCGTCCGATGTCTTCTTCAACTTCTGCTCGCCCGCGCTGGCGACACGCCAGTCGGCCACGGCGGCGGCGAAGATCGCAATATCCGCCGGCAGCGCGGCCTCGACCCCGGCCAGCATCTGTCGCGCGGTTTCCACATGGGTCACTGCAACGCCGTCGGGCTCATCGAGGTCGACCGGTCCCGAGATCAGCTCGACATCGGCGCCCGCGGCCGCAGCCGCCGCGGCGATGGCATAGCCCTGCTTGCCGGAGGAGCGGTTGGAGATATAGCGCACCGGATCGATCGGCTCCTGCGTCGGACCTGCGGTGATCAGCACCCGCTTGCCGGCCAGCGGGCGCGGCACCACGGGGCGGAGGATCTGTTCAGCCGCAGCGGCGATCTCGAGCGGCTCCGCCATGCGCCCGACCCCGGCCTCGCCGGATTCCGCCATTTCGCCGGCATTGGGTCCGACCATGGCAATGCCGTCGTGCCGCAGCTGCGCGGTGTTGCGCCGGGTCGCGGCGTTGGTCCACATCATCGGGTTCATCGCCGGCGCCAGCAGGATCGGGCGGCTGGCCGCGAGCAGGATCGCGCTGGCGAGATCGTCGGCATGGCCGTTCGCGATCTTGGCCATGAGATCGGCGGTCGCGGGCGCCACCACGATCAGGTCGCAGTCGCGCGCCAGCCGGATATGGCCGGCGTCGAACTCGCTCTCGGGATCGAACAGGTCGGTGTAGGCGCGCTCGCCGGACAGCGCGCTTGCCGCGAGCGGCGTGACGAACTGCTGCGCGGCCTTGGTGAGCACGCAGCGGACCTGGATCTGGCGCTCTTTCAGCCGCCGGATCAGGTCGAGCGACTTATAGGCGGCGATGCCGCCGCCGATGATCAGGGTGACCCGGGCTTGGTGCGCGGCGCCGACCGTGCGCGGCATGGGGGCGCCGCGCGGCGTGGGCTGTGGGCCGGGCGAAGAGGGCGATGCGGCCGGCAAGGCGGCCATCGGCACGCCTTCGATCAGGTCGCGCAGGATCACCCGGACTTCTTCCTCGACGGAACGGCCGTTCCCGGCGGAGCGCAGGCGAAGGTAGGCCTTGATGGCCTCGTCGAGTTTTCGGATCGTGAGGCTCGCCATGGCGGGGTCCCGGCGTGAATTGCATGCAATGCTAGCGTGAATATGCCATCACTGCAATCACATTTGCCGGATCGTGATCAGGAATCCGATAAACGTCGCGACGATGATCCAGAGCGCGATCGCGCGCCAGCGGCTCTTGCGGCCCTCGGCGCGGGCCATCGCCGCGACCGTCTCCGGCGACAGATGCAGGCCCTCGCGGGTCATGGTCTCCAGCTGCTCAAGCACCACGACCGCGCGCGCCGTGATGTCGGGCAGACCTGTCAGTACGCGGGCGAGGTCGCCAGCACCCGACATGGCACCCTGGATCCGGCCGAGCGGTCCGAGATTGCGCTCGATCCATTCGCGGACCACAGGTTCGGCGGTGCTCCACATGTCGAGCCGGGGATCGAAGCCGCGCGCGACGCCCTCGACCACCACCATAGTCTTCTGCAACAGGATCAGTTCGGGGCGGGTGCGCATGTCGAACAGCCCGGTGACCTCGAGCAGCAGGCTCAACAGCTTTGCCATCGAGATTTCTTCGGCGGTCCGGTTGTGGATCGGCTCGCCGATCGCCCGGATCGCCTGCGCGAAATTCTCCACGGAATGATGCGCCGGCACATAGCCGGCCTCGAAATGCACTTCGGCGACGCGGCGGTAGTCGCGGGTGATGAAGCCGAGCAGGATTTCGGCGAGGAAGCGCCGCTCCTTCGCCCCCAGCCGGCCCATGATGCCGAAATCCACCGCGACCAGCCGGCCGGCATCGTCGAGGAACAGATTGCCGGGATGCATGTCGGCATGGAAGAAGCCGTCGCGCAGCGCATGGCGCAGGAAGCTCTGGATCACCTTGCGGCCGAGGTCGGGCAGGTCGACCTGCGCCTGCGCCAGCCGGGCATGGTCGTTGAGCGCGATGCCGTCGATCCATTCCATGGTCAGCACGTTGTGCGCGGTGCGGTCCCAGTCCACCGACGGAACGCGGAAGTCCGGATCGTCCTTCGTGTTCTCGGCCATCTCGGACATCGCCGCGGCTTCCAGTCGCAGATCCATCTCCATCGCGACCGAGCGCGACATGGTGTTGATGACCTCGACCAGCCGCAGCCGCCGCGCTTCCGAGGAGAACGCCTCGGCCTGGTGCGCGACATAAAAGAAATCCGCGAGGTCGCGGCGGAAGCGGGCGGCCACATTGGGCCGCAGCACCTTGACGGCGGCCGGCGTTGGCACGCCGTCGCGCATCACTTCGCCGCGATGCACCTGCGCGATCGAAGCGGCTGCGACCGCGGGGCCCAGACTGACGAAGGCCTGCGCCACCGCACGTTCCAGCGCGGTGGCGATCACGGCCTCGGCCTCGCCTTGCGAAAACGGTGGCAGCCGGTCCTGCAGGCTTTCCAGATCGCGCGCCATGGCGACGCCGACGACGTCGGGCCGGGTGGCGAGGAACTGGCCGAGTTTGAGGTAGGCGGGGCCCATCCGCTCCAGCGCGCGCGACAGGCGCGGCCCGGATTTGGCGCCGCCGCGTTCGATCAATCGGGCGATGCGCAGCGCCAATTGCCCCGGCGGCGGCACCAGCGAGGGGTCGACGGCGCCGAACACGCCTTCGCGCGCGAACACGAACGCGGCGCGGGCCAGCCGCGCGATGTGGATCGTTGCTGAAATCACAAACGCCAGCCCGAATGCAGCGCCACGATGCCGCCCGACAGGCTCTGCCAGGTCACGCGGGAGAATCCGGCGTCGCGGACCATCTCCGCGAATGCGTTCGGTCTCGGAAACTTGCGGATCGATTCGACCAGATACCGATAGGAGTCCGGGTCGCCGGTGATCATGCGTCCCAGCGGCGGAATCACCTTGAACGAGAACAGATCGTAGATCCGGTCGAGGCCCGGCACGTCGACCGTGGAGAATTCCAGGCACAGAAAGCGCCCGCCCGGCTTCAGCACGCGATAGGCTTCGTGGAGCGCGAGATCGATCCGCGGCACGTTGCGGATGCCGAACGCGATGGTATAGGCATCGAAGGCGCGGTCGGGGAAGGACAGCGCCTCGGCATTGCCTTCGACGAAGGCGACGCGATCGTCGAGATGGTTCTTCGCGGCGCGTTCGCGGCCGACTGCGAGCATGTCCGGGTTGATGTCGCAGACGGTGGCATGGAAGCCGTGGCCGGCCTCGCGGGCCGCCCGAAAGGAAATGTCGCCGGTGCCGCCGGCCACGTCGAGCAGCGCGAACGGCGCATCGCCGCGCGGCGGGTTGAGCGCGTTGATCATGATGTCCTTCCAGACCCGGTGCAGGCCGGCCGACATCAGGTCGTTCATCAGGTCATAGCGCGACGCCACGCTGTGAAACACCTCGTTCACCAGCGTCTGCTTGTCGCCCAGGGGCACGTCCCTGTAGCCGAAATGGGTGGTAGGCTCCGGCCGATCCATAAACCTTACTCCGATACGGCACCATAGCGCGCCGGTTCGAATGGCGCTATCACGTCACCCGCCCAAGGTGAATGACCCAGCGAATAAATGACCCGAACCAACGATTTGGACGCTGAAATAGACCGGCATGCCTGAATTGCCCGAAGTCGAGACCGTCCGCCGCGGCCTGCAACCGGTGATGGAGGGCGCCAGGATCGTCCGGGCGGAAGCCCGGCGCAAGGATTTGCGTTTTCCCTTTCAACACGACTTCGTTGCCCGGCTGCAGGGCCAGACCGTGACCGGACTTGGCCGCCGCGCCAAATATCTCCTGGCCGACCTCGGCTCCGGCGACGTGCTGTTGATGCATCTGGGCATGTCAGGGTCGTTTCGCATCCACAAGCCGGACGAGGCCGACACGCCGGGCCAATTCCATCATGCGCGGGGGAAGGACGCGGCCCATGACCACGTCGTGTTTCACATGTCGTCCGGGGCCGATATCGTGTTCAACGATCCCCGCCGCTTCGGTTACATGAAAGTGATCGCCCGCGAGGGGCTCGACCAGGAGCCGCTGTTGAAGGGGCTCGGGCCCGAGCCGCTCGGCAATGAATTCGATGCCGCGATGCTGGCCCACGCCTGCGCCGGCAAGGCAACCAGCCTGAAGGCGGCGCTGCTGGACCAGCGCGTCGTCGCCGGCCTCGGCAACATCTATGTCTGTGAGGCGCTCTTCCGCGCCCATCTGTCGCCAAAGCGCAAGGCGAAGACTCTCGCGACAAGAAAGAGTGAGCCGACCGATCATGCGAGGCGCCTGGTCGAGGCGATCCACGATGTCCTCAATCAGGCGATCAAGGCCGGCGGCTCATCGTTGCGGGACCACCGCCAGACCTCAGGCGAACTCGGCTATTTCCAGCATGCGTTCCAGGTCTACGATCGCGAGGGCGAGCGGTGTCACACGCCGGGCTGTGGCGGCACCGTGCACCGCTTCACCCAGAACGGCCGCTCGACCTTCTGGTGCCCGAAGTGTCAGAAATGAGCTGAGCGCGCGACTCTAGGCCACCGCGCCCCAGCGAAGTCCGGTTCCCGTCGGCGTCGGCACGGCGTGTCCGGCCGATGTCTGCACGGCAATCTCCACCCGCTTGCGCAACAGAATCGGAAACTCCACGTTGGCGAATTCGTCGATCCGCGCCTCGACCACGTCGCAGTTCAGCCGGGTTTCCGTCCACCGCCACAGACTGCGCATCTCCTCGGCCGACTTGCCCTGCGGATCATATTCGCCGACGGAAAGACCCGCGGCCAGCGCGTCCTGGTGATCGTTGCGCATCACGATGAACGGTTTCGCCACGACGTCGGCGAGATCGAAGCCGGCGTCGTCGCTCAGCGTCGTCGCCGCGCTGCCGATCCGATTGCCCCGGATCGGCGTCTGGTTGAGAACGAAGGCGAAGCGCTTTTTCCAGGCACGGACGACGCTCAGCGTCAGCGCGCTCGCCTCGATGTCGGCGATGCTGGGACGGGCCGGGATCATGCACAGATCGGAATGGCGCACGGCGGCGGTCGATGCCGCGCTGAGGCCGCTCGGCGTATCCAGGATCGCGACCGTCACCCCGCGCTGTTGGAGCGCCTGCAGCCGATGCTCGATCTCGCGCGCGTTGAGCACGGTTTCCACCAGCGGCGCGACGGGCCCACGGCGTCGTTGCCATTTCGTCAGCGTGCCCAGCGGATCGGTGTCGAGCAGGCAAACGGTGTGACCGGCCTGTCTGGCTGCCAGGGCAAGGCTGGTCGCCAATGTGCTCTTGCCGCTGCCACCCTTTTGGGCGACCAACGCGATCGTATGCATGAAAATCCTCGGATATCTACGAGAGTGAGCGGATACGCATACTGAGCGACTGGTGCATCGGGGGTCTGGATGCGGAGCTATTCTCGCTCAGGACGTTCCGGCCCGATCCGCATGGCGGATCGCGTAGGTCCGAATCATTTCATCATAGCCGACGTCAAGGATTGTGGCTATTCCGTATGGTTACTGGAACGAAAAAATGGCGCCGCCGGAGCGAATGTTTGGCGCATCAATCAATCGGGCCGATCCGAATCAGCCGGCGATGGCTTGCTCAAAGTGCGCAACTCCGCCCTCTCCGCGAGCTCGCCGACCGTGATCTCCCCGCGCGTCGCGAGATAACAGAGGATCAGCAGGCGCGTTTCGCCCCCATGGCAGGCGCATGGATCACCCGCTTTTCGCGGGTGATGACGAGAGGTGGTGCAGCGGCCTCGAATACTCTGCAGCGCGCTCATCCGGCCGGCGTTGCGCCACCCACAGTCGTCATCGCCCGGCTCGACCGGGCGACCCAGTAGTCCGCGGCGTGAGTGATTAATCGGAGGGCCGCGGCGTACTGGATCCCCCGCTTTCGCGGGAGATGACGCGCGCTCGCCGAGGTCGCGCTAGCCGTTTTGCGTGACGACGGTCACGTCGACCAGGAAGTTCGAGCAACCTTCCTGCGTGACAATTCCTTAAGACGCGATGAAAGTAGCGACACTGACAAATGAGGCGCGGCAATTGCCTCCGCTCCGGACGGCCGATGGCGAGCCGCGCCGTCGATCAGGAAATAGGCCCAGCGTGCACGGCCATCCAGTTCAGCAAATGAACCGGGACCGGTACACAATCTGAACTAGGAAACCGCCTCCGCCGGTCCTAGGTTTTCGGCCGATGCTTGCCGCCGGAGGATACCATGACGACAACCAGCTATCAGCAGTTCTGCCCGGTCGCGATGGCCGCGGAGATCCTGTGCACGCGTTGGACGATCGTTGTCCTGCGCGAGATGGTTGCCGGCTCGAAGCGCTTCAACGAGTTGCGTCGCGGCGTTCCCCGGATGTCGCCGGCCTTGCTGTCGCGACGGTTGAAGGAACTCGAGGCCGCCGGCATCGTCGCGCGCGAGGCCTCCGCTTCCGATCCGACCCTGTTCGAATATCAGCTGACGGAATCCGGTCGCGAACTTGGACCGCTGGTGGAGGCGTTCGGGATCTGGGGCCAGCGGCGGATCGAAGCCAATCTGTCGCTTGCGCATCTCGATGCCGACCTCCTGATGTGGGACATGCGGCGAAACCTGAACACCACGCCAATGCCGACGCAACGCAGCGTGGTCGAGTTCGTCTATCCGGATTTGCCGGCCAAGCTGCGGCGCTTCTGGCTGGTCGTCGATCCCGAGAGCGGCGCCGATCTCTGCAAGATCGACCCAGGATTCGAAGTCGATCTCTTCGTCTCGACGGACCTCAGGACCATGACGGCGATCTGGATGGGACTCGATACCGTGCGTGCCGCCGTTACGACGCAACGAATGATCCTGACGGGCAACCGGCAGCTGGCGGCCTCGATGCAGACCTGGCTCGGCCTCAGCCCCTTCGCCAGGGAACGCAAGCTCGCAAGCTGATCCATCAGGCTCGGCCAAGGCGGTACAGTTCGTGAACTGGACCGCAAATGCAGAACGGCGATAACGGCTCCATTGAACGATCCATCAGGAGACTATCATGAGCCATATCGGAAGTTGCTTTTGCGGCGCTGTTTCCATCGAGGCCACCGGTTCGCCGGAAGCGATGGGCTATTGTCATTGCAGTTCCTGCCGGTCGTGGGCGGGCGCGCCGGTGAATGCCTTCACGCTCTGGAAGACGGATTCGGTGCGGGTCACTTCGGGAGCCGAACACATCGCGACCTTCGAGAAGACGTCATTCAGTCAACGGACCTACTGCAAGAGGTGTGGCGGGCACTTGCTGACCGGTCATCCGTCGGTCGGTCTCGTCGACGTATTCTCCGCCACGATCCCGACGCTGAAATTCGCCCCGGGCGTTCATGTCAATTACGCTGAGACAGTCCTGCCGATGAAGGATGGTCTGCCGAAAATGAAGGATTTTCCGGCTGAACTCGGCGGCTCCGGCGTGATGCTGCCGGAATGAGGGATGCCCAGCAGTGCCGGTGCGGCGAACTTCCGCGCCGGCGTGCGGCTTGGGGCACATCCTCTTGATGCGAGCCGGTGCCTGCCCCGGTCAAGTCAGGGGCAGGTTTTCGCCGGAAAACGCTCTATAGACACGCATCCCACGGTGCGCCTGCATCTCCCCAGGTCGACAGCGACAGCATGGCCGGCGTTCGTTCCGCGAGATCAGCGAAGCGTGGTGCCGGCATTGTCCGTAGTGGCGGTTGATCGCCAATGTCGTCGTCGGCGGTTGTCGCGCGCGCGAGCCTCGCATCGACCCAGTGCCAGAGGTCCCTGATTTCCTCCGATGCTTCTCCGAGCGCGTCGTATTCGCTGACCGCGAGCCCCGCGGTGAGCGCGTCCCGATGGTCGTTGCGCGTCGCGATGAACGGCTTGGCGAGGACGTCGACGATATCGCGCGAGCCTTGATCGCCAAGCGCGCCCGCCGCGAGATGGATGCGATCGCCCCGGATCGGCGTCTGGTTGAGAATGAAGGCGAACGGCTTCATCCGGTCACGGATGACGCGGAGGGTTGGCCTGGTCGCCTCGATGTCGGCGAGGCTCGGCCGGGCCGGGATCAGGCACAGATCCGCGCAGCCGATCGCCGCCTTCGTTGCTGTGGTCACGCCGCTCGCGGTGTCGATGATCGTCAGCGTCACGCCGGCGCGGTCCAGCGCCGGCAGGCGTTGCGCGACGTTGTCCGCGTAGCGGATGGTCTCGACCAGAGGCTCGGCGACGCCGCGGCGACATTGCCAACTCGACAGTGTCGCCTGCGGGTCGGTATCGATCAGGCGGACATGATGTCCGGCCTGCTGCGCCGCCAGCGCGAGACCGATCGCAAGCGTGCTCTTGCCGCTGCCGCCTTTTTGGGCGGCCAAGACGATCGTGTACATGGACAGGCCTTCGGATGGGAGGCGAGACTGTTCGGAAAACGGCAGATTGAAGAGTGACGCGTTTTACTTTCGCGACTCAGAGCCATTCTCGCGCAACGCGTTCCATTCTGTCCCAGCGGAGGCGAATCTCGGCAATCGAATCAAAACGACCGGCAACTGTGTTTGCAGTATGGCAGCTGCGGGAGGGTTGTAGAACCCGCGTTACTACGGTGGTGGTGCAGCGAACCGGAGATGATTCGAACGGCGGAATCAGAGACACGCGTCCCATGGTGCGCCTGCGTCGCCCCAGGCGGACAAGGACACCATCGCCGGTGTCCGTTCCGCTGGGACAACGAACCTGGGTGCCGGCATTGCCGGCGGCCGGTCGCCTGAGTCGTCGTCGATCGTCGTGGCGCGGGCAAGCCTCGCATCGACCCAGTGCCAGAGCTCCCTGATTTCTTCCGATGCTTTTGCGAAAGGGTCGTATTCGCTGACCGCAAGCCCCGCGGCGAGCGCGTCCTGATGGTCGTTGCGCATCGCGATGAAGGGCTGGGCGAGGATGTCGACGATATCGCGCGAGGCTTCATCGCCCAGCGCGCCCGCCGCGAGATGGATGCGGTTGCCCCGGATCGGTGTCTGGTTGAGAATGAAGGCGAATGGCTTCATCCGGGCGCGGATGATGCGGAGCGTCGGCTTGGTCGCCTCGATATCGGCGAGGCTCGGCCGGGCCGGGATCAGGCACACATCGGCGCAGCCGATCGCCGCCTTCGTTGCCGCGGTTACGCCGCTCGCGGTGTCGATGATCGTCAGCGTCACACCGCCGCGGTCCAGTGCACGCAGGCGTTGCTCGACGTTGTCCGCGTCGCGGATGGTCTCGACCAGAGGCTCGGCAAGGCCGCGGCGGCATTGCCAGCTCGACAGCGTCGCCTGCGGGTCGGTATCGATCAGGCGGACATGATGTCCGGCCTGCTGCGCCGCGAGTGCGAGACCGATCGCAAGCGTGCTCTTGCCGCTGCCGCCCTTCTGGGTGGCCAAGACAATCGTGCGCATGGAAAATCCTTCGGAAGGAGGCTCTTCGGAAACGCCATACTGAGGTGTTTCGCTTCTGCGATTTAAGAGCCATTCTCGCTCAATGCGTTCCGGTTCGATCGAAGCGGAGGCGAACCTCGGCAATCGAATCAAAGCGACCGGCGACGGTATTTGCAGTATGACAGTTGCGTGACGATTGTAAATGATCCGGGTTACTACGGCAGGGCTCCGAACTCGGGTTAACGGCGGTATTCAGCTTGCGAGAAGTCTGATTCGATTGTGTGGCCCTTGATTCGGAGCCACGCATGAGCCTGACCGACCTGCTTCTCCCCGAAAAATCGCGTCTTCGGGTTCTGCTCGAC
>Ga0268264_10001885_pt1 | contig 19044 bp, 16 predicted proteins | sample KBSSwiS32_FD_190357 | JGI IMG/M metagenome (GOLD analysis project Ga0268264, IMG submission 190357) | Switchgrass rhizosphere microbial communities from Kellogg Biological Station, Michigan, USA - KBS Switchgrass S3-2 (SPAdes) (version 2) | ecosystem: Host-associated > Plants > Roots >...
AGCTCCGCGCCGGAGAGCTCCGGGTCCAGCGCCAGCCGGTAGCGCCCCAGCGCCTCGTGGTCGATCTCCACCTCGCCGCGCTCCCGGCGCATGGAGGGCTTCTGGGTGGAGTAGCCCTCGCCTGACCGGCCCCACGACCAGGTGTTCCGGAACCAGACCTGCGGGAGCAGCCACACCGGCGCGTCCTCGGGCCCGCGGTTGGTGACGGTGAGCTTGATCAGCAGGTCTTCGGGCGCGGCCTTGGCGTACTCCACCTGGAGGTCGAAGTAGCCGGCGTCGAACGCGCCCAGGTCCCTCAGCTCCGGCTCCGGGTCCGCCCGCCCGCGCTCGGCGGCGGCGGCGATCAGCCCGTCGTACGGGTACTCGGACTGCGGGTACTTGTAGAGGGCCTTGAGGTACGAGTGGGTCGGCGTGGCGTCGACGTAGAAGTACACCTCCTTCACGTCCTCGCCGTGGTTGCCCTGCGGCCCGGTGAGGCCGAAGAGGCGTTCCTTGAGGAGCGGGTCTTTCCCGTTCCAGATCGCCGGCGCGAAGCAGAGGCGGCACTGGCGGTCGGTGAGGCCCAGGAGCCCGTCCTCGCCCCAGCGGTAGACGCGGCTGCGCGCGTGGTCGTGCGGGAAGTGGCCCCAGGTGTCCCCCTCGCCCGAGTAGTCCTCTCGCACCGTGCCCCACTGCCGCTCCGGCAGGTAGGAGCCCCACCGTTTCCAGTTGGCGGCGCGCTGCTGGTCGGCGAGGAGGCGCTCGTCCTCCGCCGTGCGCCGAGACGAGTCAGCCATGACCCGGCACGTTACGGGATGTCCACCGGATTACAATCGGGTTCATGGCTGAACGCACCAGGCGGTCGTTCGGGCTCCTCGCCCGGCTCGCCTTCGCGGTCTTCGGCGGCTTCGGGCTCTTGCTGGTGGGGATGGCGGCGGTGGCGTACCTCGCCATCATCGCCAGCGCGGAGACCCAGGGGTCGATCTACGCGGAGATGCAGCTGGCGTACGCGCGCGCGGGGCTGATCGCCGCGTCCGGCGGCGCGGCGCTGCGGCCCGAGGTGGTGGCCGCGGCCCGCGAGCAGCTCGCGCTCTCCGAGCCGGTCCTGGAGCTCCGCGTCTTCGACCGCGGACAGCCGGTGGGCGAGGATCGGCCGCTGGACGAGCTGGACCGCCGGGGCCTGGAGGGGCTCCGCGCGGACCCCACCGCCCCCTTCAAGGTCAGGGACCCGGCGTACCCGGGCTTGGGCGGCTTCCGCTTCTACGCGCCGCTGGGCTCCGACCCGGACGTGGTGGTGTCCGTCCGCTTCCCCTACGAGCTGCAGCAGGGCGCCAGCACCAGGATGGCGGTGAAGGCCACGTCGTCGCTCGGCGTGCTGATGATCCTCATCTGCGCGGCGCAGTTCCTGTTGCTGCGCCGGACCACCCGCCGCATCACCCGGCTGTCGCGCGCGGTGTCCGGGATGGTGACGGAGAGCGACTTCACCGTGCCGGTGCCACCGGACGTGGCCCAAGACGAGCTGGGCGACCTCACCGCCGGCGTGTGCGCGCTGTCGGAGACGCTGCGGGCCACCGCGGGCACGCTCCGCGAGGCGTCGGTGAAGATGGCCGACGCGGGCCAGGCCCTCACCCGCACCGCGGGCGAGCAGTCCCTGCTGTTGCGCCAGCACGCCTCGGCCGTCGAGGAGGCGGCCGTCTCGGCGGAGGAGCTCCGCCAGACGTCGGAGACCGCGGCGCAGCGGGCGGAGGCGGTGCTGGAGGCGGCGGTGCGCGCCGGCCAGCTGGGCGACAGCGGCGAGAGCTCGGTGCGGCAGACGCTGGAGGCGATGGGGGAGATCCGCACCCAGGTGGTGGAGATGGGCGAGCAGATGGCGCTGGTGGCCGAACGCGCCAACCAGATCTCCGGCATCACCCAGTCCGTGAAGGACATCGCCGACAGCTCCAACATGCTCGCCCTCAACGCCGCCATCGAAGCGGTCCGCTCCGGCGAGCAGGGCAAGGGCTTCGCGCTGGTGGCGCGGGAGATGCGCAGCCTGGCGGACCAGTCGATCAAGGCCACCGAGCGCGTGCGCGAGATCCTCGACGACGTCAGCATCGCCATCCAGCAGGCCACCGCCAGCTCCAATCGCGGGGCCCAGCGCATCGAGACCGGGCTGGGGCAGCTCACCCGGAGCGGGGAGAGCGTGCGCGCGCTGGCCAAGATGGTCACCGAGAGCTCGCAGTCCGCGCGGGTGATCGCCTCCGCCGTGCGCCAGCAGAACGCGGGCATCGTGCAGATCGTCCGTTCCATCGCCGACCAGCGGGTGCTGGCCGAGCGCACCTCCGAGGGACTCACCCTGACGCAGACCCACGCCGAGGCGCTCCAGGACCTGACCCGCCAGGTCAGCGAGCTGCTCAAGTCGTACCGGATCTGAACGGCGTGGCTGTCACACCGGTCAGGTTGCCGTCTCCAGCGCACATGGCCATCTTGCCGTCTCCTCCATGCGCCCACTGGTCCTGACCGCCGGAGCGCTCGCCGCGCTGGTGTTGCTCGCCTTCCCGCTGCGCACGTCCGCGGGCGGCAACGACTGGGGCGTGCCGCTGGACGGCGGGTGCCGCGTCCGGCTGGACGCTCGGCCTACCTCGGGGCTGGGCTGCCACATCCACTGGCAGGAGCCGGACATGGACTCCGGGGTGCCGGTGGAGGGGATCGCCGCGGTGGCCTGCGACGGCACCTTCGAGATCTGCGGCGAGACCATCCGCTGCCACTGCCCGGACTGGTGACGCCGGCCCGGGCCAGGCCGGGGCTCAGGCGGGCTTCCCCACCAGCTTCAGCTCGAAGCCCTGCGCGGAGATCCGGCACTCGGATTCGCCGCTGGCGTGGAGCACGGCGTGCGCGCTGCGGCCCCGGTGCGCCAGCGAGGGGAAGATCTCCCGCGCCTTCTTCGGCGCCTGCGACCGGATGGTGACGTCCCGGTCGTCGAACGACTCCTTCCGCGCGCCCACCTGCACCTCGAGGTGGCCGGCGTTCCCGCCGCCCTCGCCGGAGTAGGTGAGCTCCAGGTCCGCCGAGATGGACGGGATGAGGAACCCGCCCGCGACCTCCAGCCGGAGGTGGATGGACGACGGGGTGCGCTTCACCACCGTCCCGCGCCCGCGCAAAGGCAGCGGCGGGCGCACCAGGAACACGTCGAACGCGTGGCCCTTCGGGATGGGGAAGTAGTGCTCCCAGCCGTGCGCCTTCGCCGCTCTGGCCTTGCGCGCCGCCATCAGTTCGGCAGCTGCGGCCGGGGCGCCGGCATCCAGGCCTGCGGCGAGGACGGCTCCTGCTCGCTGCGCATCCGCAGGCCCTGGCGGGTGAGGAGGAAGCGGACGCTGGCCTTGCCGCGCTCCGTCTCCAGCTCCGCCTCGAAGGACGGGCCGCCGATGCTGCCCAGCACCACGTCCCTGCGCAGGTTCTTCACCCGGCCCTGCGCCAGGCCCGAGCTCACCTCGCCCTCGCCGGCCGAGGTGCGCTCCAGTTCGTAGGCCACGTGGTAGAGCGCCATCGCCAGAGGCGGCTGGAGCGGGATGGAGCTGAACAGCACCGAGAGCAGCATCCAGTACGGCGGGACTTCGTCGGCCATCGCGTCTGGACCTTAACGCCGGGGCCGGTCAGTTGCGCGCCCGCCGCGACGTCGGTACCTTCTTTGCCAGCCCAGGACCTGACTCCAGTGCGCTCCTAGCTCCGGAAACCCGCGTTCTTCCGCCGCTTCCCTCGGCCGCCTCGGCCGAATTTCCGGAGCTTCCCTGTGCCTGCCTCCACGCCTTCCCTCCGCGCGTCCGGCGCGGCGTTCGCCTTCCCGGGCGACGCCGAGCCGCTGCTGCGCGACCTCGACTTCCACCTCGGCCCCGGCTGGACCGGGCTCGTCGGCCCCAACGGCGCCGGCAAGACGACGCTGCTGCGCCTGCTCTCCGGGGCCTGGGCGCCCACCGCCGGCCACGTCGAACGCGTCCCGCCGGGCGCCACCGCGCAGGTGTGCGTCCAGGAGGTCGGCGAGCCCGGCGCGGCCGTCCTGGCGCTGGCGTCATCCGCCGACCGCGCCGCGTTCCGGCTGATGGCGCGGCTGCGGCTGGACCCCGTCCGCCTGGAGTCGTGGCCGGCGCTCTCCCCCGGCGAGCGCCGGCGGTGGCAGGTGGCCGGCGCGCTCTCGCTGGAGCCGGAGGTGCTGCTGCTGGACGAGCCCACCAACCACCTCGACGCCGAGGCGCGGGGCTGGCTGGTGGAGGCGCTCCAGCGGTTCCGCGGCGTGGGCGTCATCGTGTCGCACGACCGCGAGTGCCTGGACGCGCTCACCGAGCGGACGCTGCGGCTGCGGGGCGGGACCGCGGAGCTGTGGCCGGGCAACTACTCGGCCGCCTCGGGCGAATGGGCGCTGAAGGCCGCCTCCATCGCCCAGGAGCGGGAACAGCGGAGGCGGCGGCGCGACGCCGTCGCGGTCGACCTGTCCGACCGGCGCCGCGCGCTGGCGGGCGCGACGTCCCAGCGGTCGGCCGGGGCGCGGATGCGGAGTCCCCACGACAGCGACGCGCGCTCGCTGATGGCGGACTTCAAGGTGCGGCAAGCGGAGAAGAACCTGGGCCGGCGGGTGGCCGCGGGGGCCTCGGCGCTGGCGCGCGCCGAGGAGTCGTTCGCCCGGCTCCGGGTGGAGAAGGAGCTGGGCGCGCCGGTGACGGTGGGCTGGGCGCACGCGCCGTCGGAGTGGATCGCCGAGGGCGGCGGGCGCTTCCTGCGGCGGGACGACCGGATCCACCTCGACGGGCCGAACGGCGCCGGGAAGACCACGCTTTTGCGCGCGCTCGCGGCCGGGGCCCGGGTCCCGCCCGAGCGGCTCTTGCTGTTGCCGCAGGACCTGACGCCGGAGGAGGAGGCGGCGGCGGTGGAGGCCATCCGCGCGCTCCCGCGCGAGCCGCGCGGCCGGGTGCTCTCCTGCGCCGCGGCGCTCGGGGTGGACCCGGAGAAGCTGCTGCGGACGCGGCGGCCCTCCCCCGGCGAGGCGCGCAAGGCGCTGCTGGCCAACGCGCTGGACCGGCAGGTCTGGGCCCTGATGCTGGACGAGCCCACCAACCACCTCGACCTCCCCTCCATCGAGCGGCTGCAGGCGGCGCTGGAGGCGTACCCGGGCGCGCTGGTGCTGGTCACCCACGACGCGGCGCTCGCGCGCGCGTGCACGAAGGACCGGTGGACGCCTCGGCTAGTTCGGGATGACGCCGAACAGGAAGCGGGCGCGGATCATCCACCAGACCGCCGCCACCGCGGCGGCGCCGGAGACTGACGCGAGCACCGGGTCGTGCGTGGGGATGCCGTTGACCCAGAACAGCAGCAGCGCCTGTACGATGTACACGTAGAGCGACCGCTGCCCCAGCGGGATCAGCAGCCACCCCAGGGCCTTCAGCACGGCGGGCTCGAACCGCTTCACCAGCACGTAGAGCGTGAACAGCCACAGCCCGGCGATGGCGATGCGCCCGGGGCCGAGGCGGGGCTTGGAGAAGATGAGCGGGTGCGCCCGCACCGGCGCGGGGGTGCCCGCGGCCGGCTCGGCGGGGAGCTCGACGATCGGCGCGAGGCGCTCGTAGCTGGCCACCATGGTCGTGGCCGTGCAAGCCACCGCTCCGGCGACCACCGCGGTCCGGAAGCGGTTCGGGATGCGCTCCCAGACGGTGCGCAGCTCGTACGAGCGGTAGCCGAAGAACACGCCGGCGAAGAAGAGCACCTGCCACGAGGCCGTCGAGAACGGCCCGCTGGGCAGCAACGGCTCCGAGGTCGTCAACGACGCGGCCCACAGCGCCACCGACCCCACCGCGACCGCCCATCCCCAGCCCCGGGCGATGGCCCACAGCACCAGCGGCGACGCCGCCAGGCACATCGCGTACAGGGGCAGCATGTCGTGCAGGCCGTACGAGTACCGCAGGGTCACCGCGCGCCACACCACGCCCGCCGGCGCCTCCAGGTCGATGCCCCGCCCCAGGAGCGGCTCGTACCCGGTGATCCGCCCCAGCGCGGTGAACGTGAGCGTGAGCCCCACCGACCACAGCGCCAGCAGCGCCGCGCGCCGCAGCAGCTTCCTCGCGGCGCCCGCCAGGTCGCCCCGCGCCACCATGCGCCCGCGCAACCGGCCGACCAGGAAGCCGGACACGAACACGAACCCCTCCGCCGCCGAAGCCCACAGCTCTCCGCGCCCGGTGAGCACCTGGAAGACGGAGGGGAAGCTGCCCACGTGGTCGATGATGATGACGAAGAGGAAGTAGCCCCGGAGGAGGTCGAAGCCGAGGTTCCTGTGGCTCGGCCCGGCGGCCGGCGGGGGCTCCGCCACCCTACTTCGCCTCCAGCTTGAGCGGCTGGACGGCGGTGGTGACGTCGCCGACCTGGAACGGCACCGCGTTGGCCGGCCGCGCGGCGGTGAGCGTCGCGCCCTGCTCCGGGAGCCCGTACGTCTGGTCCCAGAGGTAGGCCTGCACAGGCTCCGTCCCGGAGAGCTCCACCGCGTAGCGCACGCCCTCCGTGCCGGTGGTGCAGGTCATCAGGTTCACCCAGCCCTCCGCGGCGAGCAGCTTGGGCACCAGGTTCTTCGACACCTGCTTGGGCGGCTTCTTCCCGTTCACCGTGAAGGAGACCAGCCGCTTCTCCTGGAGCACCAGCCCGGCGTAGAACGCGCCGCGCGGCGAGGCCAGCGTGCCCTCGATCTTCAGGTGCCCGTTCTCGGCGGTGGCGCGCTCGACCTGGAAGGTGGGCGGCGACAGCGGGAGGGTCGGCGCGGGGGCGGCGTGGCTCCGGCGGAAGCTGGGCCACGGGTAGGTCTGGGAGATCTCCGAGGCGAAGTGGCCGGAGGACGCCAGCGGCTCCGGCAGCGTGTTCTCCCAGCCGGTGGCGGTCCACTTCGCGGTGGGCCCGGCGTCGCCGGCGACCACCTGGTACTCGAGGTTGAGCTTGCGCGGGTGGTCCTCGGTGAAGCGCGGCGCGGCGATCTGCGCCGCCACCGCCGCCGCCCACACCAGCCACGCCCCCATCCGCAGCGTGCGCGTGTCGGCGGTGGGACCCCAGACGGTGGAGACGGTGGTGAGCACCAGGCCGAACACCACCGCCACGCCCACCAGCGCCGGCGCGCCCAGCCCGTCGTAGAGGAGCCACGCCAGCGGGAACCACAGCACCACCGCCGTGAGGAACGGCGGGAGCCACACCCAGCGCGGGACCAGCTCCGCCAGCCTTGCCGAAGGCGCCAGGCCCCAGGCGACGGCCAGCGCGCCGGCCACCAGCGCGGGCACCACCAGCGGGTAGGACAGGCCGGGCTTGAACACCGCCAGCGCCGCGCCCACCAGCCCGAAGAGGAGGAAGGACGAGAGCCACAGGCCCGCCCGCCCGGCGCGGCCGAGGACCGACCCGCCCAGCGGGATGGCCACCGCCAGCGCGGACACCCAGAACGCCACCTTGGCCGGCGCGGGGATGGCGAAGAAGAAGTACGGGACGGCGCGGGCCAGGCGCAACAGCAAGAGCGTCGCCGCCGCCAGCACCGCCGTGGCCAGCACCGCCGTGAACGCCGCCGCCAGGCCCCAGCCCAGCTGCCCCGCGCGCGCGTGCCCGCGGCGCACCACCAGCGCCGCCCCCGCCAGCACCAGCGCCAGCGCCAGCCCGCCCAGCGCGGGCATCCACTTCTCCGGCCAGCGGACGGTGAACAGGGTGAACACGTCGAAGAACACCGAGTCCTCGCCGCGGAGCGCGGAGAGGTCGGCCGCCGCCAGCGCCCGCACCATCGCCAGCGCGTTCTGCCCCTGGTGCTGGAGGCTGGCCGGGTCCGCGTGGGCGAAGTCGTCCCTGGGCGTGTGGTAGCGGACCTCGCCCCCGATGAAGGCGAAGTTGATCCCCGCGTAGCCGACGCGCTTGTAGACGGTGAGGTCGGTGTCGTTGGGGAGGGTCTTGTAGATCGTGTAGTAGATGGAGTTCGTCTCCGGGTGCGGGACGTGCTCCGCGTAGAGGGCGATCAGCGGGCCGTTGCCGTCGCTGGTCTCGAACATCAGGCTGGGCCCGGTGGTGCCGCGCGCCTCCGCGTTCACCACCGCCGCCACGCGCCTGGCCAGCGGGTGGTCCGCCACGAACGCCTCGGCGCCGATCAGCCCCGGCTCCTCGCCCTCGTTGATCAAGAAGAGCACCGCGTTCTTCGACGGCGGCTCCCTGGAGAGCGCGCGGGCGATCTCCAGGATGGCGGAGGAGCTCACCGCGTCGTCGCTGGCGCCGGGCCCGGCGGGCACGGAGTCGTAGTGGGCGGAGACCATCACCAGCGGCCCGTCCGCCCCCTGCGCGCCCGGCTTGACGGCGATGACGTTGCGCACGCGCGCGCAGGTGTTGACCGCGCTGCACGCGAAGCCGTCCTGCACCTCCGGCTGGTACCCGAGCGCCTTGAGCTGCTGGACGATCTTCTCCCGCGCGTCGGCGCCGGCGGCGCTGCCCACCGGGCGGGGGCGGCCGTCGCCGGCGATGGCGCGGAGCTGCTCGCGGGCGCGCCCGGCCGAGAACAGCGAAGGGTCCGCGTCCGGCGGCAGCGGCGCGGGCGGGCGGAGGCGGACGGCGGTGATCGCCAGCAGGGCGGCGGCCAGCAGCAGCGCGAGCGTGCGGTCGGAGGAGGAGGAGCGCATGCCGGTCACATCTTCTCGAGCGCGGCGGAGTAGAAGCCGTCGATGACGGGGCGGTACTTCTCCTCCACCACCTTCCGCTTCACCTTCTGCGACGGCGTGAGGTCGCCCGCCTCCAGGGTGAGGTCCTGCGGCAGCAGGGCCCACTTCTTCACCGCCTCGTAGTTGGCCAGCGTGGCGTTGAGCTGGCCCACGTACTCGGCGATCAGCGACCGCACGCGTTCGTGCTTGGAGAGCTCCTGGTAGCTCATGGACGGCAGGCCCTGCTGCGCCGCCCAGGGCTTGACGGTCTCCTCGTCCAGGGTGATCAGCGCGGTGACGTAGTTGCGGTTGTTGCCGTGCACCAGCGCCTGGCTCACGTACGGGCAGAGCGCCTTCAGCTTGCCCTCGATGGCGGAGGGCGAGACGTACTTGCCGCCGGACGTCTTGATCAGGTCCTTCTTGCGGTCGGTGATGCGGACGAAGCCGTCCTCGATGACGCCGATGTCGCCGGTGTGGAGGAAGCCCTCCTTGTCCAGCGCCTCGGAGGAGGCCTCCGGCAGGTGGTGGTAGCCGCGCATCACCCCGCGGCCACGGATGAGGATCTCCCCGTCCGACTCGGCGATCTTGACCTCCGTCCCCGGCGCCGGGATGCCCACCGTGCCGAAGCGGAACTTCACGTCCTTGTTGACGCAGGTGAAGGCGGAGGACTCCGTCAGCCCGTAGCCCTCCAGCACCAGGATGCCGGCGGCGTGGAAGAACTCCGCCAGCTCCAGCGCCAGAGGCGCGCTCCCGGAGACGAACATCCGCAGCCGCCCGCCGAAGCGCGCCTTCAGCTTGGAGAACACCAGCCGGTCCGCCACCTGGTGCTGCGCCTGGAGCAGCGCGCCCGGCGCCTTCCCGGCCCGCTGGAGGCGCGAGACCTGGAAGCCCACCCGGAACGCCCAGCGGAAGATGGCGTACTTGAGCCCGCCGCCCTGCCTGGCCTGGCTCACCACCCGGTTGTGCACCTTCTCGAAGATGCGGGGCACCGCGCAGACGAAGGTGGGCTTCACCACCCCCAGGTTCTCCACCAGCTTGTCCACCCGCCCGTCGATGGCGGTGCGGAACCCGCTGTGGATCTGCGCCACCTCCAGCACCTTGCCGAACACGTGCGAGAGCGGCAGCCAGAGGTACTGCACGTCGTCCGGGCGGAGGAGGTTGAGCTGCTCGATCGCCTGGGCTTCGTAGATCCAGCAGTCGTGCACCAGCTCCACGCCCTTGGGCCGGCCGGTAGTGCCGGAGGTGTAGACCAGCACCGCCAGCGAGTCCTTGCGCACCGCGCGCGCGTGGCGCTCGTACGCCCGCGGGTCCGCCTGGTGCGCCTTCTGGCCCAGCGCCTCCAGGTCCTGGAGGGTGATCACCCAGTCGTCGGCCTGGTCCTTGGGCGGGTCGAAGGCGATCACCTTCTTCACCCCCAAAAGCTCCTTCCGCTGCGAGCGCAGCTTGTCGATCTGCTCCTGGTTCTCGGCGAAGACGAACTGGGATTCGGAGTCGTTGATGATGTAGGCGGTGTCGTCGGGCGTGGAGGACGGGTAGATGGTGGTGGTCGCGCCGCCCGCGCAGAGGATGCCCAGGTCCGCCAGCACCCACTCCAGGCGGGTGCCGGAGGCGATGGAGCAGCGCTGCTCGTCCTGCAGCCCCAGCGCCCGCAAGCCCATGGCGATGTCCCGGACCCGGTCGCCGATCTGCCGCCAGGTCCAGTCGCGCCACGCCTTGCCCTCCGGCGTCTGGTACGCGATCTGCTGCGGCGTCTTCTGGACGCGGTCGAGGAACAGCTCGGGGATGGTGGATGGGGCGGCCTGGCTCACGGGGGCGGATGCTCTGTGGTCGCGGCGGGCGGCGCAAGATGTTCCGGACGCGCTGGTTCGGCATCCGCGGTAAGGAGGGAAGGTGCTGTTCGGTCCGTGGCTCCGCCTGGTGAACGCCCTGCGCGGGTGGCCCTCGCTGGAGGTCTGGTACCACCCGGATTACCGGACCCCGCTCACGTCGCTGGAGGCGATGCACGGGGTGGAGCCGCGCCGCGCGGACTACGTCGCCTGGTACCTGCTGGAGCGGCGGCTGATCCGCCCCACCCAGCTCCGCCAGCCGGAGCGGATCAGCTTCGCGGACCTGGCCATGGTCCACACCGAGGAATACCTGGAGTCGCTCCACGACCCGGCGGTGCTGGGCCGCGTGTTCGGCGTGGACCCGTCCGACGTGCCGGTGGAGCCGCTGCTGGTGACGCTGCGGCTGGCGTGCGGCGCCACGCTGGCGGCGGCGCGGTCGGCGCTGGAGCGCCGCGGCGGCCGGGCGCTCCACGCGCTCAACCTGCTGGGCGGCTTCCACCACGCGGGGCGGGCGCGCGGCGGCGGGAACTGCGCGCTGAACGACGTCGCCGTCGCCCTCGCCGCGCTCCGGCGCGACGGCTTCTCGGGCCGCGCCTGGGTGATCGACCTGGACGCGCACCCGCCGGACGGGATGGCGGACTGCCTGGGCGGGGACGAGAAGGTCCGGATCGGCTCGCTCTCCGGCTCCGACTGGGGGCCGCTGCCGGGCGTGGACGAGACCGTGCTCCCCAGGGGCTGCGAGGACGCGGCGTACCTGGAGGCGCTGCGCGCGCTCTTGGGCCGGATGGGGCCGGCGCCGGAGCTGGCCTTCGTCATCGCCGGCGGGGACGTGATGGGGGGCGACAAGCTGGGGACGCTGGGCCTCACCGAGCGCGGCGTGCGGCGGCGCGACGCGGCGGTGGCCCAGGCGCTGCGCCGCGTCCCCACCGTGTGGCTGCCGGCGGGCGGGTACCGGCGCGACTCGTGGCGGGTGCCCGCGGGGACGGCGCTGGTGCTGCTGGGGCGGCCAGGGCGGCGCATCTCCCGCGGCACGGACCCGCTCACCCTGCGCTTCGCCGGCATCTCGCGCCAGCTCACCGAACGCGAGCTGGCCGAGCGCGACGAGCTGATCACCGAGGAGGACATGGCGGACCTCTTCGGCCGGCCTGGGGACCGGACGCCGCGGCTCCTGGGCTTCTACACCGCGCAGGGCGTGGAGTACGCGCTCCACCGCTACGGGTTCCTCGAGCAGCTGGAGCGGCTGGGCTACTCGCGCTTCCACGTGGCGGTGGACGCCACCGGCGCCGGCGACCGCCTGCGCGTCTTCGGCAACGACCAGGACGGCGTCGAGCACCTGCTGGTGGAGGTGGTGGTGGCCAAGAAGTCGGTGGGGCCGAACGCGGTGGAGGTGCTGTTCGTGAACTGGCTCACCCTGCGGCACCCGCGCGCCCAGTTCAGCGCGCTCCGGCCGGCGCTGCCGGGGCAGGACGTGCCGGGGCTGGGGATGGCGCGCGAGGCCTCCGAGCTGCTGGCCATCATGGCCCGGCGGCTCTCGCTGTCCGGGCTGGCGTTCCGCCCGTCCTGGTACCACATGGCCTTCGCGGCCCGGCACCTCGCCCACTTCATCGACCCGGCGCGGGAGGGCCGCTTCCAGGCCATGCTCCGCGACCTGAAGGGCTTGGCGCTGCTGGAGGCCACCCAGGCGCTGGCGGAGAAGCGGGTGCTGATGAACGGCGCCCCCTACGAGTGGGAGGCGGACGACATGGTGGCCTGGGTGAGCCCGGACCACGCGCGCCCCGACGAGGCCGCCGTCCGCGCCGAGCGCGAGCGCGTGGCGTTCATGCTCCGGCCCTGAGCGCTAAAGCGGCGGGAGCTCCTCGCGCCGGATCCGGTACAGGACGTGCCGGCGGAGCGGGTGGCCCTCGACGAACAGCGGGTGGTCGAAGTCCTCGTCCGGGGAGTGGCGCATCCCCAGCCGCTCCATCACCGCGCGCGAGCGGGCGTTGGCGGGGACGGTGAAGGCGTAGATCTGCGAAAGCCCGTGGGTGGTGAAGCCGTGGTGGAGCACGGCGCGCGCGGCTTCGGTGACGTAGCCGCGGCCCCAGTGCTCGCGCGACAGCCGCCAGGCGATCTCCACGCACGGGGTGAAGGCCGCCTCGAAGCGCGGCACCGCCAGGCCGACGAAGCCGATGAACGGCGCCTCGCCCGGCAGCTCGGCGGCCCACGGGCCGAAGCCGTGCTTGGCGAAGTGGTCCTGGATGCGGCCGATCATCGCCGCGGACTCCTCGCGCGTCAGCGTGGCCGGGAAGTGGCGCATCACCTCCGGGTCCGCGCTCATCGCCGCGTACGGGTCCAGGTCCTCGCTCCGCCAGGCGCGGAGGAGCACGCGCGGGGTGCGGATCTCCGGGATATTCTCCATGGTGGATATTCTCCAGTGTGGACTATTACCCTCGACGACCTTCGTCGGACGCGCCGGGGCCGGGAACTTGGCCGGCCCGCCGCGCGCAAGGCAAGCGCGCGCCCACACGGCCGCCGCGGAATGGTGGGGACGTGGCAGAATGCCCCGGCGGGGCGCGGTGCCCCGCGGCTCCGGGGCCCGGTTGGGTGTAAGACCTCAAGGAAGCAGGGCACTTCCCTCGCGGCACGGCCGCTGCTTGCTCCTGGCGCACGGACGCGCCGCATGGAGCGGCGGGCCGTACCCCGGAGAAGAACCACATGAAGCGCATCACGATCGCCCTCGCCGCCGCTTTCGCCCTCCTCTCGTTCGGCGCGTTTGCGGGCGACGCCCCGGCGGCGGACGCGAAGCCGGCCGACGCGAAGCCGGCCAAGAGCACCAAGAAGTCCACCAAGAAGGCCAAGGACGCCAAGCCGGCCGCCGAGGGCGAGAAGCCGGCCGACGCGAAGTAGTCGCCGTCCGCATCCTGGTTCCGCCTCTCCCGCCCCCCAAGCGAGGGCGGGGAGGCGTGGATGACGGGGAGGACTGGGCGTGAGGCTCGCAAGGAAGATCACCCTCGCGCTCACCCTCCTCGCCATCATGGTGTTGATCGCCGAGTCCTCGGCGGAGGCGCTCCGGGTCTGGGAGCGCGTGCCGACGGAGATGAAGCAAAACCACCTCCTCCTCGGCCGCACGCTGACCGGGTCCTTGCGCAAGGCCTGGAAGCTGGAGGGCGAGAAGGAGGCGCTCGCGTTGCTCGACGAGGCCAACCGGTACCAGTCCCAGGTCGCGCTCCGCTGGGTGTGGGTGGACGGCCCGCAGGCCCCGGACGCGCTGGAGCCGTGGGTCCTCAACGAGCTGCGGCACAGCCGCCCCGCGTCCCAGGAGGTCGGCAGCGGCGCCGCCGAGGTGCTGACGACGTACTTCCCCGCGCACATGGGCGGAAAGCTGGGCGCCATCCAGCTCACCGAGTCGCTCGCGGCCAAGCAGGCGGCGCTGCGGCGCGCGGTGCGGACCACCGCGCTGGCCACCGCGGCCATCGCCGTCCTCTACGTGGTGACCGCGCTGGGGCTGGGGCGGCGGATGGTGGGCCAGCCGGTCCAGGCGCTGGCGGCGCAGGCGCGGCGGATCGCCTCCGGCGACCTCCAGGCGCGGGTGAAGCTCGACCAGAAGGACGAGCTGGGCGCGCTGGCGGTGGCGATGAACGAGATGACCCAGGCGCTCTCCGACGCGCAGGAGAAGCTCCAGAGCGAGACCGCGGCGCGGATCGCCACCCTGGAGAGCCTGCGCCACGCGGACCGCCTGACCACCGTGGGCAAGCTGGCCGCCGGCGTGGCGCACGAGCTGGGGACGCCGCTCAACGTCGTCTACAGCCGCGGGCGGATGATCGCCACCGGCGAGGAGGAGGGCGACCAGGCCAAGCAGAGCGGGAAGATCGTCGCCGAACAGGCGCAGGTGATGATCCGCATCATCCGGCAGCTGCTGGACTTCGCGCGGCGCCGCGAGCCCATGCGGACGCCGGAGGACCTGCGCGCGCTGTCCGACCGGACGCTGGCGCTGCTGCAGCCGCTGGCGGCCAAGAAGCAGGTCGCGCTGTCGGCGGACGCCGTCCCGCCCATCGAGGTGGAGGTGGACGGCGGGCAGATGCAGCAGGTGCTCACCAACCTGCTCATGAACGCGGTGCAGTCGATGGGCGCGCCGGGCACGGTGCGGATGGAGGCGTCGCGGCAGCGGGCGGCGCCGCCGCCGGGCGTGGACGGCGGCGAGGGTGAGTTCGTGCGGCTGGACGTGGTGGACGAGGGGAGCGGAATCGCCCCCGACGTCCTCCCCCACATCTTCGAGCCGTTCTTCACCACCAAGGGGGTCGGAGAAGGGACCGGCCTGGGGCTGTCCGTGTCCTACGGCATCGTCCGGGACCACGGAGGGTGGATCGCGGTGGACACCGCCCCGGGGAAGGGGAGCCGCTTCTCGGTCTACCTGCCGGCGAGGGCGGCGGCATGAAGGGCCGCATCCTGGTGGTGGAGGACGACGCCGCGATGAGGTCGCTGCTGGAGCAGGGCCTCACCCGCCGCGGCTTCGAGACGCGCTCGCACCAGACGGCGGCGGAGGCGCTCAACGAGGTGCTGGACGCCGACTACGACGTGGTGCTCACCGACCTGAACATGCCGGGCGGGATGAGCGGCGTGGAGCTGTGCCGGCGGATCGCCGACACCCGCCCGGACGTCCCGGTGGTGGTGGTGACGGCGTTCGGGTCGCTGGAGACGGCCATCGCCTCCATCCGGGCCGGCGCGTACGACTTCGTCACCAAGCCGGTGGAGCTGGACGCGCTGTCGATGGTGCTGGACCGCGCCGTCTCCCACCGGCGGATGCGGGAGGAGATCCATAGGCTGCGCCGGACGGTGGCCGCCGGGGCCGACCGCGGGCCGGTGGTGGGCGAGAGCGCCGCGCTCAAGCGGGCGTTCGAGCTGATCGACCGGGTGGCGGACTCCGACGCCACGGTGCTGATCACCGGCGAGAGCGGGACCGGCAAGGAGCTGGCGGCGCGCGCGCTCCACGACCGGAGCAAGCGGCGCGGCGGGCCGTTCATCGCGGTGAACTGCGCGGCGATGCCGGAGGCGCTTTTGGAGTCGGAGCTGTTCGGGCACGTGCGCGGCGCGTTCACGGACGCCAAGAGCAACAAGACGGGCCTGTTCGTGGAGGCGCACGGCGGGACGCTGTTCCTGGACGAGATCGGCGAGCTCCCCGTGGGGCTGCAGCCCAAGCTGCTGCGCGCGCTGCAGGAGCGGAAGGTCCGCCCGGTGGGCGCCAACGCGGAGGTCCCCTTCGAGGCGCGGGTGGTGGGGGCCACCAACCGGGACCTGGAGGCCCTGGTCCAGGAGGGCCGCTTCCGCGAGGACCTCTACTTCCGGCTGAACGTCATCGGCATCGAGCTGCCTCCCCTGCGCGCGCGCGGCAACGACGTGCTGCTGCTCGCGCAGCGCTTCACCGAGCAGTTCGCCTCGCGCTCGGGGAAGAAGGTGATTGGCTTCCAGCCGGAGCTGGCGCGGCGGCTGCTGGCCTACCCCTGGCCGGGGAACATCCGGGAGCTGCAGAACTGCCTCGAGCGCGCGGTGGCGGTGACGGTGTTCGACCAGCTCGGGGTGGAGGACCTGCCGGAGAAGATCCGGTCGCACACCCCGCAGAGCGTCATCCCCGAGGGGAGCGACGCCGACGAGATCGTCCCGCTGGCGGAGGTGGAGAAGCGCTACATCCTGAAGGCGCTCGACACCTTCGGCGGCAACCGCACCATGGCGGCCAAGGCGCTGGGCCTGGACCGCAAGACGCTCTACCGGAAGCTGGAGCAGTACCGGACCGAGTCCGGCGCGCCCAAGGCGTCGTCCGGGTCCTAGCCCCTGGGCGGACTCGGATCGCCGCCGTAGGTGTACTCGGTCTGGATCGACCCGTCCTTCGTCCGGACCACCACCTGCGCGGGCTCGCGCACCTTGGCGATCCCGCGGGCGCGCGAGACCGCGGCGGACTTGTCCTGGAAGATCGCCACCGCCCGCTTGGCGCCGCGCTGCTTGACGGCCCACCCCTCGCCCCGCGGACTCACGTCGTAGATCTTGCGCTTGGCCATGCCCCTACAGTGACACGTCCGCGGTGATCGGATCTCCGCGCTCCGTGAGCTTCAGTGTGATTTTGGCCGTTCGGCCCTTCAGGTCCTCCTCCCGCCCCAGGTCGAACTCCAGCCCATCCCGCGTGCTCTTCGGCGTCAGCGCCTTCCGCTGCGGCGGCAGGGTGCACTTCGCCGCCGCGAAGCCCTTCGCCGTCCGCGGCTCCACCAGGAGCCGCACCCGGCCGCGGTCGCGCACCACCAGCAGCCGGAACTCGCGCCGCTCCAGCGCCACCTGCCGCCGCGCGCGCTGCGGCGCCCCGCCCGACTTCTTCGGCGGAGCCTTGGGCGTTTCCGGGTCCCCCTTCTCGAGGAGCTCCGAGATCGCCTTCTCCCCCTCCTCCATCGCGTAGAGCAGCTGCGTGCACGCCTTGCACCCTTCCGCGTGGCGCTTGAGCTCCCGGCGCTCCTCGGCCGGGAGGAGGCCCAGGTCCAGGTTCCAGAGATCTTCGGAGGTGAGGTGCCGCTGGGGAGGGCGCTCGACCATCCGGGAGCGCTGCAGGTCCTCGCGACACAGGCTGCATCCGGCCAGGTGCTGCTCGCTGGTGGCGGTGGCCGTTCCCGCCAGCAGCCTCAGGAGGTCGTCGCAGTCGGCCCGGGACGTGAACCACCAGGCCGGCTCCCGCGCTCCCTCGTCCAGCACGTCCCGCTCGACGCGGCGGCGGCGATTGAGCCCGACGAGGAAGCGGGCCCGCTTGCGGAAGCGCACGTCCAGCTCGAACAGCCGCTCCCTCAGCTCCTCCGCGCCCTTGAGCTCTTCGCCCTTGAGGCTCTCCCACCGGTCGATGGCGACGCGCGCGGACTCCGCCCGGTCGCGCGCCATCAGGGCCTCGTGCGCGGAGGAGGCCCAGACCTCCCGCTCCTCCGCGTCCTCCGCCAGCCCGGCCTCGCCGCCCTCCGCCAGCGCCCGGTCCAGCGCCGCCTCCAGCGCGGTCGCCGGGGCCTTGGCCAGCCACGCCTCCAGGGGCTCGCGGGGAATGCCGGCGAGGATGGCCTCCACCTGCGACACGCCCAGCTGCGCCGCGCTCGCCCGGCGCAGGAGATCTCCTGCGCCCACCATGGCCTCCACCGGCTTGACCGGGCCGCCCTGACCTGCGGCCTGCAGCTTGCGGAAGAGCGCGGAGAGCGCCTCCGCGCGTCCCGAGGCCGCGACGGCGTCGTGGGAGCTCATCAGTTCATCCCTCCGAAGCCCTTTGCGCCGCGGGTCATCCCTCGCCACCCAGCTCCAGCAGGTACGCCTTCAGGTACGCCTGCGCCCTCGACACGCGCTTGTACGAGTTCGTCACCGTGATCTGAAGCCGCTTCGCCACCTCCTGGTGATCGTCCAGGTCCTGGTGGTGGTACAGGTCCCACGCGGAGGCCTCGTTCGGGTGCTCCCGCTGGAGCCTCCGGTACGCCGCCCAGTACAGCTCCGCCGCCTCGGTCCGCTCCTCCTGCCGGCGCGATCCCTCCACGGCCGTCGAGCGCTCCGCCGCGCCAGAGGCGCCCGAAGCCCCCTCGCGGTCCTCCTCCTCGCTCTCCGGCGCCTCCGCCAGCACCTCGCGCGTCCGCCGGAACCGGTCGATCGCCACGTGCTTGGCGATCCGCATGAAAAAGGTCTTGGGAGACGCGGATTTCCCGGGCAGCTGCTCCGAAATGCCCCGGAATTGCTCCAGCCCGCGCTCCACCAGCTTCGCCACGGCGTCCTGCAGCAGCTCCTCGTCGTCCTCCGGAGAGCCCTTCCCGTAGCTCTGCCGGACGCGCCGGATGACGTACAACGCCCCTGGGCGCCACCGTTCGATCAGCGTGCCCAGCGGGGCGCTGACGTCCCGGCCGCTCGCCCGTCCCTCGGCCACCCTGGCGAACAGCGCCTCGTCCGTCATTTCCTGGGATTCGGGGGGTCCCACGGTCGGCGAGAAGGTAGCACGAGGGAGGATAGGGCATGCCTACACTGACGTCCGGCCGCCCGCCGCCTGACAGGCGAATGTTTTCGGGATCTTCCCCCTCCGGGGGGCGAATATTTGGGCCATGGCGAGGCGCCGCCCCGACGACGAGGAGGCCAGGAGCCGGCTGGTGGAGCGCGACCTCACGGCGCTCGCCCGCGAGGGGAAGCTGCGCCCGGCGTACGGCCTGGACGAGGTGATCGGCGACGTGGTCGCGCTGATGGCTTCGGACGGCAAGCACCCGCTCCTGGCCGGGGACCCGGGCGTGGGCAAGACCGCCATCGTGCAGGAGATCGCCCGGCGCATCGTCAGCGGCGCGGCGGGCGAATCGCTCCGCGACGCGCGGGTGATGGAGATCTCCATCGCCGGCATCCTCGCCCGTGGCGAGCGGCACGCCGCCGACACGCTGGACGAGCTGTTGGAGCGGCTGGCGGAGGTCCCCAAGACGATCGTCTACGTGCGCGACCTCGCGGTGGGCGTGGGCGGCCCCACCATCCCGGTGATGATCCGCGCGCTGCGCGCCGGCTCCGTGCGCTTCGTGCTGGAGGCGGACCTGCGCCGCGCCCAGGAGCTGCTCCGTTCGGACGAG
>Ga0268264_10001886_pt1 | contig 19044 bp, 17 predicted proteins | sample KBSSwiS32_FD_190357 | JGI IMG/M metagenome (GOLD analysis project Ga0268264, IMG submission 190357) | Switchgrass rhizosphere microbial communities from Kellogg Biological Station, Michigan, USA - KBS Switchgrass S3-2 (SPAdes) (version 2) | ecosystem: Host-associated > Plants > Roots >...
GTGGTTGCGCCAGACCGAGCGGTACCACCGCGACCTCGGCCGGTAGTCGCTGTGCACCAGGTAGTGGGTCCACTCGTAGCCGAGCTTGATCCCGTAGACCGACACCAGCAGCGTCAGCATCGAGGTGGTCGTCGGGGTGAACAGCCACGCCTCGACGACGTACGCCGGCAGCAGCCAGACCAGCGCCTTCCACGGGATGAACACCAGGGGAAGGTCCCGCGGGTCGGTGTGGTGGGCGCGGTGCTCGCGCGCCAGGAGCGAGTCGATCGTGACTGGACCGACCGCGCGAGGCTTCCAGTGCAGGATCGCGACGTGGATGACCCACTCGATCACCGGGAACAGGGCGATCAGCCCGGCCGGGATGAGCAGCTCCCACCATGACCCGCCGCCGACCACGACCCGGCCGATGATCGCGCCCACCAGGAACGTCGAGATCATCCACGGGCTCGGGTGCTTCCAGAACTCCGACCACGCAGCGCCCAACGAGAGCGACTGGCGGCGCTTGGCCTGCCCGGTGATGCGCTCCTCGTCGGCGGCCAGCCGCTGTGCGGCGAGGGCCTCGACCTCGGGGTCGACCTTCGTCATCGTGACTCCTCCTTCAGCGCGGACAGCGCGGCGAGCAGGCTCTCGGTCGCCGGCCGCAGCACCCGGTCGGCGGCGGCGCGCGCGGTCTCGGGGTCGCCGGCGCCGATCGCGGCGGTCAGCAGCCGGTAGGCGTGCACCTGGCCGACCTCCTCGGCCATCAGCGGGGCGAGCGCCTCGAGCGCGGGTTCGTACGCCGCCCGCAGGCTGTTGAACATCAGCTGGAAGACCAGTGAGTCGGCGGCCTCGACCACCTGGTGCCAGAACTCCAGAGCGTGCACCTGCTGCTCGACGCCGTCGTCGGTGCTCGCCAGCCGGTCGACGACGTCGGTGAGCTTCGCCTCGAGCACCGGCCCGCCGCGCTGGGCGGCGAGGGCGGCGCCAGCCGGGCCGATCGCCAGCCGGGCCTCCAGCACGCTGCGCCCGACCTCGGGGTCGAGCTCGCCGCGGCGCACCAGCAGCCGGGGCAGCAGGTCCAGGCCGGCGTACCGCTTGAAGTCGCGGACCATCGTCGCCCCGCCGTGGCGCACCTCGACCAGCCGGGTCGCCGCCATCCGCTGCAGCGCCTCGCGCACCGCGGGCCGGGAGACGCCGAGCACCTCGGCCAGCCGGCGCTCGCTCGGGAGCGACTCGCCGGCGCCGATCTCGCCGTCGACCACCTCCGCGAGCACCTGGTCGAACACCTCGTCGGGCACCGAGCGACGGGTCACGGGCTGCAGCGGCATGGCCCGACTATGCCGCGGCCGTTGGTCAGAGGTCAAGTGGTAAGACCAAATCGCTGCGATAGTCCCTGCCGAAATGGTCGCGAGAACGACGGTTGGAGGGACCAATTCGTCACGGACTACCCCGCCGTACGCTGAACGACGTGCCCGCAGTCCTCGCGCCCCGGATGTGGCTGGGGCACCTGCTGGCGCTGGTGCTGGTCGCAGCGGCGGTGCTGCTGGGGCTCTGGCAGCTCGACGCGTGGCAGACCCGGCGGGCCGATGCCGCGCGCGACCTGACCCGCGCCGAGCCGGTCGCGCTGAGCGCGGTGATGGGGCCGGACGACCCCTTCCCGGGCCGGTCGGTCGGTCAGCCGGTGACCGTCAGCGGCGAGTGGCTGGCGACCGGCACGGTCTTCGTGAGCGGTCGCGAGCACGACGGCCACGACGGCTACTGGATGGTGACCCCGCTCGCGATCGGCGGTGGCGACCGACCCGCCCTGCCCGTGGTGCTCGGCTGGGTGGCCGACCCGGGTAGCGCCCCGGCGCCGCCGGTCGGCAGCACCGAGCTGACCGGGTGGCTGCAGCCGCCCGAGGGCACCGGCGCCGTGGACGATAACCCGGGCGACGACGTCGTGCCCCAGCTCCGGATCGCCGACATCGTGCAGCACGTCGACCAGGACCTCTACGGCGCCTACGCGATCGCGCAGCACGGGGTCGACGGGTTGCCGGCAGCCGACCTGGCGCAGCTGCCGGACGCGGGCCGGTTCACCGCCGTCCGCAACCTGCTCTATGCGATCGAGTGGTGGTTCTTCGGCTCGTTCGCGGTGCTCATCTGGTGGCGGTGGGTGGGCGAGCAGCTCGCTCCCACCGACAGGGAGCCCGAGCCGCACGACCACGACCAGCCCGATACCGTGAAGACGTGAACCGCCTCGTCACCGCCTACCGCATCCTCGCGATCACGGTCGGCGTCCTGCTGGCGTTCTGCGCCCTGGTGGCGATGCCGCTGAAGTACGCACACACCTGGTTCGGCGCGACCGGCTCGCTCGGCGAGGGCGGGTCGCTCCAGCAGTTCGGCGAGAGCGCCAGCATCATGTGGGTCGCCCACGGCTGGATCTTCATGATCTACGTCGTGGTGGCGTTCTTCCTCTCCCGCAAGGCCGGGTGGACGCTGCCGTTCACCGTGGTCGCCCTAGCGGCGGGACTGATCCCCCTCCTCATCTTCTGGGTCGAGCACCGCGTGGTGCAGAAGCTCAGGGCCGAGCATCCCGAGGTCGCGGGGATGACGGCTGCGCCCTGAGGCACGACTTCCCCGATCTGGCACATCGCGCGCCACAGCGGGTTACCCTCCCACGGGCCATCCCTTCGGCGGTCCGTCCTCTCGGAGGTGTGCAGTGACCGCACGACGCACGAAGCTGGCGGCGCTGGGGACGGGAGCGCTGCTGGCGGCCGTCATGACGACGGTGCCGGCCGGTCCGGCCGAGGCAGCACCGCCGCCCGCTCCGACACCGAGGCCGGTGACGTTGTTCGTTGCCAACGCCAACGCCAACTCGCTCGGCGCCTACGACACCCTGGCCGGCACCAGCGGGTCCGACATCCCGGTGGGCTCCGGGCCCGTGTCGGCGGCGGTCACCCCGGACGGCAACACGGTCTACGTCACCAACTCGAGCTCCAACTCGGTCTCGGTGGTCGACGTGGCGACGCTGGTCGTCACGGCCACGATTCCGGTCGGGAACACGCCGTTCAGCGTGGCGCTGAGCCCGGACGGGAGCCGCGCCTACGTCGCCAACCTGCGTGGCAACTCGGTCTCGTTGATCGACACCGCGACCAATACGGTCACCGCCACCATCCCGGTCGGACGGTTCCCCGAAGGGATCGCGGTGAGCCCGACCGCCCCGACGGTCTACGTCGTCAACGACGGCGACAACAACGTCAGCGTCATCGACACCGTGACCAACACGGTCACCGGGACGATCGCGGTCGGCGTGGTCCCGGGTCCGGTGGCCTTCACTCCGGACGGCACCAAGGCCTACGTCGGCGGTGGGGGCGCGACCCCCGCGGTCTCGGTGATCTCGACCAGCACCCAGACGGTCACGGGGACCTTCCCGGCCAGCAACCAGCCCTTCAGCATCGCCGTCACCCCGGACGGCACGACGGGGTACGTCGCGAACTTCGTGGGCGGCTCGGTCACCGTCTTCGACGTCGCGACCGACACCCCGACCGCCACGATCTCGGGACTGCCGTTCCGGACGCCCACCGCCATCGCGGTGAGTCCCGACGGCGGCACCGCCTACGTCGCCGACTTCAACGCCAACACCGTCATCCCCATCGACACCGCGACCAACACGAAGGGCACGCCCATCACCGGGTACTCCGGTCCGGAGGGCATCGCGATCACGCCGGAGGACACGTCGACCACGCTGGGCGTCACGCCGCCGTCGCCCGCCGAGCCCGCAACCAACCAGACGCTCACCGCCACGGTCACACCGAGCTACGCGATCGGCACCGTGCAGTTCTTCGACGGCGCGAGCCCGCTGGGCGGCCCCGTGGCCCTGGCCGGTGGCACTGCGGCGACGAGCGCCAGCCTCGGTGCGGGCGCGCACACCCTCAGCGCCGCCTTCACGCCCACGCCGGGCGCGCCGTTCGTCGGCTCGGCCTCGAGCGGGGCGCCGTACACCGTGAAGACCCCGCAGACGGTGGCCTTCACGACGACCGCTCCGGCCGCCCCGGTGGTCGGCGAGACCTACGTGCCCGCGGCGAGCGGCGGTCCGTCGGCCAACCCGATCACGTTGTCGATCGACCCGGCCGCGGCCGGCCACTGCGCGATGGCCGGCGGCACGGTGACCTTCACCCATCCGGGGCTCTGCCAGGTCGACGCCGACCTGCCCGGAGACTCGCAGTACGCCGAGGCCACCGCCACCCAGACGACGACGGTGACCAAGGCCGCGACCAGCGAAACGGTCGCGGTGCACCAGAGCTCGGTGACCGCCGCCGTGCAGGTCACGGCGCCGGGGGTCGGTACCCCGACCGGGTCGGTGGCCTTCTCGGTCAACGGCAACCCGTTCGGCACCGCGCCCCTGGTGAGCGGGGTCGCCACGCTCAAGCAGGCCGTCCCGCCCGGCGCGGCCGCGCAGGTCTCGGCGGTCTACTCCGGCGACGCCGACTTCCTGCCCTCGTCCGCCTCGACCGCGCGGCACGAGCCGACGATCGTGCCGACCGTGTCGAGCCGGGCCCCGGCAACGTCGTACGGCTGGTACCGGCACACGGTCCACGTCTCGTTCGCCTGCACCGCCAACGGCGCTCCGCTGGTCGGACCGTGCCCCGGCCCCCTCGTGCTGGCCCACGACGGCGCCGGCCAGTCCGCAGCCGCCACCGTGATCGCCTCCGACGGCGGCGCGGCGACCGCGACCGTCGCGGGCATCAACATCGACCGCCACCCCCCGAAGGTGCGGATCGCGGGTGCGCGTCGCGGCGCGACCTACGACACCGCGCCGCGGCTGCGGTGCGTCGCCCACGACGACCTGTCGGGGGTGGCCACCTGCGTCCTGCACCGGACGAAGGCGAAGGACGGCTGGGTCTTCGTCCGCGCGGTGGCGACTGACGAGGGCGGCCGCCGGGCGTTCGCGGGACTGCTGTTCCGGGTGCTGGGCTGAGGGAACGACCTCGGGCCCGGTCGGGATGACACACTCCGAGGCGTGACCACCGCCTTCGTCCTCGGCGGCGGCGGCGTGCTCGGCGCCGTCGAGGTGGGGATGCTCCGGGCGCTGCTCGAGCGCGACATCCGTCCCGACCTCGTGCTCGGCACCAGCATCGGCGCGCTCAACGGCGCGCTGGTTGCGCGCCAGCCGGACCTCGCCGTGGTCGAACGGCTCACCGAGCTGTGGCGCAGCGCGGGCAGCGCCCGGGAGGCGGGGTACGGCGACCGGCCGCTGCGCACCGTCCGCCGGGCGGTCTCCTCGCGCACCCACCTGTGGTCGGCCGAACCGCTGCGGCAGCGGCTCGAGGACGAGCTCGGCGACCTCACCTTCGAGGAGCTGCCGGTCACCTTCCAGGTGTGCGCGGCCAGCATCGAGCGCGCCGCCGAGCACTGGTTCACCAGCGGCCGGATCGTCGACGCGGTAGTCGCGAGCGCCGCAGTGCCGGGCCTCCTGCCTCCGGCGGAGGTCGACGGCGAGCACTACCTCGACGGCGGGATCGTCAACTCGGTGCCGCTCGGCCGGGCGGTCGGCCTCGGCGCCACGCGGGTCTTCGTGCTGCAGGTGGGTCGGCTCGATCGGCCGCTCAGCCCTCCGAAGCGGCCGTGGGACGTGGCCCGGGTGTCGTTCGAGATCGCTCGTCGGCACCGGTTCGTCCGCGAGCTCGCCGAGCTGCCCGACGACGTCGAGTGCCACGTGCTGCCGGCTCGCGGGACCTCGGCCCGCGACGACACCCTGCTCGGCAGCCGCGACTTCGCCGGCGTACAGGGACGCATCGACGCGACGTACGACGCGTCGCGGGCCTACCTCGACGAGCTGGATCTCGCCGATCCGGGTCCGCGGTGAGACGCCACCTGCGACGGGTCATCACCGCCTCCGGCGTCCTCGGGGTGACCGCGCTGCTGTGGGTGCTGCTCCCGGTCTGGCTGCTCGTGGCCGCGGCGCTCTCGCCGCTGCTGCCCGGACGCTGGCGCGCGCTGCGGCTGCTGTGGATCGTCGTGCTCTACGCGACGATCGACTCGCTGATGCTGGTCGTCATGTTCGGCTACTGGGTGGCCGCGGGAGGCAGCCGCCGGGTCCGCTCGCCGTACTGGCAGGGCATCCACTACGACCTCGTCCAGGGCGTGATGTGGGTGCTCTTCCGCGAGGCGAAGCGGGTGCTGCGGCTCGACATCACCACGGTCGGGCCGGCGCCCGACGCGCACCCGGGACAGCCGCTGCTGGTCTGCTGCCGGCACGCCGGGCCGGGCGACTCCTTCACGCTGGTCCACGCGCTCATGTACTGGTACGACCGCGAGCCGCGGGTCGTGCTCAAGGACACGCTCCGCTGGGACCCCGCCATCGACGTGCTGCTGCACCGGATCCCGGCCCGGTTCATCTCTCCCAACCCGGCGGCCGGTGCGGACCTCGACTCGCAGATCAGCGAGCTGGCGACCGGGCTCGACGCGGACGACGCGTTCGTGATCTTCCCCGAAGGGGGCAACTTCACCGAGGCCCGCCGCGACCGGGCGATCGCCCGGCTGCGCAAGCTGGGGCTCGAGCGGATGGCGGTCCGCGCCGAGCGGATGACCAACGTGCTGGCCCCGCGGCCCGGCGGGTTCCTCGCCGCGCTGGACGCCGCGCCGGACGCCGACGTCGTCCTGGTCGCGCACACCGGGCTCGACCACCTGCTCACCGTCGGCGACGTGTGGCGCGAGCTGCCGATGGACAAGCAGATCGTGATGCGCTGGTGGCGGGTCGCCCGCGACGAGATCCCCGAGGACCGCGAAGGCCGCATCGACTGGCTGTTCGGCTGGTGGGAGCAGATCGACGCCTGGATCGAGGAGAACCGGACCGCGGCCTCGTAGCGGCCCTACCTCACGCGCGGCTGGGTGCGGACGACGGTCAGCGCAGCGCGCAGCGCACCGAGCACGAAGCCGAACGGCAGCGCGAAGCCGAACCAGAAGAACAGCTCGAACGGCAGCAGCGTCAGCGACATGGTGCGGCCGGCCGGGTGCTCGCGCCACAGCAGGCCGCCGGTCACGAGCTCGGCGGCGCAGACGACCACGAACGCCATCTGCATCGGCAGCGTCGGGAACCCCCACGACTCGAAGGGCCCGCCGCCGTAGGTCGGGAAGCCGAGGAAGCTCCACACCTCGTCGTGGCTGGTGAGGTACGCCGCGCCGTAGGCCCCGGGCAGGCCGAAGCCGAACCCGGCGACCCACGCCAGCACCGCGGCGAACCTCGACACGGGCCCATCCTGCCCGGGACGGGCCCCGGACCAGGGGCTAGGACTTCTTGGGCGCGTCCTCGACGGCGGTCTCGAGGTCGATGACCTCGGCGGGCTGGTCGGGCGTGGTGACGGGCTGCGGCTCGTCGGCGGCGTCCGAGAGCGCCTCGTCGGGACCCGCGGCCCCCGCGTCGTCGGTCGGCGGCGGGGTCCGTGCCGGGGCAGGCGTCGGCACGTAGGAGGACTGCCAGTTGTCGGCCTGGCCGCCACCCTGCAGCTTCTTGGCGATGAAGCCGACGGCGCCGGCGACGGCGGCGAAGATGGCGAGCTTCTTGAGCTTGCCGCCCTTCTTCTTCTTCTCCTCACCACGCAGCTGGGCGACCCGGGCGTCCGCGGCCTCCTTGGCGTGGCTGGCCACCTCGCTGGCCCGCTCGCGCGCCTCGGCGACGTAGGGAGCGGCCTTCTCGCGGGCGTCGGCGAGCGCCGGGCCGGCCTTGTCGCGGGCGTCGACCAGCGCGGGCCGGGCGGTCTTCTCGTAGAACTCCTCCGCAGCGTCGAGGGCCGTCGCGACGGCCGACTCGACCTGCGGACGGACCTGGTCGATGTAGTCCGCCGCCTGGTCGAGCAGGGACTTCTTCTTCCTCAGTGCCATCGCGTCCTCTTTCAGAGAGTGTCCTGGGAGCGGGTCGGTGACCGTAAGTTGTCATTCGACCACGCCCGGACAAGGGGCGGCCAGTGGGGTGCCGCTTGTGGCCCGTGCGAGGATCGACGGGCGCGCAGGCGGTCCACCAGAGCGGTACCCACTCCGCCGCCCCAGCGCGCCGTACCCCCTCACAGAGCCCGAAAGGCAGTCATGGCAGAGCAGCAGGCCGTCCTCCACACCAACCGTGGGGACATCACGATCAACCTGTTCCCCAACCACGCCCCCAAGACGGTGGCCAACTTCACCGGGCTCGCCACGGGCGCGAAGGACTACTCGACGCCCAACAACCGCACCGGCGCGTTCTACGACGGGCTCACCTTCCACCGGGTGATCGAGAACTTCATGATCCAGGGCGGCTGCCCGCTCGGCACCGGCACGGGCGGCCCGGGCTACCAGTTCGAGGACGAGTTCCACCCCGAGCTCGTCTTCGACCGCCCCTACCTGCTCGCCATGGCCAACGCCGGCCCCGGCACCAACGGGTCGCAGTTCTTCATCACCACCGCCGAGACCCCGTGGCTCAACCGCAAGCACACCATCTTCGGTGAGGTCGCCGACCAGGCCTCGCGCGACGTCGTCGACACGATCGGGACCACGGCCACCGGCGCGGGCGACCGCCCCGTCGAGCCGGTGGTCATCGAGAGCGTCGACATCGTCGAGGGCTGATCGGCACCACCCTGAGCGAGCAACCCGCCCCGACCACCCAGACCGGGGTGCCCACCTGCTACCGGCACCCCGGCCGGGAGGCGCACATCCGCTGCCAGCGCTGCGAGCGGGTCATCTGCCCCGACTGCATGCGCCCGGCCGCGGTCGGCTTCCAGTGCCCGGAATGCGTGAAGGAGGGCGCGAAGACCACGCGCTCGGGACGCACGGCGTACGGCGGGCTCCGGCCCACCGACGCCTCGCGCACGTCAATCGTGATCATCGCGCTCAATGTGGCGACGTGGATCGGCATCCTGGCTACGGGGGGTAGCGGCGGCCGGGTCCTCGACTTCCTCGTGCTGCGCACCCAGGGGCTCTGCCAACCCATCGGAGTCGGCCCCCACGTGACCCAGTCCTACTGCGACGCCAACGGCGGCACCTGGCTGCCTGGCGTGGTCGACGGCGCCTACTGGCAGGTCGTGACCTCGATGTTCAGCCACGTCGCGCCGCTGCACATCGGCTTCAACATGCTCGCCCTCTGGGTGCTCGGCCCCCAGCTCGAGCTCGCGGTCGGCCGCGCTCGCTTCCTGGCGCTCTACTTCGTCTCCGGGCTCGCCGGCTCCGCGACGGTCCTGTGGCTCGGCCCGGAGTTCACCTTCGGCGGCACCCTCGGCGCCTCGGGTGCGATCTTCGGCCTGATGGGCGCGCTGGCCGTCGTGGCGCTGAAGGTCGGCGGCGACGTGCGCGGCATCCTGACCTGGATCGGCATCAACTTCTTCCTCACCTTCGCGATCGCACACATCTCCTGGCAGGGCCACGTCGGCGGCTTCGTCGCCGGCACCGCCATCGGCGCGGTCCTGGTCTACGCCCCGCGCGGCCCGAGCCGTACGCCGTTCCAGGTGGCCGGCACCGCGGCCATCGCCCTCGTCGTACTCGCCGCGATCGCCGCCCGCGTGCTCGCCCTCCGCTGAGCCCCGGCCACGCTCCCGTTGTCCACATTCCTCCACAGACGAATGACAACTATGTAGTTCTACACAGGGTTGTACACACCTGTGGACGAACCCCACGCCGACCCGTCGTTACTCGTGTCGGGTAACGACGGGTCGGCACGAAATCGACGGTGACCCGTCGTTACTCGTGTCGGGTAACGACGGGTCGGCACGAAATCGACGGTGACCCGTCGTTACTCGTGTCGGGTAACGACGGGTCGGCACGAAATCGACGGTGACCCGTCGTTACTCGTGTCGGGTAACGACGGGTCGGCACGAAATCGACGGTGACCCGTCGTTACTCGTGTCGGGTAACGACGGGTCGGCGTGGGCGGGGATTACTCCCAGCGGGTGGCGTAGGTGAAGCCGACCGCCATGAAGGCGATGCCGACCACGAGGTTGTACTGGCCCAGGTCGTTGAGGATCCAGACCTTGTCGGACCAGGTGGCGCCGCTCATCACGTAGTAGGTGCAGATCCAGAGCAGGCCGAGCAGGAAGCAGCCGAGCATCCCGACCACGACGCCGCGGCCGCGGCCGAGCGGGGTGGAGGGGTGGGCGGCGACCATCAGGCCGAGCAGGAAGGCCCCGATCCCGATGACGTAGTTCCACTTCTTCAGGTCGCCCATGAAGCCGATGCCGCTGGGTCCGACCGGCTTGCCGGCCTTGGTGAAGGCGGTGGGGTCGGGACGAACGCCGGCGTAGTAGTAGATCAGCCAGGCGATCCCGGCCAGGATCAGCAGCAGTGCCAGGACCGACCGCGGGGTGACCAGCGGTCCCCGGCCAGGATCCAGGGACGACAGAGGGTCACGGGCCTTCATCCTCGACACGCGGCTACCTTAGTCAACGTGCCCGACCTTCCCGAACCCGCGGCACCCGGCCGCCCGCGGCGGTGGGCCGGGAGGTGGACGGGGCGCACGTCCCAGCGCGGCTCCGGATGGCGCGCGGGCACCCTCGCGGTGGCCCTGGTCAGTGGTGGCCTGTTCGTGGTGAGTGCGCAGTCCAGCCAGGGCACCGACCTGCGCCCGGGTCGCTACGACGACCTCGCGACGCTCACCGGCTCCGAGGCCGATCGGGCCGCGGACCTCCAGGACCGGGTCAAGGCGCTGACCAAGCAGGTCCGGGAGCTGACCGACCAGGTCGACGACGCCGACGTGCGGCGCTACCAGCACCAGGTGGTGGCGCTCGAGGACCCGGCTGGGCTGAGGCCGCGCAAGGGCCCCGGTGTGATCGTGACCCTCTCCGACGCACCGCAGGAGCTGATCGACGCGACCACCGGCGACCGGCGGCCGCTCGTGGTGCACCAGCAGGACATCCAGGCCGTCGTCAACGCGATGTGGGCCGGCGGCGCCTACGCCGTGGTGCTGCAGGGGCAGCGCGTCGTCACGACCACCGGCATCAAGTGCGAGGGCAACTCGGTCGTGATCCAGGGGGTCCCCTACCCGGAGCCCTACGTCATCGAGGGGGTCGGCGACGTCGGCGACCTGACCAGCGCCATCGCCGACGACAGCTACCTCCAGCTCTACCGCGAGCAGTCCGAGGACCCGGCGATCCACATCGGCTGGGACCTCGACATCAAGGACGAGATCACCGCGCCGGCGTACGACGGCCTGCTCGACCTCTCCTACGCGACGCCGATCACCCCGTCCGCGACGCCCTCGGCCTCGGCGGGCCCGAGCTGAGCCGCAGGCGCAGCTACGGCGTCGGAGTCTCGGTCGGGGTGGGCGTCCCGGTCGGCGTGCCGGTCGGGGTCTCGGTGGGCGGCGGCGGTGGCGGCGGCTCATAGGTCGACACGAACAGCGTGATCACGGTCCCCTGCGGCTGCGGCTGACCACCCGGCGGCAGCTGGTCGGTGACCGTGCCGCGCGGCTCGGTCGAGCGGTCGTCGCCCCGGATGTCGTACTGGAACCCGGCGTCGACGATCTGCTTGATCGCGTCGGACCGGTTCAGTCCCACCACGTTGGGCACCTCGTGCGGTCCCTTGCTGATCGTGACCGTGACCGTGCTCTCCTGGTCGACGGAGGTGCCGCCCTCGGGCGCGGTCGCGAGCACCTCACCCTGCGGCTTGTCCGACTCCACGCTCTTGAACTCCGGCTTGAGCTTGGCGTCGCGCAGCTTGTTGCGGGCCTCGTCCTGGGTCAACCCGATCAGCACCGGCACCTGCACCTGGGGCAGCCCGGAGGAGATGACGAGGTGCACCGAGGTCCCCGGGTCGACGTACTGGTCGCGGTTGGGGTCCTGCTCGATGACCTTGTCCTTGGTGGCCGGGTCGTCGTCGGCCCGGAAGTCCGGCGCGTCCACCGTCAAGCCGGCATCGCCGATGGCGCTGCGGGCTTCGGCCTCGGTCATGCCGATCACGTTGGGCACCTGGATCTGCTTGGGCGGCGACTCGAACAGGTTGCTCTTGAACAGCACCCAGCCGCCGAGCAGCAGTGCGATGACCAGCAGCCCGAGGAGGATCAGTACGCCGGTGCGAGGGCCGCTGCGCTCCGGTTCGTAGTCGGCGTAGTCGTCGACCGGTGGCGGCACCGGCGGCCGCATCGAGGTGCTGGTCGCCGGGTCGGGACCGACCGGTGGGGGCGGAGGGGTGACCGGCGTCGGTGGCGGCACCGGCGCCTGCACCGGCCGGCCGGCCAGGTAGCGCTCGATGTCGCTGCGCATCGCCGCCGCCGACTGGTAGCGGTCCTCGAGCCGCTTGGCCAGCGCCTTCATCACGATGGCGTCGACCGCGGGCGGCAGATCGGTGTCGTGGTCGGACGGCGGCCGGGCGGGCTCGCGGACGTGCTGGTAGGCGACCGCGACCGGGCTGTCACCGACGAACGGCGGCCGGCCGGTGAGCAGCTCGTAGAGCAGGCAACCGGCGGAGTAGACGTCCGAGCGGGAGTCGACGGTCTCGCCCCGCGCCTGCTCGGGGGAGAGGTACTGCGCGGTCCCGACCACCGCCGCCGTCTGGGTCATCGTGTTGGAGTCGCTCATCGCCCGGGCGATGCCGAAGTCCATCACCTTGACGTCGCCGCTCGGGGTGAGCATCACGTTGCCGGGCTTGATGTCGCGGTGGATGATGCCGGCGCGGTGGCTGTAGTCGAGCGCCGACAGGACGCCGCTGGTGATCTCGAGCGCTCGCTCCGGCAGGATCTTGCGGCCCTCGCGGAGGATGTCGCGCAGCGTCCGGCCGGCGACGAACTCCATCACGATGTAGGGCTGAGACACCCCGCTGCCGTCGGAGGCCGGCTCCTCCCCGGTGTCGTAGACGGCCACGATCGCGGGGTGGTTGAGCGAGGCCGCGCTCTGCGCCTCGCGACGGAACCGCGCCTGGAACGTGGCGTCGCTCGCGAGGTCGGTGCGCAGCCGCTTGATCGCCACGACCCGGCCGAGCCTGGTGTCGTGGCCCTTGCGCACCTCGGCCATGCCGCCGCGGCCGAGGAGCTCCCCGAGCTGGTAGCGGCCACCGACCAGCCCGCTGGAGGCGGGTGGATCCGACGGCGGCGGTCCGGGGGGCGTATCTGTCATGGGGTCGTTCCTCCGGATCTGGACGCAGACGCCGAGGCGGGCGAGCCGGCCGAGGCCGATGCCGATGCGGTGGGGGTGCTGGTGGCCTGGGACGCCGAGCTGCTCGGGGTGTTCGACGGGGTGTTCGACGGGGTGGACGTCGCCGAGGAGGGCGGTGCTGAGGTCGGCTGGCTCGACGGCGGTGCGGACGTCGGCGCGGCCTCGCGGTAGTAGTCGACCGTGACGGTGTCGCCCACGTCGAGCCGGCCGTCGGGGTGCACGGCGGCCACGGTGTCGGCGTCCTTGCCGCCCGGGTTGTCGACCGGCTGGGTGTCGACCTCGAGCCCCTTGTCGCGCAGCTCGCCCGCGACCACGTCGACGTCGCGGCCGAGGTAGTCGGCCTCGTCGATGAGCACCTCAGACGGCGCGGAGCTGGTCTGCTTGGTAGGGGAGTCCTCGGTCGTGGGCGCGGACGAGGTGGGGGCGCCGGTGCTCGTGTCGGTCGCCGAGGAGTTGTCGTCGTTGTTGCCGGCGTGGGTGGCGACGACGATGACCAGCACGATCGCGGCGACCAGCGCGGCCACCAACAGCACGACCAGCCAGGGGTTGCGGCGCTCGGTCGTGCGTGTCGGCGGCGGGGCCGCGACGGGCGGGCGGGCCGGGCCGCCCACCGGCGGCATCACCTGGGTCGTCTGGCCCGGCGGCGGTGGCGCGACCACGGGCGGGACGTACGCCGTGGCCGCGGTCGCCGGAGCCGCCGCGGCGGAGGGGTCGCGCAGCGCCGCCGCGAACGCGTCGCCGTCGGCGTAGCGCTGCGTCGGGTCCTTGCTCATCGCGCGGCGTACGACGGCGGCCAGGTCGGCGGGGACGCTCCTCGGCAGGGCCGGGACCGGGTCGTTGAGATGGGCCAGCGCGGTGGCGACCGGGGAGTCGGCGTCGAACGGGCGGTGCCCGGCGAGGCACTCGAACGCGACTACGCCCAGCGAGTAGACGTCGGAGGCCGGGGTCGCGGTGGCGCCGCGGGCCTGCTCGGGGGAGAGGTACTGCGGGGTCCCCATCACCTGGCCGGTGCCGGTCAGCCCCAGCCCGTCGGAGGCGCGGGCGATCCCGAAGTCGGTGATCTTGACCTGTCGGGCCGGGGTGACCATCAGGTTGGCCGGCTTCACGTCGCGGTGCACGATCCCGGCCCGGTGGGCGGCGCCGATGGCGTCCGCGGCCTGGGCCATCAGGTCGCGAACCGCTTCCGGGTCGAGCGGCTTGCCGCCGCGCAGCAGCGCCGAGAGCGGCTGGCCGTCCACGAGCTCCATCACCAGGAACGGCCGCGGCACCGCCGAGCCGTCGGCCCTGCCGAGCAGCGCCGACTCGCCCACGTCGTAGACCGACGCGACGCCGGGGTGGTGCAGCGCCGCGGCGTGCCTGGCCTCGATCTCGAAGCGCGAGCGGAACAGCTGGTCGTCGGCGTACTCGCTCTTGAGCACCTTGACCGCGACCTCGCGGCCGAGCGCCGTGTCGGTCGCGCGCCACACCTCGCCCATCCCGCCGGTCGCGATGCGCGACTCGAGGCGGTAGCGGTGCTGGTCGTCGACGAACCGCTCGCCGACGGGGGGTCCCTGCCCCGCTGGATCGTGAGGAGTGCTCACTTGATCACCGCCTCCATCACGGCCTTGGCGATGGGCCCGCCCCAGGTGCCGCCCGCGATCTCACCGCGGTCGATGCCGGCCTTCTGGATCACCACGGCCACGGCGACCTCCGGGTCCTGGGCCGGCGCGAACGAGACGAACCAGGCGTACGGCGGCACCGAGTCGATCCCGCTCTGCGCGGTGCCCGTCTTGCCCGCGACCTTCACGCCGTCGATCCCGCCCGGGGCCGCGGTCCCGCTGTCGACGGTGTCGACCATCAGCTGGGTGACCTGGTCGGCGGTCTGGGCGCTGATCGCCTGGTCGAGCTCCTCGGGCTCGGTCTTGCGCAGCGTCTCGAGCTCGGGGGACTGGATGGAGTCGACGATGTAGGGCTTCATCACGACGCCCTGGTTGGCGATGCCCGCCGCCACCATCGCCATCTGCAGCGGGCTGGCCTGCACCTCGAACTGGCCGATGGCCGACTGGCCGGCCTGCGGCTCGTTCGCGCCCTGGGGGAACTTCGAGATCGCCTGCGGCCCGATGTCGTCGAGGTAGTGCTTGTTGAAGCCGAACTTCTCGGCCTGCGCCTGCAGCGCGTCCGCGCCGAGCTCGACGCCGAGCTGGGCGAAGCTGGTGTTGCAGGACTCCTCCATCGCCTGGCTGAACGGGATCTTGTCGGTGCCACACGGGCGGCCCTCGTTGTCGATCTCCCCGGAGCTCCCGGTGGTCTGCGGCAGCTGGTAGGTCGGGCCGCCCGGCACCTCGCTGTCGTAGGTGTACTTCCCGCTCTCGATCGCGGCCGAGGCCGTGACCAGCTTGAACGTCGACCCGGGCGGCAGCGTCGTCTGGATGGCCCGGTTGAGCAGCGGCTGCTCGGGGTCGGCCTGCAGCCGCTCGTAGTCGGACTTCACCGCGGCGAAGTCGTGGGAGGCGAGCTTGTTGGGGTCGTAGCTCGGCAGCGAGGCCATGGCCAGGATCCGGCCGGTCGACGGCTCGATCGCGACCACGGAGGCCTGCACGACGCCCGACTTCTGGTCCACCGGCAGCTTCGATAGCGCGTCGAAGGCCGCGGTCTGCGCGTCCGGGTCGAGCGTCAGCACCACGTTGCCGCCCTTGCCGGACTTGTTGGAGAGCAGGTCGACGAGCTTGTTGACGAACAGCAGGTCGTCGTCGCCGGAGAGCACGTCGTTCTCGCTGCGCTCGATCCCGGTCTGGTCGTAGAAGGAGAAGTAGCCGGTGACGTGGGCGTACTTGAACGGCTCGGGGTAGGTGCGCAGGAAGTCGTACTGGTCGTCGGTCTTCTCGCTCTCGGCGATCGCCTTGCTGCCGCTGACCAGGATGGCGCCGCGCTCGCGGGAGTACGCCGCCTCGATGACGCGGCGGTTGCGGCCGTCCTTGTTGTAGGAGTCGGCCTTCCAGTACTGGAGCCAGGTGGCGTTCAGCATCAGCGCCAGGAACAGCAGCAGGCAGAAGATCGAGATCGTGCGGATGGGCTTGTTCATCGCGGCGCACCCATCTTCACGACCTGGGTGGCCTGCTCGTCGGCGTCGTCGCCATCGACCGGCGACAGGTCCGGGACCGGGCGGCGGGCCTGGTCGGAGATGCGCAGCAGCAGCGCGACGATCACCCAGTTGGCGATCAGGGACGAGCCGCCATAGGAGAGGAACGGCGTGGTGAGACCCGTGAGCGGGATCAGCCGGGTCACGCCGCCGACGACGACGAACACCTGCAGCGCAAGGACGCCGGCGAGACCGACCGCCACCAGCTTGCCGAACCCGTCGCGCGAGATGAGCGCGGCGCGGAGGGCGCGCTCGACGATCAGGCCGTAGAGCACGAGGATCGCGATGACGGCCGTCAGCCCGAGCTCCTCACCGATCGTGGCCACGATGAAGTCGGAGTTCGCGAAGGGCACCCGCTCGGGGCTCCCGCCGCCGAAGCCACGGCCGATGAGGCCACCCCACGCCATCCCGAACAAGCCCTCGACGAGCTGGCCGCTGCCGGGGCTCTTGTCGTAGTAGGCCATCGGGTCGATCCAGATGTTGATCCGGTTCTGCACGTGCGCCAGCCCGCCGACGCTGTTGGCGAGGAAGTAGATCGTCGCGCTGCCGCCCACGAACATGGCGCCGCCGACGATGAGCCAGCCCGGCCGTTCGGTGGAGACGTAGAGCATCATCAGGAAGAGGCCGAAGAACAGCAGGCTCGAGCCCAGGTCCTTCTGGAAGACCAGGATGCCGAGGCTGATCAGCCACATCACCAGGATCGGCCCGAGGTCGCGGCCGCGCGGAAGGTCGACGAAGAGCACCCGGCGACCCGCCAGCGCGAGCGCGTCGCGGTGCAGCACGAGGTAGCCGGCGAACGCGATCACCAGCAGCACCTTGGCGATCTCGCCCGGCTGCAGGCTGAACGGACCGACGCCGATCCAGATCTGCGCGCCGTTGACGGACTTGCCGATGCCCGGCGACATCGGCAGCAGCAGCAGCACGATCGCGGCGAGGCCGGAGGTGTAGGTGAACCTGGTCAGCACCCGATGGTCGCGCAGCACGACCAGGGTGACGATGAACAGGATCACGCCGAGCGTCATCCAGGTCAGCTGCTGCTGCGCGTAGTCGTGCTTCTTGTCGGCGGCCTCGTAGGCGAGGTCGAGGCGGTGGATCACCGCGAGACCGAGCCCGTTGAGCGCGGCGACGGCGGGGAGCAGCACCGGGTCGGCGTAGGGCGCGACGATCCGGATCGCCACGTGCGCCGCGATCACCAGGACGGCCAGCCCGCCGCCGTAGCCGATGATGTCGGGCGGCACCTCACCCTGCACGCCCACGCCGACGGCGGCGTACGCGCCGATGCCGACCGCGAGCGCGAGGACGAGCAGGAACAGCTCGGCACCCCGGCGACGCCGGTGCACGAAGCCGAGCACGAACCCCTGTTGCTGGGACATCAGCAGTCCGCCCCGGGGTCGGTCATCTTCTCGGCGAGGTTGTCGACGGTGTCGCGCGCGTCCTTGAGGCTGACCGCGCTGATCCCGTCGCGGACCTCGTCGGCCTGGAACTTGCAGAGCCGTTCGAGGGTGACGTTGCTGCTCTCGTAGGGGTGGGACAGGTCGACGCCGGGCAGCGAGGCGTCGAGGCCGCGGAAGATCACCACGGTGCCGTCCTGTTCCCCGACGAAGTACTGGTCCTGGCTCCACGACCACGCGGCGGCCGCGGCCACCCAGGCCAGCCCGACGACGACGGCCAGCACGAGCAGGCGGCTCAACCACGCGTAGCGGCTGGGCGCGACCGGTGCGTAGCGCAGCGACTCGGGGTCGGGCGCCGGGTCGCTGCGGATCGCGAAGCCGACCTCGTCGGGGATCTCCGCGCGGATCGGCTCGAGCTCACCGGTGTCGCCGGCCCGGTGGCCGCGGAACAGGCTCGTGGTGCGCGCACCGGCCTTCGGGTTGCGCGCCCGCCGCGCACGCAGGTCGGCCGCGGCTCCGACCAGCAGCGGCGTCGTCTGCGCATCCGGGTCGTCTGGGCTGCCCTCGACCAGCTCGGCGACCAGGCAGGTCACGTTGTCGGAGCTGCCGGCCTCCAGGCTGGCCCGCACGAGCTCGACCGCGGCGAAGTCGGGTGAGCCGCTGTGCAGGATGTCGGCCAGCCGGCCGGCGTCCAGGACGCCCGTGCCGTCGCTGCACAGCAGCAGCCGGTCGCCGACCTGGAGCTGCAGCACGAACAGGTCCGGCTCGAGGTCGTGGATCCCGTCGATGGCGCGCAGGATCAGGTTCTTGTGCGGGTGGACCCGTGCCTCCGCCTCGGTGATCCGGCCCTCGTCGATGAGGGTCTGGACGAAGGTGTGGTCCTTGGAGATCTGGCGCAGCTCGCCGCCGCGGAACAGGTACGCGCGGCTGTCGCCGACGTGGCCCATCGCGACCCGCTGCCCGTCGAAAAGCGCCACGGTGGCGGTGGTGCTGGTGCCGTCGAGCGAAGGATCCTGGTCGACGAGCTCCGCGATCCGGTCGTGCGCCCGGTGCAGGGCGTTGCTGACCAGGCCGAGCAGGTCGCCCTCCCCGAGGTCGGGCGGCGGCGGGGTCTCGTCGAGCTTGCGCAGCTGGGTGATCACGGTGCTGGACGCGATGTCGCCGCGGGCCGCGCCGCCGACCCCGTCGCACACGGCGACCAGGTGCGGCCCGACGTACCCCGAGTCCTGGTTGTCCTTGCGGACCCGGCCCACGTCCGAGATCGCGCTGTAGGTGAACCGCACCGCTACGCCGACCCGGTCATTTGCGCAGCTCGAGGATGGTCTTGCCGATCCGCACCTGGGTGCCGAGCGTGATGGTGGTGGGCTGGGTGATCCGGACCGTGCCGATGTAGGTGCCGTTGGTCGAGCCCAGGTCCTCGACGAACCACTGGTCGCCCGAGGCGGCGATCCGGGCATGGCGGGTCGAGGAC
>Ga0268264_10001889_pt1 | contig 19016 bp, 20 predicted proteins | sample KBSSwiS32_FD_190357 | JGI IMG/M metagenome (GOLD analysis project Ga0268264, IMG submission 190357) | Switchgrass rhizosphere microbial communities from Kellogg Biological Station, Michigan, USA - KBS Switchgrass S3-2 (SPAdes) (version 2) | ecosystem: Host-associated > Plants > Roots >...
GGGTTTTCGCGTAGTGCTCGTCCCAGCGCAAATCGCCGAAGGTGAATTTCACGAGCTTGAGCTCGAACTTTTTCTTGGAATGATCCGCGATTTCCGAAAATTCCTTGAATACTTTTTCAGCACCGCCTTCTACGAAGTCGGTGAATGATTTGATCTGACTTTCGACGAGACTCGGGAGCTTCACCAACGGCTCTCGAAACTTGCCAAAATACTTCTGCGGCCTGACGTCGCTTTTTTTCGCCATGTCTATGTACGTCTCACGCGGAAGAGATAGACCGCACGAGACGCTGTTATGGATTTGTAAAAACTTATAAAAAGGAAGGCGTCCCTTCCTACTCACACGTTTTTACGCAAAGCACGCTGCCGTAACTATTCCGGAGCTAGTACGCAAATGTTCGGGTAGTTTAGCAGACTTCCCCACCCTGTCAAGAGTCTCGAGCCAAAAGAGGGCCTGAAGGAACGATGAAAACCTCACAAATAGGAAGGCCGCCTCGTGCATGCGCCGAGGCGGCCCTTTTCTGACCCTGAGACAGTCATCCTTCAGTGACTATCTTGCTGTGCCTGAGCGTGAGCATCGCGAGGGCGTGCGCTCGCTCAGCCGGAGAGGAGCCGGCGTCATTTGCGGTCCTCACATAACCGGCATGGCTTTTGTTGCCATGAGCATATGCAAGCTGAAGTTCCCGCATCAGGCGTTCTTGTGACCAGCCCAGACTTTCAGCCAGGCCCTTCTCGTCCAGACTTGTCAGCATTCTCTGCTCCCGATGTGATTTGAGGTCAGGCGTTCGAATTTGCCTTAGAAGCTTATAGCATGTCTTCTCTATCCGCGCTTCTCTTTTCTCCAAGCATCTATCTCGGCGTGATTGCCGGAGAGAAGCACTTTCGGTACTGGGTGTTTCTTCCCTTTCCATGTCAGGATTTCCGGACGTGAGTACACTTCCGGACTTGAGACTCGTGACGCTTCGAGCGACTCGGCTTTCCCGAGTACGCCTGGTACGAATCTTGAAATCGCATCTACCAGAGTCGCTGCAGGAAGTTCTCCGCCTGTCAGGACATATGGACCGACAGAAACGATTTTAGCTTTCAGTATCTTCTGCGCGCGCGCGTCTATGCCTTCGTAGCGTCCGCAGATCAAAATGATGTCTTTCTTTTTCGCGAGTTTTTTCGCATCTGCTTCTTCAAATACTTTTCCATCGGTACCGAAAATATATATCTCTGGCTTTCCTTTCGATTTTTTCTTAGCTGCCTCTACCGCGCGCAGTATGCCTTCGGGCTCAAGCACCATGCCGGGCCCGCCGCCATACGGACGTCTGTCCACGCGGCCGTACTTGTCCTGCGTAAAATCTTTCGGATCGTAATACGAAACTTTGATGAGCGGCTTTCCGTTTTTCTTCCCCTTCGGAGCAATACCCTGTCTCGCGCGGCCAAGGATCGAGCTCTGTAGATACGGCTCGATAGAATCGGGAAAAAGAGAAACTATGTGGAAATGGATCATCGTTTACTTCAACGAGTCGAGGACGTCGTCGAGAGACTTTTCCTGACGGATGTGTGCGGTGCGCTCGCGGGCGTTCGCGTCATCGGTGGTTCCTACGTCTTCGGGGTCTGATGCCTCCATGGCCTCGCCCGGCGTGCCTGCGCGCATGCCGCCTTCTGGTTCTTCGATCTTCAAGTTTACGCGAGCGTCGTTTTTCATGCCGACTACGCGAAGTATGGTTCGGATGGCTTTAGCGGTCGCGCCTGAGCGGCCGATGACCTTGCCCATGTCGTCGCGGTTGACGGTGAGTTTCAATAAGACGCCCATCTCGTCGACTGTGCGGTCTATCTTCACGTCTTCCGGCTTGTCTACGAGGGCTTTAATGACGTATTCCAAAAATTGCTGATCTCTTTCCATACCTGAATTGCTGCTATTGGATTACCTTTAATGAAGTGACGATACCAGAAAAACAAAGACCCGTCTAGACGGGCCTTTGCGTTTGCTATTTCGGAAATTATGCCTGCGGTGCCTCTGCAGCGGCTTCAGCCGGAGCAGCTTCTGCTGCAGCCGGAGCGGTTGCAGCCTCAGCCTCGCCTTCTTTCTTAGGTACGGTCTTCTTCGGGAGAACGTTTACTTTCTTGCCCTTGATGACGCCGGCAGAGACGAGCATGTTGTGCATGGTGTCGGACGGCTTAGCACCTACCGAGATCCAGTATTTGACTCGCTCGTCTTTGAGCGTGCGGACTTTGGTGGCTGGGTCATAGGTGCCGACTTCCTCGAGAAAAGCACCCGTTTTGGCGGCGCGAGCGTGTTCGGTAACTATGATGCGGTAGGAAGGCTGGTTTATGCGTCCCGTCCGCTGCATTCGTATCTTCAACATATGTCGCGGAACTTTACCAGATATTGACCGGTCTTGCAAATCCTGTTTCTTTGCAGACTTGTCAAAGAATCGGCCGGCGCGATATCCGCGCCGGCCATATCGCCCAAAGCCTATTTGTCTTCACGCCTTTCCATAATGCCTAGGCCGAAGGTCGCCAGTGCGGACCCGATGTACAGTGAAAATAACCACGGCCCCTCCGGCTCCCTTCCTAGCGCCCCGATCAAGAGCGGGATTGCCAAGAGCATGGTGATGGTCGATTCGCGCAATTTTCCCTTGTTGCCGATATGAGCGATAAGCACCGCAAGAAACAAGCCGGCATTGGAACAAAGCTCCGAATATCCAATCATCATCGATCTCCCTCGTGAGTCGCTCAGCGGAGCATACCCATTGCGATTCTCAATGCAAGCTTGATGAAAAGCTACCGCCTTCATTAAAGACTCATAAAGGTGATGTTTAACTACATGCAGAAAAGAGAGGAGGTGGTTCACGTGTCTACGCCGCGCGCAAGCATTACCGCGAACGGTAAATTCACGCAGCGACAGTTCTTGCGGCTATGTACCGTTCTCGACAGGAACAATCACATCTACAGCTCGATGTGTTCGAATCCGAAGTTGGGCGACGATGACAAGGAGTCCGTTTCGAACATCTATATGTACCTTCGGTCCAGAAGCAGCGAGTCTAAACTCGAAGCTCTGGTGAGGCGTCATCTAGGTCAAGATACCGATTTGTCGATTGGAATTAATGACGTGGAGGGAGCGAATGCCGCAGCCTGAATTTGATCCTTGGCCGCATTGGCCCCCGGACCGGAAACGAACATAGATTCGACCGGTCCTTTTGCTTTGCTCCTTGCTTTTCTATTGAGAAGCGTTCGGGTCCTGACAATCCCACTCTACCGGGCATCCCGCTTCGTCATCGACGAGTATCCATATTCCGATCTTGCATGTACTCGCTGATGGTTGCGCAGTTGTAAACGGCGCACATTGCGAAGCAGCGGCATTTCCTCCTGACGTAGAATAGCCGCCTCCGCCGGAAGCCTGGAGCGGCTGCGGCGCTGCAGGGGTTACTGAAGGGATCACGGTCGTAGACGTACTCCCGACTGTCATATTTGTCGTCGTTGATTGCTGGATCTTTTGCGGCGTCGGTTGCGCAGACGGTATAGACGCTTGCGATGAGCAAGCAAGTGCAGCCCGAGTCTTCGGACCCGCTTGACCTGCGCCTCGTGATGCTGAAGATATGACGATGCGATTCGCTATCTGCCATTTCGTGAGAGCGCTTTTCGTCATCGGCCCGAAGTATCCCGTAGCTTTTACTCCCAAGTACGCCTGAAGCTCGGTGACATCCGCACCAGTCGAACCAGATGAAAGGGTCCTCACAATGCTCACACAGTGTTGCTGTACGGGCATGGTACTAGTTGCTCCTGAAGCAATTCCTAGGACTGCAGCAACGCCAGCGACTAAAGCAGAAAAATGCATATCTATTTGGCGACCCTCGCCGCTTCTTCGAGCTTTACAGAAAGCAGCTTCGACACGCCGTCCTGTCCCATGGTGACGCCATAGAGCTCGCCTGCTGCGGCCATCGTCGAACGATTGTGCGTGATCACGATGAGCTGCGATTTTTCGCCGAGCTCGCGGATCATGTCGGCGTATCGTTTGCTGTTGGCTTCGTCGAGCGCGGCGTCGGTCTCGTCGAGGATTATGAAAGGAGGCGGATTCACCTGCGTCATCGAGAATATCATCGCGATAGAAGTAAGCGCTCGCTCGCCGCCGGAGAGCGTCTCGAGTCCGCGTATCTTTTTTCTCGGCAACGATACGTCTACGGAAAGTCCCGCATACATCTGTTCTTCTTCTGTGACTTCTTCGGCATCATCGCCCATCTCTTCGCGCTCTTCTTTGGTCATGCGCTTCGGCTTTTCTACGAAGAGCTTTGCGCTGCCTCCGCCGAAAAGCTTCTGGAAGAAATTCGACAGCGCCTCGTTGATGCTCTTCAGGCCTTCGGTAAACCTCTCGTCGATAGTCTCCTCCAATTCCGCGATGATGTTCTTCAGAGATACCGATGACGCTTCGAGGTCGACAAGCTCTCTCGCCAGGAATTCATCCCGCTCTTTGGTCTGTTTGAACTCTCGTATCACGGCATCGCCGTTACCGAGACCGGATTCTTCTATCTTTATCTTCAGTCTTTCGATGTCGCGGCGGCGCTTTTCCTGTGTCTGCCGGCTTTCTGAAAGAGCGCCTTCCGGGATGTCTACGCGATCCCAGCCCTGCATCGCAGAGCCGATAAGCGCTATCCCTTCACGCACTTCTTCTTCGAAACGTGTCCGCTGAGCCTGCACGCCCTCGCGTGCGAGCCGCACGGAAGATATCCGCGATTGCATCTCGCGGAGCGCCGACTGCAGCTCTACTGACTCGCGCTCCGCGGTAAAAGTTTCTTCGCGGATCTTCGCGATATCTGCCTGGATCTTTTCGACTTCTGATGCAAGGCGCGATTCGTCGTGCTCTATGCTCGCGAGAGACTGTGTAAGCCTTTCTACCTGCTGCTTTGCTTCGTGATTCGTGACCGGGGCGGAGCCGGAGAGACCTTCGATAAATGACTTTATGCGGCCTCGGATCTCAGTAACGATACGGTGCAGGTCGCCTGCGTCATGCAGAGTCTCAGCGTGTGCGAGCGTGTCGTCTACCGCGTGTGCAAATTCACGGACATGCGGCACCGAGACTATCTGCTCGACCGTGATCTGGTTTGCTGCGAGCGCGCCTTCCGCGCGGCCTAGTTCTCGAGCCACTTCTTCTCTGCGCCTACGGGTCTGTGCGAGCGTGTGTTCGGTGTTCCGGAGATTTTCCTGGAGCGGCACGGTGCGGTTCTCGCCGCCTGTCCCGCCTTTTTTAGAATGTGCTTCGCGAAGCCTCTGCTCGATGGTGCGTACATCGCCCTCGTGTGCCTGAAGTTCCTGAGAAAGCCTTGCCGTTTCTTGCGTTATCCACGAATTCTCGCGTGAGAGATACTCATGGAGCTTTGCTGCGAGCTCTTCTTTGAGTTCGCGTGCTTTCTCTATCTTTTCTACCTGTGTGCGCAAGAAATTCAGATGCGGAGCTATCTCGCGGCGCAGAGATTTCGTCTTGTCGACATTTACCGCAGTCTCTTCGAGTTTGCGTTCGCTCTCGGCTTTCTTGTGCTGATAGAGCTTGAGCCCGAGTGCGTCTTCCACCATCTCACGTCTTTCTTTGGGCGAAGCGTTGAGTATGCGGTCGGCCTCGCCCTGCGAGATGATCTGGTAGCCGGAGCCGCCGATGTTCGCGCCCGCGAGGAGCCGGATGACGTCTTTGAGACGCACCTGCGTTCCATTTAATAGATATTCGTTCTGCCCGTCGCGGTACACGACGCGCTCTACGACCACTTCATTGAAATCCAGATCGAGAAGCTTCTTGCCCGAGCGGCCGGGCGTATTATCAAACGTCACTTTCACGCCTGCCCTGTTCATGCGAGCGAGTGCAGGCGAGCCGCCCCAGATGAGGTCTTCGCCGCGTTTGCTTCTCATGCTTTTCATCGACTGCTCTCCGAGTACGAAACGGAAAGCCTCGGCGACGTTGCTTTTCCCCGAGCCGTTGGGCCCGACGATGGACGCTATAGGAGAACTGAAAACAAGCTCGGTCTTTTTCCCGAACGATTTGAAACCGGAAAGCTCTATCGACTTCAGACTGAGCTGCATGCGCAACCATTGTATCAAAAAATGTTCGGCCCCGGAGCATAGCTCCGGGGCCGGTCTCGTGTCTCAGCCGAACATCAGCGGGACGTCCAAGTCCTGGTACTCCTCTTTGCGTACGCTCTTCGCGTGCGCTACGAGAAATACCGCGAACAAGACTCCCGCGATGATGATAAAGATCGTCTCAGTCATGGCTAATACCTCGTCCTGGTCGCTTCGAAAGTTTGCGGAAACTGCGTCGGCAGCATATAGAAGAAACCTTCTCGGATGAACTCCGAGAGCGAACGATACCACTGCGGCATCAGCGTAATCCTCCCTTGCCAAGAAACGCTGCGATAAGTATATAGCGGGAAAGCTTATGCCACACGCATATTGCTGAACAGATAAAAGATCGCAGCCCCGGAACTACGCTCCGGGGCCGCTTGTCGATCGCTGGACAATCATTCGTGCAGGAATACTCGTTCGCAGATGACTCCGACGGCGACGAACGACCAGCCAACGATCGCCGCCTTTGCACTAAGCTCTCCCAAACCAGCAAGCGTCGCGAGCTTTGCCATGAGTGCGAGCCAGCCGTCGTAGAAATGCATAGCGCCGTTGTCGACCTCGCCAATCTTTCCGAAGACGACATCTACGAGGACTAATAGAGGCGGGATGATCGTGATCGCGAACGCCGATCGCTTGAACCAGCTGAGTGCTTCCATGGATCCCTCCAGGTTTACTTTTTACCGGGGCATCCCGGTCTCGCGCTTTTATCGCACGGTACTGAGTATTTACCAACCCTTCGCGATCAGTGCCTTTTGCGCGGCGTCTTGTTCAGCTTCTTGTTTGGACTTGCCTTCACCGATAGATATCTTCTCTGCGCCGACGTAGGCACCGATGAGGAAACGCTTGTCGTGGTCAGGTCCGCTCTGGTCTACGAGCTTGTAGCTTGGCGTGATGCCCATGACTTCCTGCGCGACTTCCTGGAAACGACTCTTGGCGTCTTGCCACAGTTTTTTCTCCACTATCTCGTCTGATTTTCCGAAAAGCTGCTTCGCGATGAAATCTTTGGCGGCGTTGTAGCCCAGGTCGAGATATAGCGCACCTATCAATGCTTCAAAAGCGTTTGCGAGGATTATCTGACGCGCGCGGCCGATGTCTTTCGCTTCGCCTTTACTCAGGAGAAGGAATTCGTTCATGCCGAGCTTCGACGCGGCGTCCGCGATAGAGACCGTGTTTACGAGTGCGGCGCGATACGCCGTAAGCTCGCCTTCGGCTTTTTCGGGATATTTTGCAAAGAGGAATTCGGTAACGACGAGCTCTAGTACCGCGTCGCCGAGGAATTCCATGCGTTCGTTGTGTTCGCGCCCGGGTGCGCGGTTTTCATTCAGATAAGAACGGTGTGTAAAAGCCGTTTCCAGATGTTTTTTATCACGGAACGTGAATCCGATCCGTGTTTCGAAAGGTGCGAAATCCATGTGTTCACTCCCTGCTCTTTTGCGCGAGGATGTTTATCGCTCTCGTGACGACTGGCAGGATATCGTCATAGAAATTCAGGTCACCGACCGATGCGAGCGGAAACCACTGCGCGTCGTCGAGTCCTCCCTCGCGTTTCAAGATGATATCCGTAAACTCTGACCGAGCAAGGAAATATGTGGCGTGACGGCGCTTCTTGCCATGGCCTTTGTTACTGGAATCGTTGGCGATGTATTCGTTCTCGCCGAGCTCGTCTTCTACCGTAACCGGCAGGCCTATCTCTTCTTTGACCTTGCGAATCACGCAGTCGTTCTTGCCTTCACCCGGCTGGAGCTTGCCTTTCGAGAGCGTCCAGTGGCCGAAAATGTCATGCACGAGCGCGAGATATACTTCCCCTCCTTCGCGCGCATATACGACCGCTCCGACCAGTTCTTCTACCGGCATAGGACCCGTGGTACCGCCGGCGTCTTTCCTTTTGCCGCCCTCGGCTTTCCCAGGCTCGCCGAGTTCTACGTACACGGCACCCAAGACGCCGTTCACGAATTTGCTCGAGGAATTGCCGCCGAAGGTTTTTGCTAGCTCGATGGCTTCGTTTATCGCGACTTTTGCCGGGACCTGTGCACGGTCAGCAAAAAGAAGCTCCGTGAGTCCGAGACGCAGGATGTTGCGGTCTATCGCGGCGATCTTATCGAGCGGCCACTCCGGTGCGGCTTTTACTATCACTTCGTCTATTTCTTTCTGTTTGGCGAGCGAGTTCTGCAGGAGCTGTTTCATAAAAGGCGCGTCGCTTTCGCGCGCACCGAACTCTTTGGCGTATTCCGCAAGACGACCTAGGCAGTCGTCTTGACTCATCCTTCCTTCCGAAGCATCGCGTTCAAAAAGCACTTGCAATACTACGGAGCGAGCGAGATGTCTATTTGCCATATGCTGCTGAATTACGGTAACTCATCATGGGTTACTGTTCACTAGCATACTACATCCCTGCAGGATGCAAACTGTTGACATCGTCAACCTGGGTCTACTGCCAAGCTTATTCTTTGGCGGAAGCTTCTGCTGCTGTGCTGCTTTCGGTGACGAGTCCTGCTGCGCGCATGGACTTCTCGCGGCGTTTTGCACGCTTGGAATCACGCTCTGTCTGAGCCACGACGTCTACGACGACACGTCCGTCGTACTTGCCGCAGGCCTTGCAGGCGCGGTGATTCTGGCGCATAGCGCCACATTCGCATTTTATGAGACGGGTAGCAGTAAGAGCATGATGGCTCCTGCGCTTCCCTGATTTTGAGCGGTTTACCCGCATTCGAACTACCATATGGGCGAGACTATAACTCAAGAATGGCGTCAGCGCAAATCCTTAAATTTAACCAAAAGAAGAAGCCCGGCATGTCGTTGCCGGGCTCCAATGTCGAGAAAGACTGCACGGTCATGATGACCTAGCTACGCATACGTTCCAGCGCCGCCGCGACCTTCGGGATCAGGAGCTCTTCGTGATATGGAAGAGTTCTGGGCGGCAATTCCTGGGGCGAAAACCATTGCGCGTTCTCGGGGATTCTGCCTCCCCGTGAACGGACAATATTTAAGTCGGTCCAGACTTCGCCGAATTCGCATTGCCGGCGGTGCGGTCCGTGCGGAACCTTGATGAAGGAGATCGCGGTGGGGTCGCTCAGCTCCATGTCCGTGAGTCCGTACTTCAGCAAAACGGAACCGAACGGCGTGATGCTCTGTTTCTGCCAGAGCTTCTCCTCGTTGCGCGTCGTTCCAGAGATGTGCCAGCATTCCGGGTATCGCTCGCCGGGACCCCGCATGAAAAGCAGGATCCGGCCCTCCGTGTCGACGATGGGATATTCGCGGGCGCAGCTCGTGATGTGCCTGTTCTGCGCAGCCAGCGTGAGCGTCCCGAGATCCTTGGAGAGGATGGCGTCCAGGACGACCGCTTGTATCGCGTCGTCGGCCTTCTGAACGATTTCGGCCAACTGAGCCGATGAGAGCGCTTTCTGAACGACCTCGAGCATTTCAGCGGGCGCAAGCTTTTGCAGTCCTTCTAAAAGAGCATGCTTATCCAATTCAGCCTCCTACTTTCGTGTCTGTGAAGTGAAAAGCGAGGCAAGTATTATATCACGACTACATGAGTCGGTCAATTTCTGGCCTTTACGCCCAGAGAGCTGATGAAAGACACGCGATGCAGTGGTGACGCCCCATGTTTACGGATGCTCTCTATATGAGCACCGGTCCCGTAGCCTTTGTGCTGTTCGAAGCCGTATTTGGCATATTCGATAGAAAGCTCCTCCATATGCCGGTCACGCGAGACTTTCGCGATGATAGAAGCAAAAGAAATCGCAGGAATATTCTCGTCTCCTCGTATGTATGCCTCCTGCTCCCACTTCCCTGGCGCTTTCAGTCCAGCGTCGAGAAGGACTTTTACTCGCTCGGGTGAAATCTCTAGCGCAGCTATAGCTAGAGCTACCGCTTCGTTCGCGGCGTTTACGATACCGATGGCGTCTATGACGTCGCTCCCGACAAAAGCCGATGCATGGCGGAGCCTTCCGTGCTCGGTGATGTATTTGAAAAGTATGTCGCGCTGCTGCGCCGAGAGTTTTTTGGAGTCGCGGAGTTTGGGCTCGCCTTTTTTGGTGATAAGCCTGAAGGCTTCCTGCCAGTCGAAATCTTCCGGGTAGAGTACCGCCCCTACAGAAACCGGTCCCGCTAGCGCGCCTCTTCCTGCTTCGTCGATACCTATCACGTACTGCACGTACGGAGTATACCAAAACGTACATTTCGACTTTTGTTATACTGCCGCTATGTCACGTGCGGACTTCGTCCATCTCCATACCCATTCGCACTATTCGCTCCTCGAGGCATTGCCGAAGATCCCCGAGCTCGTAAAGGCCGCCAAAGACGATGGACAAAAAGCCCTGGCACTCACGGATAACGGCAACATGTATGGCGCGATAGATTTCTACAAAGAATGCGTGCAGGAAGGCATCAAACCGGTACTCGGCGTCGACTTTTTCGTCGCGCCGCGCACGCGCTTCGACAAAGAGTTCCGCACCGACGACCATACTTTTCGTCTGGTACTCCTCGCCAAGGACAAGACCGGCTACCAGAACCTCATCCATCTCGTCTCTCTGAGCCACCTCGAAGGCTTTCACGATCGTCCGCGCATAGACCGCGAGCTCATCGAGAAATATCGCGAAGGACTTATCTGCATCATGCCGAGCTTCGGCGGCGAGCACGTCGTAGCGATAAACGACAAGAAGCGTGCCGAAGAAATAGTCGCCTGGTACAAGAAGATCTTCGATAACGATCTCTATATAGAGATAACCCATCATCCCGAAGTCGAAAACCACGAAGCAACGATGAAAAAAGTCGTCGCGCTCGCTAGACAATGCGAAGTCCCGCTTGTCGCGGCACAAGACGTGCAGTTCATGGACAAAGACGATGCGGTGGCGCGAGAGCTCGTGCAAAAGATCCGCGACGGGGGCTCCCTGAACCGCGACGGCGGTGAAGAAAACCTTCCGAACCTTTCTTTCATCGATACGGAGAAAGCAAATCAGCTCTTTGTCGATATGCCCGAAGCACTCGAGAACACGACGAAGATCGCGGATAAATGCTCGCTCGAGCTTGTCTTGGGTAAAGCGATTTTCCCGACGTACCCGATCCCTCCGGGCACGACCGACAACATAGAGCTGCGCAAGATGGCAGAGTCAGGTATCGCGAGACGCGAGCTTGCGGATACTCCCGAGCTTCGCAAAAGGATGGACTACGAACTCGGCATCATCGAGAGCAAAGGCTACGCGTCGTACTTCCTTATCGTCGCGGACCTGCTCTCTCATGCACGAGACGTCGGCATCATCACCAACACTCGTGGCTCCGCGGCAGGCTCACTGGTTTCCTACCTCTGCGGCATCACGACCGTCGACCCTATCGCCTTCCAGATGCCCTTCGAGCGTTTTCTCAACCCAGAACGCCCGAGTGCACCGGATATCGATATGGATATCGCGGATAACCGTCGCGACGAGCTCATCGAGTATGCGCGGCAAAAATACGGCGACGACCATGTCATACAGATAGGTACGTTCGGAACGCTTCTCGCTCGCGCGGCAGTGCGAGACGTCTCCCGTGCGCTCGGCCATAGCTACGGTACAGGTGATCGCATCGCGAAACTCATTCCTTTCGGTAAACAAGGCTTCCCCGTGACTATAGATAGTGCGCTAGAGTCCACGCCGGACCTGATGACTGCATATAAAAAGGATCCGGTCGCGCGAGAGATCCTCGACCTTGGACGAAAAGTCGAAGGCAATGCGCGTCACGTCGGCGTGCACGCAGCGGGTATCGTGATGGCGCCGACTCCTGTCACGGACTACTCGCCGATACAGCTCGACCCGAAAGGCGGGAAGACCATCACACAGTACGACATGTATTCCATCGTCGACGAGTACGGCGGCGTAGGGCTTTTGAAGTTCGACTTCCTCGGGCTTACGAACCTCTCCGTGCTCGCGGATGCGCGCGATCGTGTGAAAGAACGTCTCGGCGTGTCAGTCGACTTCGACAAACTGCCGCTCGACGATCAGAAAGTCTACGCGATGCTCACGCGTGGAGAAACTCTCGGCGTCTTCCAGATGGCCGGAAGCGGTATGACGCAGTATCTGAAAGAGCTGAAGCCCACCGTCGTCCACGACTTGAACGCGATGGTCGCACTCTACCGCCCTGGCCCGATGGCTTTCATCCCGGAGTACATCGCGCGCAAGCACAATCCTGCAAAGATAAAATATCTCGACCCGCGCATGGCATCGATCCTGAAACCTTCGTACGGCATCCTCATCTATCAGGACGACCTTCTGCTTATCGCGGTGCAGCTCGCCGGATACTCATGGGGCGAAGCCGACAAGCTTCGCAAAGCCGTCGGCAAGAAATTGCCGGAAGAGATGAAGAAACAGAAAGAGCGTCTCATCAGCGGATGCGTCGCAAACGGCATGAAGCAGGCTGTTGCAGAAGAACTCTGGAATCAGATCGAGACGTTTGCAGCATACGGCTTCAACAAAGCGCATGCGGCAAGCTACGGAAACCTCGCGTACAAGACCGCATACATGAAGGCGAATTTCCCTGTCGACTACATGGCAGCGGTTCTCACTGCGGACGCCGGCGACGTGGAAAAGATCGCCGAGATCGTCGCCGAGTGTACGCGCATGAAGATCAGCGTGTTACCTCCAAGCGTGAACGAAAGCTACGGGAATTTCACGGTCATTGATGACAAATCTATCCGTTTTGGATTGTACTCGATAAAGAATTTTGGCACGGGTGTTGCCGACTCCATCATCGCCGCGAGAAACGAGGGCGGTGCGTTTACTTCGCTTGCCGACTTCCTGACGCGGGTCGCGGACAAGAATCTCAACAAAAGGCAGCTCGAGTCGCTGATAAAAAGCGGTGCACTCGATGATTTCGGCGAGCGCGGACGGCTCCTCGCGAATCTCGAAGGGCTTCTCACCTTTCATAAAGAAAGTAACGCCGCGCCTTCTGACCAGGGTTCTCTTTTCGGTGCAGCGTCGGTCGCTCGCTCAGAGCTCAGCCTCCCGGATGCACCACCTGCCGCGATGGCGGACAAGCTCTTGTGGGAAAAGGAACTTCTCGGACTCTATATATCCGGACATCCTCTGGATCAGCACAAGATAAAGCTTGCAAAGCAAAAGCCGATAAAAGAAGTCCGTGACAATTTCCCGCGTGGCGTCGAGACCGTCATCGCAGGATACCTGGAGAGCGCGAAGTCCATACTCACGAAAAACGGCGAGCCGATGCTTTTCGGAAATATCAGCGACATGTCCGGCTCGGTAGAGCTCGTGGCATTTCCGCGCATACTCAAAGAATATCCGACACTCTTCGTCCCTGGCACCTGCGTCATGCTCAAAGGCAAATTCTCTGACCGTAACGGCCAGCCAAGCTTCGTCGTCGACCGCGCAAAAGCGCTGTAAATATTCCTGCATATCGACTGCTCACACCTCCTTCATGGAGGATTTGTGACTATGTAACTGTTACGTTTAGATCATTTAATTTCAAACCATGAAAAATAGAACAAAATTTGCCCGAGCTATCGCAGGCTCTGTCACGACGATCGCTTTTATCGTTTCGAGCATCGCTCTTCCCTTGAACGCTTTTGCAGACGCTCCCTCGATCTCTTTCGTGACACCATCATCCGGCCCGATATCCGGTGGAACGCCGATAACAATCAGCGGCACTGGTTTTGCCACAGACACTATTGCCGTATTGATCGGCGGATCCAGTGTGCCTGCTAGCGTACTTAACGACTCTTCAATGGTTGCTACGACAACAGCCAGCTCTGCAGGCGCAAAGTCTATCGTAGTTTCCAACGCCGATGGTACCGCTACATCGAGCGTGGACTTTACCTTTACCGAAGCATCATCTACGCCAACGCTCGACAGCATTGCGATTACTTCATTACCGAGTGCCCTTATCTACTTCGTCGGCGATTCGCTCAACCTCAGTGGCCTCGTCGTGACTGAGACTTTCAGTGATCATTCGACAAGCACGGTACCTGTCACGATGAGCAACATTTCCGGCTTCAACAGTTCTGTGCCAGCTTCAGATCAGACGGTAACCGTCACCGTCGACGGCAAAACTGCCACGTTTACCGTATCTATTATCCCGCACGTGCTTTCACTCGCCACGTCGACCGATGCTGATGGAAATATTGCCGGAACCATCCCTAGTGACACGGAAGGAGTCGCGAGCTCAAGCGGTGTCAGCGTCAAGGTCGATCTCTCGGCAGGTACGATAGTCACTGCCAGTGCTAGTTCCTCATGGAATGGCACCCTGACGCTTCCGAACACCACGAACTCTTTTACTCTGACGCCGTCTTCAGGAAATACCGCGACCGCTGTGGCTGCAATAACGACAGGAGCAGGTGACATCCCACTCATGCTCAGCCTGCCAGCAAAGATCACGTTCGTCGGCCAGTCCGGAAAGCTTGCAGGATGGTCACGCTCCGGAGTATTTACGCCGATCACGACCACCTGTGACAGTTCTACCAGCACACCGACACTCGCCACCGGCACTTCGACCGGAGCAACGGACTGCACGATAAACGTCGGCGCCGATCTCGTAGTATGGACCACGCATCTTACGACTTTCATCGCTTACACCCAGACAGCGATATCATCACCAACGCCAACGCCGTCTCCATCACCTGCACCAAGCAGTGGCGGCGGAAACGGTCCGCCGATAGGATCACTTGGAGGGGGCAGCATCGTGCCGGGCAATGCAAAGCCAGTACCGATCCCTACACCAACCCCCACACCGACAGGTCAGGTCCTCGGTGCCACCACGTATAACTTCACGACGAGACTCGCTTTCGGCTCCACGGGCGAAGCAGTGACGGCTCTCCAGAACATCCTCACCGGTAATGGATTTTATTCAGGACCTATCACCGGATACTTCGGTGCACTTACCCGGGCTGCAGTGAAGGCGTTTCAGAGCGCAAAAGGCATCGACCCTATCGGTATCGTCGGTCCGCAGACGAGAGCCGCACTCAATAGTCTGAGCGGCGGAAGCATGATGAGTGACTCTGCGCGACAAACACTCATAGCGCAGCTCATGCAAAAACTGCAGCAGCTCGAGGCTCAGGTTGCCGCAATGACCTCATCAACGACATCCGCTACTACCACGACGACCACCCCGACATCAACGACTACTGCCGCGACCACTACGACATCAGTGATGTCGTCTACGACAGCGACCACGACGCATTATTAGAATCTCAAATGCGTCTTTTTGACGCGTTGACAACGACTCGCTCGGTGCTAGATTAAATGCATCAGAGATTCCTCTGGCCACCAACCAGAGTCCCTCGCGGGAGCGAAAGCGTAATCTGAGCAACGAGGCACGTCGTACGACGCGCGAAGCTAGGTGGAACCGCGATCGAGTATCGCCCTAGTGAGACGTAGGTTAAAAACTGCGCTCTCGCTCGGGCAATTTTCATTTATGGAAAAAAATATCGAACACATTCGCCACACGCTCGCGCACCTTCTCGCTCAGGCAGTACTTGCAGACTACCCTGGCGCCAAGCTCACCCTCGGCCCTGCCGTAGACAACGGCTTTTACTACGACGTGGATTTCGGCGACGACAAGATATCCGGCGAGGAACTGAAAGGTTTTCAGAAAACGATGCGCAAATCTCTGTCGAAATGGACAGAATTCACCCACGAAGAAGTGTCACGCGATGAAGCACTTGAGCGATTCGCCGGCAATCCCTATAAAGAAGAATTGATAAACGAAATCGCCGACCGCGGCGAGAAAATAACGCTCTACACCAGCGGTGGATTCACCGATCTCTGCCGCGGCGGACACTCCGAAAATCCTGCAAAAGAAATAGATACGGACTCCTTCAAGCTCGACCGTGTCGCCGGAGCGTACTGGCGCGGCGATGAGAAAAACAAGATGCTGACCCGTATCTACGGCCTCGCCTTTGCAACCAAAGAAGAACTCGACGCATATCTGGTACAGCGTGAAGAAGCAGCTAAGCGCGACCACCGTAAAGTCGCTCGCGAGCAGGGACTTCTGGTATTTTCCGACCTCGTCGGAAGCGGCATGCCGATGTATACGCCCAAGGGCAATCTCCTTAGGAATGCCATCATCAACTACTCTCGTGAACTGAATGCTCGTCTCGGATTCGGAGAGGTCCATACGCCCAACATAAACAAAGCCGAACTTTTCAAGCTCTCCGGGCATTACGATGCTTACAAAGAAGACATGCTATCGGTGCGTTCGCAGTATGTCGCTGACGAGATGTTCCTAAAGCCGATGAACTGCCCACAGCATACGCAGATATACGCGTCGCAACAGCGCAGCTATCGCGACTTGCCTATCCGCTACGCGGACTTTGCGAACCTCTATCGCGACGAGCGACCCGGTGAGCTTTCGGGTCTCACGCGCCTGCGCGCATTTGCGCAAGACGACGGCCACATTTTCTGCCGCGAAGACCAGATAGCGCAGGAGATTTCCAACGTACTTGCTGCTATCCAAGACGCGCTGAAAACCTACAACATCAGCTACTGGATGCGCCTGTCGCTCCGGGACCCGAACAACGCTGAGAAATATCTCGGAAATCCGGACACCTGGGAAAAAGCGCAGGACATCATGCGAAGCCTCTTGAAAGAAAAGAATATCGAATTCAAAGAAGCAGTCGGCGAGGCGGCTTTCTATGGTCCGAAAATAGACATCATGGCAGTGGACGCTATAGGCCGTACGTGGCAGATATCTACCATCCAGCTCGACTTCGTCCAGCCGAACCGTTTCGGTCTCGAGTACATCGCAGACGACGGCAGCAAAAAGACTCCGGTCATGATCCACCGCGCGCTCATCGGCTCTCCGGATAGGTTCATGGGAATACTTATCGAGCACTACGCAGGCGCGTATCCGCTATGGCTTTCCCCTGTGCATGTAAAAATCCTTCCCGTCTCAGAAAAACATACCGAGTACGCCAAAAAGGTCATGAGTGAGCTCACTGAAGCGGGACTCCGAGTAGAGCTCGATGACAGCGACTCACTCGGCAAAAGAATCCGCGCCGCCAAGATGGAAAAGGTCCCCTACTTCCTCGTCATAGGGGACGAAGAAGTCTCAGCTGAGACCGCCACCCTCGAAGCCCGCGAAGGCAAAATCGGCGCCCTTCCTATCGACCAAATAATCGACCGTCTCACTAGCGAAATAAAACAGCGCGCGTAAGGTCCGCTTAGAAAAATGAACCGTAAATACTATATGGCTGTCGCTGTAATTCTTTTGGCCCTGTGCGTTTTTGGATATTGGGAATATTCACACATCGGCTGTACTAACCTCTCGCGTGAGTACGTCAATAAGGAAATTCTAGATCACGGACCAAAGTCCGCTGATTCCATAAAAACGGCATATGATTTGCAATATAAGATTTGCATGGGTCGCAAAGGTCTTTAGCTATTGTCGCTGACAAAGTCTCTCGGATATTTGTCGTACAGATGCTTCGACAAGCGCTTAGCAACCTTTCCTAATCTTTTAATTGTCTCATCCATTTCTGTACCTTCTGATTCTGGCCTCCGCAAATTCCTCTTTTCTTTGCCACGAAAATCATTTATGTCGTAGCGAATGTTTTTCAAATCGTGAACGATTGTCTCCATACCATCGTGAAAAGCTACCTTGTAGTGAATAAAAGTATCCTTCCCTTTATCACCAACTTGCCGGATGCTTTTAATTCCAACCAATTCTCGTACTTCTTTACTTGTTACTCTCGGCCAAAGAACATGCAGTGAATGATTGACATTAACTTCACTCATCAAAGTATTCTCATCAGTCTTGCTTGAACTCATCCAAACGGCGGCATCTAGCATCATTTCAAAGTTATGGGAAATAAGCAGATTCATCTGGCGCGAGCACGGGGCGGAAACTGCTAAACTTCTCAACATATAATCAACTTCAAGAATCTCACTAAGAAAATGGAATCCGGTATCAGCTCGTGAAGATGCGCCAATTGCCAACACATCTTTCACTTCCCAGCCCTTCCAGAGACCATTCATCACGAAATAATACTACTATTCAAACCAAAAACCGCCCCATGGAGGCGGTTTTTGTTTTGGGCTGAGAGCTGAGAATGGACTTCCCTTTCCCTACTGACTCACTATCTGAACGCTTGTGGTTGCCCAAGTATTCTGGACACCGAGGCCGGTCAGGAAGTTGCCGAAGCTTACGAGCGCCGTGTGGAGGAATCCGATGAGCGTATCCTGTTTGTCAGACGCAGGCATCATGTCCGACGGGAGGATGCATTTGATCGTCTGCTGCTCAGCCGGTACCACGGTCACGGTCGTGTTGCAGACCGTCTGCTGGCCGGAGTCGTTGGACGCGACTATCTCATACGTAGTCGTCTGGAGCGGATTCACTATGAACGAGCCGTTGAGAAGTGCTTCTCCGCCCTGTGCGCCTGAGAAAGTCAGATGCGTAGCGTTCTGAGACGTCCAGCTGATGGTCACGGTCTGACCTGCTGTTATTGTCGGCGGAACACCCGTGATGCTGCATGATGGTGCGCTCGGCGGTGGCGGAGGAGGCGGTGGTGGTGGAGGTGGTGGCGGATTGTTACCGACCGTCACCGAAGTATCACACTGGCCGTTTCCGCCGAGACCGCTCACGTGGAATGTGTAGGTCGTCGATACTGAAGGACTGACCGACATGGAGCCTGCAGGAGTGACGTTACCGATATCTGATATCCACTGGTCTGTAGAATCTGTAGAGTCCCAGGTGAGCGTCGTGCTTTGTCCGGACTGAATAGTGCTCGGCGACGCATGTATGTGACAGGTAGCAGGCTGCACTACGTGCGTTTCTACCGTCACGGTCTTGTGACACTGTGCCGTGCCTCCTGAGCCCGTGACCGTAAGCGTGTACGTCGTCGTCTGCTGAGGAAACACGCTCGTGGAACCGCTAAGTGATACTGAGCCAATACCCTGGTCTATAGAAGCGCTCGAAGCGTTTTGCGACGTCCAGCTCAACAC
>Ga0268264_10001890_pt1 | contig 19014 bp, 15 predicted proteins | sample KBSSwiS32_FD_190357 | JGI IMG/M metagenome (GOLD analysis project Ga0268264, IMG submission 190357) | Switchgrass rhizosphere microbial communities from Kellogg Biological Station, Michigan, USA - KBS Switchgrass S3-2 (SPAdes) (version 2) | ecosystem: Host-associated > Plants > Roots >...
GGTACCCGGTCAGCAGAACAAGTGCGGCTTTACGGTGTGCGTAATCGAAAGCCCGTTCCAGGGCTGGGAAATACTCCAGCAGCTGAGCGCGCAGTCGGTTGATTGCGCGGTTGCGATCGGCTGCGAGATCATTGCGGCGGGCGCAGAGTATGCGCAGATCCGCGGCTGTTTTGTCACGGTGACGCAATGGGTGGAGGTCTCGGCGCATCCGTGACTGGTCGGCGATGATCGCGGCGTCCTTCGCATCGGTCTTCCCGTCACCGCGGTAGGCGCCAGAGGCGTGATGCACAACCCGTCCAGGGATGTAGAGGAGCTCCTGGTGGTCGTCGAGCAGCAGCGTGATCAACACCGCCGCGCCGCCGGAGTTCAGATCGATTGCCCATCGAACCGCTCCGCCGTCAGCTAACGCTTTGACGGCTCGGATCAGGTCACGCAGAGCTCCTTCGTCGTTGACGACGCGTCTGGATAACACGCGCTGACCGTCGGCGTTGATCGCCACGCAATGATGCGCGGCCTTACCGGCGTCAATGCCGGCCCACAGGGTTGGTTGCGCCACATCGTCCTCCGTCGTAGTTGCGGTGTTGGCCCTGCAGACGACCGCGCCGTCACGTCCTTACTTAGCGATGGCATCGCGTCTCTCAATCAGCGGTCGAGTCGTCGCGGAACGCCGGGCGGCCACTCACAGTGAGCCATCCAACGGCTGACGAATCGAAGCCATACCCGACGTTCCAGGGTCACTGACAGCCTAAGAAAACAACAGTTCAGGACCCATAAATACCGTAAGGACGAATATGCGTGGCTACAGCCTGTACCGCCGAAGTCCCAAACGTGTCGGTCAGGGCGGTCGTGGACGATTTCCCTCAAGGTTCCATCTGCCATACCCCGACCACGACCACACGTCGCAATCGCGCACGCCCGACTCGAGTCAAGTCGCATGACCTTGGCGGGTTGCCACTCTCGCGTCTTCGCGGAATCTCACCCGGATCGGACAACTCTCATGTTTTCCCGGATCAGCAGACACTGCCGGCAGAACGGTTAAGCACACATTGGAACCCATTGCGCAACAACTGATTTCGCTGATAATTTATATTATGTCAGGTAACGCGATAATATGCTGGGACACAACAGTTTTGGAGCGATGATAACGCCTTGACTCTCAGAGTCTCGCCAGACTTCCCTGTCCAATACATGACGACGATTCAGGCCGGCGCCGAGCCGAGAACAGCGCTACCCGGTGGTCGACAACGTCCTAGTACGGGCTCGCGATCTTTCATCGCGCGCTCGAGGCCGCGCGGGACCAACACATCGGGCTGTCGGAGTGGGTGCCAGGAATCGAGACAGCACTTGGCGTCGGACTCAGCGACAGCGAGATCCGCGAGGTGTCCGAATACCTTGCCGGCGGCGAGTATTGGGCCGACCACCACCCCGCAGTCTCTGCGCCATTCGATCGACCCGACAAGCCCAAAACGTCACAGTGACAAAACGACCGCCCGGCACGGCAAGTGTTACCGCGTCCGTGATGGAAGTTCTTTCGATGCCGACTTGTGCAGTGCCTCCGAGGGCGACTCGCCGAACTTGTTGCGATAGGCCACAGCAAAGCGACCGAGATGCGCGAATCCCCATCGGTAGGCAGTATCGGACACCGTCGTACACAACGCCGGGTTGCTGAGATCCGCGCGCACGCTGAAGGCGGACCTCACGCAAATAGCAGGTCGGGGATACTCCGACATAGCGCTGGAAACCGTCCTGCAGCGTCCGGGCGCTGACCCCTATCGCGCGAGAGAGATCCGGCATCGACCAGGGCTTGCCGGCCGGGTTCACCGCCCCCGACCTCACCCGTGTGCTGGGCAGTTGCACATGTTCGGCGATCAACTCCGAAAGACCGGTCTGCTCAGCCAGTTCCAGCACCGGCACCAATCCCGCCGCCGACACCAGATTCCGTTCATCAAACACCGCCGAGTCGACCGTAAACGTATGCGATGATTGCATCGAAAGTGCCTTCCAGAACTCCGGACAAACGAGCCCTTAGCAATCTCAATTGTCCCAGTTCAGAAGGCATTTTCGCTGATCACACGCCGATCAAACCACCGGCCCATCCACGGATTCAGGCTAAGAGCTCACCCCAGTTGCGCGTAGGTTGAGGTTCCAGCCTGCAGCTCTCACTGCTGGACGGATGAGTTTGCTAATGACTATCAGGCTGGGCTATCAGAATCTCCGTGCGCGGGAGCAAGATTCGTGAGGGCTGGCCGTCCCAAGGCCGCCTCGTGAAGGACGTGAAGAGAGGTCTGTCGGCGGGCGTGACCTTCGGCGGAAATAAGTGAGGCCCGGACGAGCAGCCGTCCACATGCCTCCGGTTGCCGAATCGCGCTCCGAGGTCAATCTACGCCAGACGAACTTCCCTGAGCGGGCATCACTGCGGGGTTATTAGGTGGCGCCGTTTGGTTTTCGGACGGGGGACAAGGCTGTCTTTAACATGTTCGGCGGTCAGCTCGTGGCGGGAGGCGATACCGAGCTTGCTGAAGATCTTTCCGAAGTGGTACTCGACGGTGCGCGCACTGATGAACAGCTGGCCGGCGATTTCAGTGTTGGATCGGCCCTCGTATGCGAGGCGGGCGATCTGGCGTTCCTGAGCTGTGAGTTGTGGGGTGCTTTGGCCCGTGCGCTTCTGGGTCCGTTCGCCGGTAGCGAGGAGCTCTCGGTCGGCGCGGGCTGCGAATGCTTCGGCGCCCATCGACTTGAACATGTTCTCCGCCATGCGTAGGGAAGTGCGGGCATCGACCCGTCTGCGCTGCCGACGCAGCCATTCGCCGTAGATGAGGTGGGCGCGTGCATGATGGACGACCATCCTGCTTTTGCCGAGCAACTCGATGGCGGCGATGTAGTGTCGCTCGGCGCCGGGCCCTTCGGTGATCAGCGCTTGCGAGCGTGCCCGGATGCCGCGCGCCCAGGCCGAGGTGCTGAGCATGGTTCGCTCGTCCAGCTGCGCAAACGCTGTTCGGGCGGCATCGGAATCTCCGCTGCGAACTGCGGCTTCAATGAGTTCGGGCAGAACCCAGGACCCGTATCCGAGGACGTCGCGGGCTGCCGCCTGTCGGGCGGCGCTCAGCGCTTCGGCGTACTGGCCGAGGCCGTTGTGCAGCACCGCATCGGCGAACTCACGGTTGACGCTGAGCATGTCCTGCGAATCGCTGTCTGGATCGTGCGATACGGGCACTTGCGGAGCGTGGCCGCGCCAGGCCGCCAGCAGGACGGAGAAGTCCTCCACCGGGGCATTCCCGGTGATCGCCGCAATGGTGTCTGCCTCTTCGATGACCGCCTGAGCGTCGTCGAACTCGCCGGCGAACATGTGATGGCCGGCGAGGTAGTTCAGGGCCAGCGGTAGCACGCGAAGCGAGCCCGCATCGCGGGAAATCCGCACCTGCCGGCGAGCGAGTGATCGACATGATTCGTCGTCCCACAGCCCCATGGCGGTGTTACATGCCAGCCACAGCCACTGGGTGTCGTCCTCGGAGATGTCCTGGGACAGAAAGGCATCGAGGGCACGTTCGAGCACGGGCACCGACGCGGCGTACCCGTGGACGGTCTGGATTGCCAAGCCGTCAAGCAGCAGATCGACCGCACGCGGGGGTTGGGGGGCGTGTGCGGCCCCTAAGGCAGCGGCGGCAGCGGCAGCGAGCAGACCTTTACCGCTGCCGTCGTGGATTCGCATCGCCGCCCACAGGGCTTCGAGGTATGTCTCGCGAGCGAGGGCGCTGTCGAGCGGCTCAAGCTTCTTCGCGGCAGCCAAGAGGTCCGAGACGGAGTGGTCAGCTCGCAGTCGACTGAAAGTGATTCGCGCACCAAGCCGTTCGAGTAGAGCCCGTTGAAGCGCGGACAATGGAGCGGACGCGGCGTTGGCCAGTAACGCCATCGCCTTCTCGGGTGCGCCGGCGTCAAACTTGAGCTGCGCGGCCGACAGCGCCCGCGATCCCCGGGTGGCGGGATCAGGCGTGAGCATCGATGCGCTTTCAAGAAACGCCGCCGCCGCCGCCAGGCCACCGCGGGCCTTTGCCCGCGCCGCGGATTGTTCGAGTTCTGCGGCGATGTCCTCGTCGGGCCCGCTGGCCGATTGGGCGCGATGCCACGCGCGGCGATCAGGGTCTCGCGCAGCATCGGTCGCGCCGGCCAGGGCGCGGTGAACGTTCTGGCGATCAGCCACCGGTGCTGTCCGGTAGATCGCGGAGCGGACCAGCGGATGCCGGAAGGCGACACGAGCGCCGATCGACACCAGCCCCTCCCGTTCGGCTGGGGCGGCAGCGTCGAAACCGATGCCCAGATCACTGGCCGCCCGCCACAGCAGCGCGGGATCGCCCTGCGGGTCGGCGGCAGCCACCAACAGCAGCATCCGCGTCGGTGCCGGCAGAGTCGCGATGCGGCGGCGGAAGCTGGCCTCGACCCGATCCCGCACCGGCACGCTCTGAGGTAAACCGAAGCCGCCGGCCAGCCCCTCTGCCGACCAGCCGTGTGGCAACTCCAGCAGGGCGAGCGGGTTGCCCGCAGATTCGGCGACGATGCGCTCGCTCACCTGCCCGTCGAGCTTGCCGGGAATTGCCGACATCAGCAGTGTGCGAGCGTCCACATCGGCCAGCCCGGTCAGGTTCACTTCCGGCAGCCCGGCGAAGGGATCGGTCTCGTCCCCGTCGCGGATCCCGACGAGGAATGCGACCGACTCGCCGTAAAGACGGCGGGCCACGAATGCCAGCGTTTGAGCCGAAGCCTGGTCGAGCCACTGCGCGTCATCAATCAGGCAGAGAAGCGGCTGGCTCTCGGCCTGACCGGACAGCAGACTCAACACGGCAAGGCTGACCAGGAACCGGTCCGGCGGTGGTCCGGCGCGCAGACCGAAGGCGATGCGCAGCGCGGCCGCCTGGGGCTCTGGAAGGCGGTCGAGGTGATCGAGCATCGGTCTGCACAGTTGATGGACCGCGGCGTAGGGCAGTTCCATTTCCGACTCGACCCCGTCGGCGCGGGCCACGTGAAAGTCCGGGCCTGTTTCGGCGGCGTACTGCATGAGGGCTGATTTACCGATCCCGGGTTCACCGCGCAGCACCATCACCCGGCTGCGGCCAGACCGGGCCTCGGCGATCAGGGCGTCGATCAGCCGGCACTGCTCGTTACGACCGCGCAGCATCATGGCAGGCCTCCTTCTAAGCCCTCAGCCGCCCATTGTCCGCGCCTACGGTCCGCCACGCGTCGGCACGGATGAACGGGCGCATCTGCACTGGGCACTTACTGGGGTCACACCGATGCGACCAGGCCCCGTCTGGCCGGACGCTGTTCGCAGAGGCATCGGCCTCACCACCGCGTCACACCGCTGACTAGTTCTGGAGGAACAGCACATGCCGTTCGTCAACGTCAAACTCGTTGAAGGCGTCTTTACCGAAAAGCAGAAGCACGACATGGCCGCGAGACTCACCGACGTCATGGTCGAGTTCGAAGGATCTGAGGCGTTCCGCGAGGTCGTCTGGGTCCTGATCGAGGAGCTGCACCCCGACGGCTGGCACATCGGCGGCGAGCCCTTCTTCGGCCCCGCCACGCTGATGAGTGTGCTGGGACGTTCCAAAGCCGCCTACGACGCTATCGACGGCACCCCCACCACCCACGACGAATTCGTCGCCGAGTCACCGGTCATCCCCCGCTAGCCCCGCCCTCCCAACAGCCACCCGCATCGCGGCGAACTCAAGGAAAACACCCATGTCCTACATCGGTAAGGAAAACACCACCGACACCGTCGAGGGCGGCGACCATCTGCTGCTGTTCGGACTGTTCACCAAGCTCAGCAAGGCCGCAAGGGTTCATCCGCGGCCGGGCGTAGCGGCCGTGACGACGTCGGTAGGTATGAGCGCGCGCCAGGTGGCCAGCATGCGAGACGCTGAGAACCTGGCCAGCGCCTGGAATGCGGCCCTGCACGTCGCGGTGGACGGCCGCCCGTACCTCGAGCTCGAGACAGCCCAGGGCCCGGAGCGCGTCGACCTGGTACTCGCGGGTAGTGCCTAGTGTCCTCAAGCATCACGCAGCCGTCGGTTGGCTGCAAATCGTCAGAAAAAGTGGCCATGGATGACAGCAATGTTGCTATCCGACTGAAAGGGCAACCCCCGATGAAGCTGGGTTACCACTCGATCACATGGGGCCAGGGCGTCGTCGGTGACCCCTCAGGGGTCACCTCGATCAAGGACCTCTACTACCGCTCCCCCGGCTCGATGGAACAGGCCATCACCGACATCGCCGCCGCCGGCTACGCCGGGACCGAAATGTTTGACGGCAATCTTGCCGACTTCGCTGCCACACCAGAGGTTCTCACCGAGTCGCTGTACAACAGCGGCCTTGAACTGATCAGCGTGTACACCGGGGCGAATTTTATCTACTCGGATGTGTTGCCCGACGAGTTGTACCGGATCAACCGGGCCGCGGAACTAGCCGTGATGTTCGGGGCCCGACGCCTAGTGGTCGGCGGCGGGGCACGACGCGCGGCCGGCACCACCAACGAGGACTACACGCTCCTTGGTGCAGGACTTGACCGCGTGGTGGACATTGCCGAGCAGCATGGACTCGCGGCCAGCTATCACCCGCACCTTGGCACGATCGCCGAGAGCCCGGATGAGATCGAGCGGGTCTTCACCAGTAGTCGCATCGCCTTCTGCCCCGACACCGCCCACCTGGCAGCCGGCGGCGGTGACCCAGCGGCATTGATCAGGGCACATTCGGATCGCATCGCACACGTCCATCTCAAAGATCTCACCACGGCACCATTCGCGTTCCAACCGCTCGGCCAGGGTGACCTCGACTTTGACGAAATCCTGTCCGCTGTCCGTGAAGTCGGGTATGACGATTGGCTGGTGGTCGAGCTGGACACCTATGACGGCGATCCGAAGACCGCCGCCGAGATCAGCAAGAAATTCCTGGAGACCCGGCTCGGCTGAAAAGCCGGGCGTGCAGCTACCGCTGAGGACCATCTGGTCGGTTGGTGGGCGCTCCTCGCATCGAAGTCCTGTCACGCCCCACTTGGAGGCATCATGAAACGCTCTATCCGATCCATCGCGGTCACCACCGCACTCGCAGCAGTGCTCACCACCGTATTATTGACCGGCTGCGCCTTTCCCGGCGGCAGTCAGACTCTGGCGAAGCCGACCTCCACCGTGGCCGATCAGGCCCTCGAGGAGATCGCCGGGCAGGTTTTCAGCAAGGGTCCCAACGGTGAAACCGCCTCACCACCAAGCAGTGCCGACCTCACCGACGAGGAGGTAGCGCAAATCAAGTCGTTGGGACTCAAAGCCGCCATCGTCATGCACACGGGCGGCGACGACTGGTCGCAGGCCCAGATCAATGGCCTCAATTCCGAGTTCGAACGTTTGGGCATCGAGGTCGTCGCCACCACCGACGCCAAGTTCGACCCGAAAACCCAGGTCGCCAACCTGCAGACGGTGATGGCCAAGAAGCCGGACATCATCGTGTCGCTGCCCACCGACCCGGTCGCCACCGCCGCGGCCTACCGCGAAGCGGCCGCAGGGGGCGCCAAGCTGGTCTTCATGGACAATATCCCGGACGGTTTCGAAGCCGGAAAGGATTACGTCTCAGCGGTTTCCGCGGACAATTACGGCAACGGTGTCATATCCGCGCACCTCATGGCCAGAGCGCTCGGTGGCCAGGGAAAGATCGGCGTTGTCTACCACGATGCCGACTTCTTCGTCACCAAGCAGCGCTACGACGGCTTCCGCACCACCATGGAGCAGGACTATCCAGGCATCGAGATCATAGAGAGTAAGGGCGTCGGCGGCCCGGACTTCGCCACCCAGGCACAGAACGCCGCCGCCGCGATGTTGAGCAAACACTCCGAGCTGGACGGGATCTGGGCGGTGTGGGACGTGCCGGCAGAGGGTGTGCTGGCCGCCGCCCGCGCCGCCGGGCGCCTGAACCTCATGATCGCAACCGAGGACCTCGGCAAGATCGTCGCGATCAATATGGCCAGGAACACCATGGTCGTTGGCCTGGGCGCCCAGGTCCCGTTCGACCAGGGCGTCACGGAGGCCCGTTTGGGAGCCGGCGCGTTCATCGGCAAGCAGGCGCCGCCGTATGTGGCACTGCCGGCGCTGGCGGTGACTCACGAGAACGTGCTGGACGCCTGGAAGCAGGTCTACCACGAGGATCCCCCTGCAGATCTGCAGAGTTCCTTCGTCGCCGGTAACTGACCCCCTCACAGCGAAGGAACATTCGCATGGTCGACACAGAATTCACAGCATCGGCCGGCACCGCCGGCACCGCCCAGCTGGCCGTCGAGATGCGCGGCATCTATAAGTCCTTCGACACCACCTCGGTTCTACGCGACGTCGGCTTCGAAGTCGCCAAGGGTGAAGTACATGCCCTTGCCGGCGGCAACGGCGCCGGCAAATCGACCCTGATGAAGATCCTTCAGGGGGTGTACACGCCCGACCAGGGCGAGATCCTGATAGATGGTAAACCCGCGACCTACACCACCATCCACGGTGCCAGGGCCTCCGGGATCGGCATGGTGTTCCAAGAGTTCAGCCTTATCCCCACCCTCACTGTTGCGCAGAACATTTACCTCACCACGGAACCCCTGAGCGGTGGTCGCCTGATCAACGACAGGGAAGCCCGCAAGCGGGCCGCCGAGGTCTTCCAGGGGATGGAGGTCGACATCAATCCCGGGGCGGTGCTGGGCAGCCTGAGCACCGCGTACTGGCAGCTCACCGAGATCGCGAAGGCGCTGGCCCAGGACGCCCAGGTGCTGATCATGGACGAACCGACCGCCAGCCTGGCCAAACACGAGACCGAAGCACTCTTCCAATTAGTCGCACGGTTGAAGGCACGCGGAATCTCGATCGTCTACATCTCCCACCGAATGGATGAGGTTTACCGGATTGCCGACCGCATCACCATCCTGCGCGACGGACAGCAACTTTTCACCAAGCGGCTCAGTGAGGTGACGCCCGCGCAGATCGTCGAGGGCATCGTCGGGCGGAAGATCGAAGATGAGCTCGAGTACAAGGAACGGGATCGTCCGCTTTCCAAGACCGCATTGCTTGAGGCGCGCCACCTGCAGGCCGGCACCCGGGTCAACGACATCAGTTTCACCCTGCACGAAGGGGAGATCCTCGGCCTGGCCGGGCTGATGGGCAGCGGCCGCACCGAGCTTGCCAGGGTGCTTTTCGGCATTGATTCGATCAGCTCCGGCGAAGTGCTCGTCCGAGGGCAGCAGGTCCGCTTGGACAACCCTCGCGACGCGAGCGTCCACGGCATCGCACTGGTGCCAGAGGACCGCCGGCTGCAGGGCCTCATCCTGGACCACTCTGTCAGAGAGAATTTGTTGTTGCCCTTACTCGGACAGCTGCAGCGCGGCCCGTTCATCTCCGACCGAGCGGGCAAGACGTTGGCCAAGGATCTGCTGGAAAAATTTCAGGTCAAGGTGGCGCACCCCGGTCGACCCGTTCGACTGCTTTCCGGCGGCAACCAGCAGAAGGTCGTCATTGCCAAGTGGCTCGGCACCGACCCGGACGTGCTGATCATGGACGAACCCACCGCCGGTGTCGATATCGGCACCAAATCCGAGATCCTCGACGTCATGCGCCGTCTCGCCGACGCCGGCAAAGGCGTCATCGTGATCTCCTCTGAGCTACCCGAACTCCTCGCGGTCAGCGATCGCGTTCTTGTGTTGCGGGGCGGGGCGATCGACAAGGAAATCGACCGCGCCGACATCCCCGATGAAGAAACCCTCCAGCTCGCCGTCCAAGGAGTCTGACCGATGACCCAAACCGCAACACCTCCATCCACAACGAACCCCGAGCGGAAAAACCCGCTCGCCAATCTCGACTGGCGCCGCTACGTCATCTACATCGGCTTCGCCGTGGTGTTTCTGTTTTTCGCGATCACCCTCGGCGACGACGGCTTCCTCACCGGCAACAACCTGCTCAACATCGTCCGGCAGACCGCCACCGTCACGATCATCGCGGTCGGCATGACCTACGTCATCGCCGCCGCCCAGATCGATCTGAGCGTCGGCGCCACAGCTGGCCTGGCCAGTGTCGTCACCGCCATGACCATCGCCAACTACGGTGTCTTCCTCGGCATCCTGGCAGGGCTGGCCGTCGGGGTGGTGGTCGGCTCCGTCAACGGCGCGCTGGTCGCAATGCTGAAGATCCCCTCATTCTTGGTCACACTAGGGATGCTCGGCATCGCAGCAGGTGTCGCCCAGTGGATCACCAAGTCGGCGCCGCAACCGATCCTGTCCGACCTCTACAACAAGGTCTTCGGGTCTGGCGATATCGGACCGATCCCTGGATTGATCGTCTGGATGATCATCGTCGTGGTCATCGGCGCGATCGTGCTGGCCAAGACCCGATTTGGCCGGCAGGTGCTGGCCACCGGTGGCAACCCCGTCGCGGCGAAGTTCACTGGCATCAACACCACGTCGATCACCTTCCGGGTGCTGCTGATCTCCGCTCTGCTGGCCGCGCTGGCGGGCATGCTCTACGCCGGGCAGCTGCAATCTGGCCGATACCAGTGGGGCACCGGCGACGAGCTGTCCGCGATCGCCGCCGTGATCCTCGGCGGAACAAGCCTTTTCGGTGGCAGCGGCACCGTCGTCGGAACCCTCTTCGGTGCCCTGCTGATCGGGCTGATCAACAACGGGCTCATCCTGGCCGGCCTGGACACCAGCCAGCAGCAGGTAGTCCGTGGAGTGATCATCATCCTCGCCGTCGCCCTTGCCAGACGAAAATAGCGCCCGCCCCGTCAGTCACATGTACCCCGACCAGGTAACGATTCACAGCGAGCAATCCTTCGACCGGCGAGAGGAAACCCCATGGACCGCATAAGGTCCGGCATCATCGGCACCGGTTTCATCGGCGGTGTACACGCCGCAGCCGTCCGGGCCGCGGGCGGCGTTGTGCAAGCCGTGGCGTCCGCCACCCCGGAAGAGGCCCGGAGCGCCGCGGACGCCTGGCACGCAGAACACACCGCGAATTCAGGTCTCGACCTGATTGACCGGGACGATATCGACGTCGTGCACATCTGCACCCCGAACGCCACCCACGCAGAACTCGCCCACGCCGCCATCGCCGCCGGCAAGGCCGTCGTCTGCGAGAAACCGCTGGCGATCAACCCGGACAGTGCAGCCGGTCTGGTTGATCAGGCCGCCGCAACGGGTGTAGTGCATGCCGTCCCGTTCGTTTACCGGTACTACCCGACGGTGCGCGAAGCACGGGACCGGATCAGCCGCGACGAGGCCGGTCGGCTGTGGTTGCTGCACGGTTCCTACCTGCAGGACTGGTTGTCAGGGCGGCAGGTTTCCAACTGGCGGGTTGATCCCAAACTCGGTGGCACATCCCGCGCCTTCGGAGACATTGGGGTGCACTGGTGTGACCTGATGGAATTCGTCACCGGGCATCGGATCACCAGACTCGTTGCGCACTGGGCGAACGCCTACACCGAGCGACCGTCGCTCTCGGACGGTCCGGGCGAGGGTCCGACGGCTGTCGCCACCGAGGACGGTGCCGTCGTCACCTTCGAAACCGATCGGGGCGCAGCTGGTTCGGTGGTGGTCAGCCAGGTTTCGCTCGGACGAAAGAACCGTCTGTGGTTCTCCTTCGACGGTCTGGACGCCGCTTACGTCTTCGACCAAGAACTGCCGGACAGTCTTTGGGTCGGCGGTCTGCGGGAAAATCACGTTGTACCCAGGGGTCCGGATACACTCTCAGTCGCCGCTGGCCGCTACGCCCGGCTGCCGACCGGCCATCCGCAGGGCTATCAGGATTCGTTCACCGCCTTCGTCGGGGATGTGTACGCGGCAGTGGTCGGTGAGAAGCCGGATGGGCTACCCACTTTCGAGGCCGGCCTGCGGGCTACCAGGATCACCGCAGCTGTCGTCGAGTCCGCGCGCAGTGGGAACTGGGTGAATGTCCCCGAAGGTCCCTGATCTATCGCGCAATCCCACCCCAAATGCACCCGGGTGACAGAACCCAGAAGAGCACGGCAGAAAGGAACGAAACTCGATGACCAGCTTCTTCGATCCACACCAGCGGGCCACCATCGCCGCAGCGATGGCGCGCATCATTCCGACGACAGACACCCCGGGTGCCGCCGAGGCGGGCACCATCGACTTCCTGGACGGCTACCTGGCCGGGATCGACAGGATCTACGCCAAGCCGGACGGCAGCGGATTCGAGACGCTCAGCGGACGACGCGCGCGGGCCTGGCAGCGGCGGATCGACATCCTGCGCACCACGTATGTGGACGGCATTGCGGACCTCGATCGGCGCAGCCGGGATACGTATGGCCAGCCGTTCATCGACCTGGATGCCGACCAGCAAGATGGCGTCCTGACGGCCGTCGAACGCCCCGGTGAGGAGGCAGCAATGAATGCCTCGCAAGCCGTCATGGGGTTCGCGCCCGTGGAGCCAGCGCTGCAACAGGCCAGTGCCGAAATCTCGCTGAGCTTCCTCGCTCTTCTGGCCCTTCACACCCGGCAGGGCTTTTACGCTGACCCGATCTACGGCGGCAACCGCGGCCAAGTCGGTTGGCAGACCATCGGTTTCCCCGGACCGAGCTCACTTGCCGAAGTGCACACCGGCCGTTACACCGTCATCGAGTACTTCGCCGACGGCACCCACGAGCAGGAAATGGAGATCAGCCATGCCCGCACCCAAGCCTGAGTGCACCGACGTTTGCATCATCGGCGCCGGCGCGTCTGGAGCGGCCGCGGCGAAGGTGTTGACAGAGCGCGGGTTTCGCGTCGTTGCCCTGGAACGCGGCCCCTGGCGGACTAAGGAGACCTTTGGTGGCGACGAGCTGGCCAACGTCAACCGGTACAACCTGTGGCCCGACCCACTGCTGAACCCGCGCACCTACCGGCAGTCCGCTGACGAGGAGGCAGAAGTCGACCTGTTCTGCCCGGTCCCGCAGATGGTGGGCGGCGGCACAGTGCACTGGCAGGGCTGGCTGCCGCGGTTCACCCCGGAGGATTTCCGGCTGCACTCGATCGTCGGCGACCTGCAAGGCGCCTCGCTCGCCGATTGGCCTATCAGCTACGACGACCTGGAGTCGTACTACACCAAGGTGGAGTGGGCGTTCGGAGTGTCCGGTCTAGCCGGCGCGAATGCCTATGAGGGACCGCGAAGCGCGGACTACCCTTGCCCGCCGCTGCCGCTGTCCAGATATGCGCAGAAGTTCCACCAGGGCACAAGATCGTTGGGTTGGAACGCTTTCCCGACCCCACAGGCCGCGCTATCCCGTCCGCACAACGGCCGGCCTGCGACGGTGATCAGCGCCTTCGCCCAGCAGCACGGCGACCCGACCGGCACCCGGTCCAGCGCGCTCAACGTATTTATCCCGGACGCACTTACCACCGGCCGGTACGACCTTCGGCCGGAGAGCTACGTCCGGGAACTTGTCGTCAACGCCGCTGGCAAGGTCACCGCCGCGGTGTACCAGAACGAGGCCGGCGAGACATTCGAGCAAGAGGCCGACGTCTTCATCCTGGCCTGCGGTGCCGTCGAAACCGCCCGACTGATGCTGCTGTCAAAATCCGCGCGCTTTCCGAACGGCATCGCAAACGGCAGCGACATGGTAGGCCGCAATGTCACCTTCCACGAATACAGCTCCGCGATCGGGCTTTTCAACGACCCGATCTACGCCTGGGCGGGTGGCGGCTACGTCAGTGCGAGTTCAATGGAATTCTACAACCACGACGATTCAAGAGGTTTCGTTAGTGGCGGTCACATCGCCTGCGCCGGAGTAGGTATCCCGTTGCCGATCAACTGGGGTCTGCCCGACCGGCCGCTCTGGGGTGCGGAAGCCAAAACGATGGACGAGGAGTTCTTCAACCACAGCATGGCGGTGTCGATGGTGGTGCACGACATGCCGCAACACGACAACCGAGTCGAGCTGGACGAAAAGGTCTCCGACGCCTGGGATCTGCCTGCCGCCAGGATCACTCTCGCCACACACGAGAACGATCTGAGAATGGGCAGGTTCCTGGTCGACCGGGACGCCGACATCCTGGAAGCGGCCGGTGCCACGAAGATCTACCGGGTCTACCCAGAGCGGGTGACGGGCAACTGCTCGCACCAGCATGGCACCACCCGGATGGGCAACGACCCGAACTCTTCGGTACTGAACAAGTACTGCCAGGCTCACGAGGTCGACAACCTGTTCGTGGTGGACGGCGCGCCGTTCCCGACCGGCACCGGTGCAAACCCAACGCTGACGATCATGGCCAACGCCTGGCGGGTCGCCGACCATATCGCCGATACCCGCGGCAACGACACCAAAGGCGAGAAGGGCAAATAGATTTCGATGAGCCGTCCGATAACCCTGTTCACCGGTCAATGGGCCGACCTGCCGTTCGAGGAAGTCGCAAAACTGGCTGCCGAGTGGGGGTACGACGGGCTGGAAATCGCATGCTCGGGGGACCACCTCGACGTCGCACGAGGAGCGGTCGACGACCATTACATCGCCAACCGACGGGAGATACTTGACCGCCACGGCCTACAGGCGTTCGCCATCTCGGCGCATCTGCAGGGCCAGGCCGTCTGCGACGACCCCATCGACCAACGGCACCGCGGCATCTTGAACAGCTCCCTCTGGGGTGACGGCGACCCGGAAGGTGTCCGACAGCGGGCTGCTCAAGCGGTCAAGAACGCGGCCAGGACGGCTGCCCGACTGGGTGTATCAACAGTCGTCGGGTTCACAGGTTCGTCGATCTGGAAGTACATCGCGATGTTCCCGCCCGCGTCGGGCGAGATGATCGACGCCGGCTACCAGGACTTCGCCGACCGGTGGAACCCGATCCTGGACGTCTTCGACGAGGTCGGCGTCCGGTTCGCCCACGAGGTCCACCCCTCCGAGATCGCCTATGACTACTACTCCACGCAGCGCGCGTTGGAAGCGATCGGGCACCGAAAAGCCTTTGGGATCAACTGGGACCCTTCGCACATGGTGTGGCAGAACATCGACCCGGTGCAGTTCATCTGGGACTTCCGGGACCGGATCTACCACGTGGACTGCAAGGACACCAAACTCCGGCCGCGGGACGGCCGCCGGGGAGTGCTCGGGTCGCACCTGCAGTGGGCAGATCCACGGCGTGGGTGGGACTTCGTGTCCACCGGCCGCGGCGATGTTGACTGGGAAGACTGCTTCCGGATGCTTACCACCATTGGGTACGACGGGCCCATCAGCATCGAATGGGAAGACGCCGGGATGGACCGCCTGCACGGTGCGCCAGAGGCGCTGGCCTACATACGCTCCCAGCTTTTCGACCCACCGGCCACCGCCTTCGACAGCGCCTTCTCGAACCAGGACTGAGCTGCAGTCCCAGCCCCCGCATGCCAAGCCCTTACTCGACGGCTGTTTCGGTGCTTATGTCGGTGACGCCTCAGCAATGTCACTCGACACCGGTACCGAACGACGCCTTGTGTAGGCAATCACCCGCCGGGTCACCCGTCACCGCCGAATTATCTTGGAGAGCGTTGATTGATTGCCTGGTTTCGTCCATGGCTGACCCGGGGTCTCGGTGGACACCTTTGCGGCAGGACGGCGATGGTGGGCCAAGGTAGTCGTTGAGGTGGTCGCGGAAGTGCGGCAGGTCCCTGACGTGGAAGTACATGGCGTCGCCGATTCTGGCGGCTGCGGCGCGGTGTGAGTTGACCCAGGCGAAGAACAGCACCGGCATCACCTGGTTCATGTAGGGGTGTTGCCGTCAGCAGCCGGGATCAGGTGGTCCGGTTTGAGCGCGAAGTGGTTGTTGTAGTCGGTCACCAATATGGGTAACTGTCGTGGTCGCGGTCGAGATTGTGTTGCAGCGAGGCGATTACGCGGTCTAGTTTTGCACCCATCCGGTGGCGGTTGTAGACCAGGGCGGCAGCGCAGGAGCCGTAGTAGTTGATGCTGTGGAACAGTCTGGTTGCGGCGTTGAGGGCGCGGGCGAAGACGCGGCTGACGGGATCGGATAGCCGGCCGAGCCCCGCGGCCGACGTATCCGGTCGAGCGCAAGATGCTGGTGGACACCGATACCGCGGGCGGCAACCTTACGGTCGATGGAAGGAGTCATGAAGTTCCAAACTCAGGCTGACTGTTCACGAATCATTCTTCGGAGACTGGATCGTACTGCCGCAAGGTCATCCTCAGCTGTACGGAGCCGCGCCAGAGTAACGTCGAGTTCTGTTGCCAGCCGGACATTTTCACTGCGGTAGCGATTGTTCGCCGCGGTTAGTTCGTCGATGCGACGCCGGAGCGGCTCTACTGATGTAGCTTCCAGTTGGGTGCCGAGTCGTTCACGTAGGGCCTTCGTTACGCGGCCGAGCTCGCTGCGGAGCCTGCGGTTGTCCTGCTTGGCGAGTTCGAGGTCGGTGCGCAAGCTTGCCTCGCTCGCGCTTCGGCCGGCCCGTTTGGCCTGAGCGGGCACTGCCGCTTGGTCCGAACGGGCGGTCTCGATGTAGTCACGCACTCCGTCGGCGTAGACGAGCCATTGTGAGACCTTCGCGTTGCGGGCGACGGCGGCGAAGGTGATTGGCGTGCCGTCGCGCTTCATCGCATCTACGGCGCGGAATACCCGATCCCGCTTGTGCTCTGAGTCTCGACGTCGGGCCGCGCGGAGAACGTCCGCGGGTGTGCGTGTGACTGCTTGCGTCACTGGCTTTCCTTCCGTCGGCTGATGTCTTCGAGTGGGAGCCTCGCGCCGGCCCGCGCCTTGCGTAACACGGCAGATGCTTGTTCGACCTGGTCTCGCTGCTCTCCGTCCAGTCGGTCGAGACCCGCCCTCATAGTGTCTAGAACGTTCCGAAATGCCCCGATCTGTGCGTTTAGGTTGTCGATGACGAACGGCGCAGCCTCTATGGCTGAGGCGATTTCACGATCAGCGGTTAGTGAATTGATGTGCTCCTCGATGGCCGGGATGTATGAGGGGTCGGGGCGATAGAATCCGCAGCCGGCGCATTGGAACCGGATGGGGCACGCCTTACCGCCGGCCTTCACGTTGGAGGGTTCGATACAATTGCCGAACGGTACTGCGACTGAACGCATCTGGTACGCCACGGCGCCTGATATAGGTGCCGGCGCGCCGTTCTTGTCGATGGCGAGCTTGCCGACCGTCTCGATGGCGCTTCTCTTCCGGTCAGCGGTGATGGTGTAGTAGCCACCGGTTGTTTGGATGGATCTGTGGTCCATGAGCTGCCGTAGGACATCGACTGGTGTGCCGTTGTCGGCGTGCCGCTGCGCGTAGGAGTGGCGGAATGCGTACGGGTGGATCTTGGATCGGTCAAACGGCAGCGGGTCACCGTTCGCGTCGATCTCGTCACTGGTCAGCGTCTCGAGGCCGCGAACCCATGTGCGGATGGCGCTGCTGAGGCTGTTGCTGCTCAGGTGTTTCTCCACGATCGCGGTGCCGGGGAAGAGGTACTCCTGCGAGGACGCGGGGATGGTGCTGCGCACGTCTACCCAGTCGTTGATGGCGTCGGCGGTGGACTGCAGTATCGGGAGCCCGGCGCCGAGCCGAGAACAGCGCTACCCGGTGGTCGCGGTGTTCGGCGCAGCGAGTTGACCATAATATAGGTTATCGGCTGACAATGACTGCGGCGCAGCATATCTCAGGTTTTGTGCCCTTAACATGTTGCCAGAGGCCAACATTGGATGTGCAAACGTCGTGAAAACATGACCGCCGGTCCGGTGGGGACCGCAGGAATGGCATTACTGAAGGCTCTGCCACGGCCCGCGCTCTGTGGCAGTCACCTGGCGCGTTCCCGCGCGAGTGCTGGAGCAGTTGGAGTTGCGCTGGTTCGACGCTGAGCTCCGTGAAGGGCGACCGGAACATAAGACCTGTCGGAACCCCCTGAGTGACACAGCATTCGGAGGCTACCGGGCGTAACGAGCCCACGGGATTACGTCACCGTGACGAAACTAGTGTGACTCGGCGGGCCTTCAAGTGGTGACACCTTACAGCCGCTCTCCGACATCGAATAAAACTACGACACCGGATCATGAGCAGGGTTGATCCAGCGTCGTTGGCAACTGTACTGACCTGATGCCCCGCGAAAGATGCAAACACCTGATTCGCTGATGGTCCGCTGCGCCGGGACTGGTTGGGCACACGGAGGCCCACGGCGGTCAACGTGTCGACGACGAAGACGTGCCCGAATCGGACGCCGCCCTCGCCTCAAAGTCGCCCTAGGGGCAGGTGACATCGATTTCGAAGGGTTTGGTCAGGGGTTGCGTCGGGTTGGCCATGTCCACCCCGGTGGCGGTGCCCTTGATCTTGTAGGTGTTGCCGTCCTTGGTGGCCGAGGCTTCTCCGCCTGGTGCACCGGCCGCGTAGCCCAGCGCGGTGCCGCCGACGTTGCCGAGTCCCACCTGCTGGACCTGCGGCGGGTCGGCATCACTCAGCTGAGCACCCAGGCCCTGCGTCGCGTCACCGATCGCGATCTGAATGTTTCCCCCCACGTCGGTACACGCGACGGTACCCTGGACGTTTTGGTCCTGACCGTCGATGGAGACCTTGGCAGCGCCAGGCGGGGGATTGCCCTTGGCGGCCTCCGTGGCGGACGTCGCGGCGCTGGTCGCAGAGCTCATCGCTGTCTTCGCGGTCTCGGTTGCGGAACTGGCATTCTCCGAGGCGGACTTGTCACTGGAACAGCCGGTCAGCCCCCCGATCACGATCGCCGTGCACCCCACCGCGACCACTAACGCACGCTCCACCACTTTGTCTCCTCTGTGTTGTATCCGCTGCTTTGGAAAACCCATTCATCTCCCCTTTCGTCCAACCACCAATCATGCGGCGGCTGATGGATCCACGTGCGTGGCGCTATGGCTTGAGAATGATCTTGACGGCGCCATCCTGCTTCTTCTGAAAGATGTCATAGCCGTGCGGTGCTTGATCGAGCGGCAAGGTATGCGTGGCGAAGGTGTCGACGCCCAACGGGTCGTCGTCTGTGAGGAGCGGCATGATGTCGTCGACCCATTTCTTCACGTTGG
>Ga0268264_10001892_pt1 | contig 19000 bp, 17 predicted proteins | sample KBSSwiS32_FD_190357 | JGI IMG/M metagenome (GOLD analysis project Ga0268264, IMG submission 190357) | Switchgrass rhizosphere microbial communities from Kellogg Biological Station, Michigan, USA - KBS Switchgrass S3-2 (SPAdes) (version 2) | ecosystem: Host-associated > Plants > Roots >...
CCACGATCTGGCCTGCCGTGTTCGCCGGCACGCCCTGGGTCGGCACCGACCACAAGGCGCTGGCCTACATGCGCAACGACCAGCGCACGTTCACCCAGGAAGTGCGGCTGCAATCGGTGGACAGCAATGCGCCGCTCACCTGGGTGATCGGCGGTTTCTATGCCAAGTCGGTCCAGCACTTTGGCGAAGACGTTTACGACCCCAATTTCTCCGACATCTTCGGCGGCCTGCCGCCCGAAGTCGTGCTGGGCGCGCCGCTGGTCAACGGCATCTATTCGCTCAGCGGCACCGGGCGCGGCACCGACGAGCAACTGGCCGGCTTTGCCGAAGCCTCGCTCAAGCTGACCGACACGCTCAAGGTCACGGCCGGGGTGCGTGTGGCGCATACCAAGTTCGAAGGCAGCTCGCACTTCCAAGGTCCGGTTTCGGGCGACCAGCCGCAGCCCAACCAGTCGGTCAGCGAAAACCCGGTCACGCCCAAGTTCGCGCTCAACTGGCAGGCAACGCCCACCACGCTGATCTATGCCACGGCCGCCAAGGGCTATCGCATCGGCGGCACCAATGCGCCGGTGCCATTGAGCCAGTGCGGTGGAGACCTGACCAACTACGGCTTTGCCGATGTGCCGCCCACCTACAAATCGGACAGCCTGTGGAGCTATGAAGCCGGCGCCAAGACGCGCGTGGGCGGGGTGAGCCTGGCCGCCAGCGCCTATCACGTGGACTGGAGCAACATCCAGCAGAACGTCTATCTCCAGCATTGCGGCGCGCAGTTCACCGCCAACCTGGGCAAGGCGCGCAGCCAGGGCTTCGATATCCAGGCCACGGCCCGCGTGGCGAGTGGTTTCACGCTCGACGGCACGCTGGCCTATACCAATGCCCGCCTCACGCAGAACGTGAGCGGCCAGCCCGATCCGCAGCCGGGCCAGCTGATCGCGGCCGTGGGCGACCACCTCGAAACCCATCCCTGGACGGCCACCATCGGCGCCAACTACGAAGCCCCGGTGGGCAGCGCCACGGCCTATCTGCGTGCGGACTATTCGTACAAGAGCAAGGCCAAGATGTCGTCCGTCACCGACGACCGGACCAACAGCGTCGATCTGGGCGCCTATGTCCTGCCGCAAGTGCACTATGCCAGCCTGCGCGCGGGCTTGCGCAAGGGCGCCTATGACCTGTCGCTGTTCGTCGACAACCTGACCAACGAGACCACGATCCTGTCACGCTCGATCGAGGTTTCGGGCGTGGGCAGCTATCGCAATCTTTCGCAGCGTCCGCGCACGTTCGGTCTTACCCTGCTGATGCGCCAGTAATGCCATGGGCGGCGCCGGTGTTTTGGGGCCGCCCATCCTGATCCCTTCTCCCCTCGTAAAGGTGTATCCCCTCATGGCTTTCCGCCCCAAGGCCGTGCTTGCACTGGCCAGTGCCACCCTGGCCCTTGCACCGGCCATTTCCGTCAGCGCCCAGACCGCGCCGCCCCAGGTGCTGGCCAACGGCAGCGTTCCGCCCAACCTGGCTGCCGCGCGCGCCCATGTGCTCGATGTTCCGCTCAACATGCTGACGTTCCACACCATGGACCAGCTGTTCCAGACCCGCCCCGTGCCCCGCGCCGGCCCGATCGCCGCGCTTCCCCGCGTGGACCAAGCGCTGCCCGATGCCATGCTCGGCACGACACGGATGAGCGAAGACCAGTGGGAAGACCGCACGTTCACCAATGCCCTGCTGGTGATGCGCGATGGCAAGATCGTGCATGAAAGCTATCGCAACAACACCGACGAGACGACGCATTACATCTCGTTCTCGATGGCCAAGTCGATCACCTCGATCCTTGTCGGCATCGCGGTGAACCAGGGCGCGATCAAGTCGATCGACCAGCCTGCCACGGATTTCGTCCCCGAACTCAAGGGTTCGGGCTATGATGGCGTGACCATCCGCCAGCTGCTGCAGATGCGCTCGGGCGTGGATTACGAGGAACGCTACGATTTCGGCGCCAACCCCAGCGTGGCCGCCAGGATCTTTCTCAACGCCATCGTCGCCAACACCGAACGCTTTGCCGACACGGCCCCGCGCCTAGGCAAGAAATACAAGCCGGGCAGCCACTTCAACTATTCCACGGTCGATACCAGCGTGCTGGGATGGATCTTGGAGCGGGCCACCAAGCAGCCGCTCGCCAGCTATACCGCGCAGAACCTGTGGCAGCCGATGGGCATGGAATCCTATGGTTTCTGGCTGGCCGACGGCGCGCCGGGCACGGGACGCGAATTGAACGGCATGGGCTACAATGCCACGCTCCGCGATTTTGCGCGCCTGGGGCAGATGATGCTGGACCAGGGCAAGTTCAACGGGCGCCAGATCGTGCCGGCCGAATGGGTCCGCCAGTCCACCGCGATGGTGCCCAATGCCGATCCCGGCACGCCGCCCCCGCCGGCCGAAGTCACCGATCCCTTTGCCCGTTCCGGCTATGGCTTCCAGTGGTGGAAGCTGGACGATACCGGCGCCTATACCGCGCTGGGCCTGCAAGGGCAGTTCATCTATGTCCATCCGGCCACGCGCACGGTGATCGTCAAGCTCAGCTTCTTCCCGCCCGACGGCAGCGACCTGGGCAACCGCGCAACGGAAGAGACGCTGGCCTATTTCAAGACGCTGGTGAACTGGGCGGCCACGGCACCCAAGCCCTGATGCCCCCGGCCGCCGGGATCATGCGTGGGGAAAGATAATCTCCACCGTGATCCCCTCGGGCGAAAAGTGCCGCACGATACGCCCGCCCAACTGCCGTTCCGAACTGCGGATAAGGGCAGAGCCAAAGCCCTCGCGCGCAGGAACGCCGTCTTCGGGCACGGGCAGCGTTTGCGCGGCACGTTCCTGCCACACCAGCCGCACGGCACCATCCTCGATCGCCCAGCGCACCTCGAGCAGGCCGCCGGGCGCGGCCCAGGCCCCGTACTTGACGGCATTGGTCACCAGTTCGTGCAGCACCAGCCCCAGCGGGACGGCATGACGCCCTGAAACCACCAGCGCGCCGCCATCCAGGTTGCACCGCTCGCTGTCCGAACGGTAGGGCGCAATGGCCTTGGCCACGAGATCGGCCAGATCCACCTCGCCTTCGCCGTCCAGGCGCCCTTGCGTGACATCGTGTGCCGTCACCAGGGCATGGATGCGCTTGGCAATGCGGTCCACCGCCGGGGCGGCCGCTGCATCGCCGCGTGCCGACATCTTCACGATCGCGAGGATCACCGCGAACAGGTTCTTCACCCGGTGGTTCAATTCCTGCGCCAGCAAATCGGCGCGGTCGCGCGCCTGGGCGATCAGCGCGGCATTGGCGGCCGCTGCCTGGGCCTGGGCCGTGCGGATCACCTGCCACAGCCCCAGCACCAGCGCGATGGTGATGATCGCGGCCAGCAGGCCCAGCGAGGGCATGACGCGCGCCTCGGCCGCGGCCGCGCTGTCGCTGGCAGCATCGAGCCGCGCCCGCTCGGTCAGTTCCAGCCGAGCCACCGCCTGGCGCAGGCCTTCCATCGCCAGTTGCCCTTCATCAGACAGGGTGCGCACCCGCGCCTCGACCAGCTCGCCGCGCCGCACCAGTTCCACCGTACCGGCCATCTCGGCCCACTTGGCATCGCCCAGCCGCTCGATCTCATCCACCAGCGCAGCCTGCCGAGGATCGATATCCTGGCCAAGCCGGGCACGCAGCGCCGCCATTTCCGAGGTGTAGGCCGCGTGGCCCTGTTCATAAGGCGCCAGGTAGCGGCGATCGTAGGTGATATAATAGCCGCGTTGGCCGGTTTCGCCATTGAGCGTTGCTGCCACGATGCCATCGAGCGCGGCCAGCACCGCACTCGTGCGCGCGGCCTGCTCACGCTGCACGCGCTCGGCATCGACAGTGGTGAAAATCAGCGCGAACGTGCCCAGCAGCGCCAGCACCAGCACTGCAAACAGCGCAAATGTCAGCCAGGCCGGCCTTGCACGCCACACCCGCCCCGTGGCAGGGCCCTCCCCGGTCTGTTTGGAAACCATACCTGTCTGCCTAGACAATTGCCGCCCGACCGGCAAGCGCGGCCCCCAATCCAGTTTGGCACGAAGCCGTCCGGAAGATGCCAAAGAACCGCGCGATACTTGACGGATGGCCCCGCCTCGCTTATCGGCCCACCCCTGATTTCGGCTCGGCGTCGGTTGCGGCGACGTGCCTGTCGTACCGATTCGCCAGACAAAGAAGAAGAGCTGAACCATGAAGCGCACTTTCCAGCCCAGCAACCTCGTGCGTGCCCGCCGCCACGGCTTCCGCGCCCGCATGGCCACCGTCGGTGGTCGCAAGGTGCTGCGCGCCCGCCGCGCTCGCGGCCGCAAGAACCTTTCGGCCTGATCGCGCGCCTTTCGGGCACCATGTCGGATGGAGCGAGGCCGGAAACGGCTGTGGCCGAACAGGTCCATACTCCCCGACGCAGTGCCCGGCCGGCCACGATTGCCAGGCGTGCGGATTTTCTCGCCGCCAATCGCGGAATCCGGGTCGCAAGGCCCGGATTCGTTCTTTTGGTGAACCCTCTGGCGCGCCCTGACGGCTCTGTCCGCTTTGGCGTGACAGTGACCAAGAAGATCGGCAACGCCGTGGTGCGCAACCGCATGAAGCGGCGCTTTCGCGCGCTGCTGCGCGATCTGCTGCCCGGCCATGGCATTGCCGGGGCCGATCACGTGCTGATCGGCCGCGAAAACGGGGTGGAGCGCGATTTCGCCCTGCTCCATGGCGAACTGGTGCAGGCCCTGTCGCGCGCCGCCGCCGGCAAGGGCGATCCGCCCAGAAAGCCCAATGGGAAGCGCGGCCCCAAACCTGCGCACGGCCGCTAAGCCCGATGAAGCGCCTGCTCATCCTTGTCGCAAGGGGCTGGCAGCTTGGCCCTTCCCGCGTGCTGCCCCCCTCCTGCCGCTATGCGCCATCATGCTCGCAATATGCGATCGAGGCGTGGCAAAAACATGGTGCGATTAAGGGTAGCTGGCTTGCCACCTTGCGGCTATTGCGCTGCCATCCTTGGGGTGGCTGCGGCTACGATCCGGTCCCCTGAGGACACCCTTTCCAAATCAGCTAGATTCAACGAACGCGAGGCACAGTGGAGAAACAGCGCAACCTGATCCTGGCGGTGGTCCTGATGGGCCTGCTGCTGATCGGCTGGGATTACGGCATCGCCTATTTCTATCCGCAACCCAAGGGCAAGCCGGCCGCCACGGCCCCGGCAGCGCCTGCCGCTGCGCCCGCCAGCAGCGGCCCGCCGGCCAAGCCCAGCCGCGAAGGCGGGCTTCAGGCCCCGGCCGATGTTGCGCTGGAGCAGAAGGACCTTGCCCAGGAGCTGAGCGCAGGCAACCGCGTGCCGATCGATGCCCCCGGTCTCAAGGGCTCGATCAACCTGACGGGCGGCGTGGTCGATGACCTGACGCTGGTGCGCCATCGCGAAACGATCGACAAGAAAAGCCCGCCGGTGCGCCTGTTCTCGCCCGCCGGCACCCCGGCACAGCATTTTGCGCAAGTGGGCTGGCTGGGCCAGAACGGCATTGCCACGCCCAATGGGCAGACCGTGTTCACGGCCCAGGGCGGCAAGCTGACGCCCACCACCCCGGTCACGCTGACCTGGACCAATCCCACCGGCCAGACCTTTGCGCTGCGCTATGCGATCGACCAGAACTATATGCTGACCGTGGCGCAGAGCGTGACCAACGCCGCACCCACGGCCGCCTCGGTCACCCCGTTCGCGCGGATCAACCGCACCGACAAGACCATGAGCCAGGATACCTGGCAGGTCCACTCCGGCCCGATCGGCGCGTTCGATGGGTCGGTCAATTTCTCCAACAACTATACCGACGTGGCCAAGGCCGGCTCGATCGCGCCCGCTGGCGCTGCCAACTGGATCGGCTTTACCGACATCTACTGGCTTTCCGCGCTGATCCCCGCCGATGGCACGGCCAAGCCCAATGCGGACTTCCGCTCGCTGGGCAACAACCTGTTTGCCGCCGACCTGATCTGGCCCGCCGCCAGCGTCGCGCCGGGCCAGACGCAGAGCCAGACCCTGCGCCTTTTTGCCGGGGCCAAGGAAAACAATGTCCTGGAAGCCTACGAGAACCAGGGCGTGACGCACCTGTCGCTCTCGATCGACTGGGGCTGGTTCCGCTGGTTCGAAAAGCCGATCTTCTGGCTGCTCGATTCGCTGTTCCACGGCGTGAAGAACTTCGGCCTGGCCATCATCCTGCTCACCCTGCTGGTGCGCGGCATGATGTTCCCGGTGGCACAGCGCCAGTTCGCCTCGATGGCGGCCATGCGCGCGTTGCAGCCCAAGATGAAGGCGATCCAGGAACGCTACAAGGACGACAAGGCCCAGGCCCAGCAGGAGATCATGAAGCTCTACAAGGGAGAGCGCGTGAACCCGCTGGCCGGCTGCCTGCCGATCTTCCTGCAAATCCCGGTGTTCTTCGCACTCTACAAGGTGCTGGTGCTCACCATCGAAATGCGTCACCAGCCTTTCGTGCTGTGGATCAAGGACTTGTCCGCGCCCGATCCGCTCCACGTGCTCAACCTGTTCGGCCTGCTGCCGTTCGATCCGCCCAGCTATCTCGGCATCGGCGTGCTGGCGATCATCCTGGGCGTGACGATGTGGGCGCAGTTCAAGCTGCAACCGACCGCGATGGACCCGGCGCAGCAGCAGATCATGGGCCTGATGCCGTGGATGATGATGTTCGTGATGGCGCCGTTCGCCTCGGGCCTGCTGCTCTACTGGATCACGTCCAACCTGCTGACCATTGGCCAGCAGCGCTATCTCTATAGCCGCCATCCGCAGCTGAAGGCGCAGGCGGCCAAGGACCAGCAGAACCTCGATCGCAGCGCCGCGCGCACTGCCACGATCAACGCAAAGCCCAAGCAGAAGTGAGCGTTACCGGACCCGACGAGGAAGGCCTGCGCCTGATGGCCCTGGAAGAGCGCGCCCGCGCGCTCTTTTCGGGCCGCGTGGAATTCCTCAAGTCTGCCCCGCAGCTCAAGTTCCTGCCCGATCCCGACTTTCCGGAAATCGCGTTCTGCGGCCGCTCCAACGTGGGCAAGTCCTCGCTGCTCAACGCGCTGACGGGGCGCAAGTCCCTGGCGCGCACCTCGGTCACGCCGGGGCGCACGCAAGAGCTGAACTATTTCGAAGTTGGCCAGCCCACGCTGTTCCGCCTGGTCGACATGCCCGGCTACGGCTTTGCCAAGGCCCCGCCCAAAGTGGTGGAGCAATGGCGCCGCCTGGTGCGTGACTTCCTGCGCGGTCGCGTCGTGCTCAAGCGCGCGCTGCTGCTGATCGACAGCCGCCACGGCATCAAGCCGGTCGATACCGAAATGATGCAGATGCTCGATGAAGCCGCCGTCAGCTATCGCGTGGTGCTGACCAAGGCCGACAAGATCAAGTCGAGCGAACTGGAGCAGGTGGTGGCCGAAACCCAAACCGCCGCACGCAAGCATATCGCCGCCCATCCCGACGTGAGCGTGACCTCGTCGGAAAAGGGCCTTGGCATCGCCGCCCTGCGCGGCGCCGTGCTGGACGACGCGGCGGTTTGAGCCATTTCCCCCATCCTCTTTAGAGGAGGGGAGAAAGGCTTTCCCCCGTTCGGGCTGAGCCTGTCGAAGCCCCCGCAGCCGTGCGCGCGGCCGGCGCCCAAACTCTCGACAGCCCGCGCCCCAGCCTCTAGGCGGAAAGGCCAAACGCGAAAGGCGCCGCCCATGAAGCTGGTCATCGGCAACAAGAACTATTCCAGCTGGTCGCTGCGTGGCTGGCTGGCATGCAAGCAATCGGGCCTGGCGTTCGAGGAAATCACCGTCCCGCTCTATGGCGACGATTGGGACGAGGCCAAGCGCCGCGAGCCCAACCTGGCACCATCTTCGGGCAAAGTGCCGATCCTGTGGGACGGCGATGCCGTGGTGTGGGACAGCCTGGCAATCATCGACTACCTGGCCGACAAGGTGGGCCGCGACCGGTTCTGGCCCAAGGACGACGCCGCCCGCGCCATGGCCCGCTCGATGGTGGCGGAAATGCATTCGGGCTATTTCGCGCTGCGCGGGCACATGCCGATGAACATCCGCCGCCGCCAGGCCCAAGTGGAAGTGCGCGACGATGTGCGCGCCGATATCGTGCGCATCCTGCAATTGTGGGCCGAGGCGCGCGCCCGCTTTGGCCAGGGCGGCCCGTTCCTGTTCGGCACGTTCAGTGCGGCCGACATCATCTATGCCCCGGTCGTTTCGCGCTTCGTCACTTATGGCGTGGGCGTGCCCGGCTTTGCCCTCGCCTATATGCAGGCGCTGTGGGAGCACCCCTGGATGCAGGCCTGGATCGCGGCGGCCGAGGACGAGGAATGGACCATCGAGCAGTTCGAGGAAGCGAACCCCGCATGAGTGCCGATCCCGTTGTCCTGACCGAGCGCCTGATCGATTGCCCGAGCGTAACGCCGGCCGTGGGCAGCGTGTTCGACATGCTGCAGGCCATGGTCGTGCCCCTGGGCTTCGAAGTCCATCGCTTCGTCGAAGGCGAAGCGCCCGATGGGCCGGTGGAAAACCTGCTGGCCATTCGCCACGGCCCTGCTAGCAGCCGCCATTTCGCCTTTGCCGGGCACCTGGATGTCGTGCCGCCGGGACAAGGCTGGACGAGTGCGCCATTTACCGCCGAGCGGCGTGGCGAACTGCTGTATGGCCGTGGCGCGGTGGACATGAAAGGCGCGATTGCCGCTTTCGTGGCTGCATTGGCCGACATTCCGCAAAGCGCCGGCACGATCAGCCTGGTCATTACCGGCGATGAGGAAGGCCCGGCCCGCTATGGCACGGTCGCGCTGATCGCGCGGATGCGCGCGCTGGGTGCCCTGCCCGATCTGTGCCTGGTGGGCGAACCCACTTCGGTCAATCGCTTGGGCGACATGATGAAGATCGGCCGGCGCGGCTCGGTCAATATCTGGCTGACAGTCGATGGCGCGCAGGGCCATGTCGCTTATCCGCACCTGGCAGACAATCCCATCCCGCGCCTGGTCGCCATGCTGGCCGAACTCGATGCCTTGGTGCTCGACAAGGGCAGCGACTGGTTCCAGCCCTCGAACCTGGAAGTGACCGACATCGAAGTCGGCAACCCGGCCACCAACGTGATCCCCGCCCAGGCCCGTGCGCGCCTGTCGATCCGGTTCAACGACCTGCATACCGGGCAGAGCCTGGTCGAGCGTGTAAGCGCCATTGCCGCGCAGCACGGCGGGACGGCGCGTGCCGTCATTTCGGGCGAGAGCTTCATCACGCTGCCCGGCGCATTCTCTACGCTGATCGCGCAAGCCGTGGTGGCGGAAACGGGCGTGGAGCCGGAGCTTTCCACCACCGGCGGCACGTCTGATGCGCGCTTTTTGCGGGCGCTATGCCCGGTGGTGGAATTTGGCCTGTGCAATGCCACGATGCACAAGAAGGACGAGGCCGTCGCGGTGGAGGACTTGCGCGTGCTGACGCGCATTTACCGCCGGATTGCGTTGGCGGCCCTGGCAACACCCCAGGCCTGATCCTGCCGGCGCAGGGGCTTCGACAGGCTCAGCCCGAACGGGAAAATATGGCGGTTCCAGACTTCCGTTCGCCCTGAGCTTGTCGAAGGGCCTATCAGTCGCAGCAAAAGCTGGTTTACTCCGCGCCGCGCGGGGTATCGTCGTCGATGCCGGCCTCGCCCAGCATGCCTTCCTCGTCGTCATCGTTACGTTCACCGCGAAAGGCGCCCATGTCGATGCGGCCAGACGAGACCATCTGCTTCATGTGATCGACCAGGTCCGGCGTCGAGCCGGCTTCATCCCCCTGGCCCGCCACGCGCTCGCTGTCTTCCGCGCCCAGCACAGCCGTCGCGCGGCCCAGGGCTTCGTCGGCCAGGGTCTGCGCCTGGGTGGGCGCATCATCCTGTTCCTGGTTGTGCGCCTCCGGGGGAAGGTCGGGCAGGTCCTTGCTCATGATGTCTCTCCTTATGGAAAGACTACGCGCCGCCCTGCCCCCCCGTTCCTTACCGCGTGGGAACGGGCGTTTCGCCACTGTAGTCGTAGAAGCCCCGCCCGGTCTTCCGGCCATGCCAGCCCGCTTCCACGTATTTCACCAGCAGCGGCGCCGGGCGATACTTGCTGTCGCCGGTGCTGGCCTGAAGCACGCGGATGATCTCCACGCAAGTATCCAACCCAATGAAATCGGCCAATTCCAGCGGCCCCATCGGATGGTTGAGCCCCAGCTTGCAGCCCTTGTCGATATCGGCGACATTGGCCGTACCGCTGCCCAGCACGAAAGCCGCTTCGTTGAGCATGGGCATGAGCACACGGTTGACGATGAACCCGGCCTCATCCTGGGAAAGGACGATTTCCTTGTTCAGCCGGCCGACCAATGCGCGCATCGTGTCGATCGTCTGGGCAGAGGTGGCAAGGCCGGGGATCACTTCCACCAGCTTCATCACCGGCACGGGATTGAAGAAATGCAGGCCGATGAAGCGCGTCGGATCGGGCGAGCCGGCGGCCATGCGGGTGATCGGGATCGAACTGGTGTTGCTGGCCAGGATGGCGTGCGGCGCCAGGACTTTACCGGCAGCCGCAAAGATCTGGCGCTTGATATCCTCGCGCTCGGTCGCCGCTTCCACGATGAGGTCGGCAGCGGCCATGGGCGCGTAATCGCCAATGGGCGTGATGCGCGCAACCAGGGCATCGGCATCGGCGGCGGCAAGCTTGTCCTTGGCGACCAGCCGGGCCAGCCCCTTGGCAATCTTGTCGCGGCCCTTTTCCGCAGCGGCCAGGTCCACATCGGCCAGCAGCACGGCCAGCCCGGCCTGCGCCATGACTTGCGCAATCCCCGCGCCCATTTGCCCTGCCCCGATCACGGCAACGGTCTGCATCGCCCCTGTTCCTTTTTCCATGGTTTAGCGGCTGGCACCCGGCACCCACAGGGGGTCACGCCCGGCATTGAGCGCGCGGGCCAGCACGAAAAGATAGTCCGACAAGCGATTGAGGTAAGCCAGCGCTGCAGGATTGACCGGCTCTGCCGCTGCCAGCGCCACTGCCGCGCGCTCTGCCCGGCGGGTGATGGCGCGCGCCAGATGCACCCGCGCGGCTTCTTCGCTGCCACCTGGCAGAATGAAGCTGGTGAGCGGCGGCAAGGCGGCATTGTGCGCATCGATCGCGCGTTCCAGCCACGCAACCTGCCCCGGCACCACGCGCAAGGTCATCTCGCCGGGCTCGAAATCGTCGCCCGGCGTGGCGAGATCGGCACCCAGGTCGAACAGGTCGTTCTGGATGCGCATCAATTCGGCATTGATATCGGCACGGACGGCAAGCGCGGCCAGGCCCAGCGCGCTGTTGGCTTCATCCACTTCGCCGATGGCTGCCATGCGCGCATCGTGTTTGGCGCGCCGCGAACCATCGACCAGCCCGGTCGTGCCTCCATCGCCCGTGCGGGTGTAGATCTTGTTCAGTTTGACCATGAAATCGAAACGGATCCGTTCAGTTTTTGCCGGACACCATCAGCAGCACGATCACCACCACGATGGCAAGGCCCTGGAACTTGATGCGGTTGAACATCATGCGGTTCTGCAACAGCTGCATGTCGCGAACGCCTTCGTCGCCCCGCTCCAGTCCTTCGCGCGTGGTACGCAGGAACGCCACGATGCCGCGCACGAGGGACCACACGGTCAGTGCCATGAGCACGATCAGCAGCGGTACGAGAACGTAGATCATGGAGACAGGTCTATGGCGTCTGACGGGCAAAGGCCAGTGTCAAAAAGACCGACCCGAAACGCATCTGCGATATCGTGGCCATTTTCCCCGGCCAGGCGCCGCTCGACAAGACCGCGCGCATCACGCCGCTTGGCCAGCTTGCGGCCATCAGGCCCCACCAGCACGGGATGGTGATGCCAGCGCGGCACCGGCAGGCCGAGCAGTGCCTGGAGCAGCCGGTGTACGTGGGTGGCGCGGAACAGGTCGATCCCGCGCGTCACCACATTCACGCCGTCGGCCGCATCGTCCACGGTAGCGGCCAGATGATAGGACGCCGGCGCATCCTTACGCCACAGCACGACATCGCCGAACATCTCGGGCCGGGCATGTTGCACGCCGCGCCGTTCGTCCTCCCAGGCGAGCGGGCCAGCCAGTGCCATGGCGCGCGCCATGTCGAGCCGCCAAGCTACGTCCGGGCCGGGCGGGACCGGATCGCGGCGACAGGTGCCGGGATAGAGCGGTCCATCGGGGCCCTGCACGGTGGCGGTCGCTGCGATCTGCGCCCGTGTGCAGCGGCAGGGATAGAGCAAGCCGGCCGCGCGCAAGGCGTCGGCCGCCTGGGCATAGCGATCGATCCGTTGCGATTGCAGTGTCACCTCGCGCCAGGACAGGCCCAGCCAGGCCAGATCGGCGCGGAACTGCGCGGCAAGGTCAAGCCGGCTGCGCGCACCGTCGATATCCTCGATCCGCAGCAGGAACGTGCCACCGCTCTTCCTGGCGCGATCATGCGCGACGATCGCGGCCCAGGCATGGCCCAGGTGCAGCGGCCCGTTGGGGCTTGGCGCAAAGCGCGTGACGACAGGAGATTCGTGTCTGGGCATGGACCCCGTACAAGGCATGGCGGCTGGGTACAGGCTTTCCTCTCAGGAACAAGTGTATCTGCAAAGACACAATTGCTAAAAACGCAAAACGGCGGTCCCGCCGGACCGCCGCTTGGCTTTCAACCCCACCACGATGCGGTGACATCGTGCTGCGGGGCCGTAATACGTTGTATTCAAGATATGTTCGGTCCGCTTGAGAGGACCGGCCGAACATATGCTGATACTGCCATCAACGCTTAAACAAGCGTTGCAGTGAACATCGCGCCGCTGACACCAGCAGCGAGGATGAGCGGCAGCATGACCGTGGCGAACTTGCGCATGGTGTGCTCCTGATTTCCTGCGAATTAACAAGGTTTATTGTTGAACCTTGCAGGATCCTCTCGGTCCGTCGCGCCGGCAGGGTAAGGCTCGGAGCTGCGAACTGGGCTCCACATAAGACGAGGCGGTTTTGTTACAAGTGCGATCCTGGCAGCAGCAGTTGCAAAAATTGCACAAATACGATTTCGCTCCACGCAATCGCGGCTTTTTTGCAACACTTGTGGCGCGTCGATGCCCGATGAGCACGCCAGGCTGGCCATGATACGGAATTTGCGCCGGACGCTGGACACATCCCGCTGCCTTCCTTATCGGCCAGCCATGACTATCCAGCCCGAAGAATCGGCCCCCGAATCGATCCTTATCGTCGATTTTGGCAGCCAGGTGACGCAGCTGATCGCGCGCCGCGTGCGCGAGGCGGGCGTCTATTCCGAAATCGCCCCCTTCACCCAGGCCGAGGCGGCATTCCACCGCATGAAGCCCAAGGGCATCATCCTGTCGGGCTCTCCCGCCAGCGTGCCCGCCGATGGCAGCCCCCGCGCGCCGCAAGTGCTGTTCGACAGCGGGTTGCCGATCCTGGGCATCTGCTATGGCCAGCAGGTGATGAGCGAGCAGCTCGGCGGCAAGGTGGAGCCGGGCGATTCGGGCGAGTTCGGCCGCGCGTTCCTGACCGTGACCGAGCCCTGCGTGCTGTTCGACGGGCTGTGGAGCAAGGGCGAGCGTCACCAGGTGTGGATGAGCCATGGTGACAAGGTGACGCAGTTCGCCCCCGGTTTCCGCATCGTGGCGGTGTCCGATGGCGCGCCGTTCGCCGTGATCGCCAACGACGAGAAGAAGTATTACGGCACCCAGTTCCACCCCGAAGTGGTCCACACGCCCGACGGGGGCAAGCTGATCGCCAATTTCGTGCGCCACGTCTGCGGCTGCGCCGGCGACTGGACGATGGCCGAGTTCCGCAAGACCAAGATTGCCGAAATCCGCGCGCAAGTGGGCGATGCCCGCGTGATCTGCGGCCTTTCGGGCGGGGTCGATTCGGCTGTTGCCGCCGTGCTGATCCACGAGGCGATCGGCGACCAGCTGACCTGCGTGTTCGTGGACCACGGGCTGATGCGCCTGGGCGAGGCGGAGCAGGTGGTGTCGCTGTTCCGCAACCACTACCACATTCCCCTGGTCCATGTGGACGTGTCCACGCTGTTCCTAAAAGGCCTGGAAGGGGTGACCGACCCCGAGGCCAAGCGCAAGTTCATCGGCAAGACCTTCATCGACGTGTTCGAGGCCGAGGCACGCAAGGTGGGCGGCGCCGATTTCCTGGCGCAGGGCACGCTGTACCCGGACGTGATCGAAAGCGTCTCGTTCACCGGCGGGCCTTCCGTGACGATCAAGAGCCACCACAACGTGGGCGGCCTGCCCGAGCGCATGAACATGAAGCTCGTCGAGCCCTTGCGCGAACTGTTCAAGGACGAAGTGCGCGCACTGGGCCGCGAACTGGGCCTGCCCGACATCTTCGTGGGCCGCCACCCGTTCCCGGGGCCAGGCCTGGCGATCCGCATTCCCGGCGAAGTGACGCGCGAACGCTGCGACATCCTGCGCAAGGCCGATGCGATCTACCTGGAAGAGATCCGCAACGCCGGGCTCTATGACGCGATCTGGCAGGCCTTTGCCGTGCTGCTGCCGGTGCGCACCGTGGGCGTGATGGGCGATTTCCGCACGTATGACTGCGTCTGCGCCCTGCGCGCCGTAACCTCCACCGACGGCATGACCGCCGACATCTATCCCTTCGATGCCGGCTTCCTCAGCCGCGTGGCCACGCGCATCGTCAACGAAGTGAAGGGCATCAACCGCGTGGTCTATGACTATACGTCGAAGCCGCCCGGCACGATCGAATGGGAATAATTTCTTCGCCGCCGATAACCGCCGAAGCTGCGATATTCTGCGACGTAACCCACTGAAAATAAAATAATTTCCTATCGCCATCTATCGCCGACGATCACCGGGCTAGCGTCCCCGTTTGCGGGCGGGATGACGGACTGTGGAAGTATTGCACAACGCGATATTCGCGAATACCGTCACGGCAATTGAGGTCGTGACGGTATTTTTTTCGCCGTAAGCAATTGTAATGCTTACGGAATGCTCTCGTTCGACCTCCGAAAACTGCCCGACGGTATTTTCAGCTAGGAGGCCAACATGCTCACGGACACAGCTATTCGATCGCTTAAGCCAAGAGAAAAGCAATACAAAGTGACAGATAGAGACGGAATGTATGTTCTCGTATCTGTGAAGGGGTCAATTTCTTTTCGCCTTGACTACCGTTTGCACGGAAGGCGCGAGACTATTGTTCTTGGAAAGTATGGGCCAGATGGTCTTTCTTTGGCTCGTGCGCGGGAAAAGTGCATCGATGCTCGGCGACTTGTTGCCGAAGGCCAATCTCCCGCGATTGAGAAGCAACGGGAAAAGCGGCGGATCAAGGAGGCGAAGAGCTTCGGCGAGTTCGGCGAAAAGTGGCTCACTGCTGCCCCCATGGCCGACAGCACGAGGGCAATGCGGCGGTCGATCTGGGAGCGGGAGTTGCTACCGGTATGGCGCAACCGCCTTCTGACGGAGATCACCCCCAACGATCTCCGCGCTCACTGCGGCAAGATTGTTGATCGAGGTGCTCCAGCTACAGCTATCCATGTCCGGGATATCTTGAAGCAGATTTACGGGTTTGCGATTTTGCACGGCGAGAAGGTCGCGAATCCGGCGGACGAGGTTGGCCCCGCTTCGATCGCGACCTTTGTCCCGAAAGATCGGTCGCTGTCGCCAAGCGAGATACGCGTGATGCTGAAGCAACTGGAGCATATCCCGACCTTGCCGACGATCCGGCTTGGGATGAGGCTGTTCCTGTTGACGATGGTCCGGAAGAGCGAGTTGCAGGACGCCGTATGGGATGAGGTCGATTTTGAGAACGCCGTGTGGACAATCCCGAAAGAGCGGATGAAGCGCTCGAAGGCCCACAACGTCTATCTGTCGAGCCAGGTGCTCGACATCATGGTTGCGCTCAAGACGTGCGCAGGTAACTCAAAATATCTACTTCCGTCGCGATACGACGCTGATGCGCCAATGTCGCGGGCGACCTTCAATCGCGTCACATATTCGGTCGTCGAAAAGGCGAAGAGCGAGGGGCTGCCGCTAGAGCCGTTTACGGTTCACGATCTTCGCCGAACCGGGTCTACGCTCCTCAACGAGTTGGGCTTCAATAGGGATTGGATCGAAAAGTGTTTGGCGCACGAGGACGGTCGGTCGTCGCGCGGCGTTTACAATAAGGCAGAGTACGAACACCAACGTCGCCACATGATGCAGGAATGGTCGAATCTCATCGATGCCTGGATAGCGGGCCAGAAATATGTCCCGACGCTGATGCCGCGAGCGATGGGAATGCTTGAACTCGACCCTACTGTGTGACGGCCCGCGTTCGCCGAAGCCGAACATTCGGCGTCGGCGCGAGTTTGATCGCCTTGGCGCGAGAGGCAGCGCGCCGGGCGTCCAGCCATTGTTCGACTTCCGCGAGATCCCAGACGACGCATCGTGACGTTAGATAGAAGCGCTGTGGGAATTCTCCTCGCTGCTCCATCTCGAAGATAGTGCTGTCAGCGAGAGGCACAATCTCGCGGAGTTGTTGGCGACGGATGGTTCGCCGCGATGTAGCCGTAATCGTGGTCATGCCCATATGAATCTCCACGTCTGCTCAGACGCGACGATAGAAGGCGATAGATGCCGGGCTTTGGAAGTCTTTTGGTCAGCGGTGCGGGTTTATCGCATGTTTGGCGGCAAATTGGCGGGGCTTAGTCCAGCGAATGTTGTCTTCCGGGGGCGCTGGCGCAGACCCCATTTTCTAAGTGCTGGTGGACACGCTAGTCGGTTCGGCGAGCGGCTGCGACAGCAGCCGTGTTCTCGTAAAATTGACCGCTGGCGATCTTACCGTTCCGCATTTCAAGCCTTGCGAGAAAATCGCTATCCGCGATCTTTGCGGTTTCGCGGTGCCTCATGCGGAAATGGCCTTCGACGAACACTTGATTGTCGGCGCCGGTGAATCGCGTGGTTTCGCAGGCGAGCAATTCATACTCCGAGAAGAGAAGCGCAGTCAGGCGCTGATAGCCCTCGCGCCCTCTATGCTCATAGCCGGCCCAAGGAATGGCGGCGCGAAGCTCATCGTTGCACGTGCACGAGACCACAAACCGGAAATCGGGGTGAACGTAAGCGGCGAACGCGTCGTCAAGTTCGCCACAGTGCTGCGCCGCAAAGAAGCCCTTTGCGACCGTGATATTCGGCTCATCCGACGAGAGGTTAGCGCCGTTCGTATAGTCGTGAGCATCGCTGCAGGCTGTCGCCGCCGGTATTGACGGCGTGTCGGTTGCGTCACCCTCCGTCTCCTCGATCGTCACTCTCAAGCCCCTTGTGTGCATTTGGCTAAGATGACAGTTGCATTATTATTGATAAGTCGAGAGAAAAATGACAGACCGTTGTTCATGACGACAACAGTAGATTTCGCCGAAATGCAGGCTTTTATCGCCGTGGTGGTCGAAGGATCGTTCACGACCGCTGCGGAACGCCTGAATACCGACAAGGCGCGAGTAAGCCGGATCGTGCGGCGGATGGAGGAAAAGCTCGGTGCGCGACTCCTGAACCGGTCGACGCGGCATCTGAGCGTGACCGAGGTGGGGCGTGACTATTTCGAGCGTGCCTCGTCGATCGTTAAGGCGGCGGAGATGGCTGAAGCCGCCGTTGCGCAGCGCGCGGAGGAACCAAAGGGCCGCCTGAAATTAACGGCAGGTGCCGAGTTTGGGACGATGCGCGTCGACGTGTGGATCGCGGCCTTCCTGCACAAGTGGCCGAAGGTCACCATCGAGACGGAGTACACGAACCGCCTCGTCGATATCATCCATGAAGGGGTGGATGTGGCGATTCGAATAGGGCCTTTGGAGGACTCGGAATTGTCGGCCCGTAAGCTGGGAGAGCTTAGCTACGGATTGTATGCGGCTCCCGACTACCTGCAGCGCGCAGCGGCTATCCGCGCCGTCGATGACCTGAAGCACCACGATCTTATCATGCACGCGCCGCGCGGTCGCCCCGGTTGGACGTTGGTGAATGGCGAGAAGACGGCAAAGGTGTTGCATGCGCCCCGTTGCGCTTTCGACAACACGGTTGCCGCAATGAACGCCGGGCTTTCGGGGTTGGGGATCGTTCAGCTTCCAACATACATGGCCGAGCCCCATGTAGCGGATGGTCGACTTAGCAGAGTGCTGGCAGGCTGGGCGCGAATCCCGGTGCCGGTCCACGCTGTCTTTGCCTCAACGCGATACATGGATCCGAAGGTGAGGGATTTTGTGGACCTGTGCCGCGATGGCTTCAGAAGCGACGTTGAGCGCTTGGGCTAAAGGATAGCCGATCGGCAACGGCGGGCAGGACGCGCTGTTGCGCGTCTATCTTCCCACCGCGTGGGGTATTCCATCGCCAGCGTAGCTCGCGCTGGCATTGTCTGCTCAAGAGGCAACAGTCTGTTGCCTGTGGTCGGACTGTTATCTTCTCGATCAAATTCATAGCTTGCTGATGTCGCTTGCTGCGATGCTCGCCGTCGAAGGGCTCGCGAGACAGTAAGGGCGCATGAATCCTGTCGGCGGCTACCGCCCTGAGAAGAAAGACCACGTACATGACACAAACAATCGGCATCATCGGCGCCGGACTTGTCGGCAAGGCCGTCGCTAATCTGGCCATCAAGGCGGGTTACAACGTTGTGCTCGCCAACTCGCGCGATCCCGAAACCCTTTCGGCGTTCGCCAAGGAACTCGGCCCTCTCGTCCGTGCCGCAAGCGTGGAAGAAACGATCGCTGCCAGCGACATCGTCACGCTCTCGGTTCCGATCGCCGCGTCTGAGCAACTGCCCGCCGGTAAGTTTTCGGGCAAGGTCGTAATCGATCAGACCAACTATTATCCCGCATTCGGCAACATCGACGTTCTCGACAACGCTGAGGTGACCTCCAGTGAGTTGATCCAGCAGCGCTTGCCGGGCGCGAAGGTCGTCAAGGGTCTGCACAATCTGAGTTGGCTCCACATGAAGGCCGATGCGACGCCGC
>Ga0268264_10001899_pt1 | contig 18951 bp, 15 predicted proteins | sample KBSSwiS32_FD_190357 | JGI IMG/M metagenome (GOLD analysis project Ga0268264, IMG submission 190357) | Switchgrass rhizosphere microbial communities from Kellogg Biological Station, Michigan, USA - KBS Switchgrass S3-2 (SPAdes) (version 2) | ecosystem: Host-associated > Plants > Roots >...
ACCCCTTCGATCTCGATAGTTGGAGTTCCTGCTCCTTTTATACGGGCACCCATCTTATTGAGAAGATCGGCAAGGTCCTCGATCTCCGGTTCCATCGCCGCATTGTGAATTTTGGTCTTGCCGTCCGCCAGTGCTGCGGCCATCATTACGTTCTCAGTACCGGTCACGGTGACTTTCTCAAATGAAAGTTCCGTTCCTTTAAGTCGACCTTTCGGTGCACGCGCAACGACATCACCAGACTCGAGCGAAACCGTCGCCCCGAGTTCTTCGAACGCTTTCAAATGAAGGTCGATGGGCCGAGTACCAATGGCGCAACCCCCCGGCAGACTCACTTTTGCCTGACCAAATCTCGCCAAAAGCGGCCCAAGGGCCAATACACTTGCCCGCATTGTCTTTACTAGCTCATAGGGCGCTTCGAAGACGGCGATATTCTTGGCGGTGACCTTATGGGTTCGAAGCTCTGGTGTAAGAACTGTTGCCCCCAAGTCTTCAAGCAATCGCCGCTGCGTGATCAGATCTTTTACATAAGGAACGTTATGCAAAATAACGGTTTCGGGCGTAAGCAAGGTGGCCGCCAAACAAGGCAGCGCTGAATTTTTTGCCCCGCTGACGTCGATCTTCCCGCTAAGCGGATTGCCGCCACGAATCAGAAATTTGTCCATAGATTCACAATGCTGATCCCACCGGAATCAGTTAGTTTTTCTTATACATCCAACTGTGGAATCTTATCATAAGGACATCACAGTGAGTTGGAATTCGACGCAAAAAAATGCGACTCGTGTCGCTCATATTGTTAGCAAACCTTAGGCTGATTCCCGGCATCATAAAACTACTTCATTCACATACTCTTATTTCGAATGAGGTATTTGTTTGGACTCATTTAACCCCGGCTGTAACCCCTCCTCGCAGCCGGGGCTTTTTTACTGCCTGATCTTTTCGACAACCTTCTGGATCTGGTTCGTATGTCGCCGCATGTGCTCGCCGGACAGCACGAGCCAATCCTGCGCCGACAGCGGGCCAAAGTACGGATGTAGGAATTTCAAGCTGGTGCCGTTAAACTCCCGAAACAAAGTGCGTAAACTTTCGAACATTATCTGGTTTTCATCGATTATCCGCTGAGACTCTTCGACAGTTCGCTCGCCTGTCGGCCAGACGTGTTCGGGGGCCTCCAGCTTCATGTCGTCCATATTATCCGTATAAGCCCGAAACACATCCGAAACCATAATTTCGCCCCTACTACGCATTTCATTGCTTTGAGCCTCATTGAGAAGTTTCCGACATATCTTTGCCATGCGCTCGTCGACGATTGAAACGTGCTCAACGATCCCTTTGATCGACCATTTCTCACCGTCCGGCAAAGCATTGAGTTCGGCAGGAAGTATGCCCATTACGGTCTCCGCGAAAAGGGTTCTGATCTGGTTGTTAGCCACGTAAATTTCGTCAATCGTCTGATAGCTCATAAAACTAATTGGCGGCTGCTTGATAACTGAAGATCAAGCGATGCCAGCGTGCAAAACTGGTGACGCTGTCAGCGTCGTTCTTCATCCGCTTTACATAGGCCGTGCGAAAATAAAGTATGTCGTCCGATGTCCACTCCAGCTCGACGATAGGATTGAAAGACACCAGAGATTTTTCGTCCGGCAATGTGGTCGCCGCTTGCTCCGTGTTCGATGAAGGTGATGTTGTGGCGTTAGCTTCTTCACTGCCATTCACAGCCTGCAATTTCCGCTGCTGGTCGCGGTCGTATACCTGCGAAGATATTAAGAGCTGGTTTCGAAGGGGAATCGCCGCTTGAGTGGGTGCGATTCCATTTGCATCGTAAACACGAACCTGGGTACCAAACGCCTCTGAGATCTTTGCCGAATCCGGCGACCAAACCGGTCGAACCGATGTTGGGGCATCATCCAGACGCCTTTCTCGTCCGTTTTTTTCGATCACGCGAAGCCTGCCCGAAGGAGCGAACGCTTCACCCTTCGCGTCCGCGGAAGCCTGCAAGATCTGCCATTCGCGGGATGTCGCCGCAAGTGCCGCCAGCATTGAACTGTCCGGCGACCAAATATAATAAAAATATATCAGCCCCTCATTCTGCGTCAGAGCCTTGGTGTTCTCCCCGTTAGAATTGCAGGTATAAACTTGCTCGGTGTTAAGAGTAAGGATACCCGTCGGCGGAGCGGGCGTCGGCGCGGTCGCATTAGAATTCGTTTGAGCATCAACGTCGTTCGCGTTACCCGCGTTTCCCTGCCGCGTGTTGGCGTCGGACGGCGCATTTGCCGGACCGACTACAGGAGGGTTTACTGGCGGCGAGGCCGCCTCGTCCTGTCCGGCACGTACCATGGCAACAAATGCCACAGCTGACGAATCGGGCGACCAAACGATGGTATCGGGAAAATGAACGGCCATGGCGTCGGGTGTTATCTTACGCAACAGCTTCGCATCCCCGGAATACATGTCTAGCCGATATTCGGATGCGATATCGGTTGCCCGATGATAAACAGCAAGAACGTGTTTTTGATCAGGTGAGATCAATGTCTTGTCAAGAATTTCCTGAGGTCGTGTTTGATCAAAATCGGCCTGCACGGCGGGACTTCTTTCCTGACTCTTCACCTCCTTAATGTCGGGCCCTGGAACATCGGGCTCGTAACGAAAATTAAGGCGGGCCGCGGGCACCTCAGCCAAAGCTGACGGAACTGCTCCCTGCGGCATTCGACTTTCCTTTTGACAGCCTGATGCAAGGACGATTCCGAGAAAGATCACTGAGCAGCGTATTTTTAAGAACATCATTGATCAGTCTAATTCCGCGTTCAGGTATTCCCGATAGAGTCGTTTTTGATCATCGGACGGCGAACCAACAGGAACAAACTCATAGTTCTTTCGCTGATTGTTACCGAGCACGAATTCGACGTCGCGCAGCTTGTCGAATCGAAACAGCGTCAATCGGACCTTATCGCCCGGCTTTCTTTCGGCGACATAGCTCTGGAGGAAAGAAAGGTTAGCCCTATACCCATCCAGGGCAACGATCTGATCGCCGCTGTTCAAGCCCTGATCATAAGCCGGTGTTCCGGCGGCGACAGATCTAACGTTGAGTCGTCCGTTATCATCCACTAGATTGGCCCCTATATATGCCCGCCCATTAAGCGTTTCGTTCGCTTTAAGATCCAATCCAATAGCCTTCACGATCCCTTCGTAACCGATGTCTACAGTCCCGCGAACATACTTTGAGAAGAAATCGTCAAGCGACCGCCCCGCCATCATCTCGGCCGCCTTTTGAAAATCCTGAGGTGTGTAATTACGGCCCTTCTTGTAGAACTCGTTATACAGATATCGAAGGACATCGTCATACGATTTCGATCCACCCGAGGCCTGACGAATCGTCAGATCAAGCATCATGTTCACGATCTCGCCCTTGTCGTAGTAGGAGATCTGGTTATTCACGGCATTCTCATCCTGCCGGTAATATTTGATCCATGCGTCAAAACTCGCTTCTTCGAGGCTGGTTTCGAATCGTCCGGGGGTAGACTGAAGATCTTCAATACTTGTTGCTTTCGAGCTCAGGAATTCCTTGTCGGTCGTCAAACCTGCACGATGGAGGAGAAGGGTCGCGTAGTACTCTGTGCCGCCCTCGGCAACCCACAACATCTTTGTATAGTTCTCGTTTTCGTAATCGAAAGGACCCAGAGCATCTGGCCGGATCCTTTTTACATTAAACGCATGAAAATACTCATGCGCCGCGAGACCCAGAAAATCCTTGTAACGATCCTCGGGTTTGAAACCGAAGCGATTGTACTGAAGGGCGGTTGAGTTCAAATGTTCGAGGCCACCTCCGCCGCGAAGATTCACAATAAAGGTGTAATTGTCGTATGGAAGCTCACCAAATATCTTGTAGGCTTGCTCGACGATCTTTGTAAGATCGGTCGCGACCTGTTTCGCGTCATAATTTCCGGCACCCGAAAACACGGCGCGATGCGGTTTGCCTTCAACGGTAAATGCAACCGTTGTGAAATCGCTCACTTCAAACGGGGAGTCATACAAAATGTCATAATTCTCAGCGCGGAACGTACTTGCCTGTCCCGCCACTGTCGGCAAACCAGTTGCGATCTTCCAACTTCCATAGGGCTTCACCTCCACTATAGATGGCGCTTTTAACTGGTCCTTAGGAAACATAAGCAGAGCGCCGTTGTTCCAAAAACCGTGCTGGTCGTTCAGCTCATTGGTACGGACGGTGAGCTCATTGGCGTACACGCGATAAGCTGCAACGATCTCTTTCGAGCCGCCCGTGTCTACCTGCCACGTGTTCTTATTGGTTTTGCGCCACGCGAGGTCCTTGCCGCCGGAATCTCTAACCGAAAAATCCTGCACGTGACGGGCGTATTCGCGAATCAAATAGCTGCCCGGAGTCCAGACCGGCATTTTCAGTTCTGCTTGAGCCGGCATCTGCGGCCACTTCATTCGCATTTCGACTTCAAGCAGATGCGTCCAGGGCTTCGACATCGAAATTAAATATGAGATGTCCGGTACAGACGCACTCGTCTCGACGACGGGCTGTTTGGCGGATGCCGGCGGCTTTTTCTGGGCTGGTGTTTCTTGATACATAAAAATCGTGATCGCCAAGATCAACAGAATTAGGGCTTTCGAGGTAATTTTTGTTGGCATTACTTTTAGTAATCTCAGAGCGAGATGTTAATGTTGATTTTGTTGCTATCTTACAATAGTTTGACCATTAAAGAAGAGTGAACCGCGATTAAAATAACGAATGAGTCCGGACAATCCAGTCGAAGATCAAACGGTAGAAGATGATAAATTTTTTACCAAGCCAATAATCATAATTTTCATAACGATCCTGATCGATCTTATAGGGTTCGGTATCGTAATTCCTGTTCTACCGTATTATGTGGAAGGCGACGCATTTCGTGCCACCCCCCTTGAGCTTGGAATTCTTGTTGCCTCCTATTCGATCATGCAGTTCATTTTCTCGCCGATCCTTGGCAGCCTGTCTGATAGATTTGGCCGGCGGCCAGTTTTGTTTTTTAGCCTACTGGGAACGTCGGCTGGATTCTTGATTGTCGGATTTGCAACGACTCTGTGGATGATCTTTGCCGGCCGTATTTTGGATGGTATTACGGGAGGGAATATTTCAACGGCGCAGGCGTACATCGCTGATGTTACCACACGGAAAACGCGCGCCAGAGGAATGGGTTTGATCGGTGCGGCCTTTGGCCTGGGGTTTGTACTCGGTCCTGCGATCGGCGGTATTCTAAGTAAATACGGAAACCATATTCCGTTTCTTTTTGCGGCTGCAATGGCCTTTGTTAATGCCGTCGCGCTATATTTCTTTCTTCCCGAATCTTTGAAAAAAGGAGCCTCTCACGAGGCTGAATTTCGAATTAATCGATTTGCCGAACTATTTGATTCACTCACCGATCGCCGATTTCGGACCGTAACTTTGATCTACTTTCTGATCGTCACGGGTTTCTCCATTATGACGACTTCCTTCGCTCTTTATACAATGAACCGATTCGGCTACAACGCCGAAGAAAATGGATACATTTTCGCGTACGTCGGGATTCTTGCTGTAATTCTTCAAGGCGGCCTTTTCGGAAGGCTTTCGGCTCGCTTTGGCGAACCGCTGCTGGTCGCCTTTGGCTGTATCATGCTGGCCGCGAGCCTTTTTGCGGTGCCCTATGTTGGGCCGATGTCCGGTGGGTTAGCAGCTTTGTTAGTAGGGGTCGCATTCTTCTCCCTGGGAAATTCCGTTGCTTCTCCGGCACTAACAAGCCTCGCTTCGAAAAATGCCTCTGATCATGAGCAAGGAAAGGCTCTCGGTGTTATGCAGTCGGGTGCAAGCCTGGCGCGGGCTGTTGGGCCACTGATCGCCGGTTTTTTACTTACAAATGCTATGGGCAAGGTGGACGACCATTCCATCCGGCTCACCTATTGGACGGCTACGGCGATAATGTTGGCCGCGTTCATAACTGCGATATATTTTTGGCGGAGTTTGAGAGTGGAGACTCTAATGTGATTAGCTGACGGCTCGGTGGCGCTGGCTGCTTGCAGGTGGAAAGGTAAGGCGGAAAGTAGCTCCGGAACCAATAGTGCTCATAGCTTCGATCGAGCCGGAATGCTCCTGCACAATTCCATAGGTTACGGCCAGTCCTAATCCCGTTCCGTTACCAACACCCTTGGTGGTAAAGAACGGATCAAAGATCTTCTTTAAATTCTCGACCGGGATGCCTTCGCCTGTGTCCGACACTTCGATCAGAATGTCTCCCCTGTAACCGAGACGCGAGGTAAGGGTAATGGTCCCACCCGCGGGATTTGCATCCCGAGCATTCAGGACCAGGTTGGTGAATACTTGCTGGAGCTTGCCGCTGCTGCCCAAGATCGACGGCAGAGCCTCACCGTAATTCTTAACGATCTCAATATTCGACTTACGAAGTTGCGTTTCAAGCAACTGAAGAGTGTCGTTTAGGAGCTTATTCAGGTCGACCTCTGTAAATTCGGCCGCATTCCCTGTACGTGAAAAGTTCAAAAGGTTGCCGACGATATTTGAGGCTCGTTCCGTCTGCCGCTGCATCTTTTGGAGAAGCGCATGCTTAGGATCCGTTTCCGGGATCATCCCCATCAGCATCTGCGTGTAACTCGATACGCCCGTCAAAGGGGTATTAACCTCATGAGCGACGCCCGCGGCAAGCAAACCAATACTTGATAGTTTCTCACTCTGCTGCAGAGTCTCTTCGAGTTTTACTCGCGACGAAACGTTTTCGAGCACGATGATCGCACCAGTTTGCTGGTTTGAGACCGAACGCAAAGGTGCGACCGCGACATTGAGGATGAGAGACTTGCCATGCGAATCGGTCGTGTGCATTTTATACGCATTTCGGATCTCGGTCAGATGCCAGCGGGATCGGCCGAGGATATTTTCGATGTTCAACGCAAAGCTTTTGTCGAAGACCTCGTCAACCATTTTCCCGACGGTCTGCTCCCGGCTGAGCCCCATCAACTCTTCAAATGTCGTATTGCATCGGGTAATTCTACCGTCATCATCAACGGCAAGAAGGCCGACATTGACGGACTCGACAATCGATTCATTAAACTCCTTCAGAAGGGCAAGTTCATCCGTATACTGTTGTTGCTTGGCGTACAGGCTGCTATTTTCAACCGCTACCGCGATATACCCGGAAACGGTTTGAAGTATCTCCAGGTCTTCCGAAGAAAGCAGCGAACCATCGCTCGCACGGCCAAGGCCGATAACCGCCACCATTTTGCTGCGCACCACACACGGAACAAAATAGTGAAGCTCCTGGCGAACTATCGCTTTTCCATGACCGTTCCCGTTGCCATTCCCGTTCGATCCCTCGATATCCGCAAAGTCGAATTCATCGGCCCTTACAATTCCTTTTTCAGCTGATTTCTCGCGGATCATTTGTCTGAAATCATTCGGAACGTTGAATTTGTCGGTCATCCCGATCGCCTTTGCAACGCGGTATCCACCGGCGGCCGATGCATCCTCAATAAAAACAGCCAGTTTCTCGACATCGAGCACCTGCTTAAGGCGATCAGTCAACGCATCGAGAAGCGGTTCCAGAGCCGTGGTTGCGGAAAGCGTTCGCCCAAAATCGAGAAGCCCTTGCCGGAGATCATACCGCTCACCGTAGAAGAACCGCTCGGCGCGTTCCTGAAGATATCGCTTTAGCGGCTCGCTTAACAGGACTATCACCCCCATGGCCACGATGGCGATCAGGGCCCGCAAGGTGATCTCAGCGGTCGAAAGATTGTTGCCAACCGCCAGGAATACCAATCCAAGAGCGAGAGCGCCGATCATCATGGCAATGGCAACGGTGGTCAAGGCATACACCAGCGCACGGCGGACAACAACGTCCACGTCCATCAGCCGATAGCGAACCACCGAATGTCCGAAACTCAACGGGATCAGAGCCAGCGGCAGAGTCGTGATCGCAACAGAGAAATTGTCTTCCGGCAGAATAATGCCGACACGTTCGACGAGCTTAACGATAATTATTGGAAGAACAGCGGCAATCGTTCCCCACATCGCCCATTTCAGACGCTGGCGCACCATCGACTGCGAATTCTTGAAGAACCGCCAAACAAGAAAACCTGCTCCAGCCGACACACCGGCCACGAAATGCCAAAACAGCATTCTATCGAGCCAGACATAGATCGGGAATCGGTCGTTAACGCCCGCGATCAACTCGGTGATGCGTGATTGAAGAAATAATTGGGGGACGACTGAAATGAAGATAAGCGTGATCGAGAGAACCGCGGCTGGGACATAAAGCGCAAAAGTCTTCCAGCGATCCGATTCGAAAACCTCGCTTCGGACCGGATATCGAATACAGAAGTGCAGGAAAAGTGGGACAAAGAAGGCAAAAGCAAGATCGTCGATAAGGCTGATCGCTAGATCAAAATCCTCGCCTGTCCCGATCGCCCGGTAGACGTGGAAAATGAATGCCGCCAAACAGAATGTCGCAAAATGCAGCACAAACGGCGAACGACTGCCCTGCTTGAATAGCACGAAGATCCCAACGCCCAGCCAAACGAGGCCAACGATCGAAAGAAAGATTATCGAAGGCGTCCATCTTGGGACTGGATCAATATGCTTGAGGTCCGCGTAATAAAAATTGTTAGCGAAGGAGTAGGAAGGCCTCTGATAAAAGTAGGTAAGATTTCCGTCGACACCGGCGGCCTCGAGAAACATCGGCACATCGTTTACAGACGTGACCTCATCGGTCCTTTCGCCTTCGAGCCCGATACTGATCAGCCGGTCACCGACAGAAAGCCCCGCTCGCGAGCCGGCCATACCCGGGATTACCCGTTCTGCAAATATCCCCTTATCAGTCTTTGTCCAAATAACACCATCGGTTGGCGGCAATTTCTTGAGGGCGCGCTGAGACAGATTTAAGGCACCGCCGGCCACGAATAAAACCGTAACCAGCAGCCACATTAAGCTCCAGCTTGTCAGCACCTTGCCTTTCATCGATCGTGGACAAACCTCTCCGGGGCTCTATCGACGCAAAACACGTTCCAGTAGGCAGTTACCGCAACGGGGGTCGAATTGGCTGGTTTTGCTCTGAAAAAACATCAATACCTAAAATAAACACCCAATACCGGGCATTTCGAATTCAGTTTTTTGCTGTCGAATCCAATAATTTGGAGAAAAAAATCGCCACAGAGCATGCTGTTTATTTGGAGAAATTCCCAAATCTCTCCGAACCCAAGCGTATCTGTGGCCAGTATTAAAATCTTACCAGGAAGCCGCCTCGCAGCATCCGTCCCTGTGAATTAAGTCTCAGGCCGCCATCCTCTCCATTTACGCCCGTCTGAAAACCCAAAAGGTTACGAGCGTCAATGATCGCTTCAGCGTGAATGGGCAACCCGAGGTTTGGCAGGGTTTGCGTTACCAGTACGCTTAGACTCGGGTCGTAAATAGCTAGCCGCCCCTGGAAAGGATCGATCGCAAATACGGTCGCCTGGGGCGAAAGGCGAAAGATCGTTTTAACACTTGTTCCGCTCTTTAGATCGGCTTCAAACTGTCCAAAGAAAGACTGGAAATAATCGTTCTCGAAAATGTTTGCCGGGTTCGAGACAGCCTCGGCCGAAATTTTCTGCCCTTTTCCAAAGGCATATCCGGCTGAAGTGGTAAAGCTGCCATTTAAGCGCCGCGTGTAAACAAGCCGCACGCCCTGTGTATTCCCTGTCTGACTAGATACAAAATCGTTGAAATTGTCGCTCGATAGCACGTCCAGCGGCACGCTGGCTAAACCGACACCCCGTCCCAATGTCGTGTCGAAAAAAACATTGGCTTCGATCGACGAGCTATTATCCAAAACACGCTCAACACCGAACTCAAGCCGACGGCTTTTGTTCATTTGGGGCTTTCCGTGCTCAACAACGAGATCTTCGACGGCAACGGGTTCTGTAAACGCGATCTGTGAGTCTTCCAGCGACACGGCGTCTGCCCAATTCTTCTCCTCCGTCTTTGTGGTGTATGCCGCGCGGAATCGCGTCTTGGCATCAATGTCGTACTGCAGCCCCAGCCGCGGGCTGAGAGAAAAATCACCGCCTGCACCTACAAACTTGGAGTAATCGAAACCAAAAACGACGATCACACCTTCCCGAACCCTCCACTCATCCAATCCTTGGATCGAAAATTGGCCAAGCTCAGTTTGTCCCTGACCCTTTTGGAACGTGCCAAGACGGCCGACCGATGCGTTCAAGTGCACCTGATGTTTGTCGTTTGCCTTAACACTCAAGTTTGTTTCAAATCGCTGCGGAGCCACTTTGCCGAAACCTGTCTGACCAGCAAAAATAACCTGCACGTTGCCCGTCGCAGGCAGCATCGTTGCGAAGTTCAGTCCCTGATAGCTTCCGCTTCCAGTGGAAGCAAAATATGTTTCGACAACAGTTTGGCCTCGACTAGGCGCATTCTGACGATCGTCGGGTTTGTCGCTAGCGTCGACAGCAATAGCATTTTCGTCGATCGGAGACTTTCCTTCGGAGTTCTGGTAGATGGATCGCTGCGCTGCAGCAGAGCGGATCGCCCATTTTGAACTATTTCGATCGGCGCGTTTTTCAGGCAGCGTGTTGCCGTTGCCCGCACGCTCGAGGTTGAAGCCGTAAACAAGGTCATCCGCCCTGTTTACTTCTACCGACGCAAGAACTACGGGATTGAAACCTTGTGCGACGGCAAGCACCTTATATGTACCGGGCAAGATCTTTGCAATGAAGCTACCGTCTTCGGATGACTGAACCTGCTTGAGCAATCGCGACGTACCGGCGCGAAAGATGGCAACCGTAGCGTCGGCGATCGGGCTTCCCCCATTGTCACGCACAACACCTCGGATAATACCCAGGTTTGTAGGCGCACCAACGGTGCTTGCGTTCACTTGTGAAACAAATAAGACGCTTGACGAGATTGCCGCAAACAACAGCAGTGCGGGCTTCATAAAATCTTTTGTCGTTGAAAATCCCATCCGTCTCGTTAATAACTGGAAGGTCGAGCGCCGTCTCTGCAAAATTACCCTTGTAAATTCAATCTGTAGTTTCTCTCAGATAAAGGGCCAACTCACGCAATTTTGCTATTTTCGTAACAAAAATCAAAGGTGTCAAGGCTCAAGGTATAGTTCTATCCGCAAGGTTGGATGCGACTACCTTGACAAAGTTTGCCCGTCGGCTAGAATTAACACTTGTTTCGAACGGTGCGGAGACGTGGCTGAGTGGCTGAAAGCGGCGGTTTGCTAAACCGTTGTACTCCAAAAGGGTACCACAGGTTCGAATCCTGTCGTCTCCGCCATTTTGATGCAAGAGCTGTTGGACCAAGAGGTTTGGCGGCTTTTTGTATTTTTGCTCAAATGCGAAAAACAATAGTTCTGTACGGTCTCGCCATGGCGGTACTCCTTGGCCTACTCAAATTGGTCGAATACAAGTACTTTGTTCGCGACATCCCTCTCGAGTTTTATGTTGGTGTGGTGGCGGTTATGTTTACTGGCCTTGGTATCTGGGCGGGTTTGCGTTTTACGCGGCCAAAAGTTATTGAGATCGGCGGCCCATTCGAACTCGACGAAACAAATCTGCAAAAACTGGGTATCAGCAAGCGCGAATACGAGGTTTTAGAACTTATTTCGAGCGGCCTGTCTAACCAGGAGATCGCTGAAAAGCTTTTTGTTTCTACTAGTACGGTCAAAACGCATGTGTCGAGCCTGCTCGCAAAACTCGATGCCAGCCGTCGTACGCAAGCCATCAGCCGGGCGAAAGAATTGCGTATAATCCCGTAAGACTTTTGGCTGATTCTTGCCTTTTTTGGCAAATTCATACTTTTGGCCGATGTGCTCATTGGCCGAAACCTCTTAAAGTTCTCCAGGATCTTTAGGAGGAAAAAAATATGAGAAAAGTTGTTATCACGTTTGGATTGATCTCGGGGTTCACGATCGCCTGCTTTGGCTGGATCATCGGCTGGCTCTGTATGGTCGACATGGTTTCGCTTGATAGGACCGAATGGATCGGGTACGCCAGTATGCTGATCGCCCTCTCAATGGTGTTCTTCGGCATCAAGTCGTACCGCGACAATTATGCAGGCGGTAAAATAACCTTTTGGAAAGGCATACAGATCGGCCTGCTCATTTCGTTGATCGCGGGCGTCATGTATTGGGGCGGAGCCCAGGCCTTCAGCATCGCTAATCCGGGCTTCCAGGCTAAGTTCATTCAGAAATACACCGAACACACGATCGGAAATATGCAAGCACAGGGCTCTTCTCAAGAAGAAATAGACAAAGCGACAGCAAACATCGCCCTCATGCAAAAATTATTTCAAAACCCGCTGCTTTTCTTCCTCGTGTGCATGGTGGAATTTTTGCCGGTAGGAATAATTGTCACTTTGGTGAGCGCAGCATTGCTCCGAAGGAAAGAAGTGCTTCCTGCCGCGGCATAGGGGGCCGTAACACGACCGGTAGGGCGTGTGCCCCCCCCGGAGATTGTAGTCGTTCTTAAGAGGCACGCTCGCTACCGCTCGCGTTTCTGCCTATAATCTTTACTCTTATGACAGTACGCGTTAGGTTTGCCCCGTCTCCCACGGGTTATCTTCATATCGGTTCAGCGAGGACCGCTCTATTCAATTATCTTTATGCCCGCCACGTTGGCGGAAAGTTTCTGCTCCGGATCGAAGACACGGATCTTGCCCGTTCGACGGAAGAATCTACCCGCTCGATTCTCGACGGGCTCGCCTGGCTCGAACTCGGTCACGACGAAGAGATCGTCTTTCAGTCAAACAATGCCGACAAGCATCGCGCGACTGCCTTGAAGCTGCTCGACGAAGGAAAGGCATATCGTGATTTCACCCCAAAGGAAGCGCCGTCGGACGCAAACGTTAAAGATACGATCAAGGACCGCGCGCGCGCCGCTCAAGGTGAAAAGAACATGCGCGATAATCCGTACCGGGATCTTTCGCGTGACGAGAGTGACGCACGAGCCGCGAATGACGAACCGTTTGCGATCCGACTGAAGGTCGCGGAAACCGGCAAAACCTCGTTTGAAGATGCGGTTTACGGCCTACAGGAACGCGACTACAAAGAAACCGAAGATCTCGTGCTGCTGCGATCGGACGGACATCCGCTTTATAATCTGGCCGTGGTCTGCGATGACATTGAAATGCAGATCACTCATGTCATTCGCGGACAGGATCATCTGACCAACACTCACAAGCAGGTTTTGATCTACGAGGCGATGGGGATCACACCGCCTACGTTCGCGCATCTACCACTCATACTCGCCCCGAATAAAGGCAAGTTATCGAAACGCAAGCACGGTGAAGTAGTTTCGATGACAACCTATCGCGATGCCGGTTTTTTGGCCGCCGCGTTTCGAAACTTTCTGGCGCTGTTAGGGTGGTCGGCTGGCGAAGAGAAAGAGATATATTCCCTTACGGAACTAATCGAAAAATTCTCGCTTGAAGGCATTCATCGTTCGAATGCAGTATTTAATTTTCACGAGAGCGACCCGAGGCATTGGACCGACGATAAAGCGATCTGGATGAATGCCGAATACATACGGACCATGCCGCTCGCCGATCTGCTGCCCTTTGTAAAAGCTGAGATGAAAACCGCAAAACTGTGGCGAGAGGAATATGAACCGGAAGGCCGCGCGTTAAGCGAAAGCATAAGCTCGATCGCCGATGCCGGATCCGACGAACGGCCATCAAGCGTCACAGTCGATGTTCCTGAACACGGCTCCTACGACTGGTTCGTTCGCACGATCGATCTTATCCGTGCGAGATTCTTTACGCTGAAAGATTTCTCATCGCAGGGCCGCGCCTATTTCAGCGAGGATTACGATTTCGATCCTGCGGCAATCGAGAAGAATCTGAACAAGTTCCCCGATCTGAAAACATGGCTGCCGGAACTCGCAGAGCGCTTCGAAACAGAGTTTGCGGATGCAGGTGTCAGTAGCCCGCACGTAAGTAAGGGCTCTCTTGCCTTCACCGAAGAAAACATCGAATCAGTCGTCAAAGCATTCACCGAAGAGAAAGGCACCAAGCTTGGCGTGATAATGAACGGAGCCCGAACGCAATTGACAGGCGTCGCCGTTGGCCCGTCAATGTTGTCGGTTTTTGAAACGTTGGGAAAAGAAAAATCTATACTTCGACTAAAGAGCCAGGTCGCTTGGAATTAAACGCTAACCACCCTCCGCTTCACCGGCGATGACAAGACAATAGTAGTGGTTGTAATTCCGTAAGGCGTCAGGCGGTCGATCACTTCCTGGAGGTGTTCGACGGATGCGACGGCGATCTTCATGATAAAGCTATCGCCGCCGGTGCCGCGGTGGCATTCGAGCACTTCATTCGAGCCCTGGGCCACTTCGATAATGTGGCTGTAATCGACGCCGCTAATGCTCATCCTGATAAACGCCGTGATCGGCAGTCCTACTTTGGCTGTGTCGATCTCGGCTCGATAGCCGGTGATGATATGCGCGTCCTCAAGTTTCCGCACGCGTTCGATCACGGCAGGTGTCGTCAGATTTACCCGCCTGCCGAGTTCCGCATAGCTCGTTCGAGCATCTTCCTGAAGCTCTTTCAGGATCTTTCGATCGATCTCATCTAACATATTGGAATATCCTGCAGATTGCCTCGAATTCTCGCTGCTGTCGGCTAACGATCGGCCGTGACAAACGAAATTTTCCCGATTTTTCTATAGAAAAAGTCATTATTTCTATAGTTTTTGTCTCTTTTTCTATAAAAATATTGAGTTTTTCTATAAAAATATTGGCTTTTTTTATAAAAATATTGGGTTTTTCTATAGAAATAATGGCTTTTTTTATAAAAATATTGAGTTTTTTTATAGAAATATTGGTTTTTTCTATAAGAATATTGGCTTTTTCTATAGAAAAAATTAGTTTTTTTATCGTTTTTGTCCTACTTTTTAGTGTTTTTGCTCGAGATGCGGCCCGCTGCTTCGTTATTTGTAATAATAAAATAAGGTGATTGCCCAATACAAACTTAAAATCTAAAGCAAATCTACTCGAATTCCTAATCTTCGTCATTCTGAAAAATTATCAGTTCCATTAGAATGGATTATTCGCAGATAACCGCCATTTTTGCCCGCGCATCGAATTATGAGAGGAACCGCCATGCTAACCGAAACCACCACGACAACTACCGAAGCCCCTATTGAGATCAGCAATTACAGGGTCCCGGACGAAGAATTACCCGAGTTTAAGGACATGAAGTTCGAGAATATCAACGAGCTTCATCTTGATCATCCGGGAGCGCACGATCTTGAGTACCGTGAGCGGCGGGATTATATTGCGGGACTAACAAAAAACTTCCGATTAACGGGCAAGATCACCGATGTCGATTACAGCCCGCGCGAGCAGCGTGTCTGGCGGTATGTTGCGGAAGAATTAGAGGAACTGCAGCAGAAATACGCGAGCCCGTTTTACCTGCAAGCGAAAAAGGATCTCGGCATAACGACCGAACGTATTCCGCAATTGTCAGAGATGAATCGACGTCTGAAAGAGCTTACGGGATTCCGGCTTGCTCCGATCGAAGGTCTGGTCGAAACGCGTGGGTTTCTCTCGTGGCTCTCATACCGCGTTATGCTCTGCACGCAGTACATCCGACATCATTCGCAGCCCGCGTACACGCCGGAGCCGGACATTGTTCACGAATCGATCGGGCATATACCGATGTTCACAAATCCGAATTTCGCAGATTTTTCGCAGTTCATCGGCCATGGCGCCCGCATCGCGAATGACAAGCAGCTGGAAGAACTCGGACGCCTCTATTGGTTCACCGTCGAATTCGGAATGGTCGAACACGAAGGTGATGTTAAAGCATACGGTGCCGGGCTATTATCCAGTTTTGGCGAACTCGAACATGCATTTTCAGATAAGGTCGAGCGGCGGCCGTTCAACCTCGAACAAGTGATCAACCACGAATACACCTACAGCGACATGCAGCCCGTTCTTTACGTTGTTCCGTCATATGCGGAGCTGAAAGAAGTGACGCGGGAATATATAGAGAGTTTCAGTAGAAAGTAGTATTTTAAACGGTATGAATTTGAAGGTGGTCATAGAAAAAGGCGAGGACGGATATTACACAGCAAGCGTTCCGGCCCTGAAGGGTTGTTGGTCGCAAGGCAAAACCCGTGACGAGGCTCTGAAAAACATTAGAGAAGCGGTCGAACTTTATCTTGAACCGGACGAGGCTGTGCCGCCCGTCAATGGTAGGGAAATCGTCGAGCTCGCAATATGAAACTGCCGCTCCTCTCCGGCGGCCAAGTCGTCAAAACACTTGAACGCCTCGGCTTTGTTGAAATTCACCGAAAGGGAAGCCATGTCAAGATGAAACACGAAGACGGTCGAATGATCGTCTTTCCTTTTCATGATGAAGTTGATCGGTTTACGTTGAAAGGGGCATTGCGCGATGCGGAGATCGATCTAGACACCTTCGTAGACAACGTCCGATAGCTTGTGAATTAAAGAGAGATAATGACAGACACAAAAAATCCACTTGGATTAAAAAAAATACATCACGTTGAGTTTTACGTTGGGAATGCGAAGCAGGCGGAGTTTTATTATCGCAAGGCGTTCGGATTTTCCAGGGCAGCATACTCGGGATTGGAAACGGGCAGTCGCGAGACGACCAGTTATTTGATGCGGCAGAATAACGTCAATTTTGTGTTGACGACGCCGCTCTCGCCTGAGCATCCCGCAGCGGAGCACATCAAGCAACATGGAGACGGGGTGCGCGACATCGCGTTTCTTGTCGAAGATGCGGATCACGCGTTCAATGAATCGGTGAAGCGCGGCGCAAAGGCGGTGATCGAGCCGCATGATCTGAAGGACGAGAACGGTTCGGTACGGCACGCTGCCATCGCCACGTATGGCGATACGATCCATTCGTTTCTCTCGTACAACAGTGTCAGTATCCCGCACTTAGGCGAGGGCTCTGCGTCGAACGGAAGCACGGTCGATAAATACACATACGTCGGGCCGTTCTTGCCGGGATTCCAGGCTCAGACGGTCGAGGGCGAATCGACCGGCATCATGATGGTCGATCACATCGTCGGTAATGTCGAGCTCGGCAAGATGGGAGAGTGGTGCGATTTTTATCGCGACGTGCTCGGATTCTTCCGCTATATCACGTTTGACGACAAGGACATCTCGACCGAGTACTCAGCGCTGATGTCGATCGTAATGAGCGACGGCCAGCACAATATCAAATTCCCGATCAATGAACCCGCCGAGAGTAAAAAAGGTAAATCGCAGATCCAGGAGTACATAGATTTTTACCGCTCCGCCGGAGCACAGCACATTGCGCTGCTCTGTAGGGACGTTCGCCAGACCGTGTCGAAGCTACAGGCTAATGGCGTCGAGTTTCTCACTGTTCCAGATACCTACTACGACGAACTCCCATCACGCGTCGGCGAGATCGACGAAGACATTGAATCGTTGAAAAAGCTCGGGATTCTCGTCGATCGCGATGACGAAGGTTATCTTCTGCAGATATTCACCAAGCCGGTAGAGGATCGCCCTACGGTGTTCTTCGAGATCCTACAACGAAAAGGCTGCAAGGGTTTCGGCAAAGGGAACTTTAAGGCGTTGTTTGTTTCGATCGAGGAAGAGCAGCGGCGGCGCGGCAATCTGTAAGAAAGATTAGCCACGAATTACACAAATAGCACTAATTAAATAATGAATGCCGAATCATTTTTCCTTGATTCGCGACATTCGTGTAATTCGTGGCAAAATATTTTCGGCACCGTTTCTCAAAGTCAGTAAGGAAATATGCGAAGATTTTTCGTATGGCTGTTGCTGCTATTGTTGCCGGTGCATCTTTCTTCCCAGACTCTCGAGACAACTCCGCTTGCCATTAAAAATGTATCGGTCATCGACATGACTGGCGCGTCGGCGAAGCTGAAAATGGCCGTCGTGATCGACCGCGGCCGAATCACGCAGATAGGGAGAACATCGAGAGCCAGAATTCCGAAGAATGCTCAGGTTGTCGACGGAAGCGCCAAGTTTCTTATCCCGTCACTATGGGACATGCATGTGCACGTGCTGAATTCGGACCTGATGCTGCCGCTATTTGTAGCAAACGGCGTGTTGGGCGTGCGTGATCTTGGCGTTCACAATCTCGACGACATCTTGAAGTGGCGTTCGGAAGCTGCGGCGGGCAAGATCATCAGCCCGCGGATCATCACAGCCGGAAAGATACTCGACGGTTATCCGCAGGCCGATGCTTCGTTCTCGATCCTTGTCAAAACGCCGGACGAAGGACGCAAGGCCGTCGATGATCTGAAAGCTAAGGGTGTCGATCTTATTAAGGTCTATGAAGAGCTGACGCGAGACACTTACTATGCGATCGCGGATGAGTCGAAGAAAGTTGGTCTGCCCTTCGTTGGTCACATTCCAACGGCCATCACAACCACAGAAGCCTCGGACGCGGGCCAAGAGAGCATTGAGCATCTCGGGAAGATATTAGAGAACAGCTCATCATCACCTGATAAGATCAAAGGTGAACATGATGCACCGATAAAAGAGGGTGATTATTTTGCGTTCACCACGCGACTTGGGCGAACTAATGCCGCGATAGTCGACACATACGACGACAATAAGGCGAGAGAGATATTTGCTCATTTTCGGAAGAATAATACCTGGCAGGTTCCGACGCTGGCAATAAAATACGGCCGGACATTCATCGATGAACTCGACACAAAAGGTGACCCGCGGACGAAATACGTCGAGCCTTCGCAGATAAATTACTGGAAACCGGCAGTCGGATTTTTCTCACGTTACCGAACGCAGGTTTACATTGACGCACAGAAAAAATACTTCCGGAAGGAGATGGACCTCGTGGGTGAAATGCAGCGTTCAGGCGTCAAGATCCTGGCGGGAACCGATGCGCCCAATGCATACGTAATCGCGGGATTTGGTTTGCACGACGAG
>Ga0268264_10001900_pt1 | contig 18937 bp, 19 predicted proteins | sample KBSSwiS32_FD_190357 | JGI IMG/M metagenome (GOLD analysis project Ga0268264, IMG submission 190357) | Switchgrass rhizosphere microbial communities from Kellogg Biological Station, Michigan, USA - KBS Switchgrass S3-2 (SPAdes) (version 2) | ecosystem: Host-associated > Plants > Roots >...
GGGTCCGGGTGCTGATGCCAATGATGGATAACCTGCAAACCAGCTCCTGGTATGTCCCGGCACGTCAAACTCAGGGACAACCATGATACCACGTGACCTTGCATATTGTACGATGTCCTTGATCTCAGTTTGCGTATAAAAGTCGCCGTTAGAACCTTTCACGTGCAGCAACGGAAAAACTTTTGACTCCACCCTGAACCCTTCGTCGTCACTTAGATGCCAGTGCAATACGTTTAGCTTTACGGCAGCCATCGCATCAATATTTCTTTTGATACCATCGACCGGAATAAAATGTCTTGCCACATCAAGCATCAACCCGCGCCAGCGAAAGCGCGGAGAGTCTTGAATTTCCACAGTAGGCAGGTAGAATTTGCCACCATCATTAGAGACCAATTGCAAAATGGTTTCCAATCCATGTAATGCGCCTTCTGAAGTAGCAGCATCAAGTTGTATCTTTTGCGGCGTTACAAATAGCGTATAAGACTCATCGAGACCGATCATGGCTACGCTTGCGTTTTTCACAGTAATAATTAATTGTCCGATTGCCGGAATAGAATCAGGACGTATATATTGTGTGTTGAAGAAAAGTGATGTCCGCCGGTTGAGAGTTTGATACATACGATTCACAGCCTTGTAAAGAACGCTATCCGTCTTGTCCCCATGTATGCTCACGGAAAATGCGGAAGTAAGGAGGAACCGGCCTTCCTGTTGAGAGATCGAGGAAGGAATGGGCATCAGGTTGAGCGGTTTCCCCTGCGCCATAGAAATATTTGTTGAAATGACTACTAAAAGACCTACCAGTAAATTGCGCATGTTATTTTTTTATGAATGTTGTTAGGGATTTGTAGGATTCGATTTCTTTCAAACCTTTTGCGGTACAAAGGCCGCGCAGGTAAACGACAATGGTATTCTCTGCAACGACAAAGGCATCGTCGCTGAACTTTTTAAACTTGTGTGTACGTGTAAGCATGGAATAGAGCGAGGATAATCCTTCCAAAATGATCGCTGAATTCAATTCGCGCCTGAACAGGTTTTGCCGTTTGCCGTCATCAAATAATTTGAGGACGGTGGCAGCCAATTTTTTTCCAATATTTTTTAGTTCTTTGTCCTGCAGCGCCGGATAATAATAATTCAGATCCGCGTAGAACAGATGGCTTGTGCCGAAGTCGAGGTCAACACATGTTATCCATATAGTGAACAGTTTCTTTAGGGGGCTGGAAGGTTCCTGAAGCAAATGTTTCATGCCTTCAAATAACTCATCATAGTGTACATGCAGACAGGCTTTCAGGAGTGATTCTTTATCCGCAAAATGCCGGTACATGGTTTTTGTCGAAATACCCAGATTGGCCACGATATCCTTTAAGGTCATTTTCCTGATTCCTTTTTTGAGGAACTCTGCGAGGCATTTCCGGATGATTTCTTCTTTTGTCATGTGTGGAAAATATTTTTATAATTATATTTTCCGCGCAAAAATATGTAAGGAAAAGATTATCACAAAATAATTTTCCTATACATTGACAAGGAACGATTTATTTCACGCCGAGGTGAAAAGGAACGGCAAACCGCTCGAAGGATTGCCGATATTTTTGCAACTGGCGCATTAGCGATCTCTTTGCACCTTTGGATAAAATAATGCATCGTGAATTCCTGGTGGCGTTAACCGTGACTAAGTCGCTTAATAAACAACTTGTAATACGGAACGTCATTGGTTATCCGAATTTCTCCCTTCATTTACCCATAAATCCACGCTGTTCACAGATTTTTCCCCCCATCGCTTTCCGGTTGGAAACATTTTTGTTCGCAAAAGGTCGAGCACCAATTAATCTTCACCTACCAAAAAACACTGCTATGAAAAAAATCCAATGGCTAGCCTCAACTGTCTTATTTTTTTTCTTATTCTCCTTACAGACAACAGCGCAGCAACGTAAAAGAGTAGATGATTTTGGATCAAAACCATTTGTTTATTTTCCGCGTGACAAAAATCATCGGCCACCATTTGCAACAAGATCACCAAACAGAAGCTATGACGGAACAAACAACAATATCGATCCACGTAAACGCGACTGGGGTGCAACCGAGATTCCATTATTTCGCGAGCTTCCCGCCGAATACGGTCCCTCTGATCCAAAAAATGCTATGGGCGGAACAACTCGTCCTTCCGCGCGACAAATATCAAATGCTGTGATTGACGAACCGGTGACGACGTTTAATGAAAGAGGGCTCAGCACGTTTGTATATGTATGGGGACAATTTCTCGATCACGATATTTCACTCACGCCGACGGGTACGACAGAATATGTTCCGGTACCATTACCGCCGGATGAAGTGATTTTTACAGAGGCTATTCCTTTTTTCAGAAGCGAAGTGGTACCAGGGTCGGGCGTGAGCAGTCCGCGCGATCAAATGAATTTGAATACAGCATGGATCGATGGCTCAGGTGTATATGGATCGGACTCCGTCAGGGCCCGATGGCTCCGCTTGTTTAAGAATGGAAAGATGAAAGTATCCACAGGCAATTTTCTTCCATACAATACAACTACGGGCGAACTGAGCGCGCCGGTTGATGTCACCGCACCAAGTATGGCGAATGATTCCGACCATACTGTCAAAACATTTGTTGCAGGTGATATCCGTGCTGCTGAACACCCGGGCATCTTGTCATTGCATACGTTGTTCGTCAGAGAACACAATAAGATTTGTGATAGGTTGATGCTTGAGGGTTTTCGCAACGACGAAGAGATTTATCAACGGGCAAGAAAAGAAATTGCAGCATTGATTCAGCAGGTAAATTATGAGGAATTTTTACCTGCGATCGGAATTAAGTTGAATGCCTACCTTGGATATAATCCGAATGCGCGACCTGATTTGGCCAATACGTTCGCAACGGCTGCATACCGGATCGGGCACACGATGGTGGCGGACGACATTTTGCTTCGAACGAACAACTGCGAGGAAGTCGAGCCTGGGGAACTCGATCTTGTCGATGCATTCTGGGTTCCTTCGCTCGTGGTCAAATATAACCTGGAACCTTTCCTGAAAGGATTCGCGGCGCATACGCAATATGAAACCGATACCAAGATCAATAGTGTGCTTCGGAATTTCCTCTTTGTGAGTCCGAATAATCCCGTCCGTTTTGGAATTGATCTTGGCAGTCTGAATATCCAGCGGGGACGAGATCATGGACTGCCAAGCTATAATACCGTCAGGAAATACTATACTGGAACAGCTGCCACCAGTTTTTCACAGGTGACTTCAAAACCTGCTCTTGCAGATTCACTAAAGAAATTATATGGAACGCCGGATAACATGGATTTGTGGATCGGTATTTTGGTAGAGGATCATGTGGCCGGTAAATCAGTTGGCAACACGATTCATCAAATGCTAAAGAAACAATTTGAAAATTTGCGCGATGGTGATTTTTACTTTTATAAGAACGATCCTTATCTGCCATTTCTGACAAGGTTCAGGCTAAGCAGGACAAAATTTTCTGATGTCATCAAAAGAAATACGTCACTGACAAACTTGCAATCAAATGTTTTCTTTACCGAAGAGTGTTTAGGTGATTCTGCACTTGACGAAGAAAGCATCAGCAAACTACGCGATGTCAAAGTATTTCCAAATCCTGCAAGTACCAGTGTAACGATCGATCTTGGAAATGCAGAAGGACAATCGATCATTAAGATTTACAACGTTTCCGGCATTTTGGTGAAGGCGGTCAATGCGGGAAGCAAGCAGACTATGCTCCAGGTTGATATCAGCGCGTTGCCAAGCGGAATGTATATAGTCAATATTGCAAATGATAAAGCAGTGAAATCATTCAAGATAATGAAAACCGGTAATTAGGGGTGATGTATCCTGACGATTGCGAAAAGCGAATGCTGCGCAGGAGACTGCAACAGCATTCGCTATCGCATATCTGACATTTGTATTATCCACATTTTCCCGCAGTGGCATAATTATTGGGCACTACTTGTTGAGGATTTTCTTTCTTACTTATTTACTTATTGAATCAGGTACATGGTCGTGTACTTTGATGAATAAGACCCTTACATAACTCTCATAAAGACCTCGCAGGTCAATAATCTGTAAAAATTTATTGTTGTAATAATTGTGCAAGTATGCAAATGAAATGTGTTGCTATTGACAACGAGCCGTGGGCATTGGAGCTGATTAAAAAATATGTGAGCAAGATTCCGTTCCTGGAATTGTTGCAGACATCTGCCGATCCTGTTGAAGCCATCGAATACCTACAAAATAACCAGGTGGATCTTTTATTCGTCGATGTAAATATTCCAAAGGCCATCGAGTTGCTTGGTTCGCTGATAAATAAACCGATCACGATTTTCGTTTCGGCGTATAAGAAATATGCGTTAGAAGGATTTGATTTCGGCGCTCTCGATTATCTTCTCAAGCCAGTCGATTTTGAACGATTTAGTGTCGCCACAAAGCGAGCCATTGAATTGTTCAAATACAAACAGTATGCAAAACATGATGATGAGGATTGTTTGTTTGTCCGGGCTGCGCACAAAACGATTCGTATTCAATTGAACGAAATCGAATATATTGAAGCGATGGTTGACTATATCCGGCTTCATTTAGTTAATGAAAAACCAATATTAACTTTGATGTCTTTAAAATCAATAATGGAAAAGCTTCCTGCAGATAAATTCCGCCGCATTCATAGAAGTTACGTGGTTCCTGTTTCACAAATCCGGGAAGTCCAAAATAAGAAAGTGATATTATTTTCATCAATAGAACTTCCGGTAAGTGGCAATTGGAGATTGTTGATTGGTTGAACTCCTTGTGGCCCTTTGTGCCTTTGTGTGAAACAGAACTGTATTCATGCATTCCACTCAATCGGAGAAAGTTTGTACATTTATCAATATAAAATCGTTAACACATCATGGACAAAGAAGCCGTAGAAGCACAATTGAAAATCCCCCTGAAGGAAGTAAGGCCTCGTGGAAATAACCTGGAACTGTTTATTAATTTTGGGAAGATTGGTGAGATTTCTGGTGCAAGCATTGCTGCAAACAAAATAGCTGACCAGGAATCGAAAAGATTACTATGGCAAAATGTGTGGAGTGAAATCAGAAACGATGTGATAGCAGTGGCAAAGAATAAGATCGAAGTTAAACCTGACAATATATTTATTCCCATGCAGAACAGGCTCGTCAAATTGCAGGAGAGTCGCACGTCTGCAGTAGCCGTTTGCATTTTTGAGTATCAATACAATTTCAATTCAAAGGGATGGGAAATCGATGTCAAGCAGTAATTGCACATTGATGAAAATTGACTTCAGACATATAGAACCACACAACTTGCTTCGACCGTATATTGATAAAATGTGGGTCTTTGAAAGCAGTGGCAAACTACCGACAAGCGATCTGAAGTTAGTTGTTCCAAATGGAAATGTTAAGCTTTCAATATTTTCAGTAAATGGTGTCACCGCATCATTCGATGGAAAAATCGTGACATCAAATGAAGGCAGTATGAACCTTACCGGAATTGTGGATATGCCGCTCTATATCGATGCACAGCGTGATGCAACAACACAAACGATCGGGGTCGAATTTAATCCCAAAGGTGCGTATCGATTTTTCCGTTTCAACTTGAGTGAAGTCAAAAATGAAATCATTCAGCTTGATGATGTATTGGGTATGGTAGGAAAGCAATTGGAAGAACGGATCGCAAGTGCTCCATCGCCAGTGGAGAAGATAGATGTATTGCAACAGTTCCTGATCAATGAACTCACAAAGAACTGCGCCGACCTGATTTTTGAATTCTGTATCGACAAGTTGATTTCCTCCAAAGGCACGATAACAATTAAAGAGCTGGAGAAAAAGACTGGATATAGCAGTCGTTGGCTGAATATGAAATTTATGGAAAAGATTGGCGTGAGTCCGAAGAGCCTGGCCTCCATCATTCGTTTCCGGGAGTGTTATAAAATATTTACAGGAGAGAACTTACATGCAACGGACCGGAATGAATATTATCATTATTATCACGACCAATCCCATTTTATAAAAAACTTCAAACACTTCACGGGGCGTTCGCCTTCAGGTATTGATACCAGCTCCAATGATTTTGGTAGAAAGTTCTACCAGGTCTGACCACTTCCGATTTTTACAATTCCTGGTGTTTATATCTCCGCAATTTTGTAGAGATTTTATTTCACGCAAAGCCGCAAAATGGGAACACTAAAGATATAAGCAATTTTAAATCTTCTCAATGACTCTTTGCTCCTCTGCGTGAAACCTTCCTTCAAAAAATAAAACGTATAAAAATGCAAAAGAACGATTTTAACACAAGAATTACTGCCAGGATCAGCGCCAGCGACGCACAAAAAAAAATTAGCGAAGTTCCTGCGTGGTGGGGAATAAGCTTTAGCGGCAATGCCGAAAAACAAAACGACAAATTTGTGGTGAAGATGGGAGGGGATTCTTTTTTTGATTTCACCGTAGCGGAACTCATTCTCAATAAAAAAATCGTTTGGCTCGTTACTGATTGCTATATGCCGTGGTATTCTGACAAAAAAGAATGGGCCAATACAAAAATGATTTACGAATTGTCCGAAAATAATGGAATGACAACAGTGAAATTTACGCATGAAGGTCTCACACCGGATGTGGAATGTTATAAGGACTGCAACCCGGGTTGGACACACTGGATCACCAAAAGTTTATATTCTTACTTTACGACGGGAAAAGGAATTTTCGAAAAATGAGATCGCTTCCTTCGTTCCTGGAGGGAAACCAGTTGGATTTGCGGAATGTTGTCAATAATTCAATAATAAAATATTCAAGCCGGGTGGGCTACACCAACTGAAATCTGTAAAATTTGGTTTCACCCAAAGACACAACGTGTGCTCACCCGGTAGGCCAAAACCTGACACCTGTCCCGGATAGTTGCTCACCGTTTTAGCATTATTTTCACATTTCTATTTATGGATTTTTTCCATTCTGTACTCTCTTCAATAACATTTTCGGGTTGGGAAAGCTGATACCTATACTGCTTTTGCTTGCGCAAAACACTTGCGGACAGATGCAATGCCGCATTTTGTCCGAAGTTCCAGACTGGCGCTCCGTAGTGGGAGTGTTGTATGAGGATAGCATCCGGCGTCATACAATTGGTACCGCATTTATTATTTCAAAACAAAACTTGGTCATGGCTTGCGCGCATGAAGTAGGCGACAGAAAAGTATTGTATTTCTCGACAATGAAAAACGATTCCATATTTCGGATCTACCTGAAGGAAATTGATATTCCTGCAGATTTAGCTTTATTGGAATCGCCCGTCGACATCAGCCCATATCCTCCATTGCAATTTGCGAGTTCCATGAACATTTCGTGTGGCGATTCGATTTGTTACATATGCTATAGTCCTGCGAACAATCACTGCATTCATTTTACTACGATTGTTTCTTTAGCAAAGGAAATGAACAGTAACGGTGTGAACAGGTGCATTCAATACGTCGGTGAAACAATACCAGGTAATTCCGGTGGACCCGTGCTAAATAGCTATGGCGAAGTGATCGGGATTATCAAAGGAAGAATCATCAGCAATGATATGATCTCCAACAAGGGTTGCGCATTTCCGGTTATTTCATTGGAAGGCTGCGTAAAAAATTAATGGATTATCCTATACGCTTCGGCGGGCACAAGTCAAAAATGTATCAGGTGAATTGCGGAGTACGAGGGATCGCAGCTATTCGGATAGTTTTTATTCCTATCGAAACTTTGTATATAATTTAGCATTTGAATTTCATCGTCGGAGTAAACTCAATATGCAATTATGGATATTAATAAAAATGCAAAGAGAACAACTTACCGTATAGAAAATATTCAACCGATTCTCGCAGTAAACGACATGCAAATCAGCAAATCTTTTTATAAAGACATTCTTGGTTTTGAGGAAGCAGAGTGGGGAACTGAAGAGTTCACAAGTGTCAACCGCGATAAATCAGGAATTTATTTATGCAAGGGCGCACAAGGATGTCCGGGCACTTGGGTGTGGATGGGGTTTGATGGTGACATTAATGCGTTGCATGATGAGTTGAAGGCAAAAGGAGCAAAAATCACAATGATACCAACTAATTTTTCGTGGGCCTATGAAATGCGTATTGAGGATCCTGATGGCCATATATTAAGATTGGGAACCGATCCGGATACTTCAAAGCCATTCGCAGATATGCAAGTGTGAATTGCATGGATGGTTATACAAAGCGACCTAACCGTTGCAGGCAAAGAAGAAAAGAATTTGAATTAGCTTTGGTGTAGGTGAAGCATAAAATGAATGATGTACCAATACTCTTTCAATCGGATTATACTATTTTTATCTCCCAAAATAGATCGTATGAAAAAACTTTTGACTTGCTGCTTGATATTGGCCGTTTCAACTTACGCATTTTGCCAATCTGCAACTCCCTTTTCCAAAGACGCGGAAAAAGCGGAAGGCCTTATCAGGAATGGAGCGTACAAAAATGGATATAAGTATTTGATCAAATTTGCGCTCACGAATCAAGCGGCGATTAACGTAACACCCAATACCAGTTATGTTATCTTTTTTGTTTATGACAATACCAATCATCCTGCGCCGGATTTCAAAGCACATTTAATGACTCCGGATAGTGCATTGATGAAAAAATATACTGTTCGTCCTTTTGATCGCGCGCAGGTTGGTGTAGCAAGGGGAGCGCAATTAGAATTTAAAACTCCTGTGAAATTTACTACCGGAGAAACAAAGCCGGTGAAATTGGTCGCGAATCCTCAGGCAATGATTTATGTGTATTACAAAAAATAATTTGAACTGTGGTAATGTGAAAATTATCGCGGTTGTTCTTTCCAAGGATTTTCACATTCACACATTTTCACATTTATCGCATTTCCGCACGAGTTGTGCGATAGGCGATCAGATAACCTCCCTGCTGAAATTTGCAAACATATCAATCGCTTCATATAATTCAAATCCGATTCCCAGCCCAAGTTGTTTAGGATCTGTCATGCTATGCGTTAAAAATATAGAAACCGATTCTTTAACCGGATCTGCAGACCACCAACCGCCATAAGCGCCGGGCCACCCAACAGAGCCGATAGATCCCGCACATGGAATGGATGCGTATTTATTTTCTTTCATCACGACCGCAAGTCCCAATCCAAAACCAAAATGATCCCTGAACATGGTACTGCCCATTAATTTCGAATTTTCTTTTTGATAAGTTGTCAATTGATTTGAACGCATCAATTCGATGGTTTCTTTTTTCAAAATTTGAACTCCATTCGACTTTCCGTTTTGCGCAAACAGTTTTGCAAACTGCAAATAATCGCTGATGGTCGACCAGAGACCTCCGCTTCCTGCTTCAAATTCAAAATGATTCGGGCGTTCTTTCAAGGCCATTTTTCCTGGAACGGTTTCAAGATTTACTAGTTTACCTGAATCGTCAAAGCCGATATTTGAAGCACACCTATTTTTTTTATTAGCTGGAACATCGAAGAAGGTATCTGTCATTCCTAATGGATTAAATATTTTTTCTTCCATTACTTTGCCAAGCGATTTTCCTTCGATTGTCGAAATGATAATACCGAGTAAATCGGTAGATTTTCCATAGCTGAATACTTCACCCGGTTGATTTACCAGGGGCAAACTTGCCAATCCATCCACCCATTGCTTAATGGTACATTCTGAGTCAATATCGCCGCCTAAAATTCTTCGGTAATCATCTTTCAATTTTCCTTTTTGAAGTCCGCTATATGTAAATCCGGCCCGATGTGTTAGCAGATCAAGTACAGTAATCAGTCGATACGCATCTTCATATGTTTCCGTTTCGCTTTTAAATACTTTCATATTCGCAAATTGCGGGAACCATTTTGTTATTGGTTCGTCCAGCTTCAGTTTCCCCTCTTCGTATAATATCATTGCGAGCGCTGAGGTGATTGGTTTTGTCATCGATGCAATTCTGAAAATCGTGTCTATGGTCATCGGTTCGGACGTTTGCAGATTTCTGCATCCCAGATTTTCCTGGAACACGACTTGTCCATCCTTCCATATCATGGTGCTAACTCCGGCAAGTTTTTTACTATCTATGAATTGTTGATACATTGCTCGTTTTTAATTATATCAATCAAGCTCTTTTGTCGTAATGATCTTTTGCTGTGATCGATTTGTAAGATTTTGTTTCACTCAAAGACGCAAAGCATTGCATGCAAATCAAAGCCCGAATCTCTACAGTCAACCACTATTGGCGCTATTTCACTATGATCGCTCCAAAAGAATATAAAGAAATATTTTCACAAACTCATTCAAATTGCAATATACCGTTAAAACACGGGTACGCTTAGGTGAAAAACACGGTATTTTTTCAAAGAAATTTCTTTTTGACCTCTGAACCAGATTTGTGGTTTAATTTCCAAAACAATTTTGGATTAAATTCTTCCTGTAAAAACTCCGACACGTTGGAAATAGATTTGGAAGTTTTCCTGTACTAACTAAAGCGATCAAATTTTCTCCCTTGTTTCCCTGCCCGTTGAATGCTTGCTCAATTTCGCTTCATTAAAATGATTTCAGGCGAGTATCGTTCGCCATTCATCGGCACCGTTCGCAAAAATAAATCAATATGGATGAGCTAAAAGAACCTTCCAAAAACCAATCCGATATGGTTGGACTGAGTCGCTCCGTCACCATTAATAAAATTCACGCAGTAATCGATGCTATCACGCGACGTAAACCGAGATATAAGATGAATGGGTTGACGGAAGAAAATAAACTTGCATGGTTTTTCAAGACTTTGTTTCGCGGTGATTCTTCTTATTATGAATACCCAGATTATACTCAGGCCGTCAATGATAATGGAGTCTATCCACTACAGTCAACAAACCCGAATGGAGAAATAACAATATCACTGTTGGCGGATTGGGCATCCGACACACCAGAATCACAAAACATCGCGCGTCTGGCAGGCGTTCAGGATTATTCCATTCACGTGGGTGATACGTACTATGTTGGATCGGAATCCGAGATCGCAGATAATTTCGATGACAACAATGGCGCTCCTTGGAATTATGGCAGAATTGGAAGTTTTGCAATGCTTGGTAATCATGAAATGTATACCGGGGGCAAATCCTATTTCTGTAAACTTTTGCCCTTTATGGGATTGTATTATCAAAATTCTCAACGACCACTTGTGGCACAAAAAGCAAGTTTTTTTTGTCTCGCAAATGAGTTTTGGAAAATAGTTTGTATTGATACTGGTTATGATTCACTACGAAGATTTTTAAATGTAATTCCGAATAAGAAATTAGAACTCGGAGATAAACAAATCGCCTGGCTTAAGAATGTAGTATTTGCTGATCCGAATGATCAACGCGGAGTAATCATTCTTTCGCATCATCAAATATTCTCTGCCTTTTCTGAAGAATATCAGAAACCAATCGATGCACTCGCGCCCTTAATTGGCACGGGACGAACTGTGTTGTGGTTTTGTGGTCACGAACATCGAATGGCTATCTATGGTCCTAATCCATTCCCTTTTGCATCGACCTGTTTTCTTCGATTAATTGGACATGCCGGTATGCCGGTCGAGACCGAAAAAAATGTAATGAAGAGCAATAATGCAACCGATCCGGCCAATCGAAACATTGTGCTTTATGATAACCGCCATCGGACTTTTCTAAAGAAAATATCTCTTGGCAACAATGGATACGTTATTCTCAACCTGAAGAATGAAATGCTAACCGCAGATTATTATGACGACGCTTTGGATGGAGATCTGACTGAAACATCGCGGAATTTGCCACCGCGCAAAGTTGTAAGTGAGACCTGGCAAATCAATAATAAAACGGGTGTCTTATCCGGCATTAGCATCACGGACTTCACTACTGGCAGTGGGCGGGAAATGGAACGTCCACAGAAAATAGAGATGGCCATTGGGAAATAATCATTCAAACATTTAAAAATCTTGCATCGTGACTAGCTTATCTACTTATTTTAATTTCTTTATTGCTCTTGTTTTTATTCTTGCGATAGCGAGCAATATATTGTCCGTAGTGTATGAACTTTTCGCCTACTATGTTAAACAACGGGCAGACTTTCTTAAAAAAGCGATTCAGGATATTTTAAACGATCCGTTGATTAAAGATGTGAATTTGACCGAGCGCTTCTATAACCATCCGCAGATAGACATCACGAAAAAAACTTATCGCCACCTGCCACAATACATTTCTTCAAAAAATTTTGCGCAGACTTTAGTCGATGTTATATGCCGGCGATATGAAATTCAGCACACCAAAATTATTCGCAAACCAAATAGCGAAGGCGAAATCATAAAACCCGAGTTGCCAACGGATCAACTTCTTAAATTCAAGCGTGCGATAAGTGATCTGCCTTATAGTGATTTGCAAATTTTATTAAATGGATTTGTCAGCAACTCGCAAGAGAAACTTGACAATCTATTTAACGTTATGGAAACCTGGTTTACTGAATATATGAACAGGGTGACAGGCTGGTACAAAGTGATGGTACAAAAACAAATGTTTATTCTCGCCATTGGATTAACAGTTATTTTCAATTTCGACTTGTTCCATATTGTGTCAACGTTGCTTTCTGACAAAGCGCTGACTGCTCAAATCGCCAGTGCAGCAAATAATGCTCAACCTGTTAAAATTGATTCCATCAAAAATGACGCTGAATGGAAGCGGGCAGTTCAAAAAAAAGACTCACTGATTTCCGAATTATACAAATTAAATGCTCCGGTTGGCTGGCAGAACATTCGCTATGAATTAAAGCAAACATCTGCGAAGCATTTTTGGTTTTGGGTTACAAAAATATTGGGATGGCTGACTTGTGCTGCGGCGTTATCCTTTGGCGCGCCGTTTTGGTTTGATTTGTTGTCAAATCTTGTTAACCTTCGAAAGTCCGGCGTCAAACCACTTAACTAATCAATTTATTCAAACGTCATGAAATATTTCAATGCCCACGCTCATACTTTTAATATGCAGGATGTCCCTGATGGTTTTTTAAAAGTGAAGTTGCCGGACAGGTTCGCGAATTTTGTACACTGGATATTATCGCATGATGTTTCATCGAAAATCTTTTTTTGGGTTGCAAACAAACTCATACGAAAGGGAACTACTGCTAAGGCAATCGCTTTCCTGGCAATTGGTGTCAAGAAAACACAGGATATGGTTTTTGTAGATCTCCTTGCTAATTACCCAACCGGCGATGATGTTAAATGCATTATTCTTCCGCTTGATTTTACACATATGGGAGCCGGACCTTTGCGGGTTCCATATGCACAGCAATTGGAGGATTTATTCGAGGTGCAGATGAAATATCCGAATCAATGTTTTCCTTTTGTTGCTATTGATCCACGAAGCGGAACCTCAGGTGAAAACCGTGATTTTGTAAAACGATACATTGATCGGGGATTTTCCGGAATAAAAATTTATCCCGCACTCGGCTATTTTGCCTTTGACGAAGCAATGTTTGATGTTTATAAATACGCACAGGAAAATAATATTCCATTGATGACACATTGCTCCTCAGGTGGTATCAATTATGTGGGAGATACGGCTCCGCAATCGTTTGTAAAACCAAAGCCGTTTCCGCCATTGAATCCGGATGATTATTATTTTCCTCAAAAAGAAGGTCAGAAGATGTCAGACTATTGTGATCAATTTAACGATCCCACTCACTTTCGGGAGGTGCTTCAAACGTTCCCGCAATTGAAAATGTGTTTTGCGCATATGGGACTAAGTGGAAGAAACAAAATTGGTCCCAAACGGCCAGAAAAAAATCAACCACTTTTTCAATGGTATAAAATCATAAAAGAGTTGATGGACGAATATAAAAATGTGTATACTGATATTTCCTATTCCGTTGCCTACCCGGGATTTTGTGACTGGTTCAAAAAAGAGTTCGACACGTATTCGGCCGACATGCAGGATCGTGTTCTTTTCGGGACCGATTTTTTCATGACGGTGCAGGAGGACAAAGGGAAGGATAAAGAAATTTTTGATACGGTGATTAAGGAGCTGGGTATCCCCTTGTTTAGGAAACTGTCCGGCGAAAATGTCGAAAGATATTTGAATTTGGAAATCGCCTAGAGCCGGTCTGCAAAAAAAGACAAAGTAGCCGTAAGCGCCTCATTTATTTTTTGTATCCATCTAATGCGGGGTGGAATTTTTCTTTACCGCAGTCAGGTTGAACAACGGAATATCAACACCGATGAAAGCATTGAAAAATGGTTTAAGATGAATAGCATTGCTTTCGGTCGTTGTCGGCGATACCCATTGACAACCGAAACCGATCGACAAGGGTAAATACCATGGGAAACCGTAGACGGCCTGCACACTGGGCGAAACAATACCTGCAAAACTGATGTCCTGCTCATATTTCCCTTCGTTGTTTAATTTGTACCGGATTATCCCGCCGATATCAAAAATTCCCAGGAATATACTTGCACTTCCTGCTTTCTCAAAACCCTTGCTAAATGCAAATCCGATCGGCGCAGTAAATCCATAGTTGTTGGTGAAGCCAGAACCTTCATTATTGACACGGCCAAATCCGCCAACATAGGCGTTCACGGAAATATTAAACGCAGTTACCTTTTTTATCCTGGAACTGCCGGCAGGCAGAGCTTCAGCTTCAAGCAAACTTTCAACGGCCTGACTGTTTTCCGCAGTGCTGACTGATGCCAACAAATTGACGTATTCAATTATTTTGGAAAGATTAAAAATAATTTTCGCAGCATTAGCCTTTTGCCATTTCAAGTTTTCAATGTCCTTATTCAAATCCTCCATTGAAGTGGTGAGTTCTTGCTTCAATGCTATTTTATTGTCTTGTATTATACCCGAACTGTCAGGTGGCAATGTTGCGAGCTCCGTTTTCAATTTATCAACACGCTGTTTAAGTTCTGTCTCTTCCCGATTTAACGCTGTGTTTGACTCCGCAATAAAATTCTCTTTTGCCAGTTTATCCGACGCAATCCGGTCGAGGTATTCCGAAACAACTTTTAACAGCTCTGACAAATCATGGATGCCCAGGTTATATTGTTGTGCGTCGAAATTCCTGACCATACTGATTGCATCGTCGGTAAAAGATGGCCAATAGGTTTGAATTTGCAGAACCCTGGTTGTAAACGCAGGGTGAGCGTTACCTTCAAATAGAATTGCGAAACTCATTACCCGGTCTATTAATTCGGCGCATAATGTATACCGCTCGATTTTTTTGTTGTCTCCGCCAGTGATTTGCTGCATTGCCGTTTCTTGTTTTTTCACATCTGCGAGCCTTTGCTCAGCAGCCGTAACAAACGAGAGTATAGCCGTAATTTTCTGCAACGCCTCAACATGATGGTTCTCCCACTGCTTTAAAAAAGTCCCAAAGTTTTCGATCACACTACCGGATGCAAATTGGATTTTGTGTGTTTGTTGCCAGATGAACCCTAGATATAACCGGGCGAGATCCGCATATTTCTCAGGATCTGAACCGGCAGCCAGAGTGATAATCTTGGGATTGACATAACCGTATTGTGTCACGGGCATTTCCGGATCGCCAAGTTTTTTATCTCTAAATGAGTTTGATAAAATGCAAACAACTTTTATAAAAGAAGAATAATTATTTTCCTTTTCATTTAGAAAATCTCTCTCACTAAGATCATAAAATGCCTGGGCAGGCCCCATATTACTCTGAAGATTTGCTATGATAGTACTTGCGCTAAAAATGAGCGTTAATGCAGGAACGCGTTTGTTCAGTGATTTGTAACGAGGCAAGTCATAAAGTTGCGCAATGCGTGATACAAGTTGTTTTAGATCTTCATGAATTGCATCCTGCAGTGCCTTAAGCAATTTTGTATACTCGTAGGGGGACACTGGTTTGATCAGGTCCACAGTTTTTGGGAACAACACTGCAAATTCCGGGTAATGTAAAAGCAGCTGCTGTAGTCGTTCGAAGACTGTGATTGAAATTTCTTCGTTTGCGCGTTTGATTAAGAAATCAGCAACACCGTTCGCAAGGTTATTTAGCAGGTTTTGTGCGGTCAATGCGCCGGAGACATCGCTTGCAAGAAGACTTCCAATTGTCTCAATTTTTGCAGATTTCTTTTTCAAAAAAGCAAGATCTAAGATATCTGCCAGGTACGCAGGCGTCAGAAATGGATTGTCTTTGTATTCTGCCTTGATCAATGACTCGCCTGCGTCCATCGGCAATTCTGCAACCCGGATGAGTGCAGCTTTGATGATATTGATAGTAGTTGAATCAATCTGTTTCAAACTATCGGGCGTCGCATTAGAATTTGCGGACATCATTTCACCCGTCAGAGGATTTAAAATATTGAACTTATTGTCCGATTCTTTGGCGGAAGCCACTGGAATCAGCAGCGCATTCAGTTGATGCGTTGCATTCATCACAGTAATAGCATCATAAATAACCGACTGGGTTGGATTATTTTCTTGGGCATAGGTCACGACAGGTAGCAAATTGATCGCAACACAAATAATCGAGTTAAGGAGTAAGCGCATCATAGTAGAGGTTTTATTTGTAAGGTGAATGTCATTTGTGTCGTTTGATAATTCTTTGTATCTGGCTCTGAAGCCGTTCCTTAGAGATTCGTCGGACCTTCCCTGCTGGAAATTGGAAATAATCAGTTATCGTTTTCCCTTTTGCCAGCAAAACCGGATGCGGAGCCAGTAAAAAATATATCAAAACAGGTTCAACATTTTCTTTCACTTTGTTATACTTTCTTTCCAGATCATTCAGCGCGTCAAGCAATCGTTGTAAGCTGTTGCCTTCATAGGCTGCTGAGAACCGGAGACTATGTTTTTTGTAAACAAGATCAATCGCAGATGCCACTTTGCCTGATTCAATCAGAAAAACCCGTATTCCTTCTGGCTTACCAAATGCAAAGGAACGGACTTGCCTTTTTGGAACGATGTGAAAGTGCATGTAAAACGCAACATCATACTCGCCACTTTCATGTAGAAAATGAAGAACGCCTTTTTTTACTACCGTTCTAACGTTGACGAGTATACGCCTTTTTAGCTGTGATGAAAGTGTTTTAGCTCGTAACGGCATGAGTTATGTTTAAGGTGTCTTTGTTAAATAGGACCTAATCCACGAACCGCCGGTTCCCCTGTAACCGTTTTTGAGTTCCGCATACGGCATGATCAGCAACGATCCATCGCTGGGGTCCGCAACCTGGACGAATACATTGTTGCCTGTTGTACGTGCCTGCACAGCAACAACTACATGTCCCCCGATTCCCGGGATCTCCAACTGGCATCCAACAACACCTTGGTTCAGTGCATTTTTAAGTTGAGTGATCGTGAGAACGCTGTCTACTTTTTCTGTGAGATGACCGACATTGTCTAATGCTATCCCGAAATCGAAAGTTTCATTGCAGATATCCAGGTCAGCGTCACTCGAGCATATTGGGTTTCCTAGTGTGTCGGCAACGAATTGGCGTTGATCTTCATTTGTTCCGTCCTCGTAAAAAGTGCAGATGCTTACTGTACACGCGGCCCAGCACCAATTAGACATTAATTGTCGTTGAATAGGGAAGTCGACCTGATCATGTGATGAAACACCACTAACTTTCCCAAGGGACCGAAATAGATTGGGAGAAAGATTCAAAGTATAAGGTTTTTTTGGTGTAATACATAACCGAAGCGTGCAACCGGCTTTCAATGTAAACTAAAAATCAATGGCGATGCTTAACTGAAAAAAATACCGTGAAATTCACATGTTCATACCCGTTTTTTCACGGTATTTTTTTTGGCAGCAAAATTTAAACCGAAATTGGTTATATCAAAGAGAGTTCGTTCTATCGGCGGAAAGTTTTTTCCCTCCTGGCAGTTTATCTTTTTTTAAATGGAAACCTGCTCTTGTTAATTAGAATCTACAGTTATGCACGCGTTAACTTTCATCGATGGAGTTCGGCCCGCGTTGAAAATAAAGCTTCAGTCAAATTAATCAATATACTCGTTCGAACAGCCCGAGGTAATTCACAACAAGTCCATTTTCGTCCACCGTTATCCGTGACTCAAAATCGTTTGGAACATTTTCAAATTTATATTCGTTAGCAGAGAGGCGAATATATTTTTGTTGTGCAGCCTTCCAACTTTTTTCCAAAAGATCGATATAAAGTACATCGATGATTTGTTGATCGCCGACTGGCAATCCAAGTCTGTTTATTGGCAACGTATTGGTGAAAGGTGTAAGCGATAAATCAATATCGACACACGTCCGCAATTCATCGACGTATCGCCCATTAATGTTCCATCCAGTATTTGTTTCCTTCATCGCGTCAATGGAAATTTTTTCGTGGCTGATATGTCCCGAAATATTAAACCGTGCAGTGGTCCAGTTACGTTTCAGTAAAATCAAATAATTAATTTGGTAGTCAATTTCATTTAAGCCGCCACTGATATCAGATGTGATTTCAATAAAATCATCAGCAGGTTGAATATTGCAATGTTCAATTGAGTGATAATATATGCCCTTCCAAACTATTTCTTGCATATTGCTGATAATTTGATTCGAGGTCAAGTTTTGGTTTCACACAAAGACACAAAGGAAATTCCTGTGTGTCTTTGTGTGAAACCAAAAAAGTTAAATCAAGCTACTGTGGGAAATATCTCCAAAGATCAAAATAAACGCCGCTTGAAATGCCGGGAGCTACCATATAATTCGTTCCGATTCCAAAACCAAGATATCCGCCATTCGTAGAACTGAAACCAAGAATATCAAATGCAGCACCGCCGGTAAAATCTGCTTTTTGGGTCCAGGTGTCAGACAAAGGATCATACTCCCAAATATCTCGCAGCCATTGACCGGGGGTAGCTCTGCCGGTTCCCATATAACCTTTCGAGTCAATAGAAAATCCAACGGCGGAATATCTTGGTATACCTCCGAAGTTAGCTTTCTGAGTCCAGGAGTCATTCGCAAA